>JAEEGL017098837.1_pt1 | contig 24274 bp, 18 predicted proteins | sample 9134231 | NCBI WGS metagenome assembly JAEEGL01 (sample SAMN16246548, study PRJNA631951) | gut metagenome | biome: gut microbiome; feature: rumen; material: fiber-attached | host: Bos | place: Iran: Karaj | collected 2018-10
CGTAAAAGGCGGGACCGTGATAATGATCGACGCGGGGTATAACTACCCGCGGCTGGAGGAGAAGATGGAATGGCTCGGGATCGATCCGGAGTCGGTCCGCGACATCCTCATAACCCATCAGGACACGGACCACGTCGGCGCCGTGGAGGCGGACAGCCCCGGGCTTTTCAGGAACGCGACGCTGTATATCGGCGAGATCGAGAACCGGTATCTCACGGGCGAGGTGCGCAGGAAGGTCATCCACGGGCTGTACAAGCTCCCGCAGGTGACGATAGAAAACGACAAGAAGCTCCTCAAAGACGGCGACGTGTTTGAGATCGGGGGCGTCAGGATAGAGTGCTTCCTTGTGCCGGGGCACACCTGGGGGCATCTGGTATACCTGCTGGACGACAAGTATCTCTTTACCGGCGACACGATCTGGTTCGGCGTCGACGGAGGGTACAGCTTTATCAGCACGCTCGCCGAGGACAACGCTTTGTCGGTACGGTCGCTCGCGGCGTTCGGGAAGACTCTGCGCACCCGCGGCTTAAGGCCGTATGTAATAACGGGACACACGGGCTGGACGGATGATATCGATTTCGCGTTCGCTCACACGGACAAGCTCTGCGCACCGTTTTCGAAGAGGCCGCATGACCCGGCCGCGCCGTACGACGGATACGACGAGTCCGGCGATACGCGCGAAAGGGCGAGGAGCGTGAGACTTGAAAAGGTCGCGACGGGCGCCGCGGCCGGTTGAGGACACATATGGAACTGACTTCGAGAGAAAAAACGCTATACGGGAAAGACGCGAGTATAGTGCGCCGCGCGGAAGATCACACGGTGTACCGCCTGGGCGATACGGACGGTGAGGCGCTGCTTACGGTATACCCCGTCTTCCCGGGGATCGAGATAATATACCACGACATCCACGCTCACAGGGCGGAGGTCTGTCCGGGAGGAAAGACCGGGCTGATGGAGATCAACCACTGCCGCGAGGGCAGGATAGAGTACAGGTACGGCGAGAATTTCTATTTCCTGTCGCCGGGGGATATGTCCGTGTCGCTGAAGGACGACGTTTCGGGAGCCGCGGGCTTCCCTACGGGCCATTACCACGGGATAACCGTATCGGTCGACCCGACGCTCGCGCCGGAGTGCCTTTCGTGCTTCCTTCAGGACGTGGAGGTCCGTCCGAGCGTTCTTGTTAAGAAATTCTGCTCGGACTCGTCGTATTTCTCGGCGAGATCCTCCTCGAGCGTCGAGCACGTTTTTTCGGAGCTGTACAGGGTGCCCGAGGATATCCGCACAGGGTATTTCAAGGTCAAGGTGCTGGAGCTGTTCCTCTTCCTGAGCGCGCTTCCGGCGGATATGAACAGGAGGAGCTACACGAGGTCGCAGATAAACCTCGCGAGGACTATCGGCGAGTACCTGAGAGAGCATACGGAGGATAAGATAACGATTGCGGAGCTTTCGGAGATGTTCGGCGCTTCGCCGTCGATGATAACGCAGAGCTTCAGGGGGATGTACGGAGTGCCGCCGGCGGCGTTCCTCAGGTCTCAGAAGATGCGCAAGGCGGCTGAGCTGCTGCGCGATACGGACAGGACGATACTGGACATCGCCGGGCAGTTCGGGTACGACAACGCGAGCAAATTCGCGAAGGCGTTCAGGGACGTCATCGGGGTGGCGCCGATGAGCTACCGGATCGGTATACTGCAGGACAGCTGCGCGCCGGCGGACGAGTCGGGACGCGGCGCCTGAATCCGGGAAGGCCGACAGAGTGCGGCGCCGGAATCCGCAAGGCCTGCGGTCCCGGAAAGGATCATTCCTGTCACATTTACATCATATGTCGATTTGGAGCGGCAGCCGTTTTTTTTGGAGCGGATGCCGCTCTCTTTTTATGAGAAAGTATACTTGAGAAAGGGAGGAGAAAAATGAGTGTAGTTATATTAGGCGGAAACGAATGTATGGAGCGACGATACGCTGACCTCTGCAGAGACTATAACTGCAGCAACGTGAAGGTGTTTACAAAGCCTGCCGGAGGACTGAAGAACAAGCTGGGCGATCCGGATCTTACCATTTTCTTTACAAACACCATGTCGCACAAGATGGTCGCGGGCGCGCTCCGCGAACTCAAAGGCAAGGATACCGTAATCGAGCGCTGCCATTCGAGCTCGCTGTCCGCGCTGAAGGGCATTCTCGACAAGCACGCTGCGCAGTGATGACCGACAGCCGCGATTCCGCGGACGCCGCGGATGACCGGCAGATAATATCCGGCGGAGGTTAAAATGTCCGAAGAAATGATTATTGAACAGTGCGCGCCGACGCTGGCCGCGATAAAGACCGGAAGTCTGTTCACATGTCCGTTCGCCTCGAAAGAGGAAATGGCGGCGGAAATCAGGGGATTCAACAAACGCTTTGTTCAGAAGGGGCTCTGTATGATTCCGCTCAGATTTGAAGAGGGGCGCGCGCTTGTGCTTCTTTTCAGACCGGAGCAGCTTCGCCGTGATCTCGAGGACCAGACCGCCAGACAGGTGCTCAGGTCGAACGGCTATGAGAGAACGGACGGCAGCCACTGCGTGTCCGAGCTGGTCAGGAGATTCGGGGAGAGCGGCGAGTTTCCGCACGAGATCGGTCTGTTCCTCAGCTATCCGCCTGAGGACGTAAAGGGGTTTATCGAGCACAAGGCGGGCGGATACAAGTGCGCGGGACTCTGGAAGGTGTACGGCGACGAACAACGCGCTCAGAAGCTGTTCCGCGCGTTCAGAAAGTGCACGAATATTTATTGCGGTCTGTGGCGTTCGGGCAAGAGTCTGGAACAGCTCGCGGTTACTGTATAGCCGCGCGGCCGGACTTCGGAACGCCGTGACATAAAGAAAGTGAAGGGAGAGCAGCAAAATGAAAGCAGCGGTTATTTACTGGAGCGGTACCGGAAACACCGAAAAGATGGCCGGGGCCGTTCTTGAAGGAATGAAGAGCGCGGGAGCCGACGCGGAGCTTATGACGCCGGGTGAGGCGTCAGGAGCCGATATCGGTTCGTACGACGCTGTCGCGCTGGGATGCCCGGCGATGGGATCGGAAGTGCTGGAGGAAATGGAATTCCAGCCTATGTTCGACAGTATCGGGAGCAGTCTCCGCGGCAAGCGAGTGGCTTTGTTCGGGTCGTACGGATGGGGCGACGGCGAGTGGATGCGCACGTGGGAAAGCGATTGCTCGGACGCCGGAATAAGTCTCTGGTGTGAAAGCATAATCTGCAACGACGAACCGGGCGGCGACGTTCTCGAGTCGCTGAAAAAGATGGGCTCGGATCTCGTAAAATAGTTTAAGGGCCCGGACGCGCGTCCGCTTTTACGCGGCGGCGCGCGCGGGCGATCATAAAGGCCATAAATGTTCTCCAAATAACAACTCCCCCGGCCGCGCAAGCGGTATGGGGGAGTTTCCTTTCAGCGGATGCCCGGAGGACCTGCAAGTCTCTGGTCTATCCGATTACTCGGCATTGAGTGGGACGCGCGCCGGCGCGCGTATTTCCGCGGCTGCCGCTCCGGGCGGCACGGCGGCTTTCTATTTGTCTACCTTAGGCAGCTTCGACAGGCTCTCCGCGAGATCCGCGTCCGTCGGGATGTAGTCGTCCATAAGGCCGTCGTGGTACTTTTCGTAAGCTACGAGGTCGAAGTAGCCTGTGCCGGTAAGTCCGAATACGATGTTCTTTTCTTCGCCTGTTTCCTTGCACTTGAGAGCTTCGTCGATAGCGACCTTGATCGCGTGCGAGCTTTCCGGAGCAGGCAGGATGCCTTCAACGCGTGCGAACTGCTCGGCAGCCTTGAATACTTCGGTCTGAGGAACCGAAACGGCTTCCATGTAACCGTCGTCGTACAGCTGCGAGAGAATGGAGCTCATGCCGTGGTATCTGAGGCCGCCCGCGTGGTTAGGAGCAGGCATGAAGCTCGAACCGAGAGTGTACATCTTCGCGAGCGGGCAGACCATGCCTGTGTCGCAGAAGTCGTACGCGTACTTGCCGCGAGTGAAGCTCGGGCAGGAAGCCGGTTCTACGGCGATGATCCTGCAGTCGAGGTCGCCCTTGATCTTGTCGCGCATGAACGGAGCGATAAGTCCGCCGAGGTTCGATCCGCCGCCCGCGCAGCCGATGATCATATCAGGCTTGATACCGTACTTTTTGAGAGCGGCTTCTGTTTCGAGGCCGATAACGCTCTGGTGGAGCAGTACCTGGTTGAGCACGCTGCCGAGTACGTAGCGGTATCCAGGCGAGGTTACAGCCACTTCAACCGCTTCGGAGATCGCGCAGCCGAGGCTTCCGTTCGTTCCCGGATGCTCGGCGAGGATCTTCTTGCCGACTTCCGTGGTCATCGAAGGGGAAGGTGTTACGGACGCGCCGTAGGTTCTCATGACTTCTCTTCTGAACGGCTTCTGTTCGTACGAAACCTTAACCATGTAAACCTTGCAGTCGAGGTCGAAGTACGAGCATGCCATCGAGAGGGCTGTGCCCCACTGGCCCGCACCGGTTTCGGTAGTAACTCCCTTGAGGCCCTGCTTCTTCGCGTAGTATGCCTGGGCGCTCGCGGAGTTCAGCTTATGCGAACCGCTCGTGTTGTTGCCTTCGAACTTGTAGTAGATGTGTGCCGGTGTTCCGAGCGCCTTTTCGAGGCAGTACGCGCGAACGAGCGGCGACGGTCTGTACATCTTGTAGAAGCCCAGAACCTCTTCCGGAATGTCGAAGTAAGGCGTGTCGTTGTCGAGCTCCTGCGCTACGAGTTCGTCGCAGAATACTCCTTTGAGCTCTTCGGCCTTCATAGGCTCGAGCGTGCCCGGGTTGAGGAGGGGAGCCGGCTTGTTGATCATGTCGGCTCTCAGGTTGTACCATTTCTTCGGCATCTCGTCTTCTGTGAGGTATATCTTGTAAGGGATCTCATTCTTGCTCATTTTCTTTCTCCTTTTATATCCGGCCGGTCGGTTCCGGCCGCCTTAAGATTATTTCAACGTTTGATTCTGTGTTCAGCGGGTCATATCCGCCATCGTCTGGACAATATATACACGATCGGTTTCCTTTCTCAGTCAATTAAAAAACGCGCTGCAGTCGATCTGCACCGCGTTACTCAGGACGTTTTTATCCTTACAGGATCATTTGAACCATCGCATCACAAATCGACCTTACTGATTGTCAGTAAAGCGCCACCACCATGCGGATGAAGTTGCGATACGATTCATGTTTCTCATCTGAGTTCTCCGTTTCCTTTCAGTGAAGTTTATCGCTTCACTTGGGTAAAGAATAGCACTGCGTTAGTGATGTGTCAATACTGAAAACGAAACTTTTTAAGATTTTTTGTGTGTCGAAACAAAACCGCTGCCGGCTCCGGCCCGGGATTGAGGACGGGCGCGTTTTTTGATAAAATACGAGATTAAGAGGATGACGCGATGGAAGTGATGGAAGCGGCAGTAAGAATAGCGGAGCTCGCGGTGGAGCGCGGCGGCAGGGCGTACTATGTCGGCGGATTTGTGCGCGACAGACTGATGTGCGGCGGCGCGGACTCTGACATTGCGGGCAGCGCCGGGAAATCGACCGGAAAGCCTGCGGAGAGCGCGCCTGCGTGCGGCACCGAATACCCGGACATCGATATCGAGGTGCATGGGGTGCCCGCGGCGGAGCTTCCCGGGCTTCTTCGCGAGGTCGGTGAACCGATAGCCGTAGGCGAAAGCTTCGGCGTTTACAAGCTTAAAGGGCTGGATATAGACGTGGCGCTTCCGAGGAAGGAGCGCGCGATCGGGCGCGGCCACAGGGATTTCGAGGTGTTTACCGATCCGTTCATCGGCACGCGCGAGGCTGCGCGCCGCAGGGATTTTACGATAAACGCCCTTATGGAGGACATCCTTACGGGCGAAATCATTGACCATTTCGGAGGACGGGAGGATCTCGGAAACGGCGTTATAAGGCACGTGGATGCGGAGTCGTTCGTCGAGGACCCGCTCAGGGTCCTGCGCGGAGCGCAGTTCGCGGCGCGTTTCGACTTCGGCGTCGCGAAGGAGACGAACGACCTTTGCAGGACTATAGATCTGACGCCGCTTTCGAAGGAGCGCGTCTGCGGCGAACTGGAAAAGGCTCTGGTCCTTGCCGGAAAGCCTTCTTTGTTTTTTGAGACTCTCAGGGAAATGGATCAGCTTTCCGTGTGGTTCCCGGAGATCGAAGAGCTTATCGGACTCGAACAGGACCCGGTTTATCATCCGGAAGGCGACGTCTGGACGCACACGATGGAGGTCCTGGACAGGGCCGCGGAATACAGAAGCGAGGTGTCGGATCCGTTCAGCTTTATGATGCTGGCTCTTTCGCACGACCTCGGAAAGATAACGACGACCGAAGTGATAAAAGGCAGGATCCATTCGTACGGCCACGAGGCGGCGGGCGCGGAGATCGCGGACCGTTTCATATCGCGACTTACGAACGCGGCGTCGGTAAGGCATTACGTCCTGAACATGATACCGCTTCACATGAAGCCCAATATGACGGCGTACGCGAAATCGCCGCTGAAATCAACGAACAGGATGTTCGACAGCGCGGCGGCCCCGCGCGATCTGATATATCTGGCGCTGGCTGACAGGCCGGTATTCGCGGGCAGCGAGGCGTTCAGCGGAGATCCCGCGTTCCTGTTCGAACGGCTCGCGGAGTACGAAGAAATCATGGCGCGGCCTTACGTTCAGGGCAGGGATCTTATCGACGCGGGCATATCGCCCGGAAAGGATTTCTCTGAGCTGCTCGCGCACGCGCACAAGCTCCGCCTCGCGGGCGTCGACAAGGAGTCCGCGCTCAAGCAGACTCTGGGATATGCCAGGACGCTCGGGCTCGTTTCCGCAGCCGACGGAGAAAAGCGCTGAGAAACCGTCCGCCGATTGCGAAAACCCTTCGGAAGTGGTAAAACATTCATATGAGGTCGATCATCTTTTCCGAAAACAACACAATGACGCGGCGGCTTCTTTCACGCTCCGTCGGCACGCTGTTTCTGTTTCTGGCGGCATACGGCGCGGCGACAGAATTCGTCCTTTTCCCGCTGTGCAGCCGCCTCTGGATGATCGCTCTGAAGCTGACTCCGGCGGGCTATATAAGCAATTCAAATTATACCGATTTCTTCAAATCGCCGATTCTGGTCGTCTGCGCGGTATTGCTGACGCTTTTATATCTGCTTCTGGTCATGTGGCAGATCTCGGCGGTCGTTACGTGTCTCGAGTACGCCTACCAGGGCACGCGTATAAAGCTCCGCAACCTTCTCACCGAATCTTTCACCTGTATTTTCCACGCTGTAATACCGGGCAACTGGACGTCGCTGTTTTTCAGCGCGATCTTTATCCCGTTCCTGGGCGTTTACTACAATTCCGACGTTATCAATACGCTCTTTGAACCCGCGTATCTGCGCGATCTTGTGATATCGATGCCGTTCCGCGGCATGATCCTGGTCGGGCTGGTGGTTCTGTGCCTGATCTGCTGCATGCGCTACATGTTCGCGCTGTTCCCGTTCATCATCGAGGGCGACGACTTCGTCGAGTCGCGCAAAAAAGGCGTCCGCCTGATAAAGGGCAACGTTATCCGCAACACGGTTTTCCTGATGCTGAACAAACTGGTGTCATACGGGTTGTTCGTAGGCGTGCCGATGTTGGTCGTCATCGCGGTTTATCAGGCAATGGGCATGGCGTACGGCAATTCGGACGCGTTCCAGGCGGCGAACGAGCTGGTAAACGCGCGCGTCGCGCTGCCTGTGATAAAGTACATCGGCAACCAGCTGATAATGGTAAGCGCGCTGGCATACATACTCGTGCTATATCACAATGCCTGCAGCAAGCGCGGCGAGCCGGTTCATTCGTACCGCGGGACCGCGGGCCTGTATCTTCCGGACGCGCCCGCGCCGGAAACCGTGGCGGGAACGTTCAGAGCGTTCTGGAAGGACAGAGAGCGCCACGGACTGGCGCGCATGTTCGAAGGCGGCGCGAGGTTCTACGAGAGCGAAAAGCCGTGGCGGCTTGTGCTCCCGGCAAGCTATATCGCTCTTTTCGCGGCGATCGCCATTGCTCTCGCGAGCGTCGCGCAGGGCATAACGAACGGTGACCCGGCACTGCTTGACCTGATACACACTACTAAGGTGGCGGCTCACCGCGGATACTGCGCGGAGGCGCCGGAAAACACTATTCCGGCCATTGAAGAGGCGATAAGATGCGGCATGGCGGATTACGTGGAACTCGACGTGCATCCGAGCAGGGAGGGCATACCGGTAGTCATCCACGACGCCAACGCGGGGCGCGTGACCGGCGTGGACCGCGATATCGCCCAGATGTCTCTCAGCGAGATCAAACGCCTCGACATCGCATACCGGGTCGGAGACCGGATGACCGTTACCGGGATACCGACACTCGACGAGGCGCTGAACTGCTGCAGGGGCAGGATAGACGTAATAGTCGATATCAAAAACCACAACGATACTCCGGGATTTGAGGAGACCGTTCTGGCGCTTCTGGACCGCTACGGATTCGCGGGTCACTGCATGGTGCAGTCGACGTCCTACGAATCGCTCAGCAGGGTCAAGGAAGCGGATCCCGATATGCCTTGCGGCTACATAATAGCGTTCGCGCTGGGATCGTGCTTCGACCTTCCGTCGGCCGATTTCTTCAGCATCGAGCACGCGTTTATAACGTCGAACGTAATGCGTGAGATCCATAAGCGCGACAAGCTTGTCTACGCATGGACGCTGAACGAGGAACAGAATCTCTACGCGATGATAAACAAGGGCGTGGACGGACTGATCAGCGACGATCCGCCGCTCGCCTACAGGTGCGTCCACAACGGCACGACCGGCCTGGAAAAGCTGTTTGCCGGGATACTCGACACGAGCGGCGCGTCGGGCATCGGGATTGAGGTGGATGAAAACGGCTGGCCTTCGCTGGACGTTTCGATACCGGAAATCGACTGGGAGGGCGAGATCGAACGCTGGAGCGACGTCGCCGAGGGCAACGCGGACTGGATATCGCTGATACAGCGCGAGGTAGAGGACTGATTCCGGCCGGGTTAATAAACGTCATAAAAAAACAGGGCTTTACGCCCTGTTGTTTTTATATTCTCATCGCGGGAAACGGAATCATTCGCTCCCGGTCATCCGCAAACGGAATCCTGCGATTACTGTCAGCGAATAATGAATTCCAGCACTTTGGCGGGACGCCCCGAAGAAGCGCCGATCTGGCGGCCGGCTTCTCTGCAGTATCCGGCATCCTCGAGCAGCTGGATCGTGCGGGTTATGGAACGCAGGCTGATGCCAGTAAGATTTGCCAGCTCTTTGGTCGTAAACCGTTTGGAAGGATTGCTTTCGATCACCGTCGCGAGTTTGCGGGCGTTTTCGCGTCCGCAGCCCATCTTTTCCAGTATTCCGGCAAAATCCTTCGAGTTGGTGGATTCGATCGAAACGCGCTGACGGATAGGAATAGGCCCGACCATATCGAGAGAGTTGAACGCCATATAAGCGACGCTGTCGCGCAGTTCAAGTGACTTGGAATACGCCCGGTAAGCGTTGTCCGTCGCGCTCTTTACGGTCTCGCCAAGCCCGATGCCTACGCTGAAATTGAGCAGCGTGTGCCTCAGCGTCAGGTTGCTGAAAAACAGTCCCTGATAATTATCGGTCTCGAATTCCAGTATGCTTTTATCGCAGTAGATCATATACGCTCCGTCTCTGCGCAGGATCAGAGTGCTGTTCAGGCGCGCGGCCAGAGACTTCGCTATGTTCGCCGCCTCGTAATCCTTGAGCAGCTCTTCGCAGGCGTCGTTTTCGTCAGGCGAAGAAACGTGAGTATCTATGTACATTATAAGTACGGCGGTGTTCGACTTGGCCTGAACGTTTGTGATCTTGGCGTAAAGCTTGTTCATGGCGCTGATTATACCGATCTCGGTCGGAAGCCACCTTATGCACGGGATATCGCGCTTGGCCAGCTCGCTTATTATTTCCGAGAAACCCGTTATGCAGACCTGAGCCTTATCGTGAAAATAGTTGTATATATGCGCGTTGAGCAGATTTCCGAAATAATTGAAATCGGCGATATCGTTGCTCTGGGTGTAAAGGATGTTCAGGCTGTTCGCCGGAAGATCGTACAGGTCGAACAGCGGCTGCATGTAGTTCCTGCTTATGCAGTCCACGCTTACTGTGGTGCCGGCCCCGTATTTCAGAGCCACCTGAAGCATTGTGCCGGCTATACAGTCTTTATCGTATAATATGTGCTCCCACGGACACGTCGGTTCGAGATGCTTTTCCGCGTAGTTACGCGCGTAAGGCCCCGGGAACAGGATGCCGTCGAATTCGTGCTGGCGCTCGCGAAGTATCGCGACGCAGTCCGTGTAGCGCTCATATTCGATAGGGATGAGGTCTATATCGGAAAACCTGCTCTGGATCAGCGGCTTTTCCTTGCTTATCGAGTGTTTCGAGCCCAGTAATGCAATTTTCACATCATATCTCCTTTCAAGTCCTCGGGGATACGGACGCGTCCGGGCGATCGGTCAATGATACGTGAACGGTCTGTATATGCCAATAGGGCCTCCGCCGGTCAGTGACTGACCAGGCAGCGGCCCTTATAAACGATGTCACAATACCGCGCTTAATAATGAATATCAGTTCATTGCCGCGCGGTATGGAGCAGCTCTACCAAGGATACATTTCGCGAACAACTGCGATGCCTTCGTCGATAGCCTTCAGAGTCTTGTCCAGATCCTCCTGGGTGTGCTTGTACATGATGTACTGCTGTCTCCAAGGGTGGATCAGGATGCCGGACCTGATCAGGTAAGCGGACATCGTAATCGATCTTCTCGCGAATTCCTCGAGGCTCATGTTCTCTCTGTCGTACATGAATCCCGGCTGACCGTTGTCGCCGATGAGCTTCATCGGAGCGTTGTGCTTCTTTATGATCGCCGCGAGCTTCTCGTTGTAGTAAGCGCCCTTGGCGAGGATAGCCTTAGGCACGTCGTACTTCTCGTAGTAGTCGAATACCGCGAGCGAAGCTGCCATCTCGAGGCTGTTCGTGAAGTAAGTCGAGGTGATGAACGTTGCGTCGTTTCCGGATTCGAGCGGGTTCGCGATAGGTCTCATGAACTCTTCTTTTCCGCATACAGCCGCGATGGAGTATCCGTTGCCCATTGCCTTCGAGAAGCATGCGAGGTCAGGAATGATTCCGAGCTCTCCCATGCCGCCGTCGATAGCGTAGCGGAAGCCGGTTCTGATCTCGTCGAAGATGAGCACAACCTTGTATTCATCGGCGAGCTCTCTCATCCTCTTGATAAACGCGGTGTCGTAAACTACAGGAAGCATAGGGCCTGCTGTTCTGGTCGATACGATGATGCAGGCTACGTCGCCTTTCTTTAATTCTTCTTCGTATTTAGCCGAGTCGCCGTATTTAATGCTCGTCGTGTATTGTCTTACGCAGTCGAGTACGCCGCCGTCCGCGCCGTACTGCGAGAAGTCGCCCCAGCCGTGGAAGCCGCTGGAGAGGATTCTCTTCTTGCCGGTATGGGCTCTCGCCATTCTTGTCGCCATGATGCAGGCGTCCGTACCGGTTTTACAGAACGTGGTGCGCTCGGCGCAAGGAACGTGTTCCTTGAACTTTGCGGCGAGGTCGTTCTGTGCCTTCTGCGGAATGGTAAAGCAGAAACCGTTGTCGATCTGTTTCTTTACGGCGTCATCGATTTCCTTTACAGCGATACCTATGGTCGTAGGACCGAAACCGGCCATGTAGTCGATGAAGTCGTTTCCGTCGAGGTCCCAGCAGTGGCCGTCTTTGCCGCCTGCGAGGTAAATCGGGAATTCTCCGTTAAGGAAGTTTACAGGCTGTCTCGAGCCGCAGATGCCGCCAGGAATGAGGCTCTTCGATCTCTCGAATTCCGCCTTGGACTTGTCAATGCAGAGATGTTTTTTGCCGCCCAGAGTTTCAGGCAGTTCGTCAATGATCTTCTGATAAAGATCTCCCATGAAATACGTATCCAACTGATATCTCCTTTCCACGGCGATTCCGGCCGCATATGTTTTTTGCCGGCTGTGAACGTTGTGCCCCCGGCCGGGTCGGACGCATGTACATAAGGTCTTTTACGATTCTATTATAATTCGGAATCAAATGATGTAAATGGCTGAAAACTGCCCAAAATTAGACTTAATAGTAATATTATTGCCATTTTTCAGACATGTTTGATTTTGGCGCGCGGTTTTATACTGAATATGACAGAATTAACTGTCATTCTGCAAGTGGGTTTTCGCTCCGGAAGCCCGCGAAACAGGCATACGCTATTGTTTTTTGTATTGCTTTTTTCAAAAAAGGAGGGATTGTTTATGAACATCATGAATTCGGTTCCGTTTTTCTTCCTCTGTTTGATCCCGGTAGCGGTAGTCGCAATCTTCTCTGTCGACACGCTCAGAAGGGCATGGAAGGAAGGAAAGGCAATCGGCATGGACACCGCTTTGATGAAGAAGATCTCCATCAACTCCATCATAGTCTGCATCATTCCTACATTGGCAATCATAGTATCTCTGGCGGCGCTGGCGCCGACGCTCGGCGCTTATCTTCCATGGTTCCGTCTCAGCGTAATCGGATCCGCGCCTTATGAAATGCTGGCGGCTAATATCGCTCTGAAGCAGACGGGCGTAGCTGAAGGCCTGGGCGCGGCGATGATCCCGGACAGCTCCTTCATTTCCATCATATGGGCTATGACGTTCGGCTGCCTGTCATCCCTGATCGTAACCACTATCTTCCTGAAGCGCCTCGATAACGGCCTCGCCAAGGCAGCGGGAAAGACTACCATCATCGGAGCCGCTGCAAGCGTTTCCATGCTGGCGGTTATCAACTGCTTCGCGGTTACAAAGCTGTTCGACGTTGCTAATCCTCTCGGAATCGTCGGAGTTATAGCTGGTGCCGCCTTGTCCTACATATTCATACAGGTAAGGAAGCATGGCGGCCCGAAGTGGTTAAAGGACTTCGCGTTCCCGATCAGTATGGTCGGCGCTATGGTCATCGTAACTATAGTGAGTCGTATAATAGCGTAATGTGAAGGGAGGCATTGAAATGGATAGATCAAAAGATAAGTTTTTCAATCAGATCCACCTTCAGGGACGTCTGTTTGTTATCGTGGTAATAATCGCGTTCATTCTTGTTCCGGTTCTTACGTCGCTGATATTCAACGTTAGCGTAGACGCAAAACAAACCTGGACGGCTACGCTCGCGATCTTAAGCTTCATGGCGCCTCTTGCCGTAGGTGAGTTCTTCGCTTACGGCATGGTTCTCGGCCCGAGTACTTACCTCGCGCTGGTAGCAGGTAATATCAACAACATGAAGCTTCCTGTAGTAGTAAGCGGCCTGGAAATGGCGGGCGTTGAGGACAAGACTAAGGAAGCTGAGATCATCAAGCTGATCGCAGTAGCGGTCGGCACGCTGGCAGCGCTGGTCCTGATGTTCGTAGGTATGCTCGCGGTTTCGGCGATAGCGCCGTTCCTTTCGAACCCTGTGTTCAGCCCTGCGTTCAGCAACATCCTTCCGTGCGTAATGGGCGCGCTGTTCGTTCCGCTGGTACTGGCAAAGCCGAAAGCTGCGATCCTCCCGATCGTGCTTACGGTCATCGGCACTCTGGTCCTCGGCTACAAGTATATCAACAGCAATATCTCTTACGTAATAATCGTTCTGATCATCATAACGAGTATATGGGAATACTACCGCGCGAAGGTAAGAGAAAAGAACGCACCGACTGCACAGGCTGTTCAGGAAGCCGGTGAGACAGCGGAAGCTGAAGTCGCTCAGGCCGCTCAGGAGGTACAGGCTGCGGAAGAGCAGGTCGCTCAGGCCGCTCAGGAGGTACAGGCTGCGGAAGAGCAGGTCGCTCAGGCCGCTCAGGAAGTTAAGGACGGTATAGAGCAGTAAGGAGGGATCACAAAGGATGTACGACATCATTATCAAAAACGGAAAAGTGATCGACGGCGGCGGTAATCCATGGCTTTATTCCGATATAGGAGTCAAGGACGGAAAGATAGCGAAGGTAGGCCATCTGGCTGGCGCTGAGGCAAAGCGCATCATCGACGCAAAAGGCAAGATCGTTTCGCCGGGATTCATAGACGCGCATACGCACTCGGATCTGGCGATACTGAAGAACCCGCTGGCGAACAACGCCATCCATATGGGCTGCACCACGCAGGTCGTAGGCAACTGCGGCTACGGGATCGCCCCTATTTCGGCGGAAGTGGCGGCCGGTGACGTACTGGTAAAGAGAATGATCCCGCAGACCAAGGATATGCCGATACCTTGGCGCACTATGGCCGGCTATCTGGACTTTGTCGATGAAACCAAAACAAGCATCAACGTCGCATCGTTGGTAGGAATGGGTATCCTTCGCCAGACTGTAATGGGCATCGAGAACCGTGAGCCTACGGCAAAAGAACTGGACACGATGAAGGGACTTCTGGAAGAAGCGATGCAGGAAGGCGCGCGCGGTCTGTCCACAGGCCTGGTTTACACGCCTTGCCGCTTCGCGAAGACCGAAGAGATCATCGAGCTCTGTAAAGTCGTAGCGAAATACGACGGCCTCTATACGACCCACGTGCGTTCGCAGGCTGACTGGTATGAGGAATCTCTGCTCGAAGCGATCGAGATCGGCGAGAAATCCGGAGTCGCGGTACAGCTGTCGCACGCAGGCGCGATGCTGCCGTTCTGGGGAGAGACGGACAGGCTGTTCAAGCCTGTACTTGAGGCGAGAGAACGCGGCGTAGACATTACGTTCGACGTAATCGGCAATATGGAGTCCATCGGAAGCTTCGGCGACATGTTCCCTTCGTGGGTAACCGTTGGCGGATATGAAAAGCAGCTAGAGCGCATGAAGGATCCGGCGAACAGAGAACGGATCATAAGCGAGCTGAAGGGCGAAAACGGCTTCAACTGGGAACGCAACTTCCCGGCGCTTTGCGCGAGAGCGGGAAGGTGGGACCGCATCAGGATACTGAGATGCCTGGCGGACCCAAGTCTTTCCGGAAAGACTATAGACGTAGCCGCGAAGGAGCGCGGTCAGGATCCGTTCGATTTCCTGTTCGATTACCTGATCGGTGAGGGCCAGCTCAGGGGCACCAGCCAGTCGTGCTTCGATGACGGAGACCTCCTGTATCTGCAGAGCTTCCCGTTCCAGATGTTCGACAGCGATACCTACATCGTTCCTGCCGGAGAAGAGAAATTCCCGAGAGAATCGGGGTACTTCCCGAACGTTATCCGCAGATACGTCCTCGACGAAAAGACGATGTCTATGGAGGAGGCGATCCGCAAGATGACCGGATACCCGGCACAGCGCTTCAAGCTTAAGGGCCGCGGACTTATCCGCGAGGACATGTGGGCTGATATCGTTATCTTCGATCCTGAAACGATAAGAGACGTCGGCACGCTCAAGGATCCGGGCAAAAAGCCTGAAGGAATTGACTTCGTAATTGTTAACGGCGTGATCACGTCCGAGAATCAGGTGCACACCGGTGCGCGCGCAGGAAGGGCGATCCGCGACTGATAACGTGATAAGGTAACTGTATAACAAAATTCCCCGCGCGTTACGCGCGGGGAATTTTGATTATTTGATGTTGTATTTTCTCATCAGCCGGCTCGCGCGGGATTGTGATATCCTGAGGCGTTCGGCAAGTTTGTACGAAGTATTGTATTCTTTATAAAGAGCACGAATAAGTGCGGCTTCCTGAGCCTCGATGAATTCATCGAGGCTTTCGATATCGCCGTATTCATCATTCGCACATTCGGAAACAGGTGCGGCATCCGGGACGGAGGTGTTCTGCGCGTCTGTGAGACCGCGTTTTGCTCCGGCAGCGTTCAGAATGTTGCTCGGCAGCATGTCCGGAGTTATTACGTCACCGCGGCAGGTGAGTATCAGCAGTTCGACTATATGCTCCATCTCACGGATGTTGCCCGGCCACGGATAGCGCAGCAGGATATCCCTGGCGTCATTGGAAAACGCTATATTAGTATCATACTTGAGATTGTTCACGTCTGTGAAGTGACGAAGCAGCCTCGGCAGGTCTTCGCCTCTTTCGACAAGGTCGGGCATCTTGATAGTTACGACCGCAAGTCTGTAGTATAAATCGTCACGGAACTCACCTTTCGAAATGAGATCCGGGATGTTTTTGTTTGAGGCCGCGATTATTCTGATATCCGCCTGCTTGGTACGGGTGCCTCCGACCGGCAGGAATTCTTTGTCCTGAACCAGCTTCAGCAGTTTGCCCTGAAGGGCGGTGGGCAGCTCGCCGATCTCGTCCAGAAACAGCGTTCCGCCGTCGGCCTGTTCGACAAGACCCTGTTTTCCCGACGCGGACGCGCTTGTAAACGCCCCTTTTACGTATCCGAAAAGCTCAGATTCGATGAGGTTAGGCGGGATGGTCGCGCAGTCTATGGTTACAAACGGTCCTTTCCGGCGGTCGCTCGCTGCGTGGATGCGCTTGGCGAGCAGACTTTTTCCGGTGCCCGACGCGCCCAGTATCAGCAGGTTGACGTCTTTTGTAGCCACGTTTCCGGCTATCGCGTACACTCTCTGCATTGCGGGATCGGAAAACTCGAAGAGCGGTTTGCCGCCGCTGACCGCGGACTCGCCGTCGTATGATTTTGAACGGGCGCGGGTAACGGAGAATTCTTTGGGCGAGTTGAACTCAAGAGAATCGTAGTCCCTGGAGTGCTCGACGATAAAACGTATTCCGCCGTTATCGTCACTGACCGGAATGAGCGTGTTCAGCACTTCGCGTTTTGAACGGGTGGTCTGGGCGAAGGTGATCGGCTGGCGCGTTTCGCGCGCGAGTTTTATGAACGACTGATCTATGTAGTTGAGCGAAAAGAACTCGTCGGAGTCCATCTCGGCCAGCTCGGCGCAGGAAGAACCGTACATCTTTGAAAGAGCCTGATTACAGAAAGCGATCGAACCATCGTTAGTAATTACCAGTATGCCGTCGAAAAGGCTTTCCAGAATCAACCTGTATTCTTCGCGAGTCAAATCGTCGAATATCATTGTTGCCTCCGGATTATTAACATATTGGCGCACAGCGCAAAACAATTACTGCTATACAGTATACTCTTTTTGCGTTTTTTCACAATAAAAACCGCATAACGGCCGCCGAGGTTGTTGGCGCGGCACCGCGCAGGTGGTATACTCAAACAAATCACGTACAGTTCGCGCTGAGGAAAGGCGGGTACTATGGTCAATGAAGCGCTTTATGCCAGAATAACTGAACTGGAGAAGAAAAACTCGGACGATTTCGAGTACATAAGTGATTTCATATATAAGAATCCCGAACTCGGGATGGAAGAGCAGATAGCGTCAAGATTCCTCTGCGGAGCTCTCGCGAGTTATGGGTACGAGGTGACCAGACCGTATGCCGGGCATGAAACGGCATTTATGGCGGAACTTAAAAACGGTCAGGGACCGACGATCGCCGTAATAGCGGAGTACGACGCGCTGCCGGAATTCGGACCGGGACGAACCCCGGGACACGCGTGCGGCCACAACTGGATATCGTCCTGGGCGCTGGGCGCGGCGAAAGTGCTTTCGGAGCTGAAGGATGAATTCAGCGGCACGATCCGCGTCATCGGCACGCCGGGTATGGAAAACGTTGGGTACAAAGTCAACATGCTGCGCAGGCACGTGTTTGACGACGTTGACGTCGTAATTATGTTTCATCTTGAAAAGTACACAAGCGTTGCCTGCAAGTCGGACGCGATGGATTATATCGAGTTCACGTTTGAAGGCGTGGCGGCTCACGCGTCGCAGCATCCCGAGGACGGTGTGAACGCGCTTAACGCGGTGCACTTTACGTTTATGGGCGTCAACGCGCTGAAAAACAATCTGAGCCCCGACCTGAACATCAACGGGATCATCACAGAGGGCGGAACGGATGCTTCGGTAATACCCAGCCGCGCTGTGTGCAGGCTGATGATAAGGTCCTACGAAAGATCGTACCTGAACAAAATACGCAACAGAATAATTAACTGCGCTGAAGGCGCGGCGATCATGAGCGGCACCAAAATGAGCTTCAGACATTTCGAGAACGCTCTGGACGAAATAATGAATAATCCGGTCCTGAGCGGTATAGCCGGCAGTTATCTTGCGCGTGAGGGGATCGAAGTGTCCGAAACTTACAAATACACAAAGCATTTCGGGTCTACCGATCTGGGAAACGTAAGCCATTTCTGCCCGACTTTATACGTCGAGGTCGCGATGGAGGACGTGAACGATTTCGCGATACACAGTATGGAAGCGATGAAGTACGTCAATTCGCAGAAGGCGTATCAGAGGATGCATCAGTGTATTCGCATGGCAGCGGGCACGGTTATTGAACTGTTTAACGACAGAAAGCTTCTTGAAGACGCAAAGCAGGCGCACAGGCGTGAATCACAGAAGTACATGGTATAACGGCAGTGCTGTATCTGCGCGGAAGAATACGCCTTCGCGAAATAGAATTGACTTAACAAGTCGAACAAGACTTGAAATAACGCGACAATGACTTAAATACACGCATATTAAGTCATTTGAGAATTATAGCCGCAGTGAAATCGCGGCTTCCGAATGGATGATTTTTGCATATTAAAAAAATTTTGAAAATTACACGCGGCCGAAACTATTGAAAAAACTTGTTCCGGAAACGGGGCGTCGATCACGCGAGCGAACACCGAACGGTGTGCCTGAAAATGGCACACCGTTTGCTTTATTTTTACAACAAACAGCCATAGGTGGTTCTTTGTATCAACTTGAGAGGAGGCTTAATATGGATACCTATTTCATGGGTGATCTTTACCAGAAAATCATTGATGAACTGCCGGAGACTTTGGGAGGCAAGAAGCATCTGTGTCTCGACAAGTCGAAGGCAGAATTTGAAAGGTCCAAGAGCCTGATCCCGGGCGGCATCTGCGGCTCGAGACAGCCCGTGAACTTCCTGAACGGTGAATTCCCGATCTATCTGGCCGGCGGCAAGGGCAGCCACTGCTGGGACCTCGACGGCAACGAGTTCATCGATTACATGCTCGGGTTCGGTCCGACGACCATCGGTATCGCCGTAAAGGAAATCGACGACGCCGTAAAGGCGCAGATCGACAACGGCTTCTGCTTCACTATACCTCAGAAAGCGCAGAACGACCTGGCGGCGAAACTCAAGGAGCATATCCCTTGCGCTGAACGTTCGACGTTCTGCAAGACGGGAACAGACGCCTGCACGATCGCCGTAAGACTCGCGAGAGCTCATACCGGAAGGAACAAGATCCTTTCGAGCGGCTTCCACGGGTGGGGCAGCTTCTCGCAGTACGGAGCGGACGGCGGAGTTCTCCAATGCATCCGCGACAACACCGTAAGCATCAAGTACGGCGATATCGAAACGTACGAGAAGGAGATCGCGAAGGGCGATGCCGCGTGCATTATCATTTCGACGAGGACGGCCGGCCCGATGCTTCCTGTAGTTTACGATCCGGTATTCATTAAGCGCATGAGAGAGCTAGCCAATCAGTACGGCGCGGTCCTCCTCTTTGACGAGATCAGGACAGGCCTCCGCTACGCCATCGACGGCGGCATGAGCGAACTGGGAATAACCCCGGACATCGCGTGCTTCTCCAAGGCTCTCGGAAACGGCTACTCGATCGCGGCTGTGTGCGGCAAGGAAGAATACATGAGACCGATCGCGAACCCGCTCGAAGCAGGTCTGGATTCGACGTTCATCACCTCGACGTACTTCACGAACAGCCTCGAAATGGTAGCGGCTCTCGCGGTAATTGATTTCTACGAGAAGTACGACGTTCCGAAGGCGATACTCGCGAAGGGCGCTTACTACAATGAGAAGCTCGCGGCGATCATAAAGGATCACAACGCACCGATGAAGCTCATCGGCGATAACGGGCAGCCGGGATTCATGTTCGACAGAGAGAATATGAGTCTTGAAGAATTCGCCACAAGAGCGATAACGATGTCGGCGTATCTGATCAGATCCGGCATCCTGATCCACCCTTGGAGGCAGCAGTACCTGATGTATCAGCACACCCAGGAGGATCTGGACAGGACACTGAAGACTATCGACGAAGGCATCGAGGTCGTTCGCGAGAGATGTCCTTGGTAGGCCGGAGAAAACTTCACCCTGAAGAATCGTAATAAGGATAATGCTATCTTTCAGAAGTGACTGCAGTCTTTTATGTACAAAAAGGAGGGTTTGCCATGGATCACGAAATAGTAATGACTTATGTCATATCCGTGTATCTGTTCTTATGGGTCCTCGCTGCCGCAATCTTCTTCAAGGTTAAAGTAAATAAAGATCTGAAGAAGTGGGAAGCAGAGGAAAAGGATAAGGAGGCATAGGATGAACGTATATCTGATAGGAATACTAATATCGTTTGTTGTTTATCTTATTGTCGGAACCTTTGTTGGCAGAAAAGTCAAGAACGCTGAAGATTACTATGTAGCCGGACGCAGAGCCCCTGTTATTCTAATCGTTGGTTCACTTACCGCATCGTTTATGTCTACCGGCGCGTTCATGGGAGACGTAGGCGAAGTATATAATGGTTTCTTTATGGCGATCGTAATGGTCGGCATAATTCAGGCGACTGGTTATATTTACGGCGGTTTCATGTTCGGAAGATATCTCAGAAGAAGCGAAGCGCTCACGATTCCTGAGTACTTCGCAAGGAGATTCGACTCGAAAAAGCTCAGAATGCTGATCGGTATTTGCGTAATCGTAGCGGTAGGCGCATACCTGCTCTCTGTAATGCAGGGCATGGCTACGCTGATGACTTCGATAACGCCGCTCCCTTACTGGGGATGTATACTTCTCGCGTGGGCGGCATTTACGTTCTTCACGGTATTCTCGGGATCGCCAGGCGTACTTATTACGGATACCATCATGTTCATGGTATTTGTTATAGCGGCGATTATCGCGTTCCCGTTTATTACCGGAGAAGCGGGCGGCTGGAGCACTGCTATCGAATCACTTGCAACATTTGATCCGACACCAGGAATAATATCGTGGGCGGGCAATCCGGACTACATGTATCCTTCAGGCGGCATGAACACGCTCTGGGCTACGACATACGGAATCGTATGGATAATAACTATAAGCGTAAGCCCATGGCAGTCGAGCAGATACATGATGGCAAAGAACGAGCATACAGTACTGAGATCGGCTATATTCGCTTCGATGTGCGTAATCGGAGTTCAGACATTCCTGTACTTCGCTGCTGCGTTCGTTGCTAAGATTAATCCGGATCTCGGAGCGTCCAATGCTCCTCAGGCGATGATCTGGGCGGCACAGCACGCAATGCCTGCAATTGTCGGCATCATACTCCTCACCGGTATCGTTGCGGCAGGTATCTCTTCGGCGTCGACATTCCTGTCCCTGATAGGATTCTCTGTTGTAAACGATATCATGCAGTTTGACAAGTCTGACACAAAGAAGACTCTGAGCGTATCGAGAAGAACGATGTTTATCGCGAGCCTTGTAATACTTGTACTCGCAATATTCAATCCGCCTCAGATTTTCTGGATCATGTACTTCGGCAGCACGGTTATCGCGTGCTCGCTCGGTATCGTATCCTTCGCGAGCGTTTGGAGCAAGAGAATCACAAAAACCGGCGCGTTCTGCGGCGTTCTTATGGGCTTCCTCGGATGCGGAATCACAAAGATCGTTGCAAGTGTTACCGGCACTTCGCTTCCGTTCTACTTTGACCCGTTCATTGTGGGCTTCGTACTCAGCGCGATTGGCGTAATAGTAGGCTCGAAGCTTACGCAGCCGACGGCGATAGAAGTGGCGGAGAGAGAAAAGCTCTTTGTTGTTCCGACTATCGAAAAGAGCGTGAAGGAGTGGCGGCTTACTTCGAAGATGTCCTGGATCTACTTCGCTTTTGCGGCGTTTATCCTCGTGTTCTTCATCTTCGGATACGCTGTTCCGTATGTTAACGGGTATCTTGCATAATCAAAATAACAAACTATTGAAGGCAAAACTGAAGTAACAAAGACCGTATTACTTATGTACTAAAACATACTGAAAAGATTTATTAACGATTCTGTTCTGAAATAAGGGTAAAAATTCCCCGCGCGTTACGCGCGGGGAATTTTGATTGCCTGAAACGTATTGTATGATCCGCCGGCCGAACTATATGATCCGTCTGCCGCGGACGTATTTCGCTACGAGGAAGTCTCTGTCCGCTTCCTGGTAAACGGCCCGCTCCGCACGCTCGCGCAGGGTAAGCCCCCAGCCTTTGTCGAACGAAGAGTCGTCTATAACGATCGCGTCGAAGTCGCAGCCTTCTTCGAACCTGCCGACCTTGCCGAAGAAGCTGCCGCCGCCCGCGGTAGCCATCCAGAAGGCCTCTTCGAACGAGAGCGGCTGCGCCGAGGAGTCGACAAGCCGCCAGTAGAGCTTGGAGACCTGCACGGTATCGGCGATCGCTCTGAATATCGATTCGGTTTCGCCGCCCGCGACGTCGGTGCCGAGCCCGACTCTGAGCCCCATATCCAGGAACTTTCTGACCGGAGCTATCCCGGACGCGAGATTCATGTTCGAGGAAGGGCAGTGCGCTATCGTTACGCCGTTTTCCTTTATTCGGGCGAGCTCGTCGTCGCCCGAATATATGCAGTGAGCCATTATAGTCTGCGCGCCGCGCTCGGAAAGCCTGCCTGAGCCGCCGGGCGGCTGCCCGAAGAGCCCGTAAAGGTCGTAGCCGTCGCCGTAGAACGCGGCTTTAGGGAACAGCTCTTTAACGAACTCGACCTCGCTGAGGTTTTCGGAGAGGTGCGACTGCACCGGAACGTCGTATTCCTCGCGTATCTTCCGAAGCTCTGACAGAAGCATCGGAGTGCAGCTCGGAAGGAAACGCGGTGTGAGTATCGGCTTAACGTTTTCAAAGCGTCCCGCGGCGTTGTCCAGCCATTCGCGCGTTGCGTCGGCCGACACGAGCGCTGACGCTTCCGTGAGCGTATCCGGCGCGTTGCGGTCCATGTTGACCTTGCCTGCGTAGCATCTGAGGCCGGTATCCTCGAGGAGATCCATCAGCAGGAAAGTCGCCGGAACGTGTACCGTCGCGAACACGCACGCTCGGGTGGTGGCGCTGCGCTTCAGGGCTTCCGCGAAAGCTGTGTAGCGCGAAAGCGCGTAAGCGGGCGACACGAATCTGGCCTCTTCGGGGAACACGTAGTCGTAGAGCCAGTCGAGCAGCTCTTCGTCCATGCCGATGCCGCGCAGCATGTACTGCGGCGCGTGGATGTGAAGATCGACCATGCCCGGCATAACTATCATGCCGGAGAAGTCTTCGACCGGCAGCTCCGAATATTCGCCCGGAAGCTCGTTGAACACGCCGGCGCAGATGCCGTTTTCACATACGGCATAAGAGTTTTCGCTGCATCTCAGAACGCCTTTGGAAACGGACGAGCAGATATCACCTTTTATTACAAATGTCTTAGCGGTCTTTTCGTTTTCCATGTCATGAGTATAACATATCCGGCGCCGAATAGGTAATAATTTACAATTTGCGCCGGTTTTTCCCGTTTTGTGTGCGTTATTTCCTGTTTTGAGCGCCGAAAAGGAACAGTGAGCCGCGTATGACAGTTTTTTTATCTTGATATAACGGAAGGTTTTAATTAAACTCTTTCTATAAAGTGCGCGCCGCGGATGAAGAGGCGCCGTCCGGAGGAACGAAAACTTGACAACGAACGATTCGCGCAACGCGATACTGAAAAATAAATTCTATCTGTATATGACCGAGTTCTTTTCGGGCATGTCGCTGATGGCGGTCGAGCTGGGCGCGAGCCGGCTCCTCGCTCCGTACTTCAGCTCGTCGCAGATCGTGTGGACGATAATCATCGGCACGATAATGATAGCGATGGCGCTCGGCAACATCTACGGCGGCCGCACCGCGGACAAAAAGCCGGATCCGGCCGTGCTCTACAGGCGCATACTGATCGCTTCCGCGTGGATAGCCGCGATACCGGTGCTCGGAAAGTACGTTATAATCGGCGTTTCGGGCCTGCTGATATTTACGATCAACACCAATTTCCTGATCATCGCCGCGTTCATATCGTGCATGATCATTTTCGTGTTCCCGCTGTTCCTGCTGGGAACGGTTACACCGTCGCTCGTGAAATATACTGTCGACAGCCTCTCCGAGAGCGGCACCACCGTCGGTAAGCTCGGCGCGTGCAACACCGTCGGCAGCATAATCGGAACGTTCCTGCCGACGTTCGTGACCATACCGGCAGTCGGGACTTCGATAACCTTCCTGATCTTTTCGGGCGTTCTGCTCGCGA
>JAEEGL012673024.1_pt1 | contig 24273 bp, 13 predicted proteins | sample 9134231 | NCBI WGS metagenome assembly JAEEGL01 (sample SAMN16246548, study PRJNA631951) | gut metagenome | biome: gut microbiome; feature: rumen; material: fiber-attached | host: Bos | place: Iran: Karaj | collected 2018-10
ATTTCCATTATTATTTATTTTTTTTATTGTTGTTTTTATTTGTTTTTGATTTATAATATTATTAGTATTTATTAAAGGGTTTTGACTAATAAATTTTAGATTTTCAGTTATTTCACTTTTTTCACTATGAAAAACAATAGAGTTTGTTCTTTTTTTTTGAATTGGAGTTTGAATAAAATTTAAATTATTTTTAGGAGAATATCTATTATGAATTTCAGTGATTAATTTTAAAGGATAAACTTCTAAATTTTCTTCTTTTTGTTTATTTGAATTATTATTATTTTCAAATTCAAAAGTAGAATTATTTCTAGATTTATTTTCTAATTTTTCTCTTGATAATTTATTTTTAATGTTTCTTAATTCAATTTCTCTATTTAATCTTAATATATTTGAATTTTGTTCTTCTTGATTAATTTCTGCTGAAATTGTAAAACTTTTTTCTTTTTTTAAATTATTTATTTGTAATTGTTTATTATTAATAATATTAAAAATATTTTTTTCTTTCATATTTTGATTTAAATAATAATTATTATTTTCATTTTGAGAAATTGAACTTTCATTTGCAATAATAGAATTAATTTGCTTTAAATTTTGTTGTTTATTTTTAAAAATTTGTTCTTGATTTTTCATTAAATTATTTTGAAAATTTTTAACAGAAGATTTACTTCTTACATAATTTTTTTTTTTTTTATCATAATTTATAATTTTGTCTTTATTATTTCTATTTGAATAATTAAAATTTTCATTGATTAAAGAATTAACATTTGAAATAATATTATTATGTTTATCAATTATACTATTATTATTTAATTTGTCTTTTTTATCGTTATCAATATTATTTTTTTTTTCTTCTTTAATTTGATTTTGTAAATTAAAAACAGAAGGAGTATCAATTATATTAAAAGATTTAGATTGTAATTTTCTATATTGATAAAATTTTTTTAATTCACATTGTTTAATCATTTCTTCGTTTGGATTTTCACAAATAAAAACAATAGGAACTAATTTTTTAAAAAAAGTATTTAATTTTAAAAGAGGAGGATTTAAAATAATTAAACAAACTGAATTTTCATTTCCAAAGCCATCTAAACTAATAAAATCTTTTTTTGAAAAATAACTATAATTTAAATCTGTTGATGTTTTAATTGATAAATGAGGATCATGAAAATGCATATATAAACTTAAAATAAATAATTCTTGTATAAAATGCTTTATTTGATTACAATCTAAATCTTTATTTATTTCTTCTATTTCTAAATCTGAAAATAATTTTCCTTTTTGAGTTCCAATTTCTAATCTTATATTAAGTAATATTTTCTTAAGTAAAATATCATCAAATTTAATAATTGTTTTAAAATAATCTTGGAAAATATTATTTTGAAATTTTTTAAAGAAAACTTTAATAAAATCATTATTTTTATTCTCAATACCAAAGCAATTTAAAATTTCAATGATTTTTTCAATTATTTTTTCTTTGGCAATATCATAAACAATTTTAACAGTAATATTAATGACTCTTACTAATAGAATATTTTTATAAAATATATTATCAAAGCTATCCATTATAGTTGATTCAAATAATTTTTTCCATCTTTCACAAAATTCTTCTGGCCAAGGATAATCTGTTGAAGCATCATTTGTTATTTTTCTAAATTTTTGTATTTCTTCTTGTAATCTCTCAATTTCTTTATTTTTTTTTGTGTTTTCTATTTCAGATTTATGATATTTTAATTCTAATATTTCATATTTATTTCTTAATTCTGAAAAATCTAATGAATTAAAATATTTATCATCCTCAGTCATTAAATTAATTATTTTTTTATTTTTTTTAAAATTATTTTTTTTTTTGAAATTAAAATATTTTTTTTAAATTTTTTTTTATGTTTTTATTATTTTTTACTTTATTTATTTTTTATTTAAATATTTAATAAACCTCCTATTAAAGATAAATATTGTAAAGAAGTTATTAAATTATCTAAATCATCTGAAATTAAAGGATTATGAACTAAAATTATATCAATTGAATAAAATATTATTAAGAAAAATAAACTAATTTTAAAACCAAATATTTTTGTTAATCCTGTTAGAATCAAAAAGTAATTTTGAATTACTAAAATAAAAACTGAATAATTTTTATATTTCAATAAAGATGAATTTGGAAAAAAATTTTGAGAATAAAAAGTTAAACTTTTATTTATGTATCCTTTATTTAAATCAATTTCAAAAAAATTTTTTAATGATAATATGATTAGAGATAAAGAAAAGATAATTCTTAGAAAATAATGAAAAAAATTACATATTCCCATTTATTATATTTAAATATAAATAATTAAAAAAAAAATTTTGAATTACAAGTTTATTAATTATAAACTATTCAAAAAAATAATATTATTAAATTCAAAAAAAAAAAAATTATTAACTTCACATAAAAAAAGATTCCTAATATTATAAATAAATTATTATTATTCATTTTTATAATCTCTTCTTAGTTTATCTTCATAACTTTTAATATCTTTATCAATATTATCTTTCATTTTTAAAATTCTGATATTAGCATTATTTCTTTCTAAAGCATTTTTTTCTTCAATTTTTTTTTTATCATTAATATCATTTGCATTATTATATTCATTACTTCTTTTAATTTCATTTAATTTTTCTTCATCAATAGCTTTATTTAAATCATTTCTTAATTTATTACTATATTCTTCTATTTTTCTTTCTATTTCATTATAATTATTTGAATAACTTATACTTAAATTATTCTTTAATGAATTATTATTTTTCAAAAAAGTTTTTTCTGAATTTGATTTAACCATTTTACTTAAATTTCTTTTTGATAAATAATTAATTTGTGAATTTATTGATTCATCTTCTTCTGAAAAAACTTTTTCTACTAATTTTGAATTTATTGGTTTTTTATCATGAATTAAACTTTTAAATTTATTTAAAAGAGAATTTTTTTCTTTTTGAATATCTTCAAATAAATTCCTTTTAGATAAAGATAATTTTTTCTTTTCGTTTTTATATTCTTCAAACTTTTTTTCTTTTTTTTCATTTTCTTTTCTTTTTATATCATTTTTATAATGTTTAATATTTATAATTCTGTTAAAAATTAAATCTTTTTCTTCTTTTTTTGCTTTAATCTCTTCTAATTTTTTTAAACTTTCTAATTCATTATTTTTTTTTTTATCATTAATTCTTTTATTAATATTATCAATTTTATTTAAAATATCTTCTTTTTTAATATTAAATAATTTATTTAATTCATTTTTATTAGATAATATTTTTTCATAATGTTCTTTATTTTGTTCAATTTTATTTTTTAAATCTTCATTTTTTTCTAAATCTTTTAAAAAAATAGTTTGTTCAATTCTTTCCATTTTTTCAAACATTTTTTGTTTTTTTTCTTCATTTAATTCTTCTAAAGTTTTCATTAATTTTATTATATTATTTCTTTTTTTTATATTTAATTCTTTCTTTTTTTGAAATGATTTTTCTCTATTTTTATATATTTCTTCTATTCTTTTTTCTTTTTCTTTTTCTTTATTTTCTATTTCTTTTTTTATTTTTTCTAAAATTATTTTATTTCTTTTTATTGATAAATTTAATTTTTCTCTTTTTAATTCTTCAATTTTATTTCTTTCATTTCTTTTTTTTATTAAATATTCTAAATGCTCTTTTTCTCTTTTTTCATTTTTTAATTTTTTTTGTAATAATTCTTCTTTAATGTTCTTAATTTGTTCAATAATTTGATTTTTATGATTTTTTAATTTTATTAATTCTTCTTGATCTTTTTTTTTATACAATTCTTTTCTTTTTTTTTCTTCTTCTTTTAATTCTTGAAATCTTTTTTCAACTTTTTCGTTTTTAATTTTTAATTTTTCTATTTTTTCATTTTTTAATTTCTCTAATTCTAAAAATCTTTTTTGTTCATATAATTTTTTTTTTTCTTCATTTTCTATAAAAACTTTCATTAAATCAATTTTATTATTTTCTTCATTTTCTTTTTCTTGAATTTTTCTATTTTTTTCTTCATATTTTTCTTTTAAAAATTCATTTTTAATTTCATTTTCAACTAAAAATTTAATTTCAAATTTTCCTCTTTTTTTTATTTTTTCTATATTTTTGTTTTCATCTTCAATTAATTTTTCAATTAAAAAATCAAAAGTACCAATTTTTTTTTCAGATTTTGAATTATGTAAAGTATTACAATTAGAGTTTTTATTTTCTAAAATAATATTATTTCTTTCTTCTTTAACTTGTTCAATAGATTTTAATCTGAAATTTTCATAAAATTCAAATCTATATTTCTGAACTTCTAAAGGTAAAATTTTTAAATCTATATGATTATTTACAAAGTCTTCAAAATTTATATATATTAATTCTTCTGGATTTATTCCTAATCTTGCACAAGCCTCAAGAGAACGAGGAGAATTTAAATTTTTTATTTTTTCTGTTTTAAAATCAAATTCTTCTATATTCTTTAATTTCTTTATTTTCTCCTAATATTATTTTTATTTCAATTATTTACTTCTTTTTCATTTTTCATTTGAAAATTTATTTAGATTTTTTCAAATTAAAAAAATAAAATTTTTTTCAAAATGGATAAAAAAAATTTTAAAATTCAAAATAATTATAAAAATAAAGATAATCAAATTAAAAAAGAAAATCGAATAACAAGAGTTTATACATCAATAATAAAAGCAAATAAGAAAAATAATAATAATATATTGAATGAATATAATAAATCAACATCAAGAGCACAAAAAGAAAGGAAAATATATAATAATCAAAATAAACTTTTTCCAATTGAAAAAGAAAAGCAAAATTCTTTTTCAAAAACTTATATGAAAACAGAAGAAAATGAAAATGATAATTCTCAAATACAATTAAAATTAATTAATACTGTTTCTAATATTGAGACTCCTAAAAATAATAAAATAATAAATGTTAAAGTTCGTGAAACTGGGATTTATGGTTTAAATAAAAATTTAAATAACATTAATTTAAATAGAAATTTAAGACATTCAACAAGTTTAAGTAATAATAAAATGAATGATAGAATTAAAATTATTTTATTTCCAAATAAACATCAAAATGATATTAAAAGGAAAAATAATAAAGATGATATTTCTAATAATAAATTATTTAATTCATGCATGAATTTTTCAAAAATGAAAAAAGAAAAAAGCTTAAGTAATCAAAATTCAACTAAAAATAAGCAAAATTTAATAATAAATTTTAATGATAATAATAAATCAGAAATAAATTCATATAATATAAAGAAAAATCAAATATTAAAAAGAAAGGAAAAATTATTTAAAAATAATTCAAGTTTTTTAAGTAAAAAAAATATAAAATATAAGTCTCAATCAAAGAATAATATATCAAATAATAAGAATAATATAAATAATTTAAACATACATAAATCACAAAATATATTATTTCCAAAAAAAGAAAAAAATACATCTTTAAAAAAAGAAAAGAAAGTAATAAATAAAGTAAATTCTCCAAATATTCATCATTATAATTATACAACTTTAAGTTCAAGAATAAAAAGTTCAATATCAACTTTATCTTCAACAAATTCTTCAAGTTCTTTAAATAAACATTATAAATGTCCAATAGTTACTTTTTCAGCAATTAAACAAAAATTTTTTAGTACAACAACATCTTTAAATAATAATAATAATAATAATTCGAATTATTTATTAACAGATTTTTCATCAAATAAAAATAATGATCCTAAACAAAAAAAAAAATAATATTAATAATAATAATTATAGTATTATAACATTAATTATAAATTCTAATTGGGGAAATTTATATAAAGTCGGAATCACTGAAATTCAATTATTTGATTCCAAAAAAAAAAGAATTCAAATTTCTGAATGTCATGTTTTAAATGGAGATGAAGATAATATTTCTAGAATCTTTAATAATAAATTTCATACTTCAAATGAAAAAGATATGTGGATTTCTAATTTTAATATTAATTCTGTTAAAAAAATTAAAATTGAAATGTATATTTTAAATAATAAATATTATTCAATTGATAAAATCAATGATATTATTATTTGGAATTATAATGGAAAAGATTTAAATATTGGAATTAAAGAAATTGAAATTGTTAAAAAAAATGAAAAAATTTGGAAAGGCATTATTCCTAAAGGAGATAAGAATATGAAAAATGATTACTCTTATACAATAAATTTAAATGAAAAAGAAATTAATATGAGTGATACTTTACAAAATTTACCTTATCATAAAAGAAATTTTTATTTATCTTTACTAAAACAAAAGAATTTAAAAACTAAATTAAATTTCAGTCAAAGTGATTTAAATGAATCTAAAAGTAATATTTCAAATAATAATATAAATACTAAAAATGAAAAAAATTATTATATAAATTTCCATAAAATAAAAATTCAATTATTATCAAATTATGGAAATTATTGTAATATAGGATTAACAGGATTAAATTTAATAGATAAAAATGATAAAATTATAAATATTGAAAATGCAATTTCAATTGGAGCTCTTCCTAAAGATTTAAGAACAATATATAATAATGAAGAAGATAATAGAGTTTTTGAAAATATATTTTCAAATATTAATAATACTACAGATGAAAATTTTATGTGGTTAAGTGTTATTAACCCAAAACCTTTTATTGAAATTGTTTTTAAAAATGAAATGACTTTAAATAGAATTAATTTTTGGAATTTTAATGAACCTTTTTCTTTAGATAAAGGGGTTAAAAATTTAGAAATTATTATTGATGATCATAAAAAATATAATATTATTCTTTGGAAAGGATTAGGTATTGATTATTATGATATTTATCAAAAAATTTATTTTTATGATTTAGATTTTAAAAAAAACAATAAATTTACTATTGATTATAATATTAAAAATTATCCTATTGGTTTTGTTTTTAAAATTATTTTTATTGATAATTACGGTGATAAAGATTTAATTTCTTTGAAAGATATTTTTTTCTTTGATAACAATAATGTCAATTTAAATAATGAAGTTAAATTTAATGTAATTTCTTTCAGTAATGAAGATAATATAATTTATTCTTATCAATTTTTAGATTATAAAAAAAATGAAAATTCAGTTTGTAATAATTTACTTTTTGTTTGTTTTGAACAATTAGTTCAAGTAAAATATATTAAAATTATAAATAAAAAAGAAAAACTTCCTCAAAATACAAAAAATATTCAAATTTATTGTGATGATATTTTATTTTTTGAAGGAATGATAAATCAATGTGATGAAAGTATAATTTCTTTTGAGAATGATTATAATAAATTAGATAAAACAATAAATAAAGATAATATTATTAACTTAAATTCTATAAATTCAAAAAAACAAAATATGTATATTGAAAAAGAAATAAGTGATGGTTTTATGTTAATATTAGATAAAAAATCTTAAAAAAAATTAATATTTTTTTCAATGTGATTGTTAATGATTAAATTTTTATTGGGATATTTTTTTCATAAAAATCATTTTAACATATTATATTAATTTAAAATAAAATTTTAATATAAAAAAACCATAAAATAAAAATTTTTTATGAATTATTACCATAAAGAAATTTTAAACAATAAATTAATTTTACAATTTTTAAATAAATGAAAAAAAATCAAGCTGAAGCTTTTGGAAAAGTGATTCCTAAAAAATCACTTCCAGAAGATTTAAAAATGAAAGTAAAAGAATATATAGATAAATTAAATGAATCATCAACCCAACAATATGCATTTACTCAATTTAAAATACTTCTTCAAAAATATAATTCATTAGAAGATGTTAAAGCAATATTACCATTATTACTAAATTACACAAATAAAAACTTTACAAAAATAGGAAAAGAATATCAATTAGTTTTAATAGCATATGCCTTAAATATAAATTATATAAAAAATCCAAATCATAATATTGCTTCGAAAATATTAGAATCAATAGGAAATTATTTATATATTAATTCATTTAATTTACATAAAGCAGCTTCAATTGCAATAATTGAATTATTTGATTTATTATGTGAAAATGAAACTAAGGATAAAGCTTTAGAATTTATATTAAAATATTTTTTTGGAATTATTGAAAAAAATCATAATATAATAAGTAAAATAAATGAAAATGGAATTTTAAATGGAAGTTTCATTATAATTAATGAATTATTAAGTTATGTTATTTATAATAATTCAAGTGAAAAAGTTGAAAATAATAATCCAGAACAAAAAAATGAAGTTATAGAAAGAGCAAATAGAAGAATTGAAAATGAAAATATAAATAAAGCTTCAGATTTAAATTCTTTACAACAAATATTAATTCCTGCAATGATAGAATTATTAAATATATTTAAAAAATATAAATATCCAAATCCAAATATGTTACAAAGTATTTGTAATTTAATTGATGTTATTTCATATGATGAATATAAAAATAATTTTTTAGAAATTATTCATCTTTTAATTAATGTTTTATATAAAAATGATGCTCAAATTTATTTAAGTAAAATTGAAGTTTGTGAAATTTTTAATCATTTAAAAAATAAATTAAGAAATTTAAATATTGAAGAATTACCTAATCAAAGTGAAATAATTAAATCAATTGAATATGCAACAAAAGATAGAGTTTTTAAAGTTCAAGTTTGTTCAAATAATACTTTAAATAATATTTTAAATATTGAAGATAATAATAAAATAATTCCTAAATTAAATTTATTAAGAAATTTATCTAAAATTTATAATGGGAAAAATACTTTAATGAATAATAAAGAAGTTAGAAAAAATATTTATGAAGTAGGTATTGGAAAATTTTTAAGAACAACAGAATTTTTAAATAATAGAGATGAAGAAAATTTAATTCAAATTAAAAAAGATTTAGAAAATAAAAGAAAAAAAGAAATTAGTAAAAGTAAAGAAAAAAAAAATAGACAAAGTATAAAAAGTTTAATAAAAGGACAAAAATTAAAAAAAAATGAAAATAATTTTAAAGTTATTTCTAAATATAATCCTTATTTTAGTGAAGATGAGATTAGTGAAAAAAAAATTAAAAATGAAAATAATAATTTTAGTGAAAATAAAGAAAATGAAAATTATTCAAATGAAAATAATATAGAAGAAGAAAATCAAAGAATTCATGAAAATGAAAAGAATATTTCTGAAAAAGTAATTTTAAAAAACAAAAACAATAAAAATAACTTTAATCAAAATTTAATTAAAAAATCTCAAACCAAAAAAGAAAAAATAAAAGATTCAACTTTAACTGAAAGTCCTATAAAAAAATCATTAACAAAAACAAAAAATAATTCTTTTAAAGGAAAAAAAACTAAAAATAAACCTCCTTCAAAAAAAGATTCTATGATAAATCAAGTTAATGAAAAAGAAAATATAGAAGAAAACAATGAAAATAAAAATGAAGAAGAAGAAAAACTTAATGAAAATAATGAAGAAATATCAGATGAAGATAATGAAAAAAAATTATTTAATAAAGAAGAGAAAGATTTTAATAATGAAGAAAATGAAGAAAGTGATAATAATAATGAAGAATATGAAGAAAATGAAGAAAATAAAGTTAATAAAGATAAAAATAATGAAAATAAAAATGATAATGAAGAAAATGAAGAAAGTGATAATAATAAAGAAAATAAAATCAATAATGAAGAATTTGAAGAAAATAAAAATAATAATGAGGAATTTGATGAAAATAAGAATATTAATGATGAAAATGAAAATAATAATGAAGAATATAAAAGTGATAATGAGGAAAATGAAGAAAGTGAAAATAATAATAAAGAAAATGAAAGTATTAATGAAAAAAGTGAAAAGAATAAAAAAGAAAAAGATAATATTAATGAAGAAAATAAATATAATAAAAAAGAAAACGAAAATATTAATGAAGAAAATAAATATAATAATAAAGAAAATGATAATATTAATAAAGAATATGATAATAATAATGAAGAAAATGATAATAATAATGAAGAAAATGATAATAATAATGAAGAAAATGATAATAATAATGAAGAATATGATAATAATAATGAAGAATATGATAATAATAATGAAGAATATGATAATAATAATAAAGAAAGTAATAATAAAAATGAATCAAATGAAATTGAAAAAAATAAAATTAAAAACAAACAATCAATTAAATCAAAACAATCTTTAAAAAAAAAACAAGATGAAAACAATAATGAAATAAATATAAATTTTGAATTTCAAGAAAATGAAGGAAATGAAGCAGTATTTATTCAAAATGATGAAGATAATAATAATAATTTTAAAAATAAAAAGAAATTAAAAAAAGAAGAAAATCAAAATGAGAATATTAATAAAAAAGAAACAATAAGTAAAAAAGAAACTATAAAATCTAATAAAGAAAAAAAAGAAAATAACTATAATAAAAAATTAAGAAATTATCAGAATGAAAATACAGAGAATAATTCTTCATTAAAATCTAATGAATTAGATTTAAATGATATTCAAAAAAGTAAAGAAGAAGAAATAATAAATTCTAAAAATAATATTATTAATAATATTTCTTCAGAAAATGAAAATTATTTAAATTCAAATAATAATAGTAATTATTCTAAAAATAAAGAAAAAAAAAAAGATGAAATTAAAATAAATATTGTTCAAGAAAAAATAACTTCAGGAGAACAAAGTTTTAAAAGAGAAGATTCATTAATTAATAAAAAAATATATAATAATTATCCTAATGAATTAAATTTCCAACATTCAAATTTATCAAATAAATATAACACAAATTCTTTATATGATAAATTATCAAAAGGATTTATAAAAACTTTAAATGATTTATCAAATAATTTAGAACAGGAAGTAAATAATAAATTAGATTTTCTTAATAATAAAATAAATAAAATAAAACAAAAATTAAAAAAAATAGAAGAATTAAAAAAAGAAAATTTAAATGATACAATTATAGAAAAAAAAAATTTGCAAAATGATAATTCTTCAATTTGGAAAATTATTTTAGGATATTTAAAAGAAGAAAATTATGAAAAAGCATATTTTAAAGCTTTAAATTCAGGAGATGATTTAATTTTTTTAAGATTAATTTTTTTAACTGGAACCAATCATTTAATTAATATTCCTGTAAATATAAATAAAAAAATATTAATTAGATTAAATCAAATTTCAAGATGTTTTATGATTCAAAAACAAATTGTTAATTTTATAAATGAATCTTATAATTTAAAGATGATTAATTTAAATTTTTTTAATGAAAATGAATTAAATGATTTAATGCAAACATTATATGAAATTGGGGATAATGAAAATGAAATTGGATATTCTGCTAGAATAATATATGATAAAATTAAAGAAAGTATTGAAGAAAATAATAATTAATAAAAAAAAAATTTTAACAAATATTTTATTTTTCCCTAACTTCAAAATTTTTTTCTTTTTATTCATGCTTTTTAATCCTATACCAACAAATTATTATAATAGCACAAATTACAATCCATCCTAAAATTCCAAAAACAATAAACATCCATAATATATTTTTTTCACATAATTTTCCATCTTTTTTAATTTTATAATTAGAATTACATTTTTTACATTTCCCATCATCACCATATTGATTACAATAAGGAACTTGAAAATGTAACTCTATTTGAGTATCTTGTAAAGTCTCACAACCAGGAATTGCCTCTAAAATTTTACTTTTAGTTCCTGCAAATTTATCTAAATCTTCTTGATAAAAAACACAAATTAAAGTTATTTGAGAAGTATCAATTTCACAATATTTTGAAAAAGAATTCACATAATCTCCAAAATATAAATAAGGTATTGATTTAAATGGAAGAGTTTTTCTTGAAAATATTTGAAAAGATGTAGCACCTTTTTCTATATAAAAATTACTTATATATGAATAAATTGAAGGCATACAAGAACTAATTAAATCTAAATATTGATATGTTATATCATTAGAATCTGATAATTCTATTAATTTTTGTTGATTATTAATTGTTCCAATCATAATACGATTTGTTGTTTTTTTATTTAATGAATTTTTATAAGGTATATAAATTTTTGATCCATCTGTATATATTTTTCCTAAAGATATATCTGATTCCATTCCATATGAATCTAATTCTATTGATTGTTTTAAACTAAAACTTAATATTTCATTATCTTCTTTATATATTTTTTGGTTTATTATAGGGATTTGATTTATTATTGATTTTGATATTTGATTTTCTATGAAAGATATATTAAATTTTGTATTTTGTATTTGAATGTTATAATCATATAAATCGAAGTTTTCTATATCATTTTGAGGTTTATATTCATTAATTAAGATTATTATCATTATTTTTGCTAAAATTCCTTTCATTTTGTGATTCAAAAATAGGAATTATTAAAGATTATATAACAAATTTAGGGATAGAAATTAATTAAAATCTCAATAAAAAACAAATTTTTTTTTTTATGTATTATAGATTTATTTGAATATATATTATAATTATAAGGAAAATATATAAAGTTTAAATTTTTTCATGACATTCTTTGTGTATGAATTTATTATAATTTTAAACATAAAAACAATAAATAAATATTAACAAAGTATTACAAAAGAAATATTTTGTGTGCTTGTTTACATATATTTATTAAAAAAAATATTTATTAAACCGATAAAATTAAGTTAAGTGTTTTTCATTTAATTCAATCTATTCATTTTGTAACTTTACCCATTATAAAGATAAGTTAAATGTTTCTTTTTTATTTAAATCATTAAAATAATATAATAAATTAAAACCAAGTATTTATATTTAATTAAAAAATCAATAAAAAAAATCAAACAATTTTTTTAATAATAGATTCTCTGTATTTACTTTTTTTATTGAAATGACGAAAATTATTCAAAGCTCTTTTTTCTTTTTCATCAGCAAAAGAAACACCTTCAAATCTCATAGTTTTTAAAATAAAAAAATCTTCAATATCATAATCAATATCTTGAATTTTTTCATTTTTTTTTATATTTTTAATGTTTCCTTTAAAAGCTTCTTCAGCATTTTCAAATTCTTCCATTTTTTCTTTATTTTTTTGTAATTTTTTTTTTTTTTCATTTTCTTCTTTTAATAAATCTAATTTTCTTTTTTCTTCTTTTTCATCTTGTTGTTTTTGATAAATAACTCTTAATTTATTTAAATAAGAAATAATTCCAGTTTCTACTAAATTATTACTTATATTTTCCATTTTATTAAATTTAATAAAATGATTTTTAAAACAAGGAACTCCTATAATATCAAATGAAAAATTTATTTTATTTTCTAAAGAATCAAAAAAATTATTTTTTTTATTTTGAACTTGATTTAATTTATTATCTTTTGATCTTAAAAAATCTGTAACTACTTTTAATATAAATATTTCTTCTAAAGTTTTATCTGAAAAAGAATCATACATTTCTTCTTGAGTTTCATTATCTATTATTTCTTCTCCATGTAAATTATAATTAATTGGAGTTAATTGAGATAATATTAATTTTCTTTTTTGATTTTCACTTTTTAATTGAAAAAAATTTTTTGCTGAATTTCTTAGTTTTAACTTTTTTCTAGATAATTTAAATGATGTTGGAGAAGATATTTTTTCCTTTTTTATTGTTTTAATTATTGATTTATTTGATTTGGAAAATTCTATTGTTTTAAATATTGTATTTAATTCAAAAAATTTTTCTTTTTTTTTTTCTTTTTCTCCAAAATATTTTTTAAATAATATTGATTCTTTATCTATATTATTTCTTTCTGTTAAAAAATCATTTGTTTTTGAAATTGTAAGTTTCTTAAAATTTAAAGGAATTGGAATTTTTATGTTTTTTTTTGAAACATTAAGTAATTTTGGAGATGTCATTATTTGTTGTATTTTTAATATTCTTTTTGATGAATTTTTTTTTAAAGGAGACATTGAAAAATTTCTTGATAAATCTATAATTTTTGGGAAAATATTTGTTTTATCATTTAAATTTTTTTCAATTTGTGTCATTATTTTTTACATCTATTAAAATAATTTAAATTAAAAATAATATATTTTAAAAATAAATTCTTATATTAAAATATTTAAGGTTAAAATTAGAAGTTTTTTAATTTTTATTGTAACATTTAAAATTTTTTTGATATATTAATTTTATGTTCTTTTATTTCAAAGGGCTTTCATTATTAATATCATAAAAAATAATCATTTATAGGATTTAATATTATTTCTTTTTACATTAATCATTTTATATTTACAACAGATATCTAATTAAATCATCATATCTATTTTACATATTTTGAATAACTTTGTTGGGTGATGGGATATTAGCAAATATACTAAATAGACTATTTCTTTAAACATTAAATATATAATAATGTAGTTCCATATATTTTTTATCAAATATAACAAAAAGAATTGTGAAGAGTATAAAAATGAGATAATAAAATTTAAAATAATAAGGACAAAAAATAAAAAATATTTATTAAAAATATTTTATTATTCTATAATTATTGATTTACTTGTATAAAATTTCATCAAAATTTGACTATTTTTGATAATTTTGATTAATTTTATATAAATATTCAATAATAGTCTAAGTAAAATTTTTATAAATTAAATATTGATATATTTACTATTATATGTTTATTTATTTTGTAAAATTTAATGAAAAATACATAGATTTTAAACTTGTTAACATATTTCACTAATATAAAAATAATTCACAATTAAAAAAGGATATTTAATATATTGGAAATTCTAGATTAGTATTATTATTTACTCAAATAATATTTAAAATTATTTTTTTTCTTCAGAGTAAATTTAATATTCCCTCACTAATTACTTCTATTCAAATATAATTGTTAAAAATTTATTTATTTAATATATAAATTAAAGAAAGAAACCGATGAATTCTTTATTCCTCTTTTTTAATCTTTGCTTTTCGATATTTATTTTATTTATCTTTAATAGAAATATAAAAAATTTGACCCCACCGAGAGTCGAACTCGGGACCCACACCGTGTTAAGGTGTTGTCATAACCAACTAGACCATAGGGTCTTTATAAATACTTAATAAAATTTTATTTTCTTGTAGTCATACATGAAAATAAAAAAAAGGATTAAAAGTTATTTAATAATAAAAAAATATTTAAAAATAAGATATTTATTTAAAATTAATCATTATTTATATTATTTATTTATATTATTTTCTTTTTCAATTTCATTTCTTCTTTCATCAATTAATTTTTTATATATTTCATTTAATCCTTCAAATTTGATTTTTTGAATATTAATTTTTAAATCTTCAATTTTTTTTTGAATAATCTCACTTTGTTTAGGCATAACAAAATTTTTTCCTTCATCTTCTCCTTCATCAATAATAATAATATTATTATCATAAGTATGTTTTTTAATAGTTCTATATAAAGTTTTTCCTAAATAATGTTCACTAAATTGACAATCACTAAATAAATTTTTCATGCTCATTTCATTATTAACAATAGTTTCAAATAATTTTTCTTCTGAATTTAAAAAATTTTGATCTTTCACAATTTTATCATTCAATCCTTCATTAACTCCTATTCCCATCATCATAGGATTAATTTGTTGTTGAATATTAATTAAATTTGAAGGAAACATATTGTTATTATTATTATTCATATTAGAAAATTTAAATTGATTAGAATTCATAGGAGGTAAAAACATATTTTGTTTAAAAGGTATATTATATTTTAAATTCATATCATTATTATCTAATAAATTTTCTTTTAAACTTTTATTATTTTGTGAAGAAGAAGAAGAATGTTTTGATTTATTTCTTGAAGAATGATCAGATTTATATGATGAATGTTTTGAATGATGAGTTTTTGATTTTTCTTTAGATTTTTTAATGTCTTTTTTTGATTTTTCTGAATCTTTTGAACGATGTTTTGATTCTTTAGATTTTTTTTTTGATGAATGATGATGATGACTTCGGCTTCTATGATGATGAGATGATTTTTTATCTTTTGAAGTATGACGACGTTTACGTGAACGAGAAGAATGGGAATCTTCACTTGAGGAATCCATCTATTTATATAAATTTATTTTTATCAAATATAAATTTTTTTCATTAAATATAAAAACTATATTATTTTAATTTAAAAAATTCAATAATGGGTACAAATGTAAATTTTTTTTCATTAATTGAAATATTTTTATTAGTGTTGTAAATCAGAGTTTTTACAAAAATGTTCATTACCTTATATTTCTTTTACTGAGTCTTCAGATGTATCTTCAAAAAAAATAGAATCAATAGATAAAAAAGCAGAAGTCTATATATCAAATGAAGAATATTTAAAAATGCAAAATTTAAATTTCAATAAAAATGATATATTTAATATGGGAGATTATTCAAAATCTTTTGAAGATACTTCAAATACTTTAGAATTAATTATTGAAAATTCTGAAATAATTCAAAAAGGAGAAAAAATAATAATAACACCAAATGGAATGTTAAATTCTCAAAAAATAAATAAAAAAAATAATGTAGTTTTATTTGGTTATTTTTCAGATAAATTAGAAAATAATAAACTTGATTATATTTTACCAAATAAAAAAAATAATGAAAATAGTAAAGATAAAAATGAGGGAATATTCTTTTGTATTTATTTTAAATTTGAATGTCAAAAATATTTTATAAAAGATTATGAAAATGGGAATGGAACTTTTATAAAAATAAATTCCAAATTATCAATTAAAGATAATACATTAATAAATATAGGAGATTCTTATTTAATTTTTACATTTAATAATAAAGATAATAAAGAAAATAATATATTTATAAAAGCTTATTCAGGAATAATTAATTATCAACCAATGAACTTTAAAACTTTAAAAAATAAATTTTTTACAATTGGAAGAAGTGAAGATGGTGATGTTATTCTTCAAGATAAAATGTTATCTAGAATTCATTGTATATTAATATATGAAGAAGAAGAAGGATGGTTTATTAAAGATGGAAATGAAATTGGACAACCCAGTACAAATGGAACTTGGGTTTTTGCATATGATGAATTTGAAATTTATGATAATATGCTATTTAAAAGTAATTGTTCCTTATTTTCTTGCCATTTAAAAGATATTAAGAAGTAATTTTATTAAAGATATTTTTTAAGTTTTTTATATATAAAATATAATTAAAAAAATTAAAATAACTGTTATAAATTAAATAATAAAATGTACGACAGACATTTAATAACTTTTAAAGATAAAGCTGAATATTATAATAAAATTTATCCAACTCTTCATCCTATGTATGATCCTAATACTAGAATTTTTACAAAAAATGCAAAAGATAATGATTTTATTTTTAAAGATGGAGAATTAATTTATAGTAAAAATAAAGATTTAGATTTAACTAATGCAAACCAAATTTTCCCTTCTTTCAATGAAGTTCAAAAAGAGAAAAATGTTCATGAAAAAATTTCTTATTATTTAAATAATAATATTGTACCTGTAAAATATTTATTTAAATTTTAAATTTTTATTTAGGGTTTCTCTGCTGAAAATTATGATAATTTTAAAAAAGAAAAAATTTATTGTTCTAAAGAAATTAAAGATCCTGAATCTTATATTACTGATAAAGAATTTAATATTAAAAAAGATGATTTATCTATTTATAATGAAAAATTTTTCCAAGAAAAAGAAATTGATAAAAAAAGAAAGAAAAACGAGGCTGAGAAACTAGGAAAAGATTCTGGTGCAAAATAATTATAAAAATTAAATAATCTTATTTTTTTTATTGAGTGAAAAAAAAAAGAGAAATTTTTAAATTTGAATTATTATATTTAAAATTTTCTAACTTTAAATAAAAAAAATTTATATTTAAAAAAAATGTTTAATAATATTACAAAGAGTAGAATAGAGGGAGATGAAAGTGAGGAAGAAACAGAAAATATTAATTGTGAAATTAATGAAAACAGAATTTCCTATTCTCAAAAATTAATAAATTTAAACCAAATACAAGATAATTTAAGTGATGAAGGAAATTATACTAAATATATTATGAATGGCTCTTCTCTTTGTTTTCAGCATAAATATCAAGAAGCTTTATCAAAGTTTGAAGATGCTGAAAAAATTGCTAAAAAAATTGATGATGATTATAAAAAAAAAGAATCTTTATGTCATATAGCAATTGCCAAATTTATGATTGGAAATGAAAATGGATTAAGAATATTAGACAAATTATATAATGATTATACTACACAAATTAAAGATGCAAATTTTGATATAGGTTCTGTAGATTTACTTTTATTTACTAAAATTGGAAGCAATTTATTATTATTTTATTTCATTAACTCTCAATTAAATAAAAGCAGCGAAATTATGGATTATATGCTTGAAGTGATTGAAAGACAGAAAGAAAACGAAAATAAATTAAATACATTAAGAAATATTATTTTTATTTTATTTAGATGTAAATCATTAACTCTTAATTTAAACAATAATTTTCAACTATTATCCCAACAAAACGATGAAGATCAAATTATTAAAAACACAATCAATTATTTTTTTCAAGAATTTAATAATTATTTAAAAAACAATAATACTGAGCTGCTTGTGGACTGTTTAAGTAAAATAGAAGAAAAATTGAAAAAAATAAAAGATTATAATGGATTAATTTTTATTATTTTTGCAGAACAAGCATTAAATTATCCAAAAAATGAAATTAAATTATCTGCTTTAATTCAAGCAATAAATGATCCAAAAAATAATAAAGTCAAAACAATGAAAAATCTTGATAATTATATAAATAATTTTAATGAAAAATTGCAAACTTCATTGGAATTATATAAGAAATTATCTGAAAAAGAAAAAAGTTTGTGTGAGTTAATAGAGCGAGATAATAAATCAATTCAAAAAAAAGAGGATGTAAAAATGAATATATTTTCACCTAAAACTTTTAACAATTTATTTATTAATGTTTTAAAACAAACCATTTCTGAAATTGAAAACATTGAAAATGACACAGTTAAAATTGAATTAAAATCTCAACTAGAAGAGACAATACATTTACTGGAAAATAAAAAAATATATTTTTCAGAAAAAGTTATTCAACCATTTAAAGACATTGTAGATAATACAATTCAAACAAAATTTCAAAATATAAATAATATATATAATAAAATTCAAAAGAAATATACTTTTCAATACTTGAAACAAACATTAACTGATATAAAAAAAATTGAAAATAATGATAAAATAAAAACATTCTATGAAAATAAATATGCAAGTTTAGTTGAAGGAGATGTAATTAAAAAATTTAATATGGGAAATAATGGAACAAAAGAACATTTTTATCAAATAAATTATGATAAAGAACAAATTGATATTTTTAATAATAAAGGAAACCCAAAACCTGATAAATGTATAAAATTTAAAGAAATAAAAAAAGTAACATTTGGTATGAAATCTCAAAATTTAATTAGTAAAAGTAAATATGTTCCAAATAATAAAGAGCCTTGGAAAATAATGTCTTTTATTCTTAAAAAAAAAAGTTTAGATTTTATTTTTAAAAAAGAAGAAACTGCCAAAAAATGGTTTTATGGAATTCAATATTTATTTAAAAGTAGTGAAAGACAATATAAAATCAAATCTACTACAGGATATATTATTGAAAAATTAAAAATGAAAATTGCAAATGAAACAGGAAAAAATCCTAATAATTTAAAGAAACTTTCTTTTGTGAAAACCATTATGACTTATTGTAAAAATAATAATATAATTTAAAAATGAATGGAAACTTTACATGAAAAAATATTAAAAAAAATTTATAAAATAAGAAAAACAAAAAAAAATAAAAATTTAATTTTTTCTATTTTATTTTTTTCAAATAAAATCATTATTATTAGTAACATTTCCTTGAGCTTGATTATCCCCTTCATTCTCATTTTTTTCATTATTATTATCATCAATAACAACTTCATTATTATTCTTCTTATCTTCATTATTATTATTATTATCTTCATTATTAATATTATTTTCATTTCCTTTAACACTTTTATCATCTTGATAAATTGTTTTTAACCTTGAAAAAAGATCAGGAACAATTGGAACAGGATTTTGATTTTCATAATAATCAACATCTAATAATCTTCTCAACGATTCAGTTTTAGGATAAATTACAGGAGGAACATTACTAATTATTTCTCTAATATTACCTAATTCATCAACTCTTTGAGTTAATTTAACAGAATTTTCCCACATAAGAATATTTTCGTTTTTAATTTTTTCTAAAGCATTATTAATTTTATTATCAATTGTTTCATTATCTTGTTTTTCTTCTTTTTCTTTACTTTCAATTTTGGGACTCGTTTCTTCAGATTTTGTTTTATCTTTACTTTGAATCGTTCCACTTTTTAATAAATCATAAATATTTTGAAATTCTACATTATTTAAAATTTGATTAGTAACAAATTTAACTTCTAATTCACTTGCTTTTTTAACATTTTGACTCTCTTCTTCTAATTTTTTCACTTTTTCTTTAAGGTCATTAAACTCATTTTTATTATCTTGATTTATTTTTTCATATTCTTCAAATTTTTTTAAGAAATTACTTTCATTTCCTTCAGTTAAAGTCATTAAATTATCCCTATCCACAATTGTTTCAACATTAGTAATTATTCTTTCTAAAGTTTTATGAACTCCATCTTGAAATTCATTTTCTCTTGCTCTATTTTGAATTAAATCTAATTGTTCTGTTAATTTAGTTCCAGAAGTATCTAAAGCTGTTTCTAATCTTGAAATATTATTTTGCATTTCTAAAATAATATTTTTATTTTCTTGAATATCATTTTTTGATTTTTTAATATTTTCATCATGATCTCTTAATTGTTGATCAAATAAAAATTCTGTATTTTTACTTCTTTGAATTAAATCCATTATTATATCTGAATCTATTCTTGATTCAATTTCAAACATTATTTGTTTTACTTCTATATTATCATTTTGTTTTTGGAAGTCATCAAAAATTTCTTGATTTCTTTCTGCAATACTTCCTAAACTTTCCGTTAATTTATTAATTCTATTATTTATATTATCAAAATTAGTTTGATTTTCTTTTTTCATTTCTTCAAAAGTCTTATCTGTAATTTCTTTATATTCATTTAAATTTACTAGTAATGAATTAACCTGTTCTTGAATGAAATTATTTTCAATTGTATATAATAATCTTTCATTTACAATATGAACATCAAATTCAGATTTTAAATCACTTATATTTTTTTCAACTTTTATTTTAAGTTCTTTATTCTCTTCATCAAATTTTTTTAAAATATCTTCATATTGATAAACTCTATTACATACTTCTTCCATATCATCAACTAATGATTTAAATCTTGAACGATTTTCCATTTCTATTTTTTCAAATTTTTCATTTATTCTCATTCTTGTATCAATTAATTGACCTGATAAATATTGAATATTCTTATCAACTTTTCCTGAAAATTCCATTAAATTATCATTCATATAAACATGACTTTTTTCAATATTTGCTTCCATATATAATTTCACTTCTCTTAATTTATTTATTAATCTTTCTTCAACTTTACTAATAAAAATATAAGTTTCTTCTTTCATATCTTTTAAATTTTTTTCAATTTTATTAAATCTTAAAGCAAAAACTTCGTTTTGATTATTTTGAGAAATTAAATTAGTTTTTATTTGATCAGTTAATTTATGTACAAAATTTTTTAAATTTTCATTTGAGTTTCCTTTACCATTAATTGCATCATTTATTTGTTGATCAATATATTTCGAAACATTATGAGTTCTTTCAGAACATTCTCTAGAAACTGTTTGAATATCATATTTAATTTTATTTGTAGCATCTTCAAAATCTTTTCTTAATGTATCTAATTCAGTTTGAAATTGATTGGTTAGACCTTGACTATAAATTTTATTATTAACATCAGCTTTATATCTTGCTTCAATTTCTTGTTTTACTGTTTCTGATACTTTAGCTGTTAATTTTCCTATTAAACTTTTATATAATTCTGTATCCCTTTCTCTTTGTTGTTTATTTATATTTTCAGTTTTATCAATTAATTGATTTAAAAATTCAATTTTTGAATTTAATTCATTTACATTTAATATATTTTGATCATTAAATAAATTAATATTTTTATCTGATTTTATTCTATTATCCCTTTCTTCTACTGATCGAAGTTGAAGTTCTTTAATTTGTTCATCAAAATTTCTTTCATTAGCATTTAATCTGGAAAGTAAAATTTGATTTGCCTGTTCTAAAGTTTGTAATTTTGATTCTAAATCTTGCATTCTACTATCATAAACTATAGGATTTATCTTCATTGAATTAGAATAATTATTTGAAGGAGGTCTTGAATTTTTAAATTCTGGAGTTGAAACTATATTTCCTCCATTTGCTCTAAATGTTTCTGTTGTTGTATTTGATGGGGAAGGATTTTGATAACCAAATGTTGATTTAAAACCATCTGAATTGATTGCTGATATTCTATTATAGTTTGACATTTTTTATTTTATTTTTTCTGTTTTTTTTAATTATTAATTTGATTAAAGATTAAATTTAAGAAGTTATACAATTATTCAAATAATTGATTTAAGAAAAAATTCTACTTTGATACTTGAAGTGAATCTAATCGTTAAGAATGGTTTTAAAAATAAGATTATATTACATAATATTTTTAGTATTATTCTACTTAATTTAATTGGAATTGTCACTTATGAATATTATATTCAAGAATATTTAGATAAAAAACTTAATTATAAAAATAAAGGGAATCTATCCAATTTTCTATTTAAGTAATTGTATGAGCTTATATATGGAAGATTAAAAAGAATGTTTTCTATTAAAAACAATTCAAATTTTTAATTTGAAATAGTATAATTCAAATGAAATAAAAATATTATCTTTTTAATTCATAAAATTTGAACTTTTTAATTAAATCTTAATTATTGTTTTTGATAAATAATTGAATTAATTTATAAATTTAACTTATAATAATAGAAAATCACTTTAATCAAGTTAAATAAATTTATAAAAATTATATTAAAAAAAAGGTAGGGAATATAATTATATTATATAAAACTTAAATAATATTGTGTATTTAAATGAATATAAATTAAAAGATTCTTAAATTATATATTACTTTATTTTCCAAAAACCTTATAAAAATAGAAATTAATTATTATAAATTATTTTATAAAATTTTATTTTGAAATGAAAAAAAAAGCCTTTTATATCTATAAATATAATTAAATTATATTTTACTTCAATTTCTTCAATATCTTTTTTAATATTTAAAATTATATCTTTAACAATTAATTTTTCAAAAGTTTTAAGAGTTAAAGAAAAACCTCAAACATCTTTATGTCCACTACTTTTATATTTTTTATCCAATTTTTAGAAACATATAATTTCGATTTTCAAAAGTTCTTCTAAAAAAATGAAATTTTCCCTTATCTAGAAATATAATTCCACCTACAGAAAGAAAACCATATTTTTGAGATATTTCCCAAGTATTTTCTAATTGCAATTTTTAATGTTTTTTTTTGTAAAATAAACTAAAATCTTCTCCTTCAGAAATTTCAACTAAATCTCTTTTTTTATTTAATATTTCTTTTTAGTCTTTATCATATATTCTTCTTTCTCACTCGGATTTTTAATAATTTAAATCGATCAATTCCAAGTAAATCATTTATTTTACTTTCTACACTAGTTTTTAATTTAATCTGAAATAATTTTAGGTTAGTTATTATTTTATTGGACGTTCTTTAAAAATTGAATGATTTAATAATTAAATGATCTAAAAAAAGAGAGATTATTTTCAAAATGAATAATGATGAGAATGAAATATAAATTTAAAGAGAGAGACAATTTAAAATAATTTAATGATTAATGTTTAAAAATATTCAAACTTAAAAAAGTATAATTATGAAATCTTTAAAAAAAATTTTTATTTTTAAAAAAACGAAAACAGAAATTTATAATTATTGGCAAAAAATTATACTATTTTTCATTCAATCAAAACATTTGTTAAGATTAAATAAATATAAATTTTTATTAATAAAATTTATTGCAGTTATTTTTTGGCAATTTTTTTCTATATAATAAATATGAAAAAACATCTCAATAATAATAATAATAATGTATCAGTAAATAGGCAAGTTTACTTAAAATCAAGAAATAATTATAAGATATCATTTGAAAATAATAATATAAGAAATCAAAATA
>JAEEGL015920528.1_pt1 | contig 24273 bp, 18 predicted proteins | sample 9134231 | NCBI WGS metagenome assembly JAEEGL01 (sample SAMN16246548, study PRJNA631951) | gut metagenome | biome: gut microbiome; feature: rumen; material: fiber-attached | host: Bos | place: Iran: Karaj | collected 2018-10
GACCGATGGTACCGATATTTACATGCGGTTTGGTTCGGTTAAAATGTTCTTTTGCCATTGAATTGTTTCCTCCCTTTTAGAAGCAATTTAATTACATGCAGTCGCATGATGTTATTTTAACAAGAATTGCTTGAAATTTCAAGCTTTTTTTACAATTTCTCCCTTATTTCTCGGATATAAGCTTTTCGGCAATGTTTTTGGGCACTTCGCTGTAATGCGACGGCTCCATAACATACTGTCCTCGGCCCTGAGTTCTTGAGCGGAGAGATGTAGCGTAGCCGAACATATTCGAGAGCGGGATGAAAGCGTCAATCTGAGTTGCGCCTGTTCTGACCTCCTGACCCTGTATCATACCGCGGCGTGAATTGATATCTCCGATAACATCGCCGATGTATTCTTCGGGAACAATAACAGAGGTTTTCATGATGGGCTCCATAAGCACCGGTGATGCTTTTCTCATAGCATCCTTGAACGCCATGGAAGCGGCAATCTTGAATGCCATTTCGGAAGAGTCCACTTCATGATAAGAGCCGTCATAGAGAGTGACTTTGACGTCAACTACATTGTAGCCGGCGAGAGTACCCGAAAGCATTGCTCCCTTGATACCCGCCTCGATAGCGGAAAAGTATTCCTTGGGAATTGCTCCTCCCACTATCTGATTGACAAATTCGTAGCCCTTCTCGGGATTCGGCTCGATTTTGATTTTAACATGGCCGTACTGGCCTTTACCGCCGGACTGACGGGCATACTTGGTGTCCGATTCGGCGGGCCTGGTGATGGTCTCGCGGTAGGCAACCTGAGGCTTGCCTACGTTTGCCTCAACATGAAACTCTCTTAACATTCTGTCAACGATAATCTCAAGGTGAAGCTCGCCCATACCTGCGATTATGGTCTGGCCGGTCTCTTCATCTGTGTAGCACTTGAATGTGGGGTCTTCCTCAGCGAGCTTTGCGAGAGCGAGGCTCATCTTCTCCTGGCCGGCTTTGGTCTTGGGCTCGATGGCGACTCTGATAACGGGCTCGGGGAATTCCATGGATTCAAGTATAATCGGGTGCCTCTGGTCGCAGAGCGTGTCGCCCGTGGTAGTCTGCTTGACTCCCACACAGGCGGCGATATCGCCTGCGTAACAGCACTCTATATCTTCACGGTGGTTGGCGTGCATCTGTAATATGCGCCCCATTCTTTCGTTAACCCCTTTTGTGGAGTTATACACCGTGCTGCCTGTTTCAACGGTGCCTGAATAAACTCTGAAGAAGCAGAGCTTGCCTACAAACTGGTCGGTGGTAATCTTGAAAGCAAGCGCCGAAAACGGCTCGCTGTCCGACGAGTGCCTGACCTCCTCGGTATCCTTCTTGGGATTTATGCCGGTTATGGCGGGCACGTCTGTAGGTGCGGGCATATAGTCAACCACTGCGTCAAGCAGGAGCTGAACACCCTTGTTGCGATAGGATGTACCGCAGGTAACGGGCACCATATTATTGGCTATCGTGGCTTTTCTTATGCAGGATTTGATTTCGTCCACGGTAAGCTCCTGACCTTCAAGATACTTTTCGAGGAGCGCGTCATCCTGCTCAGCCACATGCTCTACCATCTGTTCACGGTAGCTGCGGGCCTCTTCTGCCATTTCATCGGGAATATCTGTTACTTCAATATCAACTCCGAGGTCATCCTTGTAGTAATAGGCCTTCATTGTGACAAGGTCTATAATACCTTTGAAATCGGATTCGGCTCCTATGGGGAGCTGAATGGGGACAGCGTTGCACTTGAGACGATCCTTCATCATATCCACAACGTGGTAGAAGTTTGCGCCCATGATATCCATCTTGTTGATGTATACCATTCTGGGAACCTTGTACTTATCCGCCTGTCTCCACACTGTTTCGCTCTGGGGCTCAACGCCGCCCTTCGCGCAAAGCACGGTAACGGAGCCGTCAAGCACTCTCAGGGAGCGCTCCACCTCAACGGTGAAGTCAACGTGACCCGGGGTGTCAATAATGTTGATACGGTGATTTTTCCAGAAGCATGTGGTAGCGGCAGAAGTGATGGTTATACCTCTCTCCTGCTCCTGTTCCATAAAGTCCATAGTTGCGGCACCGTCGTGGGTCTCACCTATCTTGTGAGTCTTGCCTGTGTAAAACAGGATACGCTCAGTAGTGGTGGTCTTACCCGCGTCTATGTGCGCCATGATGCCTATGTTCCTTGTTTTTTCAAGTGAAACCTGCCTTGGCATATTATCCTCCGTATCTTTAAAAGTGAGCAAATAAACAAATGAAATGGGCGCTTATTACCACCTGAAGTGTGCGAAAGCCTTGTTGGCCTCTGCCATCTTGTGGGTGTCTTCGCGCTTCTTGAATGCCGCGCCGGTCTGGTTGACGGCATCCATTATTTCGTTGGCGAGCCTTTCCTTCATTGTTCTTTCGGAACGGGCACGGGCATAAGCCGTAATCCAACGAAGACCGAGTGTGGTCCTTCTCTCGGGGCGAACCTCCATGGGAACCTGGTAGGTTGCGCCGCCTACACGGCGGGCCTTAACCTCGAGAACCGGCATAACGTTTTCCATTGCCTCTTCGAAAACATCGAGAGGCTCCTTGCCGGTCTTGTCTTTGATAATGTCGAAAGCTTCGTAAACGATCTTCTGAGCAACTCCCTTTTTGCCGTCAAGCATAACATTGTTGATCAGGCGTGTAACAAGGGCTGAGTTGTAAAGAGGATCGGGCAAAACTTCACGTTTTGCTATGTTGCCTCTTCTTGGCACGTCGCTTCCCTCCTTCATAGTAATGATATCATAGGTACTCGAGTGACAAACTCTCGTGGCGCCAACGCAGAGGCATACATAAAGTAATATATATACACTGCATTGGTTGAATAAATTCAGCCTGCAAGAAGATTTGTCTTTGAAAAAATGCGGCTTATTTCTTTACCTTGGGACGCTTTGCACCGTACTTTGAACGGGCCTGCATTCTGCCGGTAACTCCCTGAGTATCAAGGGTGCCGCGGATGATGTGGTAACGCACACCGGGAAGGTCTCTTACACGGCCGCCGCGGATAAGCACAACAGAGTGCTCCTGAAGGTTATGTCCTACGCCGGGGATGTAAGTCGTTACCTCAATGCCGTTGGTAAGACGAACTCTGGCAATCTTACGAAGAGCGGAATTCGGCTTCTTGGGTGTGGCGGTCTTAACTGCTGTGCATACGCCGCGCTTTTGGGGGGAATTCAGCTGGGTCTGCACGTTCTTCTTGGAGTTAAGTCCTTTAAGAAGAGCGGGAGCCTTGGGCTTTCTTTCCAGTGTCTGTCTTCCGTTACGGACGAGCTGATTAAAGGTAGGCAATGTCTTCTCTCCTTTCTTCTGAAATTTTATAGTGAACGGGGCTTTTGCGAGGGCAAACGCCCCGAGACACTGCGTAAGAAATATTTTATCACAGCAAAGCTTGATTTGTCAACAGTTTTCACAAAAATCAGTCAAGATTTTCGCTGATTTTCACAGAAGGATCTGCCTGATAAATCTGAACGTCACTGTAGCACTTCATACCGGTACCTGACGGAAGAAGTTTGCCGATAATAACGTTCTCTTTAAGGCCGATAAGGTGATCCGTCTTGCCCTTGATAGCGGCTTCGGTAAGCACCTTTGTGGTCTCCTGGAATGATGCTGCTGAGAGGAATGACTCCGTGGCGAGTGAAGCCTTGGTAATACCCATAAGTGTGGGAATCGCCTGAGCGAGAACGGGCTCTCTGCCTTCGGCTTCCGCCTCGGCGGTAACTCTTTCGTTTTCTTTGATGAATTCCTGTTTCTCGACTATGGAGTCGGGGAGGAATCTGGTGTCGCCGGATTCGGTGATTCTGACCTCTCTCATCATCTGGCGGATGATAACCTCGATATGCTTATCGTTGATATCAACGCCCTGCTGACGGTATGTGCTCTGAACCTCGCGGATAAGATAATCGTGAACCGCTTCAACGCCGAGAATGGCAAGAATGTCGTGGGGGTTCTGCGCGCCTTCGGTGAGCCTTTCACCGCGGGTGACTCTGTCGCCCTCCATAACTCTCTTCTTGAAGCCGTAAGGAATAAGATAGGCTTTCTCGGTACCGTCATCGCCTGTGACAACGATGTGGTCTGAGTTCTTTATCTTGCGTATGCTTGCCACGCCGTCAATCTCACTCATAATTGCGAGCACCTTGGGCTTGCGGGCCTCAAACAGCTCCTCAACTCTGGGAAGACCTTCGGTAATATCCGACTGGTCGGCGGCGCCGCCCGTGTGGAAGGTTCTCATGGTAAGCTGTGTGCCGGGCTCGCCGATTGACTGAGCGGCGATTATGCCGACTGCCTCACCGACAGTAACGGGGTTGCCTGTAGCAAGGTTTTTGCCGTAGCACTTGATACATACGCCGTGCTGTGACTGGCAGGAAAGAAGTGACCTGATTTTAATCTTCGCCTTCTCATCCTCGGCAACCTTCTTCTCGGCAACGAGCTTCTCGTGGTCACGGCGTACCATTGCGGCCACCTTGGCGGCTGTTTCGTCATTCATCATAACGTCTTTGCTGGCAACAAGAGCGCCCGTTTCTTTATCATAGAAGTCCTCAAGCAGGTATCTGCCCGAAAGTCTCTCCTCAAGAGCGACTATTCTTCTGGAATCCTTCTTCTTTTCATCGTCGAATATATCATAAACGTATGTTCCGTCGGTGCAGTGGCAGTCTTCCTCGCGGATGATAACATCCTGGGAAACGTCAACGAGACGGCGGGTAAGATAACCCGAGTCGGCAGTACGCAGAGCGGTATCGGCAAGACCTTTACGCGCGCCGCGGGCCGAGATGTAATACTCGAGAATGTTAAGACCTTCACGGTAGTTGGCTCTGATGGGAACCTCGATAACCTTACCGGAAGTGTTTGCAATAAGTCCGCGCATACCCGCAAGCTGACGCAGCTGTGAATCGTTACCGCGGGCGCCGGAATCAAGCATAATGTTGATGGGGTTGAATTTATTGAAGCCGGCCTTGAGCTCATCGAAAACGCAGGCTGCGGTGTCTTCCCAGACCTTGATAACCGCTTTTGAACGGCCTTCGTCGGTGGTGAAACCTCTTGCGTATCTTCTGTTTATCTGCTCAACTCTTTCGTCAGCTTCCTTGATGATATCCCACTTGGACTCAGGTATGGTCGCGTCGCACACGGCAACCGTGAGACCGCTGCAGGTGGAATACTTGTAGCCCTGGGCTTTTATCTTATCGAGAACCTCCGCGGAAACGGATGTGCCGTGAACCTTGATACAGCGGTCGATAAGCTTTCCGAGCACCTTCTTGTTGACGAGCTGGTCAATTTCGGGCGTGAATATGTTTTCGGGCTTGCTTCTGTCAATGAATCCGAGATCCTGGGGAATGGGGTCATTGAATATAACCTTGCCGAGAGTAGTGGTGACAAGCGAGCTGATGGTCTTGCCCTTGAACTCTTTTGTCATACGGATTCTTATGTGCACGTGAAGGCCGATGTCGCCCTCTTCATAAGCCATAACGGCTTCGTCCACGGAGCCGAAGGTTTTGTAAACGAGTATCGTTTCGCCGTTCTCGTTCTTAACCTCAAGGGGAGCGCCGGGCTCGCAGGGGTTATCGGGCTTATAATCTGAATTCTCGGGATTATTGTCATTTATCATTGTAAGATAATATGAGCCGAGAATCATATCCTGTGTGGGAACGGTAACGGGCTTGCCGTCTGAGGGCTTGAGAAGGTTGTTGGCAGCGAGCATAAGGAATCTCGCCTCTGCCTGTGCCTCAGCTGAAAGAGGTACGTGAACAGCCATCTGGTCGCCGTCGAAGTCGGCGTTGAACGCTGTACATACAAGGGGATGGAGCTTGATTGCTCTGCCCTCGACAAGCACGGGCTCAAAGGCCTGTATGCCGAGTCTGTGAAGCGTGGGAGCGCGGTTGAGCATTACGGGGTGGTCCTTGATAACCACTTCGAGTGCGTCCCAGACTTCGGGATTGGCTCTCTCAACCATCTTTCTTGCAGATTTTACGTTGCCGGCCTTTTCGGTTTCAACAAGGCGCTTCATAATGAAGGGCTTGAAGAGCTCGAGAGCCATTTCTTTGGGCAGGCCGCACTGATAGAGCTTGAGCTCGGGGCCTACGACGATAACCGAACGGCCCGAGTAGTCAACACGCTTACCGAGCAGGTTCTGCCTGAATCGGCCCTGCTTGCCCTTGAGCATATCGGAAAGCGACTTGAGGGCTCTGTTGCTGGGTCCTGTTACCGGTCTGCCTCTTCTGCCGTTGTCAACAAGAGCGTCAACGGCTTCCTGAAGCATTCTCTTTTCGTTTCTGATGATTATATCGGGGGAGCCGAGCTCGATGAGCTTCGCAAGACGGTTGTTTCTGTTGATAACGCGTCTGTAAAGGTCATTGAGGTCGCTGGTTGCGAATCTGCCGCCTTCAAGCTGCACCATGGGGCGAAGCTCGGGAGGAATTACGGGGATTACGTCAAGAATCATCCACTCGGGTCTGTTGCCGGAAAGGCGGAATGATTCAACAACTTCAAGTCTCTTGAGGAGCTTGACTTTTTTCTGTGAGGAAGCGGTCTCAAGCTCTTCCTTGAGCTCTGCGGAGAGAGCGTCAAGGTCTATGCCGGCAAGAAGCTCTTTTATGGCTTCGGCGCCCATACCGGCCTTGAAGTCATCCTCATATCTGAGGCGGTACTCGTCATAGTCTTTCTCATCAAGGGTCTGACCCTTCTCAAGGGGAGTATCGCCCGGGTCGGTAACAATATGCTTCACATAGTAGAGAACCTTCTCGAGATCCTTGTTATTCATATCAAGAATGATTGCCATTCTTGAAGGGATGCCCTTGAAGTACCAGATGTGTGAAACGGGGCAGGCGAGCTCTATGTGGCCCATTCTTTCACGGCGGACCTTTGCCTTGGTGATTTCAACGCCGCAGCGCTCGCACACCTTGCCCTTATACTTGACTTTCTTGTATTTGCCGCAGTGGCACTCCCAGTCCTTGGTAGGCCCGAATATCCTTTCGCAGAAAAGACCGTCCTTTTCGGGCTTGAGAGTTCTGTAATTTATTGTTTCGGGCTTTTTGACCTCGCCGTATGACCATCCTCTGATGGTTTCGGGCGAAGCAAGACCGATTTTTATGGATTCAAAAGTAAGGTTGGCTTTATTTTCAACGTTTTCCATTAAACGATGCCCCTTCCGTTAAATTATTCAGTGAAGATTTCGGGAATGTGCGGGAGCGGAATCAATAATCATCCTCAGAATCGGTGCCGAAATCGAGGCCGTAATCGCCGTCGTCGCCGTCATCCTCGGTGAACATTTCCTCCACCGCGCCGTAAAGGTCGGAATCTTCGTCCTCATCGGACTCTTCGTTGCCCCAGATGTCATTTTCGAGACTGTCGGTATCGATGTCAAAGCTTTCGCTGCCTTCGGCATCGTTGACTGTCTTCATAACCTCTCTGGTGTCTTCGGAGATGTTGGTGTACTCTCCGTCAAATGAGGTCCTGAGGTCGATTTCTTCGCCTTCCACGTCAAGCACTCTGATATCAAGAGCGAGTGACTGGAGCTCTTTTACAAGCACCTTGAAGGCTTCGGGTGTGCCGGGAGTGGGGATATTGTTGCCCTTGACGATTGCTTCGTAAGTATCAACTCTGCCAACCGTATCGTCGGACTTGACTGTAAGAATTTCCTGAAGGGTGTAGGCCGCGCCGTAAGCTTCGAGAGCCCAAACTTCCATTTCGCCGAAACGCTGGCCGCCGAACTGAGCTTTACCGCCCAGAGGCTGCTGTGTAACAAGGGAGTAGGGACCGGTTGAACGGGCGTGAATCTTATCGTCAACAAGGTGATGAAGCTTGAGATAATACATAACGCCGACGGTTACGGGGTTGTCAAACTGTCTGCCCGTTCTGCCGTCGTAGAGCACGGTCTTGCCGGTGTAATCAATCTTGTGAACCTTGCTCTCGTCAAACTCTTCGCCTTTTGCCAGAGCTACGGCTTTGGCTTCTTCAACGAGCTTTCTGTTTGCCTCTTCAAAGGCGTCCTGTATATCGCTTTCGTGCGCGCCGTCAAAGACGGGGGTCATCATCTTCATATTGAGCTGCCTTGCGGCAAGACCGAGATGCACCTCGAGCACCTGACCGATATTCATTCGGGAGGGAACGCCGAGAGGATTGAGGACTATATCAAGCGGTGTGCCGTCGGGAAGGAAGGGCATATCCTCCTGAGGAAGGATTCTTGAAACAACGCCCTTGTTACCGTGGCGGCCCGCCATCTTGTCGCCGACCGAAAGCTTACGCTTCTGGGCGATGTAGCAGCGTACCACTTTGTTTACGCCGGGTGAAAGCTCTTCACAGTTTTCTTTTGTGAACACTTCAACATTCACAACAACGCCGTATTCGCCGTGAGGCACTCTGAGGGAGGTGTCTCTCACTTCTTTTGCCTTTTCGCCGAATATCGCGTGTAGCAGTCTCTCCTCGGGAGTCATTTCGGTTTCTCCCTTGGGGGTAACCTTACCGACAAGGATATCGCCGGAGCGGACCTCTGCGCCTATGCGGATAATACCGTTTTCGTCAAGGTTCGCAAGAGCGTCCTCGCCGGTGTTGGGGATGTCTCTTGTGATATCTTCGGGGCCGAGCTTGGTGTCTCTTGCCTCGGTGTCATACTCTTCAATATGAATTGAAGTGTAAACATCATCGCGTACGATTTTTTCATTTATGAGAACAGCGTCCTCATAGTTGTAGCCCTCCCATGTCATGAAGCCGATGAGAGCGTTTTTGCCGAGAGCAACCTCACCCATATCGGTAGCGGGACCGTCGGCAATAACCTGGCCTTCTTCTATTCTGTCGCCTACGCTCACTATGGGTCTCTGGTTGTTGCAGGTCGCCTGGTTGGAGCGCATGAACTTGATAACTTCGTATACTCTTGTTTCTCCGCCGTCTTCGAGCACTTCTATGGAATCCGCGCTGACCTTGGTGACCACGCCGCCTTTTTTGGCTATGACGCATACACCGGAGTCAACGGCGGCCTTGTATTCCATACCGGTACCTACAAGGGGAGCTTCCGTCTTGAGAAGGGGCACGGCCTGCTTCTGCATGTTTGAGCCCATGAGCGCGCGGTTGGCGTCGTCGTTCTCAAGGAAGGGAATCATTGCGGTGGCAACGGAAACCACCATCTTGGGGGATATATCCATATAGTCCGCAACGGAGGGATCGGTTTCAAGGAAGCCGTCTCTGTATCTTGCGGCAATCTTGGAGTTGACGAATCTGCTGTTTTCGTCGAGCGGCTCGTTGGCCTGCGCCACAACGAAATCGTCCTCGGTGTCGGCGGTCATATACTCAACCTGGTTGAGCACAACGCCTGTTTCCTTGTCTATCTTTCTGTAAGGCGCCTCGATGAAGCCGTATTTGTTGATTCTCGCGAAAGAAGCGAGATAGGAGATAAGACCGATGTTGGGACCTTCAGGGGTCTCAATGGGGCACATTCTGCCGTAGTGGGTGTAGTGAACGTCACGCACCTCGAATCCGGCTCTGTCTCTTGAAAGACCGCCGGGGCCGAGAGCGGAGATACGGCGCTTATGAGTAAGCTCGGCAAGGGGGTTCGCCTGGTCCATGAACTGTGACAGCGGCGAAGAACCGAAGAACTCTCTGATTGCCGTGGTGACGGGGCGGATGTTGATGAGACTCTGGGGAGTGATTTTCTCATCCTCTTCCTGAGCCTGGATATTCATCCTCTCTTTTACCACTCTCTCCATTCTGGAAAGACCGATTTTGAACTGATTCTGGAGCAGCTCGCCGACGGAACGGATGCGTCTGTTGCCCAGATGGTCTATATCGTCTATGTTGCCTATATGCTTTGTAAGGCAGTTCACATAGTTTACGCTGGCGTAAATATCATCTCTGATGATGTGCTTGGGAATAAGGTCGTCCGCGTGCTCTTTGAGAGCGCTGAGCACTGCTTCCCTGTCGTTGCCTGTCTCCTCAAGGATTTCGGCAATCACGCTGTATCTGACCTTTTCGCCTACGGCGATTTCTTCAAGGTCCTCTTTTGTGATACCGTCGGGAACAAGAGCGAGAGGGTCAACCATACGGTTTGAAATGACGCTTATGACGGAGCCGTCTTCGCACTGTACGTTTACCTTCCACACGCCGTGGTTTTCAAAATTATCAGCCATCTCTCTGTCGGCGGTTTCGCCCGCCTCGGCAAGCAGCTCGCCCGTTGCCTCGCTGATTACGGGCTCGGCAAGGACGCAGCCGGGAAGACGGTTTCTGAGAGCGAGTTTTTTGTTGTATTTATAGCGGCCGACTCTGGATATGTCGTACCTGTGTTCGTCAAAGAAGAGATTATCAAGATTCTGCTTTGCAACATCAAGAGTAACGGGCTCACCGGGGCGCATCTTCTTGAAGACTTCCATAAGGGCTTCCTCGGTGTTTCTGGTTTCGTCCTTCTCAAGCGTTGCCTCGATTTTTTCATCGGCGCCGAAAAACTCTCTGATATCCGTGTTGGAGCTCAGACCCAGAGCGCGCACGAAAGTGGAAACAAGAATCTTCTTGTTTTTGTCAATCTTCACATAGAAAATGTCGTTTACATCTGTCTCATACTCAAGCCAGGCGCCTCTGTTGGGGTTAATGGTGCTCGTGTAGAGCTCCTTGCCTGTCTTGTCGTGAGTCATATCGTAATAAACGCCGGGGGAACGGACAAGCTGAGAGACTATGACTCTCTCCGCGCCGTTTATGACGAAAGTACCGCTTTCGGTCATAATCGGGAAATCGCCCATGTAGATTTCCGACTCCTTGATGGTGCCGGTGTTCTTGTTCTGAAGGCGGGCGGTAACGCGAAGGGGCGCGGCATAGGTGGTGTCTCTCTCTTTGCACTCCTTAACGTTGTATTTCGGCTTATCGTCAAAACGATAGTCGATGAATGTAAGCACAAGATTCTCGGAAAAGTCCTTGATCTCCGTCATATCGCGGAACGCTTCCCTGAGGCCTGTTTCGATAAACCACTGATAGGATGCCTTCTGGATTTCTATCAGGTTGGGCATATCCATAACCTCGTTGATCTTGCCGAAGCTCATACGCGTGCAGCTTCCCCTTGTAACGGGCTTCACATTGAGCATCTGATAATCCTCCGTTCAATAAATTCCGTTGCGAACCGGCCTTTTTGTTATCTTATATATAGCATAAAATAACAGGGCGACCGAATTCGCAGTAAGCAATGCAGAATTATAGTCGCCCTATATATAAAAGTCAAGAAAAACTTTTTCGGAAAATATGATAATTATTTTTTTGTGAAAAGCGCCTAAATTTCAAGCGATTTTCCGCCGAAGTTCGTTGAAAATAACGGTGATTTTTTACGGTTTTTTTATCGGAACAAACCTCTTTTCTTCCCCCGCAGGTAAGGGCCGGGAAAGCAGAAGCGAGTAAATATCCCCCGCCCTGCACTCAAGGTCAAACACTCTTTGAGCCGCCTCGGGAGCGTCTCTGAAATCCGCTGTTTTTGATATGAGAGGCAGTTTTGCGCTGCCCTTCATTGCCCTGATAATCTCAGCTCCCGCGCCTGTAAAGCCAAGCAGACGCAGATATGGCACAGGCAAATCAGCATCCTGTGCCGTTATTCCGAGAAGGGCGGACAGTGCCGCGCGCCTTATTCTCGCGTGAGTGTAGCGCTTTGTTTTTGCGAGAGAATAAAACTCATCGAGCGACGAGGCCTGCGCCGCGGCCGCGACAAGGCGGTTTTCCATGCCCTCGGATATATCCGGGCAACGGGCAAGCTCTCCGGCACTGATGCCTCTCAGGGTATGAAGCATAAGGGTTTCAAACTTTTCCCGCTCAACCGGATTGAGAGGAGTTTCACCGCAGCCGTGAGGCACAAAGCATTCCCACTCCCCGCCGGAGTTCATTCTTCTGCGGATTTCGGATGAGGAAGCTATACAGCCGCTCACTTGCGCGCTGCCGTGCGCGCTTCCCTCCCTTTTCACGGGCCGCGGCACAATGCCGCTGCCGAGCGAATGAAGGGCGTTTATATACTCAAGCGCAAGAATATCATTGGGGTTTTTAAGTATTTCCGCGCAGACCGGATCCTTTGCTCTCACGGCGTTTTCCCTCGCCGCGGCATAGGTTACCCCGGTTTCGAGCAGGGCGGGAACCAGGGCGTCGGTTTCCGGGGAGCGGAGCAAAGCGGCGGTTTTATCAAGCAGAGCGGCATCGCCGCACTCGCTTCCGAACACAAGCCAATCAACGCAGCCGCAAGCGTCGGCAATCTTCGCCCCCGCGCCCGCAAAATGCGCCGCGCCTGAAGCCGCGTAAGGCACCGGCAGCTCAAGCACAAGATCAAAGCCGTTATCCAGGGCCGCGCTCACCCTCTGCGCCTTGCAGACGCAGGCAGGCTCGCCTCTCTGTACAAAATTTCCGCTCATTATGCCGATTATATGAGTCGCCCCGCCCTCGCGCGCCTTGCGGGCGAGCAGAGCGTGACCGTTGTGAAAAGGATTGAATTCACATATCACCGCAGCAATTTTCATTATGGCGCTCCTTAACTCAGCTTTAGTCTTGAAAAATCTGTTTCATAGGTATATAATAAGTCAGTCAGTGACTTACTGCAAGTAAATTTTTAATCGGAGTGTATTTTTATGAAAATTCTCGTTATCAACTGCGGTTCCTCATCGCTCAAGTATCAGCTCATCGATATGCAGGGCGAAAAGCTCCTTGCAAAGGGTATCTGCGAGCAGATAGGCGACTCCAACGCCGCTTTCACCCACAAGGTGCCTGCCGATGAAAGCAAGAATATCAAAGACAGACCCCACGAAATGGCTGACCACGGCGCAGCAATACAGCTTGTGCTTGACACACTCGTGAGCCCCGAAAACGGCGTTATTTCATCCATGGATGAAATCGGAGCCGTCGGCCACAGAGTGCTCCACGGCGCAGAGGAATTCTCTGATTCCGTGCTCGTGACTCCCGAAGTGAAGGCCGCCATCAAAAAATGCTTCAAGTTCGGCCCTCTCCACAACCCCGCAAACCTCAAAGGTATAGAGGCGTGTGAAAAGATTATGAGCGTGCCTCAGGTTGCCGTGTTTGATACGGGATTCCACCAGACCATGCCCGACTATGCTTATATGTATGCCCTCCCCTATGAGTTTTATGAGAAGGACGGCGTACGCAGGTACGGCTTCCACGGCACAAGCCACAGATTTGTTTCCGGCAGATGCATAGAGCTGCTCGGCGGAAAAGCCGAAGGCACAAAAATAGTTACCTGCCACCTCGGAAACGGCTCTTCAATCTCCGCCGTAAAAGACGGCAAATGCCTTGATACCTCAATGGGTCTCACTCCGCTTGAGGGCATCATTATGGGCACAAGATGCGGCACCGTTGACCCCGCTATTGTCACCACGATTATGAAAGACCGCAATCTTTCACCCGAAGAAATGGATTCCCTTATGAATAAAAAGAGCGGTATGCTCGGCCTTGCCGGCACATCCGACAACAGAACAATCGAAAACAGAGCCAAAGAGGGCGACGAGAGAGCAATGCTCGTTGAAAGCATGCTCTGCCATCAGCTTGTCAAATACATCGGCGGCTACGCCGCTGCCATGGGCGGCATTGACGCTGTGGTATTCACCGGCGGCATCGGCGAAAACAACCCGCAGTACAGAACGAGAGTTGCCGATAAGATTGCTTTCCTCGGCACGGCTATAGATGAAGAAAAGAATCACGTAAGAGGCGAGGAAATAGAGATTTCCGTGCCCGGTTCAAAGGTCAGAATGTTTGTTATACCCACAAACGAAGAGCTTGTAATCGCAAGAGATACGCTCGCAATTGTTTGCGGCTGATTGATTATTCCATAAAAAACGCGCTCATCCGGATTTACGGATGAGCGTTTGCTTTTTAATTTGATGACGGGTTAAGATACCCTTTAAGAAGCCTCGGCAGAGTTTCTCCGCTCCTTCGCACAAGCGAATACTCGCCGTTTGAAAGGCACCAGTCGCTGATAAGGGCGCGCTCAATCATGGCATAAGCCATAACAATGTCGTTCACGGTAAGCGCGGGGTCAAATTCGCCGTTTGCCGCGCCTTCGGTGACAATCTCCCTGAGAAGCTTGTAATATATGCGGTTGCGGTCAAGCAGATTCCTTGCGGAGCCCGACACAAGCTGAGAGGAATACATTCTTGCCAGCAGATCCATTGAAACGGAATCCTCAACCATAAGGAAAAGCTCTCTGTTCAGATAAATCAGCTTTTCGTATGCCGTCTTTTTGCCCGCAAGGGTCGGGCGAAGCTCGGAATACTTGTTGTCAAAGAGCTCGGCGAGAGTGTTGAGAAGCTCGTCCTTGCCCTTGAAATAATGGTAAAAAGAGCCTCTTGACGTGCCCGATTCATCCACTATTTCTTCAACCGTGGTATTCTCGTAGCCCTGCGAATAAAACAGGTTCCACGCGGCTTTCACGATTTTTGCCTGAGTATTTGAGTCTTTTTTAGGCATAAAAATATCCTCAGTTCTTGAGCGACTGCATCGGGGCAGGTATCCTGCCGCCTCTGTTTATGAATTTTGATGGTGAATATGTTGAAACGGGCATAACCGGTCCGCCCCCGAGAAGGCCGCCGAAATCGAGCTCCTCGCCCACTTTTTTGCCTATGGCGGGTATAACTCTGACGGCAGTCGTCTTTGAGTTAACCATACCGATTGCCGCTTCGTCGGCTATTATCGCGGAAATCACATCGGCGGGAGTGTCGCCCGGAATATTTATCATATCAAGACCCACAGAGCAGACAGCGGTCATCGCCTCAAGCTTGGTGATTGAGAGAGCCCCGCACTTTGCCGCGTCTATCATGCCCGCATCCTCTGTCACGGGGATAAACGCGCCGGAGAGACCGCCGACATGGGATGAGGCCATCACGCCGCCCTTCTTGACCGCGTCATTGAGCAGGGCAAGAGCGGCAGTGGTGCCGTGGCAGCCGCAGATTTCAAGGCCCATCTCCTCAAGAATATGAGCCACGGAGTCGCCTACGGCCGGAGTGGGGGCAAGCGACAAATCAACTATGCCGAAGGGTACGCCCAGGCGCTCGGAAGCCTGTGTGGCAACGAGCTGACCCATACGCGTAATCTTGAACGCTGTTTTCTTGATTAAATCCGCTACCGCGGTAAGGTCTATATCGTCCCCCGCTTTTGCCAGAGCGGCTCTCACAACACCGGGGCCCGAAACGCCTACGTTTATCACGCAGTCCGGCTCGCCCGCGCCGTGAAAAGCACCCGCCATAAAGGGATTATCCTCCGGAGCGTTGCAGAATACGACCAGCTTTGCAGGGCCTATGCAGCCCTTGTCCGACGTAAACTCGGCGGATTTTTTTATTGCCTTGCCCATAAGGGCTACGGCATCCATATTGATACCGGTCTTTGTTGAGCCGATATTCACGCTTGAGCAAAGGCGCTCCGTTTCGGCAAGCGCCTGCGGAATCGCCTCAATTATCTCCCTGTCGCCCGGGCCGAAGCCTTTCTGCACAAGGGCGGAAAAACCGCCCAGGAAGTTCACTCCGCATTCCTTTGCGGCAATGTCAAGCGTTTTTGCGAGCTTTACGGCGTCTCTGTCATCGCAGGAAGCGAGTATCATAGCCGCGGGAGTAACGGAGATTCTTTTGTTGATAATGGGTATGCCGAATTCCTTCTCTATCTGTTCGCCGGTCTTTACGAGGTCTCTGGCATATCTGTGAATTTTATCGTAAACCTTGCTGCACATAATATTGAGGTTGCTGTGGCAGCAGTCAAGCAGTGAGATACCCATTGTGATTGTACGCACATCAAGGTTCTCATCCTGAATCATGGTTATAGTTTCGAGAATGTCTCTTTCGTTAAGCATAAAAGACCCTTTCCGGTTTTCAGATTGTATGCATGGCGTTGAATATATCCTCGTGCATGGCGTGGATTGAAAGCCCCATTTCATCGCCGATTTTGCCTATTTTGTCGGCAAACTCAGTGAAAGGAATGTCGCACTTTGAAATATCAACCATCATTATCATTGCAAACATATCCTGAAGTATGCTCTGTGTAACCTCAAGCACATTTATGTTGTGCTCGGCGCACTCGTTGGAAACCTTTGCAAGTATGCCTACCATATCCTTGCCTATTACGGTGATAACTGCTCTCATTGTATTTTCCTCCGGTTTATCAATATCCATCGGGGTTTTTGCTCTGCCAGCGCCAGCTGTCCTCGCACATGTCGTCGAGAGTTTTTTCGGCGGACCAGCCGAGCTCCGCCTTTGCCTTGGACGGGTCGGAATAGCACACGGCAATGTCGCCCGCGCGGCGGGGAGCTATTTCATATTTAATCGGCTTCCCGCACGCTTTCTCAAAGGAATGAAGCACATCAAGCACACTGTAGCCTATACCTGTGCCGAGGTTGTAGGTGAAGCAGCCTTTTTCGCCCAGCACCTTTTTTACAGCGCACACGTGACCCTTCGCGAGGTCAACCACGTGGATATAATCCCTCACGCCCGTGCCGTCGGGTGTGTCGTAATCGTCGCCGAAAACGGAGAGGTGGTCTCTTTTGCCTATCGCAACCTGGAGAATGTAAGGAGCAAGATTGTTGGGTATGCCTTTGGGGTCCTCCCCTATGTCTCCGCTCTTGTGAGCGCCGATGGGGTTGAAATATCTGAGCAGGCATACGCTCCAGTCGCCGTCAGCCGCGAACGTGTCTCTGAGAATTCTCTCAATGTAAAGCTTTGTGGTGCCGTAGGGGTTGGTTGTCTTACCCTCGGGCATATCCTCTCTGAGAGGCGAAACATTCTGCTCGCCGTAAACCGTGGCGGACGAGCTGAAAACTATCTTTTTAACCCCCGCGTCTCTCATCGCTTCGCAGAGCGTGACGGTGCCGCCGATATTGTTGTCATAGTATTCAAGGGGCTTTTCGCAGCTTTCGCCCACAGCCTTGAGCCCGGCAAAATGAATAACCGCGTCAATGCTGTTCTGAGCGAATATCTTATCGAGACCCGCCTTGTCACGGATATCGCACTCATAAAACTTAACGGATTTGCCCGTGATTTTTTCGACCCTCTTCAGGCTCTCGACCTTGCTGTTGCAGAGATTGTCAAGCACGATTGTATCATAGCCCGCGTTAAGGAGCTCAACGCAGGTGTGTGAGCCGATGAAGCCGGCGCCGCCTGTGACAAGAATAGACATAATTATCCCCCTTGATTTTTTTATTGAATTACATTATATTATACCCGTGATAAAAAATCAACGAATAGTTCCACAATATTTGCCCTGCGCTTCAATCTTTTTTTGACAGACGGTGAAAACAGTATGCAGTATGACCTTACCGACAGAGCCACAATAGAATACCTGCTCGGCGAGCACGGCTTCTCTTTCTCAAAAAGTCTGGGTCAGAATTTCATAATCGACCCGGATGTATGCCCGCGCATAGTTGAGGAGAGCGGAATTGACTCCGGATGGGGAGTGATTGAAATAGGCCCCGGCATCGGCGTGCTCACGGCGGAGCTGTGCGCAGCAGCGCGCAAGGTGGTGAGCATTGAGATAGACCGCAAGCTTGAGCCCATTCTCAAAAAAACGCTGGCTGATTTCGACAATTCCGAAATTATTTACGGCGACGTGCTTAAGACGGATATACCCGCGCTGATAGAAGAAAAATTCCGGGGTATGGATGTGTGCGTATGCGCAAACCTGCCATACTACATCACCTCACCCGTTATTATGTATCTGCTTGAAAAAGGCAAAGGACTCAGGTCTCTCACCGTTATGGTGCAGAAGGAGGCGGCGCAGCGCCTTTGCGCCCCGGTGGGCAGCAGGGACTCCGGAGCAATAACCGCGGCCGTAAACTACCGTAGCGTAGCCGAAAAACTTTTTGATGTGGGCAAAAACTCATTTATGCCTTCGCCCAAGGTGGACAGCAGCGTAATCAAGCTGACAATCAGGGAAAAACCTCCCGTGGATGTTGAGGATGAAAAGCTGTTTTTCTCCGTTATAAAGGCCGCATTCGGGCAGAGGAGAAAAACCGCGCTCAACTCTCTGAGCTCCGGGCTTTCGCTGCCGAAAAGCGTTATTTCCCAAGCTCTTGAAAGCTGCGGATTCACCGCAAATATGAGAGCTGAAACAATGACCATGCAGGACTTCGCCGCTCTCACAAAAGCCCTCGGAACAGTTGACAATTAACTTTGATTGTGATAATTATTATAATGTAAATAAAAATCCAGATGGAGGGGATATTTATGTCCAAAAGAAACCGACTGCTCGCATTGATGCTCGCGCTTATGCTTGCCGTCTCGCTGCTCAGTATTTCGGCGTTTGCCGACCTGATTATTCCGCCGGATGCTCCCGTTGATGCCACGAGCGAAGCGGAGCCGGAAGATATTCCCGGCGAAGAGCTCGATATTGCCGCTCCTCCCATAGCTCCCGCCCCCGATGTTTCAGAAGAAGCGGAAGAAGCAGAGCTTCTCATTGCAGAAGAAACGGCGGCTCCCGACGCTTCGGAAAAATCGGAAGATGCAGAGCTTCTCATCGCAGAAGAAACCGCCGCCCCGGGCGTTTTCTCGGTAGGCGAGGGCGAAGATGCCGTTGAATACGACCTCACAGACAGTGATTCCGCGGCCGAATATGTTGACGGCTATGCCGACAACATATCAGCAGACCCCGATTTTGAGAGCCATATCGAAACGGCTATAGCAAAAATCAGAGAAACAACCCGCAGCTACGCAACCTTCCTTTCGCTGCTGCCTCCCCTCATTGCAATTATCCTTGCCCTTATCACCAAGGAGGTTTACTCCTCACTGATTATCGGTATTATAGCGGGCGGCGTCATCTATGCCGGCCTCAACTTTGAAACCTGCATAAACCACATCGTGCAGGACGGCTTCATCGCATCCGTTGCGGACAGCTGGAATGTGGGCATACTGATTTTCCTCGTTATTCTCGGCACGATTGTTGCCCTTATGAATAAAGCGGGCGGCTCCGCGGCGTTTGGCCGCTGGGCAGTGAAGCACATCAAATCCAGAGTGGGCGCGCAGCTTGCGACCGTCTGCCTCGGTGTGCTGATTTTCATTGATGACTATTTCAACTGCCTCACAGTCGGCTCGGTTATGAGACCCGTTACCGACAGCCACAAGGTTTCAAGGGCAAAGCTTGCCTATCTCATTGACGCCACCGCGGCCCCCGTATGTATCATAGCCCCCATTTCATCCTGGGCGGCTGCTGTCGCGGGCTTCGCAAACAGCGCAGGCGAAGCGAGCGGCATAGCTCTTTTTGTGCGCGCTATTCCCTACAATTTCTACGCTTTATTCACCATCGTTATGATGCTTGTGCTTTCAATCGGCAAGTTTGATTACGGCCCGATGAAGCTCCACGAAAGAAACGCTGTCGAAAACGATGACATATTCACCACAGGCACAAAACAGGCGATTGAAGAGATGGAAGTAAACGAAAAAGGCAAGGTAATTGACCTTGTGATTCCCGTTGTTTTCCTCATCATCTCCTGCGTAATAGGCATGGTTTACACCGGCGGTTTCTTCAGCGGCACAGGCTTCATCACCGCCTTCTCGGATTCAGACGCTTCTGTAGGTCTCGCCCTGGGCGGCGCGGTTACCCTCGTTTTCTCGGTAATCTATTTCGTATGCAGAAGAGTGCTTAAGTTCAAGGACATTATGGAATCCCTTCCCGACGGTTTCAAGGCGATGGTTCCCGCAATTCTCATACTTGTATGCGCCTGGACCCTTAACGGTATGACCGGCTCACTCGGCGCAAAAATATTCATTTCACAGCTTGTTGAAGGCACTGCAGGCAGCTTCCAGATGTTCCTGCCCGCAATAATCTTCGCCATCGCGGTAGGTCTCTCATTCGCAACCGGCACCTCATGGGGTACCTTCGGTATTCTCATTCCCATCGTGCTCAGCGTATTTGACGCGACCAATCCTCTCGCCATCATCTCCATTTCGGCCTGTATGGCGGGCGCCGTGTGCGGCGACCACTGCTCACCCATCTCGGATACAACAATAATGTCATCCGCAGGCGCACAGTGCGACCACATCAATCACGTTTCAACCCAGCTTCCCTATGCGCTCACGGTTGCAGGCGTTTCGTTTGTGACTTATATCATTGCGGGCGTGCTTGCGCAGACCTCCGGTGCCGGCTGGATAGCCCTTCCCATAGGTCTCGTGCTTACAGTCGCCACTCTGCTCACTGTTAAATCCGTATCCAAAACAATGGCAAAACAGTAAAATATCATTGCAATTAAGGAAACACACCGTAACCCGGTGTGCTTCTTTTTGATTTGCGCAGCAAGGCGCGGATGATAATACGCAGACGAAGCCGGAAACGTCTGATTTTGCAAATAAAAACTGCGGGCTGTGAAAACCCGCAGTTTTGTTTTTATCCGGTTTTATCTTTTATGAGTTGTAACCTGTTTCGAGCGCTTTGAAGTTTATATCCTTGAGGTTGGCCTTTCTGGCGGAGATTATCTTCTCAAGGGTCTTCTCTATTTCGTCATAAGAAACAACGCCTGTTTCCTTTATGACCTTGCCGGTCATAATCATATTGGCGAGAGTGGGGGCGCCTATATCGATTGCGAGCTGAGTGGCGGGGATATAGTACACATCAACATCCGTTCTCTCAACCTTTCTTTCGATAAGGGTGGAGTCCACAAAAATCTTGCCTCCGGGCACAACATCCTTCTCGTATTTATCAAGCGAGGGGAGGTTCATAACGATAAGCACATCGGGCTTTGAAACGATGGGTGAGCCGACAGGCTCGTCGCTGATTATTACGCTGCAGTTTGCGGTGCCGCCTCTCATTTCGGGACCGTATGACGGGAGCCAGGAAAGCTGCTTGTTTTCCATAAGGCCCTTATACGCAAGGAATTTACCCGCAAAGAGGACTCCCTGACCGCCGAAACCCGCTATAAGAATCTGAGTGGTCATATTATTCGCCCTCCTTTTGCGCGCTTTTATCCTTGTAGATGCCGAGAGGATAATAAGGAATCATGTTTTCCTCAACCCATTTGAGAGCGTCGGACGGGGTCTTGCCCCAGTTGGTCGGGCAGGATGAAACCACCTCAACGAGGGAGAAGCCCTTGTTGTTGACCTGGTTTTCAAACGCCTTCTTTATAATCTTCTGCGCGTTCTTGACATTCTTGACATTGTTCACGGCAACCCTTGCTATGAATTCGGGGCCGTCAAGAGCGGAAAGCATCTCGCTGACCTTGATGGGGTAACCGGCTGTGGAAACATCCCTGCCATAAGGAGAGGTCTGGGTAACCTGACCGGGCAGCGAGGTGGGCGCCATCTGACCGCCTGTCATACCGTAGATGGCGTTGTTGACAAAAATGACGGTTATATTCTCGTTTCTTGTGGCGGCGTGTACCGTCTCAGCCATACCGATGGATGCAAGGTCACCGTCGCCCTGATAGGTGAAAACAATCTTGCTCGGGTCTGACCTCTTGAGGCCTGTAGCAACAGCGGGGGCTCTGCCGTGGGCAGCCTCAATCATATCGCAGGTGAAATAGTTATATGCCATAACGGCGCAGCCTACGGGGGCAACTCCTATTGCGCTGCCCTCTATGCCGAGCTCGTCTATTGCCTGAGCGACAAGGCGGTGAATAATGCCGTGAGTGCAGCCGGGGCAATAGTGCATAGGCACTTTCGCAAGGCTTTTGGGTCTTTCAAATACTACCATTATTCATTACCTCCTGCAGCTTTTTTTATGCTCTCAAGCACTTCCTCGGGTGAGGGAATCATGCCGCCTACTCTGCTGCACAGAGAAACGGGCCTGGAGCAGCCGATAGCCAGATTGATATCGTCTATCATCTGACCCATTGAGAGCTCAACGCTCACAAAGGCCTTGCAGGTCTTTGCAGCTTCGGCGATGGGCTTCTTCGGGAAGGGCCATACGGTGATGGGTCTTATGAGACCTGCCTTTATGCCGAGCTTTCTTGCCTCAACAACCGCGTTCTTTGACACACGCGCGGCAATGCCGAAAGCAACAACGCAGACATCTGCGTCCTCTGTCATAAAGGACTCCCAGCGGGCTTCCTTCTCTTCAATAAGCTTATATCTCTCAAATCTTTCAAGATTGGTTCTCTCAAGCTCTTCGGGAACAAGATAGAGGGAGTTGACAATGTTGTGCTCTCTCTTCATACCGGTGCCTGTAAGCGCCCAGGGCTTGTCAACAAACTCGGGCTCGGTTTCGGGAAGCTCAACGGGCTCCATCATCTGGCCCATTGTGCCGTCCGCAAGAAGCATGGCGGGCATGCGGTATTTGTCGGCAAGCTCAAAAGCGAGGCCTGTAAGGTCCGCCATTTCCTGCACGGAAGCGGGGGTAAGCACTATAAGATGATAGTCGCCGTGTCCGCCGCCCTTGGTGGCCTGGAAGTAATCGGACTGTGAAGGCTGAATTCCGCCAAGGCCGGGGCCGCCTCTCTGCACGTTTACTATAAGCGCGGGCAGGTCGGAGCCGGCTATGTAGGAAATACCCTCCTGCTTGAGCGAAACTCCGGGGCTGGATGAAGAGGTCATAACTCTCTTGCCGGTCGCGGCAACGCCGTAAACCATATTGATAGCGGCAATTTCGCTCTCTGCCTGCAGAAAGCATCCGCCTATTTTGGGCATTCTCTTTGCCATATAAGCGGCAAGCTCCGTCTGCGGAGTGATGGGGTAACCGAAATAATGACGGCAGCCCGCTCTTATAGCCGCTTCGGCTATGGCTTCATTGCCTTTCATAAGAACTTTTTCAGACATTTTACAGACACCTCACTTTTCTACGGTGATAACGCAGTCCGGGCACATGGTCGCGCAGAAAGCGCAGCCGATGCAGGCGGACTGATCCGTCATCTCTGCGGGAGAATGTCCCTTTTTGTTTATCTTGTCTTTGGCAATTATCAGTATATGCTTGGGGCAGGCCTCTACACAAAGCCCGCAGCCCTTGCAGCTGTCGGTATCAAATGTCACTTTAGGCATATTGATCCTCCTTATCGTCAGTAGTATTTTTTCTGAAGTGTCAGGGGCATAACATTGTCGCAATTTACCTGCGCAGCTATGCTGCCCTTCGCTGTGGTCATCACAAGCGGCAAAGCGGATAATTCCGCCAGGCGCAGCGCTTCGCCCTGCGTGCTTTCAACATTTTCGGGCAGAGTATCTTCGCCGAGGTTTGAGTTGTTGACAATGCTGGTAAACGGCACGCCCCCTGCCGCCTCGATTTCCTTCATAACCTCATAAGCTTCCTGCGCGGTGCGGGTAAGCGGTCTGAAGAAATTGGCGACAAAAAGGCAGTCAAAGTTATTCTCCTCAAGTATGAGCGGGGCAAATCTGCCCAGAGCGTACGCTCCCCTGTCATCTCCGCCGATGTCGAGCACCGCGTACTTATCCTTCTGCTGGAACAGCCCGTAAAGCTCCTGAGGCAGGGCGGGCAGGTCCACATTGGAATTGGCGTACTTCGGAGAGATAAGGTCAATGCCTTTTTCGCTCAGCTCTTTTTCGCTGTCCTTGGTGCGGAAATAGGGGTTTACTATATCCATATCCGCCACACGCACATCAAAGCCCGCTTCTTTTATCCAAAACGCGTAATTGACTGCGATATTTGTTTTGCCCGAACCGTAATGGCCGCAGAAAAGCGTTACACGCTTAAACTTCAGCATACCTTATGGCACCAGCCGTGGACATCTTCAATCTTGCCCCACTGAATGCCGGTGAGCTCGTCATAAAGCTTCTGGGTCACTTCGCCTATCTTGCCGCCGTTTACGGTGAACTCCTCACCCTTGTAGCTGAGCCAGCCGATGGGTGAAACGACAGCGGCGGTGCCTGTGCCCCACGCTTCTTCGAGGGTGCCGTTCTGAGCGGCCTCGTGAAGCTTATCTATGGAAATAAGTCTCTCACTTACCTTGTAGCCCTGAGCCTTGAGAAGCTCAACGCAGGACTTCCTGGTGATGCCGGGAAGCACGGAGCCTGTGAGCTCGGGAGTAACGATTTCGCCGTTAATCTTGAACATAACGTTCATTGAGCCGACCTCTTCGATATACTTTCTGTGAACACCGTCAAGCCAGAGAACCTGGGTGAAGCCCTTCTTCTCGGCCTTTTCGCCGGCTCTGAGGGAAGCAGCGTAGTTGCCGCCGCACTTTGCGTAGCCGGTGCCGCCCTTGACCGCTCTGACATCTTCGGACTCAATCGCTATTTTAACGGGGTTGATGCCCTCTGCGTAATAAGCGCCTACGGGGGAGCAGATTACAACATAGGTTGCGTTCTTGACGGCGTGAACGCCGAGGTGAGGATCATTGCCGTACATAAAGGGTCTGATATAGAGAGAGGTGCCC
>JAEEGL013750441.1_pt1 | contig 24272 bp, 21 predicted proteins | sample 9134231 | NCBI WGS metagenome assembly JAEEGL01 (sample SAMN16246548, study PRJNA631951) | gut metagenome | biome: gut microbiome; feature: rumen; material: fiber-attached | host: Bos | place: Iran: Karaj | collected 2018-10
AAGTATGGTTCAGTGGACCGAATCTGAGTCCGAGAACCATCCTTAATTGAAGAATTAAGGAAAATGGATGGTTCTGGAGAGAAGAATTCCGCCTCGTAACCAGACATTTTTACAAATATAGTGAAAAAGTATGGTTCAGTGGACCGAATCTGAGTCCGAGAACCATCCTTAATTGAAGAATCAAGGAAAATGGATGGTTCTTCAGACCACATTAATTATCAGATTTCTTTGGATATGATTTAATACTCTACGTATAAATCTTTCCATATGATTCTCAGTTACGTAAGAAGCCTTCAATCCTGAAAGTTCCTCTCCAAAGTACCTGTTTAGCATCCACTCCCTACTTTTTTCCATTTCTTCCGTGGTTATATAACCTTCTACACAGCAGGATGGAGCCTCACTTAGGTACTGTTTCATCAGTTGGATGTAGGGCTTTCTTTTTGAAAGATAGTAATCTACTGCATCCGTATCGAGCGTAAATAGTCTAATTATTTCGGGGATATTCGATGGATTGGCTGTTGTCAAGCCCTTTCTCTTCATGCACTCAAAGAAAAAAGGTCTTATAGTAAGCATAAATATTTCGTCTGTGATTGTATGGGTTAAATAGCCGAGATACAGCGGAGCCAGAGTACTGTCAACAAAGGATCGGATACAGTCGGATCCAATCACGAGGTTAGAATTTCCATTTTCTTCATCAGCGTGAATCTTGAGATTAAAATTTCCGCCCTCACCATCATCCGGGATTCTATGATTAAAATTTTCGCCCTCACCATCATCCGGGATTCTATGATTAGCATTTCCGCCCTCACCATCATCCGGGATTCTATGATTAGCATTTTCGCCCTCACCATCAACCCGGATCCCGAGAGTTTTACATGCAAACTCGTAGAATCTCTTGTGAAATATTTTTAGATTTTCGCGTCTTCCAAATTCGGAATCTTTGATTCCGTCTCTGAAGTGAGTATGCATCTTCATATCTCTTGTATAGCCTTCTCGGCTCATGATATTATCGGGGGCTACATTACCAAATAAAAATAATGCCTTTTCCTCTTCGTTAGCTAACAAAGGGTGATTTTTTTCAGATTCATATATATATTTTGTATCTCCCGAAGTATATTCAAATTCGGTTATTACTTTATTTTCGCACCATTTATCAAGCATATCCATGAGTTCCATGGCTATGCACATGTGCACCATACTTCCTGCCATACAAACCTCCCAAACTGTCAAGGGTTGCACCGAAACAACTAACATCCCGGCGCCACGCACCTCAGCCCAATCATCCAAATCTAGAGTACCTGTCGCCGAAACCATCATAGTCTCGATACTCGACTCTTCGCACCGAAACAACTAACATCCCTGCGCCACGCACCGAAACCTTCATAGTCCCAGCAGACGGCGCCTCGGCGCTTCGTTCGCCGCTGCTCCTAAAAACAGCCTCCTTTTCACGGGAGGCTGTAATTATTATTTCTTGATTTATCAGTTATTTCAGTATATCCCATCATCCGATCACCCGACTCAGGAAATCATCAGATCCATCATCCGATCACCCGACTCAGGAAATCATCAGATCCATCATCCGATCACCCGACTCAGGAAATCATCAGATCCATCATCCAATCACCCAACTTAGGAAATCATCAAATCCCATCATCCGATCAAAGAATGGTAAAGCTCCTCATACTTAAGAGCTGAGTTACCCCATGAGAAATCCTGTGCCATGCCTCTGTCGATGATCTTATTCCACTCACGCTTACGGTTGTAGTAAACATCCTTAGCGTATCTGAGAGTGTGAAGCATCTCATGAGCATTGTAATTCATAAATGAGAAACCGGTTCCTGTGCCCTCGTACTCATTGTAAGGCTGAACAGTATCCTTAAGACCACCTGTCTCACGAACGATAGGAACCGTTCCATAGCGAAGACTCATAAGCTGTGAAAGTCCACATGGCTCGAAGAGTGATGGCATAAGAAATGCATCGCAAGCAGCATAAATCTTATGAGATCTTTCATTTGAATAGAATATATTTGCAGAAACTCTGTCATGATACTTCCACTCAAAGTGACGGAAGAGGTTCTCGTATCTCTCTTCACCTGTACCAAGCACTACGAGCTGTGTTCCCGGCTCACAGATTTCCTCGATAACGTAATCAATAAGATCAAATCCCTTCTGATCAGTAAGTCTCGAAACGATACCTACCATGAAGAGCTTATCATTTTCCTCTAATCCAAGCTCACGCTGGAGACCACGTTTATTCTTAATTTTTTCCTTGCGGAAGTTCTGAGCATTGTAATGTTGATAGATAAATGGGTCGGTTTCCGGATTGTACTCGTTATAATCAATACCGTTTACAATACCCCAAAGGTCGTTGCTGCGGGCTCGCATCAAACCGTCGAGATGCTCGCCGTAGAAAGGCATCTTGATTTCCTCCGCATACTGATTACTAACAGTTGTAACCTTGTCAGAGTAAACGATACCACCCTTAAGATAGTTCGCATCCCCATAAGCCTCAAGCTTATCCGGTGCAAAATAATACTCTGAAAGTCCTGTAATATCGATAACTTTCTTCTTATCCCATATACCCTGGAACTTCAAATTATGAATTGTCATAATAGTCTTAATGTTATCATAGAACGGATTCTGCTTGAAAACATCCTTGATATAAACAGGTATAAGTCCTGTCTGCCAATCGTGACAGTGGATGATGTCAGGTCTGAAATCAAGTGAAGGAAGCGCTGAAAGAGCTGCCTTACAGAAAAATCCAAATTTTTCGATGTCCTCATGAATATTACCGTAAGGCTGGAAGCCTGCAAAGTAAAATTCATTGTCTATAAAGTAAAATGTAATGCCTTCATACTGCATCTCAAGTATGCCTACATACTGACTTCTCCATGCTAAATCCATATAAAAATGAGTCCTGTACTGCATCTTATCTTTCCACTCCTGTGGGATGCATGCGTACTTTGGAATCATTACACGGCAATCAAACTCAGACTTGTTGAAGTACTTTGGAAGAGATCCAACAACATCTGCCAATCCGCCCGTTTTTATAAACGGCACGCACTCTGAAGCAACAAACAATATTTTTTTCATGTAACTATCCTCCCCGGTTACTTATTTCGTTATTACTAGTGAATAATTATATCATGTAATATGAAAATATACAAACAAAACTTTGTATTTGGGAAATATATCAGTGATTATAAACATAATTAAAGATACGTTTGATGCTGATATATTTGGTCTTATCAGAGGATGCTCCGTAAAATGAACAGATGATTGTTCGTCCGTATCTGTTCTTTGCCACTGCGATAAGCGATCTGCCGGCTGCTGCAGTGTAGCCGGTCTTTAGGCCAATAATGGTATATTTTTCTTTTTTGTACTGAGCGTACTTTTCTTTACCATAAAATGCATTGGTGCTCTTTACTGTAAATGCTTTGGATGCGCTTGTTTTTGGTACTCGGTACTTCGCTTTTGCTGCGATTGAACTGATAATCTCGTTTTCCATGGCATATTTTGCAAGCTTACTAAAATCCTTGGCAGTCGCATAAGTGTTATTATAGCCGCTTCCGTAATCAAGTCCCACCGGATTGTCGAAGTGGCTTTTTTTCATGCCGATTTCCTTCGCCTTACGATTCATTTTACTGCTAAACTTACTAACACTTCCGCATGCGCCAACTGCCAAAGCCATGGCAGAGCTTGCGTCAGAGTAGAGCATAAGCATGTGAAGGTAATCTTTAACGCTGTATTTGGCACCAATAGTGAGATTCAGGCACATGACACCTGAGCGGTGAGAAAGATTATGCATCTCGTTCGTGAACTTGATTTTATCGGTCAACTTGAAGTAATCAAGGGCAACTACAGCCGTAAGAACCTTTACGGTGCTGGCGGGATAAATCTTCTTATACATGTTGTGATGATAAAGAATCTCGCCCGTGGTCGCATCTGAAACCACATAAGCCTTAGAATCGATATTCTTTATAGGCACCTGATTCGCAGTAGCTGTACTGAAGTTGCTACATACGGAAACGCCGATGATTAGGAGTATGCACACAAGCGTGCAGAAGCTTTTTTTTAAAAATGTATTGGAATTCATTTGTTTGTATCCTTCCTGTGTTTGCTTTCCGGGGGATGTGCCCGAAAGATTGTTTCAGACTAATTTCCGGGGGATGTGCCCGAAGCTTGATTGAAATCGAAAACAAGCCGGAAGAATTATAACACTGAGTTAAAATAAAAGCTAGAGGAAATATATCTTGCGAGAAACCGTACTTTTAGCGGTTTTAGTTAAAAGTACCGGCGGTACCTTCGCTGTGGTCCTTCCGGGAACCGTACTTTTAGCGGTTTTAGTTAAAAGTACCGGCTGTGAGACGGAAATCAAAGCTTCAGAACCATCCCTTTTAAGGTTTTCTGTGATTTAGGATGGTTCTCTCCCGCCAGCAGTTACATCCGAACCATCCCTTTTGAGGTTTTCTGTGATTTAGGATGGTCCACTCCCCGCTGCGGACCCGCCGGGACCAGAATTTTTTACGGTTTTAGTTAAAAGTTCTGGCTGTGGGACGGAAGTATTAGCTTCCGAACCATCCCTTTTGAGATTTTCTGCAATTTAGGATGGTCCACTCCCGCCAGCAGTTACATCCGAACCATCCCTTTTGAGATTTTCTACAATTTAGGATGGTCCACTCCCGCCAGCAGTTACATCCGAACCATCCCTTTTGAGGTTTTCTGTGATTTAGGATGGTTCTCTCCCACCAGCAGTTACATCCGAACCATCCCTTTTAAGGTTTTCTACGATTTTGGTGGGTTCGCACCCCGGGATTCACCTCGACGGAACCGTACTTTTTGCGTTTTTTGTTAAAAGTACTGGCTGTGAGACGGAAATCAAAGCTTCAGAACCATCCTTTTTTAGAGAATCTACGATTTTGGCGGTTCCACTCCCGGCCGGAACAGTCGCAGAACCCTCCTTTTTCGTGATTTCGGTGATTTTGACGGTTCCACTCCCGGCCGAAACAGTCGCAGAACCCTCCTTTTTCGCGATTTCGGTGATTTTGGCGGTTCCGAGCACGGGTATACACCTTATACTCAAGGGTGCTATCAGGGCGTGAAGTGTATGAAAACAGAAAAGCCACCACTCCCATAGCTCTTGATTTTTTTGAGATTTTATAGTAACATATATCCCATAAGCTTCTGTAGCGCAGTTGGTAGCGCAACTGATTCGTAATCAGTAGGTCGAGGGTTCGAGTCCCTTCAGAAGCTCTATCTAATAATATAAACAAAAAAACCAGAGCTCGAATCAGTAGGCACGGGGGGTTGCATCCCCTTCAGAAGCTCTATCTAATAATATAAACAAAAAAACCAGAGCTCGAATCAGTAGGCACGGGGGTTATGTGGCCTTTAGAAGCTCTACTGTTATTTCGTTTTACATTTTAATACGGGAGGTGGCGCATGAACACTAAAATCAAAAAGGACACCCTTACTATATATCTCGAGGGGAAGATTGACTCTAATAACTACGACGAGAAAGAAAAGGAGATAATGGCTTGCATCGATGAGAACCCTGATCTTAAGGTTACCTTCGATATTGAGAAGCTTGAGTATATATCCAGTGCAGGTATAAGGACACTTGTTAAGGTGCGTAAGAAGAAGGGTGAGCTTCACATAGTGAACGCTTCTAATGAGATTTACGATATATTTACCGTAACAGGTCTTACCGATATGCTCGACGTCAGAAAAAAGTACAAGGAAGTTTCCCTCGAGGGACTCGAAAAGATTGGCGAGGGTGGCACCAAGGATGTGTACAGAATCGATGATGATAAGATTATAAAGGTTTACAAGCCATGGACATCCATGGATGTTATTGATTTAGAGAGAGGTGCAGCGAGAACCGCATTTGTTAACGGCATTCCATCTGCTATGGCCTACGATACCGTTAAGTGCGGAGACTCTTACGGCATTGTATACGAGCTTGTTAAGTCTGATACTCTCGGACACGCACTCCGCGACAACCCGGAAAAGTTCGATTCTTATATGGATCAGTACGTAGAGCTTGCCAAGACCATCCACTCCACTGAGGTACCGGAGGAGAGCTTCCCGGATATTCACGAGGTACTCACTTCAAAGCTTCCTAAGTTCGAAAAGTGGTGCTCAGATGAAGAGATAGGTATGCTGGAAGAGATAATTAACTACATGCCATTTGCTAAGACTATAACACATAACGACCTACATCCGGGTAATATCATGATTCAGGACGGAGAACTAATGATAATAGATATGTCATACTCTACCATTGGACCTGCAGTTTGCGATATGATATCCATATACAGAAACATGATAGCAGCTCCGAAGACTATGCCACAGGCTATAGAGCAGGCTATGGGTATGCCGTCTGACCTTATAAGAAAAGCAGGACTGTCCTTCTTCGTTAAGTATAAAGGCTTCTCTGATAAGGAACAGTTAGAGGATTACTTCAACAAGCTAAGTCTGCTTTACTCTGTACAGGCTTGCTTCTCAGTAGCAGACGGAAGCTCTAAGATCGAGGATACAGCGCCAATCATTATAGATAAGCTCTTTAGAGGTACAGTACTTCCAAATATGCAGAACATTAGGTGCTTCTATGAGACGCTGTAGATAGACATAATTTCTTGGATAAGATATCGTCAGAAGGGGTTGTTTGGTATGAAGAGTGATGATGTTGAGGTTAGTGAAAGATTCAATATTTGTCAATGACAAATATATCAACCGTGGAATGCACCACCAACCCTCACAAATCAGCGGATTTCCGATAAAGTAAGCTTCCACGCAAAAATCTCAAAGCAGATGTAAAATAGAAAAATAAAATTAGCGGTACGGATTATGATTATAATTCTTACCGGGTCTATGAAAAGGCCCTCTCGCAGATAGCGGGAGGGTTCTTTTACGTTGTCATAAAAACTTAATTAATAACACTTTTTAATAGGTTGACATATTTTGTTTTAGGTGGTAAAGTAAGGCGAATTCGGGAGAACTTATTGATTTAAGTTTTTTACCAAAAGTGAAAAAATATTCATAATAATCACTTAATAAGATTCCAATAACTTATGCGATACCGGCACGTCGATTCGTCGCGGTCGTGAGTATAAGGGTCATAGCGAAGATGTGCGAGGCAGCAGGTCTGGTTCGTATGGCGAAGCTATGTCATATTTGGCTTACGGTTACCTATTAATTTATCCTCATATGAGGGAGACTTTTATCTGTGTAGAGATTAATAATCGTTAGGTCTGTGTAGAGATTAATAATCGTTAGGATATAATCAATTAATAATGATAAAGTCTTATGCAGATGTAGAGAAATAGGGAGATAATATGAATAAAGAAGAAAGTAAAAAAATACTAAAGCCAGAGGAAAAACAACATAATAGTCTAAAGATAAGTTTAGCCAATGTAATGTTGATAATATTTGATTTTGTATCGATAGTATCAGCATATTTTTTAGCTTTATGGTTTAGATTTGATGGTATGTATACTCACATACCTCATAACTACATGATGGCATACATGAACTTTATATTTTTCTATGCTATCGGTTCTCTGATAATATTTGGTTTTTTTGGGCTTTATAAGAGTATATGGAAGTTTGCCAGTGTAGACGAGCTTGTGAAAGTTACGGAAGCGACTGTGATTACAGGTTTACTTCACGTAATACTTATAACTTTACTGGCAAAAAGGATGCCATTGTCTTATTATGTTTTTGGTGTATTCTTCCAAGGCTCATTTACTTTGGGGATAAGATTTTCTTATAGATTGATATTACTTGTCCGTAAGAAGCACAACACTGTAAAGCATGCTTCTAAGAGAGTTATGGTTATCGGAGCGGGTGAAGCAGGAAGACAGGTTATCCGCGAGATACAGTGTTCAGATGCCATCGACGAAGTGGTAGTGTGTGCCATGGACGGAGATGAAAGCAAGTGGGGAAAACTCATAGAGGGTGTTCCCGTGGCAGGTGGTAAAGAAAGTATACTTGACAGTGTAGAAAAGTACTCTGTAGAAAAGATTTACTTTGCCATACCTACCATAGACAGAAAAGCTAAGAGAGATATACTGAATATCTGTAGCGAGTCAGGCTGTGAGATAAAGAGTCTTCCGGGCATATATCAGCTTGCTAAGGGAGAGGTAAGCCTTTCAGAGATGCGCGAGGTCAAGATAGAAGACCTCCTGGGTAGAGATCAGATAACAGTAGATATGGAAGAGATATTCCGCATGATATCCGGTAAGGTAGTTCTTATAACCGGTGGCGGCGGCTCGATAGGTAGTGAGATAGCACTTCAGGTGTCAAGACACAAGCCAAAGTTACTTATAATATTTGATGTCTATGAAAATAACGCTTACGCTATACAGCATAAGATACTTAAAGAAAATCCCGGCTGTAACCTAGAGGTGCTTATAGGTTCCGTCAGAGACTCAAGAAGAGTAAATGATGTATTTAAGAAATATAAGCCTGACTTAGTTTATCACGCTGCGGCTCACAAGCACGTACCTCTTATGGAGGACAGTCCTTGTGAGGCTATAAAGAATAACGTAATCGGAACTTACAAAGTGGCTTACGCAGCTATGATGTACGGCGTACAGAGATTCGTACTTATCAGTACGGATAAGGCAGTTAACCCAACCAATATAATGGGTGCAAGCAAGAGACTCTGTGAGCTGGTTATACAGTCATTTGATAAGAAGATAAAAGCAAATAAAGAGTGCGAGATCCCTGTTCTCTATGTGCATGAAGAGGACGCGGAGGGAAAGATGTACCCACTGTCCGGAACTGCACAGAGAAGAGATAAAGAAGGAAATCCTGTATTTACTCTTCCGGGAAAAGATGAAAAGGGATATACAAAGGCTCAGACAGAGTTTATAGGTGTGAGGTTTGGTAACGTTCTCGGAAGTAACGGTTCAGTTATACCACTCTTTAAAGATCAGATAGCAAGTGGTGGCCCTGTAACTGTTACACACCCTGATATAATCAGATACTTCATGACCATACCTGAGGCTGCAAGCTTAGTGCTACAGGCAGGAGCATACGCAAAGGGTGGAGAGCTCTTCGTACTTGATATGGGTGATCCCGTAAAGATAGTAGATCTTGCTAAGAATCTTATAAGACTCTCAGGTCTTGTACCTGATGTAGATATAAAGATAGAGTATACCGGTTTAAGACCCGGAGAAAAGCTTTACGAAGAGAAGCTTATGTCCGAAGAAGGTCTTACCAAGACTCCAAATGACCTTATACACATAGGAAAACCCGTTGAGTTTGATGAAGATGAATTCTTAAGTCAGCTTGGCGATCTTATGCTAGTCTCTTATGAAAATACAGAGGCTATAAGAGTGATGGTAGAAGATTTGGTTAGTACTTATAATCCGAGTGAACCACTTAGTGATAAAGATAAGATGATGTACAGAAATGAGATAAGAGGAATACTTGGGAAGAGAGTTGTAGAGAGGTTGGATTATACAGGTTGATGGGGAATCCCCTTTTCACGGGGTGTTAGTCAAGTGTGATATACAATTTGGAAAAAGAAGAACAAAGTCAGAGAGAAGATTGCAGAAAGGAGAGCACCATGAAAGCATTTAATACAACGGCTGTGTGTATACCGTCAAAACATTATATGGTTGATCTCTCCGAAAGAGTGGCAGAGATTAAGAAGCTTGTAGATGCAGGCAAGTATTTTACTATAAACCGAGCAAGACAGTACGGAAAGACGACTACACTTAGTGCATTAGAAAAATCTTTATCAATGGGTTATGCAAGACGGTCTGATTAGTATAGATCATCGTTGTATGGCAGCAAAGCTGAGTGATTGTGAGCATAGGACGAAGGTAAGAAAAACTGCCCGATTAGTAATCGCCGGAGTGATAACCACATGTGGACTACAAGTATTCCTGGTTCAGCTGAAGGATAAGTAATCAGGAAGATGTTAACCACAATGTTTATTAATCAGATCAATAGCCGCAAAAATCCAAACGGAAGTGCATGGTAAGAAAAGGATAGAGAGTTTATGATCAACGCCCTACATCATATAGCCTTGATAATCAGTAAAGAAGAGTATCTGGACTTCTACAGAAATCTTGGATTTACAGAGGTATTCCGGAAGGAACGGAGTTATGACACGGTCGTTTTAATGGATGGTTACGGTATTGAGTTGGAGATATTTATTGATGGTAGTCATGAGAAGAAAGATGTTGAACCGCTAGGACTCAGGCATTTTGCGTTGAAAGTATCTGGGCGGCTTGAAGAGGAGATAGAACGATTGAGAAAAGCATCGCAGGAAGTGTTGGACTTTAGCCCGATCATGAGTGATTGGAGAGGCGAGCGGTATGTTTTTGTGAAAGACCCGGATGGGACTGCTGTGGAATTGCATGAATAGAACATGGTTTCAGCGGTGGCTGGATATCTTATCGCCGGAATGATAACCACATGGTGGATTTGAAGTTCTCTCGGAATGGATGCTGGATGAGTAATCAAGATTGTGGATAACCACACTGATATAGATAAATTAAAGGAAAGATTGATTATATGCAGACTTTGGGAAAAGTGTTGACTGTAATAGGTGCTATTGCTGCTGCTATGGGCGTTGTGGCTGCAATAAAGAAGAGTGGCTCGATTTATAAGAACGATCCGTCTCAGCGCAACCCTATGGAGGGTAAGAAAGTTAGATTTATTGAAAATCCTGACGAGCCTGAGAATGCTGACGGTAAAAGAGGACATCTGGAAGCAGTTGGTACTACTGATCATCACGCTGGTATCTATGAAAGAATTGTTAAGCGTGTTCTTGACATCATCCTTTCCTTCGGCGGTCTGGTGATTCTCTCCCCTGTGTTCCTGATTCTCTCCCTTTGGATCCTCATCGATGATCCAGGACCAATCCTTTTCACACAGAAAAGAGTTGGCCGCGATAAGCAGTACTTCAAATTACATAAGTTCAGAAGTATGAAGATGAGTACACCTCATGATAAGCCAACTCATATGTTGGAAAACCCCGAACAGTACATCACAAAAAGTGGACGATTCATCCGTGCTCACAGTTTAGACGAGCTGCCGCAGATATGGGATATATTCATCGGGAATATGAGCGTCATCGGTCCTCGTCCGGCTCTGTGGAATCAAGACTGGTTGACGGCAGAAAGGGATAGATATTCTGCTAATGACATCAAGCCTGGTCTGACCGGATGGGCACAGATTAATGGTCGAGATGAGTTGGATATAGAACATAAGGCGAAGCTTGATGGGGAGTATGCGGAGAATCTCGGATTGAAGATGGATATCAAGTGCTTCCTAGGTTCTGTGGGTGTCTTCGCTAAAGACGATTCAGTTGTTGAAGGCGGAACGGGCACAATGAAAGATAAGAAATAAACAGAATACTTTTGACAAAGATTTGGAAGTCATATTATGGCAAATTCTTATGAGGATATAGTTTCAGATATTAGTATGCACGTTAGTGAATGTGGTGGTGAGTATTCTGATTATTATTGTGGAATCACAAATGATATTGAACGCCGTCTTTTTGGTGAACACAACGTAGACAAAGAACATGGAGTTTGGATTTACCGTACAGCAAGTTCTGACACGGTAGCAAGAAAAGTAGAAAAGCATTTCCTGGACGCTGGCTGCAAAGGCGGATCCGGCGGTGGTAGCAATGATTGTAAGATAGTCTATTGCTACAAGATAACAAGTACTACTGTAGAGTGAGTGAAGTTTTTTAGGTGGCCTTCATGTATTTACAAAAGACGATTCTGTGGTTGAAGGCGGCACAGAAGAGATGAAGAAAAAGGAACAATCAAAATGAAAAGAGTGCTCATAACAGGGGCTAAATCATATATAGGTGAGTCTGTTAGAGATTACCTTATGACCACACCTGATGCCTACGATGTTCATATTAAAGACGCCATGGGTTGGGAACCACAGACTTCCGATTTTGATGGCTTTGATGTGATTTTCAATGTTGCAGGTATAGTACATATCAAAGAAACGGCTGAGAACCAGCATTTGTACTATGACGTTAATAGAGATTTGGTTATCAAGATAGCAAAGAGTGCTAAGGCTGCAGGCGTTAAGCAGTTTATACTGCTTTCTACAATGTCTGTGTATGGACTTGTAACAGGCAAAATTGAGAAGTCAACACCGACCAATCCGGTAAATGCTTATGGTAAATCGAAGGTTGAGGCAGATGAGGCAATCCAGAAGTTTGCTGATGATAGCTTCAAATTTGCTTGTTTGAGACCGCCAATGGTTTATGGCAAGGGGTGCAAGGGTAACTATCAGAGCCTTCGGAAGTTTGCGTTGAAGAGTCCGATATTTCCAAAGATTGATAATAAGCGATCTATGATTTATATCGGAAATCTGTGTGAGTTTGTGAAGCAGGTTATTGACTTTGAAAGAAGTGGGCTATTCTTTCCACAGAATGCTGAGTACACCAGAACGTGTGATATGGTGAAAAAGATAGCGGAAGCTCACGAAAAGAAGATAAAACTTACAAAGGCTTTTAACTGGGCAGTAAGAATAGCGCCCTTAAATGTTGTTAAGAAGGTATTTGGTGACTTAGTTTACGAAAAGGTAGACACAGTTGGTAAATACGGACTTAGCGAATCTATTAGAATGACAGAAAAGTGAAGAATTTAATAGGTAAGGTGCTTAAGTGTGGTAATCAATTCAATAAAAGGAAAAAAAATATTATTCTTTGCTCCGGCATTTTTTAATTACGAAGAACTGATTGCAAAGAAAATGCGTGAAATGGGTGCGTGTGTTGATATGTATGATGTAAGATCTGTTACAAGCGCAAAAGATAGAGCACTTTTAAAAATTTCACCATCTATATTTAGGAAAAAGTCCCTTCGTTACTATGATGAGATTATTCAAGCAAATAAAGGAAAGGACTATGATTATATACTTATAATTAAGTGCGATATGACTCCTATTTCAATCTTAGAACGATTCAAGAGGGAATATCCAAATGCAAAGCTTTGTCTGTATTTATATGATTCAGTAGAGAACATACCGGGTGTTACTAAGAAATTCAAATACTTTGATACATTACATTCATTTGATCTGAATGACTGTGAGAAATACCCGATTTTGAAGTTCCGCCCTTTGTTTTTTGGAGATCAGTTCAGGAAAGAAAAACACACAGGTGATTACGAGTACGACATCAGTTTTCTTGGAACCATTCATTCAGATCGCTATGCTGTAATAAAGCAGGTACAGAAGATTGCGGAAGAGAGAAGACTTAAATGCTATTGGTTCCTGTATCTTCAAAGTAAGTTTATATATAAGTTCTACAAACTGACCAAGAAGGAGTTTAAGGGAGTAGACGAGAATACATTTTCTTTCGATAAGATGTCGGCTGCTGAAATATCGGCAGTTGTAGATAATACAAGGATCGTATTGGATATCCAGCATCCGAAGCAAACCGGACTTACTATGCGAACTATCGAGATGATAGGCATGAACAAGAAGCTGATTACTACGAATGAGAGCATTAAGAAATATGATTTTTTCTATGCTAACAATGTGGTTGTGGTTGATAGAAAAAATGTAGAGATTCCAGATGATTTCTTTAGTAGCTCTTATAGTAAGCTACCAGATGATGTTTATGAGAAGTACAGTTTGAAATCTTGGATATTAGAAGTATTGGGTTAAGGAGAAGGTACGATGAGAATTGCACAGATATGTACAAATGCCATGAGCGGTTCCGTCGGGAAAATAGCAAGAAGCCTCTCAGAATCTTTAAATGCAAATGGAAATGAGTGCGTTGTTTGCTATGCAAGAGGTAAGGATTATTCTAATGATAGTTCCTTTAGATTTGGAAGTAAACAATCTATTTATTGGAATGTGTTGAATGCAAGACTATTTGATAGTGATGGGCTTCATTCGAAAGGCGCAACAAAAGATTTAATAGAGTATCTTGATAATTTCAGTCCAGATATCATACACATTCACTGTCTGCATGGTTACTACTTAAATTATCAGATATTATTTAAATATCTCAAGGACAGTAAGAAAAAAGTAGTATGGACAATGCATGATTGCTGGGCTTATACCGGTCATTGTGCATTTTATGATTTTGTTGAATGCAGCAAATGGAAAGTAAATTGTGAGAAATGTCCACAAAAAGGAAGCTATCCGAAATCACTTCTTTTAGATTGCTCAAAACGTAACTTCGAGACAAAAAAAGATGCATTTACATCATTAAGTGTAGATGATTTAAAAATTGTCACACCGTCACATTGGTTAAAAGCTGAAATAAAGAAATCGTTTCTATCGAAATACTCCATTACAGTGATTAACAACGATGTTGATTGGAGAGCATTCTATATGGATAATGATGTGACTATTGAGAAGAGAATCCTTGGAGTTGCAAACATATGGGACAGGCGTAAAGGATTAAGTGATTTTATTGAATTATCTAAAGTTATACCTGATGAATACAAAATACTGATTGTTGGAGCATCAGATGAACAGATCAAACTTCTTTCACGACATAAGATTGATGCGATTGGTAGGACGTCAAATATAGAAGAACTCGCTAATCTCTATAGAACTTCAACTATTCTGTTTAATCCAACATATGAAGATAACTATCCAACAGTCAATGTTGAAGCAATCTCCTGTGGTCTTCCTGTGGTTACATACAAGACGGGTGGTAGTCCTGAAATTATAGAGAAAACAGGCATGGGTAGGATAGTTGAGAAAAAAGACTACTCAGCGGTAATCGATTATTTAGATGAAGCTTATTTAAGATCAGCTAATGAAAGACCAATGATTAAGAACCATATGGTAGAGCAGTATCTATCTGTGTATAACGAGATGATTGGAAGGTACAATTGAAATGAAAAAAATACAAAAGATACTTTCCGTTATTAAGCGCAGTCTTATAAAAAAGAAAGTCTATTTGAATGTGGATAGTTATATGAAAAGCTATACGGCTTATCTTAAAGGAGTGGGAATTGACTTTACAGGAGAAAAAAAGAAAGTAAAGTTTATTGAGCCATCGGCATACTTTGATGGCACAGATTATGCTTTAATACATATAGGAGATAACGTTACAGTATCGAGAGAAGTAATGATATTGACACACGATTATTCCTTGACAACGGCAATGAGCTCACTCGGAGTGTTCATTAATCGAAATGAGGGAGAACTTTATTTCAAAAGAGATGTGAGGATAGGCGATAATACCTTTATTGGTGCTAGAGTTTCATTACTTCCAGGAACACAAATTGGTAATAATTGTATTATAGGTGCCTGCTCAGTTATTAAAGGAAAGATTCCTGATGGATCTATAGTTGTCGGAAATCCTTCTAAGATAATTGGGAATACTACGGAATATGCTGAAAAACATATAGAATTAAAAGATTATGATATTGAAAGATAAAGTTTAATTCGATAGGAAGATAAATAATGATTAGTGTTGTTTTTTACCTGATATGGGCATTAAATGTATTGTTTGTTTTAATAAAAAGAAAGTCAAAAATTCTTACAATACTATCAATTGTAGTTTCAGTATTTATTGTATATAAATCTACTTCTACAAATGACTATTGGGTTTATTATAAATTTTATCAGTCTAATACAAGTGGTGGTATTGAGATTGGTTATACGACAATAATGCACTTGGCAAAATCGTTTGGATTATCATATAATGATCTTCTTTTAGTTGTATCTTTAGTTTGTTTTGGAATACTCTTGTTTATATATAAAAAATATACTGATAATTTTCAAGTGTTTTTTTCTTTATATTTTTTATATGAATATGCTCTTGATATAACACAAGTAAGAAATTTTTTGGCTTCATCATTATTATTGATAGTCTTTTATTTTATTATAAAAGAAAAAAGAATTTTTGCATTTTTAGTACTTGTTATAGCATCTACAATGCATATAAGTATGGTTTTTTATTTTCCATTAATTTTTTTAAAACCGGAATCTTATAGAAATCGTAGAGTTTTAAAGTATTGTGCTATAATAATTGCTTTTTTGTGTGTGCTATTAAAACTTGCTGGTAGTAGGTTTTCTGCGTTATCAGATATATTGAGTGTTGCAGTCAGATCAACTGATTTAGGAGATAAATCATCATATTTTTATTCATTGTCGAATAATGGCTATTTATTATATTTTTTATTATGTGCAGTAAATATTTTTATATTTATGTATTCAAGAAATGTAATACTTAACAATATTGGAAAGAACTCTGATGTTTCAGACGTAGAATTGTTACTTGATATGGGTTTACTTATTAATTTGTATTGTGTTTTTAGTTTTCCATTTATTATTTTAAATATGTCTTTTTATAGATTGTTTAGAAATGTTTATATAATAAACGTTATGGTTTGTTGTATTGCTGCTGATTCATTTAAATCAACTACTACTTCGTATTATAAATATATTATAGTTACTATTATGGGTAATTTATTGTATAAATTACCATGGGTGCATGGATCTACTCTGTTAACACCAATTTTAGACGAATTTAAATAGTGAGGATAGTTATGTATAGTATTCTGTTGCTTGTTGGTAAAGATAATAAATTATTTGAATTTTGTAATAATGATGAGATTGATGGCAGTTTAGAGAATCTATATAATAAAGGTATCATTGTAAAGATTTTAAGACATTTTGAGATTAGTGCTGGATTATCTTTAGGAGAATGGAAGAGGAATATAGAGGATTATGATGTTATTTTTACTATTGATTCATTTTTAACTCCACAGGTTTTAAAGTGGATATGTAATCATAAAAAAAACGGACGTGTAATTTTGTATTTTAGAAATAAATATGTTGAAAGTAAAAAAAGATGGAAATTAAATGAGCTCAAAAAATTACCTGTTGAAATATGGTCATATAATATTCATGATTGTGAGCAATATGGGTTTAGGTATAATAGTCAAGTGTTAAACAAAGAATTATTTGAAGGTTATGATAATTCATTAGAGAAATATAGTATGGCCTTTGTTGGAGCAAATAAAGGAAGAGATAAAATAATTACCAGTATTTATGAATTATTAAAAGATTCTGGTTTGCCAGAGCCATATATTTATATGTTAGGAGCAGATGATAAAATATGGAATAAATGTAAGGATAATAATAGTCTTCCATATAGTGAGTATATAAAAGTAATATCACGTAGTATAGCTGTTTTAGATTTAATATCAGATGAAAATAAAGGTCTTACTTTTAGACCTATTGAAGCGATGTTTTTAAAGAAAAAGCTTATTACAAATTATACTGATATAAAAAACTATGATTTTTATAGATATGAGAATATATATATATTAGGTGATGATGATCGTAGTCTTGATAGTTTTTTAAAGTCACCATATATGGAAATACCTAAATGTATTATTGATTCATACAATACGGATTCTTGGATAAGAAGGTTTTTTAAGTGAGTAATATAAAAAAGAACATAAGTTATAATCTAATATATAGAATAATAGTTATTTTAATACCGTTAATTACATCTCCATATATATCGAGAGTTTTAGGACCAACAAAAGTTGGTGTTTTTTCGTATACTAATTCTATTGCATACTATTTCTTCCTTTTGTCTATGCTTGGAGTTAATAATTATGGCAACAGAGAAATAGCTAAAACAAGAAGTGATAAAGAAAAATTAAGTGAAACTTTTTGGCAAATATATTATATGCAATTGTTTTTGTCGATAATAATGTCTTGCTTATATATAATTGGAGTATTAAAATTCGGAACGAAATATTTAGAAATAGCTCTTTTACAAGTATTGTATGTTATATCAGCTGCTACTGATATTAATTGGTTCGCTTTTGGACTAGAACAATTCAAAGTTACAACAATAAGAAGCTCTGTCCTAAAAATTGCTACAGCAGTTTGTTTCTTTCTCTTTGTAAAAACAAAAAATGATTTATGGATTTATACTTTTATATTACAATTTGGAAATATTCTTTCTCTTTTAGTAATATGGCCTTTAGTAAAGAAAAATACTACTTTTCAGAAGCCGAATTTTAAGATTATTATTACGCATATAAAACCCAATTTAATATTATTTTTACCATTTATTGCATCGAGTCTTTATCAATATATGGATAGGATTATGATTGGTTCGTTTACAGAAAAAGATGAAGTTGGATATTATAATTATGCTGAGAATATATTGTCTATTCCAATGCAATTAACTACAGCTGTTGGAACTGTAATGCTTCCACACATTTCCAATCTTATAGCTTCTGATAATAAAAAGAAGAGCATTGAAATATTAAATTTATTTCTGAAATATATAACATGGATTAATATTGGACTTGCTTTTGGAATGGCAGCGGTTGCCAAGATATTTATTCCATGGTTTTTAGGTGCTGAATATAAACGTACAGCAGAGTTACTTATAGTTCTAACACCAGTAATTGTAATTAATGGAATAGCAGATGTATTAAGAACTCAATACTTGATCCCGAATGAGAAAGATAAGTTATATACAATTTCCATATGCAGTGGTGCAGGATTAAACGTGATCGTTAATTTTGTTTTGATTCCTTATTTTTTTGGTGTGGGAGCATCAATTGCTACTATTGCAGCATATTTTTTACAATTATTTATACAAATAATCAAAACGTGGAAAGAAGTCAATTACAAAAGTTTATTAAAAAACTGTATTCCCTTTATTATAATAGGAATTATTATGCTCATTTCAGTAAGGGCTATTTCAATTATTAGTTTTGGATCTGTTTTTATATCACTTATAGTACAAGTTGTTTTAGGAGGGATACTATACGTAGTAATGACAGTTTTATGGATGATTTTTATTCAAAAAGATTCAAAAATTTGTAACTTTTTTGTAAAAAACAAATATATGAAATCTTGATTATTTGAAAGGTACTTAAAAAATGAATGATAAAATTCGAGACTCTAAAATTGCTCATTTTTGCAGAGGAATAAGAGATAAGTCTTTATATTCAAAAAAAATAAAAAATAATATGTTTATTGAATCATCGGATTTATTGAAAAAGTTTAAAGGAATACATGAAGGTGAGAGGTGTTTTATAATAGCTACGGGACCTAGCCTAAATATGGAAGATATTAATATGATATCAAATGAATATACATTTAGTGTGAATTCTATAATCAAAATGTTTAATAATACTTCGTGGAGACCTACATATTATTGCATTTCAGATCGTAATGTTTGGAATACATTACATACTGAAGTAGAAAAAGCTGATTTGGATTATGTTTTTTTTGAAGGTTCTTATGGTGAATATAATAACAATAATGGTATTCCTTTTTATCAATGTAGTTATCCTCGTTTTTTTGAATTATCAGGAATAGGAAGTCAAATATTTTCTGATGATATATCAAGAGTTATTTATGCTGGATCTACAGTTGTTTATACTGTTCTTCAAATTGCAGTATATATGGGCTTTAAAAAAATTTATCTCTTAGGTACAGACTGTAATTATTCCATTTCGGGTAATAATTATTCCACATTAACAAATTATGATTTAAAAGAACCATCTGCTGCCAGAAAAACTAAAGAAAATGGTTCGTTTGTAAATAATATATTTAGTGATTATTATTGTGCAAAAGATTTTGCAAAGAATCATGGTATAGAAATATATAATTGCACTCGAGGAGGAATGTTAGAAGTATTCGATAGAATAGAATTAGAAAGCTTATTTTGATATAATAATATTAGGAGGAATCATTTTGAAAGGAATAGTTTTAGCAGGAGGTTCGGGTACCCGTCTTTATCCTTTAACAAAAGTAACTAGTAAACAGTTATTACCTATTTTTGATAAGCCGATGATTTATTATCCGTTAAGTACACTTATGTTGGCAGGTATTAGAGATATACTTATTATCTCGACTCCTATAGATACACCTAAATTTGAGGATTTATTAGGTGATGGATCGCAATTTGGAATAAATCTTAAGTATTGCATTCAACCACATCCAGATGGCCTTGCGCAAGCATTTATTTTAGGTGAGAAGTTTCTTGCTGGTGATGCCGGTGCTATGATACTTGGTGATAATATTTTTTATGGTAATGGATTATCAAATAATTTAAAGATAGCAGCGGAAAATGCTGTTCGTCATGGAAGAGCAACGGTGTTTGGTTATTATGTGCCGGATCCAGAGCGGTTTGGTGTGGTTGAGTTTGATGAATCAGGAAAAGCATTATCAATAGAAGAAAAACCTAAATACCCTAAAAGTAACTATGCTGTAACTGGACTATATTTTTATCCTGCTGGTGTTTCTGCAAGAGCTAATCAAGTTATTCCTTCAGAGAGAGGAGAACTTGAGATTACATCTCTTAATCAGATGTATTTAAACGATAATTTGCTTGATGTACAGTTATTAAGTAGAGGATTTGCTTGGTTAGATACAGGCACAGTACATTCCTTATTAATTGCTTCAAATTTTGTGGAGACTATTCAATCTCGGCAGGGAATAGTTGTTTCTTCACCTGAGGAAATTGCATTTAATAATGAATGGATTGATGATAATAAGCTTTATGCTTCAGCAAATGCATATGGAAATAGTCCATATGGAAATTATTTAAAAATTCTTGCTGATCAAGAAATTAAAAATAATCATTTATAAGATGTATAATTGATTTATTTTTTTGCTTGGAGGTTTACATAAAATGAGTCAAATAAAAATAGAAAATAATGTAAATGGCATTGAAGGATTAATGGTTATTTCACCTTATATTCATGGTGATAATCGTGGATATTTTTATGAGAGTTATAACCAAAATGATATGAAGGAAAATGGTATTGATATTGACTTTGTTCAAGATAATCAATCAATGAGCAAAAAGGGTGTACTACGTGGTTTACATTTTCAAAAAGAGTTTCCTCAGACAAAACTTGTTAGAGTTATTAGAGGAGCTGTTTTTGATGTGGCAGTTGATCTTAGGAAGAAATCAAGTACATACGGAAGTTGGTATGGAGTTGAACTGACAGAAGAAAACAAAAAACAGTTTTTAATTCCTCGTGGATTTGCACATGGATTCCTTGTTTTGTCTGACATAGCGGAGTTTTGTTATAAATGTGATGATTTTTATCATCCTAATGATGAAGGCGGTTTGGCTTGGAATGATCCTGATATTGGTATAATATGGCCTGGATTAGAAGGGAATTACAATGGTTCTGCTTCATCTTCTGGTTATAGCATGGATGGAATTCCGATTATTTTATCTGAAAAAGATCAGAAATGGTTAGGAATTAAAGAAACTTTTAAATTCGAGGTATAAAAGATTATGAAAATATTAGTAACAGGAGCAAATGGATATCTAGGGCAAGGTATTGTAAAACAATTGTTAGATTATGGTAATGATGTAGTGGCAGTGGATTATACAATAGAAAAAATTGATAAGAGAGCTGATAGAATTTCATGTGATTTGTTTTCTATAGATAATCCGTATGTATATTTTAATACACCAGATGTTCTTCTTCATTTGGCGTGGCGTGATGGTTTCATTCATTATTCAGATGCTCATATTAATGATTTATCTAAACATTATGAATTTTTAAAGAAATTTTCTGAATCTGATATAAGTATGATTTCAGCTATGGGGTCTATGCATGAAATTGGATTTTATGAAGGTAGTATCAAAGAGGATACCCCATGCAATCCCATAACTCCATATGGAATTAGTAAAAATGCATTAAGAGAATTGACATCTATGTTATGCAAGAATAATAATAAAAAGTTTCAGTGGCTACGTGGTTATTATATTGTTGGAAATAGTCAGTATGGTTCTTCAATATTCTCAAAAATCACTGCTGCTGAATTTGAAGGAAAAAGTGAATTTCCGTTTACAATGGGGCAAAATCAGTTTGATTTTATTGATTATAAAGATTTTTGTGAGCAAGTTGCGTTGGCCGTAGAGCAAGACGAAGTTTTAGGTATAATAAATATATGCTCTGGTCATCCTGAAAAACTTGCTGACAGAGTTGAAAGATTTATTAGTGAAAATGGATATAAGATTAAGTTGAATTATGGTGCGTTTCCAGATAGACCTTATGATTCAAAAGCTGTGTGGGGAGATGCTTCAAAAATAGAACGAATAAAAAGGAGAATAAAATGAAAACAGCATTAGGAGTTATTCCGTCACGTTATCAATCGTCAAGATTTCCTGGTAAACCATTAGCAGATATATGTGGTTATCCTATGATATGGTGGGTTTATCAACAAGCTTTAAAAGTAAAAGCTCTTGACGAATTAATTGTAGCTACTGATGATGAGAGAATAGCTAATTTGTGTGAAAAATATAAATTAAATTATTTAATGACTTCTACAGACCATAATACACCTACATCGCGATTATATGAAGTATCAACTAAAATGAAATATGACTACTATATATTTATAGGTGGTGATGAACCATTAATTGAGCCGGAAGCTATAGAATTAGTTGTAAAAACTGCAAAGAATTTAAATGTCGACTGTGTTAATGCTATGACTAAAATAAAATCAGCTCCTGAAGTAATCGATTTTACAAATATTAAAGTAGTAGTGAGTACTAAAGGAAATCTTCTATATACAACACGAAGTCCATTACCTTTTCCTAAAGGTGGTTTAGATTTTGATTATATGAAATTTGTTGGAATAGGTGCTTTTTCAAAAAAAGCGTTACAGTTATATAATGATACTCCTAAGAGCTCACTAGAAAAGATTGAAGAATGCGATTTACTTAGATTCATCGACCAAGGAATGCCTGTAAAAATGGTCGAAGTAAATTGTAGAAATGTATCAGTTGATACTCCTAAAGATCTTGAATTTGTAAGAAATCTAATTAAGAAAACTCAATAGATTATAGAAGATTAATGGAAAAGGAATGTGATATGTCAAAAGAAATTAAATTATTAGATTGTACACTCAGAGATGGAGGGTATATAAATGACTGGGAATTTGGTCATAGTGTTATAACTGGTACGTATAAAAGGCTTGATGCTGCTGGAGTTGATTATATAGAAGTAGGTTTTCTTGATGATAGAAGACCTTTTGATATTAATCGAACAATCCAACCTAATACTGATTGTTATAATAAGGTTTTTGCTGGGATAAAAAAGCAGCATTCTATTCCAGTGGCAATGATTGATTTTGGGACTTGTGACATCTCTAATGTAGGAGAATGTAATTCTACTTTTATTGATGGTATAAGAGTTATTTTTAAAAAGGAAAAAATTGATAAAGCCTTACCATTTTGTAAAGCAATTAAAGAAAAAGGTTATAAATTGTTTATTCAAGCTATATCTATCACGGCATACTCTGATATGGAAATGCTAGAATATATCCAAAAAATTAATGAAATAAAGCCATATGCATTTTCTATTGTTGATACATATGGTTTACTTGATAATCGTAAGCTGACAAATTATTTTAACTTAATGAATAATAATTTAAATCCAGAAATTCGTATAGGTTATCATGCACATAATAATTTTCAACTAGCTTTTAGTAATTCGATAAAGTTTTTAGCATTAGAAACAAATCGTACGATAGTTGTTGATTCTACAGTTTATGGTATGGGAAAAAGTGCTGGAAATACTGCTAGTGAATTAATTGGGATGCATATGAATCAACGATATGGTACTAGTTATGATATTGATCAATTTCTAGAAATATTAGATACGGATTTAATGGCAGTATATCAAAAACATTATTGGGGTTATAAATACAATTTTTATATTTCAGCTATGCAAAATTGTCATCCTAATTATGTACAATTTCTTTTAGATAAAAAGACATTATCTGTTACTTCAATTAATAAAATCCTCTCTCAAATACCAGATAATATAAAATTGCTTTATGATCAAAAGTATATAGAGAATGCATATCATTTATATCAATCAAATGATATTGATGATAAAGAAGCTATCAACAGATTAAAAGATGAATTGATTAATAAAACTGTTCTTCTTTTAGGACCGGGTAATTCAATTAATGATAAAGAAAATATTATAAAGTCATTTATTTCTGATAATAAGCCAGTTGTTATTTCAGTAAATTTTGAACCTAGTAGATTTGATTGTGATTTAGTCTTTGTTAGTAATGCGAAAAGATATAGTAAACTGTTAGATGCAACTAATAAACAATCGTATGCTAAACTAATAACTACATCAAACATTTCGTTATTTGATAAAAAATCAGATTTTATTTTGAATTATTCTGGTTTGATAAATAATAATGGTGTAAATAGTGATAATGCTTTGCTCCTTGCTATTGCTGCATTTACTCGTTGTAGTGTAAGCAAAATAGTATTAGCAGGATTTGATGGA
>JAEEGL014542957.1_pt1 | contig 24272 bp, 23 predicted proteins | sample 9134231 | NCBI WGS metagenome assembly JAEEGL01 (sample SAMN16246548, study PRJNA631951) | gut metagenome | biome: gut microbiome; feature: rumen; material: fiber-attached | host: Bos | place: Iran: Karaj | collected 2018-10
ATCTCTACCGTTCTTGGTTGATCCAACACCCTTCTTATGAGCAAAAAATTGAAGGTTCATATTCATCATGACTTATTCCCTCCTAAATTTAATGTTCAAATACTTTTTACCATATTGCTGATAAATTGATTCAATACCAAGTTCGAATGACCTAACTAAAAGCTCTGCATCATGAGACGGGGTATCCTTAAACTCGAATCTAATGATTCCCTTGTCTTCGTCCTGAAAAACGCTTATCTCATCCTTGGTAAGATTATCAAGTGAATTGATAGTGTTGATAGTCAGAACAGATATTGCGGAACATACAATGTCACTGCCGTATTCGGCAAAACCGGCATGTCCGTTGCACTCTATGCTCTTGTAATTATCATCAGAAGTCTTGGTGAAAATGATTGATGTCATATTATAATGAGATCTTGTTGATCTTAACGAGAGTGAAAGGCTGTCTGTGACCATTCTTCTTGTGATAGCCTGTCTTTCTCTTGTACTTGTAAACAACAACCTTCTTGTCACGGCCCTGCTCAACAACTGTTGCGCTAACCTTAGCTGAGCTAACAGCGTCAGCTACCTTAAGTGTACCGTCGTTTACTGCAATAACATCAAATGTTACTTCTTTTCCGGATTCAACATCAAGTTTCTCAACTTTGATCTGATCTCCCTCGGAAACCTTGTACTGCTTACCACCAGTTACAATAATTGCGTACATAAGTTACCTCCTTCTTCAAAAAACTCGCTAACTTCGGCGGGGCAAAAGGGCCCACTTATGCCTAGTTAAGCGGCATACCATGATATATTAACATCTAATATCAATGTTGTCAACAGTTTAATAAAGTTTCTTTTAACGATTTATCATTTTTATTCCGGATAAGCTCCATTATGCCAAGGCCCGTGATATCTATAAAAGAGGTGTGAACAGGGTCTCTCCTGCATAAATCCTTCATGACTTCTATCAATTCTTCGTTATCTTCCTTACTCTTCATGTTGATAAAATCAATCAATATCATTCCGGTAAGGTTACGGATTCTGATCTGTCGCATTATCTCTTTAGTTGCTTCGAGATTGACTTTTTTGATGATATCATCTTTGCCGTTTATGGCTTTGCCGGTATTAACATCTATTGCATTGAAGCTTTCAAGCTGCTCGATTATCAAGAAGGCTCCACTTTTAAGCCATACCTTATTCTTGCATAGTTCATCTATCTTGCTGCTAATACCCCAAATGCCTGAATCATCTTTAATTTCATAATCGGATATACCATGGAGCTTCATGTAGTTCTCTGCTTTGGCAATGTGCTGCTCAAGGAGATCTTCGTCAGATGAAGTTTCAGAAAATGTGGAATATACTTTTCTGGTGCCCGCTTCAGCTAAAAGATTCAAAAGATTGTCAAGATTGTTCCTGATATCCTGAATAAGTATATCGCCTGCATCATCAGAATCAAGCTCTGCTGCATCAGTTCTGATGATTGTGCCAAAGCAGTCTCCACATAATCTATCAAGATACTCAGAAGTAATGCTTGAAATATCCTCTTTTACAATACCAATAAGTCTGTTTCTGACAGCATCTTCAAGCTTAACAGAACAACCTACACCGTTTTTGCCAAGAGTGATTACCGTATACTTGCCTGAAACACTGATGCAGGTGGTTAGTTTGGTTTTCTTGGTCTTAACGGCTTCAGACTCAACCTGTACAAGGATCTCATCGCCTTGGCGCAGGGCATCTTTCGGACCGAGCTTTCTGTTCAGAACACAGCATTTATTGACGTTCTTAAGGGAAAGATATCCCATGTTATCATTTGACAACCGAATGAACGCGGCGTTGATATTCTTAACGATATGGTCCACCCTGCCGAGATATAAATTGCCCAGGTCACTTTTTCTTACGAATGAAAGAAATTCAAGCCTGCCATCAACCAGGCAGGTGACGACAGGCATGTTTTTGTAGTTGGATTTGATTATCATTCCCTGATTCATAGTGTTAAACTTCCGTAATACAGAATCTTTCATTGATATCATCCGATATAAAAGGCTCAGCGAAGCGCTTTTCTCCCTCAATAACCTCTTTGTATATATCTACTCTATGGATTGCGAGGGCATTTTTGTTAAACTCCTTACCTACATAGGCAAAAAAGCCTTCGAACAAAAGCGTGGGTTTAAGAGTTGCGGAACTACTCATGCTAAGAAGAATATTGACTTCTTCTTTTGCACTGTCTATGCAGTATTCAAAGATCATGGGCTTCATATCGATCTCTTTTTCACCGCTCTTGGTCTTCTTCATGGCAGGTAGCTTGTCCTGTGAAAGATATTCTTCAAATTTGGAGCACCAATCAAAATCCGGTCTTATATTCTCTCTGAAGTTTAGTCTGTATCTGGCAGCAAAAGAAGCTGTCATGGCCTTCTCATCTCTTTCGGACAGTTCTGTTATCGCCAGGATCTTAATCCCTTCGTTAAGCACATTGTTAAGCCTATCCATGATATCTTTTGTGGAAACCATGGAATTGACGGTCATATCCATATATTCTCCATCACTTGTAGCACCTACGCTTAAGGGCTGTGCAAATGATATCACCTGATGAGGGCTGAAGCCTTCAGAATACTTGACATCAATATCTGCTCTTCTGATGGCCTTCTGAAAATATCTCATTACATCCAAATGTCCAATGAACTTAATCGGACCGTTTTTGCTGAATTTAAGTCGCAGTTTATGCATTGTTTCGGCCCTCCTTACATACTCCTACGCCATAGGCCGCTGCACCGCAGCCAAGACATTGCTGTCTGCAGTTGGAGGATTTTTTGCCTTCCTGAGAGGTGTGCCATTCTTTGAGAAGGAATGCCTTTGTGACACCACAATCAATCATGTCCCAAGGGAAGATCTCATCATCTGAACGTTCTCTTGTAGTATAGAAAAATGGATCAACGCCGCATTCTTTGAAGGTTTCCATCCATACGTCAAATTTGAAATATTCACCCCAGGCATCAAAGATACAACCTTTTTTGTAAGCTTCCAGGATGACTTTGCAGAGCTTTCTGTCGCCCCTTGCGAGAACTCCTTCCATCATGCTGGCATCGGCTTCATGCCAGTTGTATTTGATGTGCTTCTGGTTGATCTGAGCCATAATACCTTTTCTGGTCTTATTAGCCTTATCAAGGAATTCTTCTTTTGTGTTCATTCTTGCCCACTGGAAAGGTGTAAAGGGCTTAGGAACAAAGAAAGAAGTACTTGCAACGATGTCAATTGCTCTTCCGTTTCTCTTATCCTTCGGAAGCGTCTCATAATACAATGCAGCAATCTTGTTGGAAATATCGCCTATTCCAAGAATATCTTCATCTGTCTCCCCCGGAAGCCCCAGCATGAAGTAAAGCTTAACCTTGTTCCAGCCGCCTAAAAAGGCCTGCTCAGAACCTCTAAGGATATCTTCTTCGGTAAGTCCTTTATTTATAACATCTCTCATTCTCTGGGTTCCGGCTTCGGGAGCAAAAGTAAGACTGCTCTTTTTAACATCCTGAACCTTGCTCATAACATCAAGGGAAAAAGCATCAATTCGCAGAGATGGAAGTGAAATATTTATCTTCTTCTCGTTACAGTGCTCTATCAGGAAGTCTATAAGCTCAGGAAGCTGCGTATAATCGCTGGAGCTGAGTGAGCTAAGAGAAATCTCCTCATATCCTGTATTGGCAAGAGCTTCCAGTGCAAGCTTTTTAAGTCTTTCAACATTCTTTTCGCGAAGCGGCTTATAGAGCTGCCCTGCCTGGCAGAATCTGCAGCCTCTTATACATCCGCGCATAACTTCAAGGACCACTCTGTCCTGAGTTATCTTGATATAAGGAACCACGGGCTTAGTAGGATAAAACATCTCATCGAGATCAAGACACATCTCCTTCTTAACAGTTGAAGGTATGTCGTCATAAACAGTCTCAATCTTGTCGATGGTTCCGTCTTCTTTGTAAGAAATATTAAAGAGTGAAGGCACGTACATACCGGGTATCTTAGCAACCTCATGAAGGAAATCCTCCCTCGAAATGCCGTCCTTCCTGGCTCTCTTATACATGTCAAAGAGCTCTCTATACCTGGTTTCACCCTCACCTATGTAGAAAATATCAAAAAAATCTGCGATAGGCTCAGGATTATAAGTGCAGGGACCTCCACCTATAACAATTGGATCATCCCAGGTCCTGTCCTTTGTCATAAAAGGTATACCTGACAGATCCAGAATCTGCAAAATGTTTGTATAGCACATCTCGTACTGAAGCGTAAATCCAAGGAAGTCAAAGTTCTTGACAGGGTCCTGTGATTCAAGCGCAAAAAGAGGAATGTTTTTGCTCCTTAGAAGTGCATCCATGTCGGTCCAGGGTGAATAAACCCTCTCGCACCAAACATCGCTGTAGGAGTTAAACATTCCATACAAAATCTGTATTCCCAGATGGGACATTCCTATCTCATAAACATCAGGAAAACAAAAGGCAAATCGAATATCCACCTCTGATTTGTCTTTTGTCACTGAGTTGACTTCATTTCCTATATATCTCTCGGGTTTCTCGATACTAAGCAAAATGTCGTCTGTAAGAGCTAAATTATAATTCATATCGTTTCCTTATCTTCTTGACAGTTCGTCGGTTATATCCTCCCAGCTGACATTTTTTTCAGCCATAAGGACCATCATATGATACAGGAAATCAGACATTTCGTAAACCACTTCATTTTCATTCGGGTTCTTGGCGGCAATAACCATCTCTGTAGCTTCTTCGCCGACTTTCTTAAGAATCTTATCAATGCCTTTGTCAAAAAGGTAATTGGTGTATGAACCTTGTCTTGGATTGACTTTGCGATCCTTGATAACTTCATATACGCTGTCCAGGACCTTCTGCGGGTTCTTTTCGTTATAATCTTTCTCGGCGATCTTGTTAAAGAAGCATGAGTAACTGCCGGTATGACAGGCAGCACCCACCTGCTTAACCTTGGCAAGGATGGTATCCAGGTCACAATCTGCATATAATGACTTAACAAATTGGAAATGTCCGCTGGTTTCGCCCTTTAGCCATAGCTGGTTTCTGCTACGGGAAAAATATGTCATTTTTCCTGTCTTCAATGTATTATTATATGCTTCTTCGTTCATGTATGCCAGCATCAAAACCTGATCCGTACGATAATCCTGAACAATTACAGGAACCATGCCGTCTGAGTTCTTCTTAAGATCTGCAAAAGAAAATTCAGGCTCCAGAACAAGAATCGGAATGCTCTTTTTGATGCAATCGGACTTGTATGCATCGATTTTTTCAGCATTCCGGTTAATATACGGACCACTCACACCGGAAATTTTCTCGTCCTGCAAAACATCGAATAAATTACCTGCAAACGCTTCGGGAAGCACACAAATAACCGGAAGTTCGGCATCAGCAGGAATAACTGAAGAATCATTTAAACAGATAAGCTCGGTGCTATAAGTTCTGACTTTATCCAAATTAGCAGAAATATCGTCCGAAGATGAAAAAGTGATAAGTATCTTATCCTTGCCGAATTTATCTGAAACTTCTTCTGTTATCTCAACGTTCTTACCATCGGAATAATCAAGGCACGCTCTTTTGCAGCCTGCATAAAGGAGCTTTTTTATATCTTCCATACGCTTAACATTGCCGGCACCTATAACGGGAACGTCAGAGGCTTTGCAGATGTCCTTAAGATCATCCATAGCTTTTTCATGAGCTTTGTCATTTCCGGGTTCTGACAGGTCGAAAACAAGAATCTCATCTGCACCGAGATCACTAAACCTTGTTGCTGCTTCTACAGCAGAATCAATCAAAACTGCACCGCCTGACATATCAGTCATGGCTTTACCGTCTTTTAAATATATGCAGGGGATAAAAAGCTTTTTGTAATTCATATCATAATGCTCCTTTTGTACTGAGAACGTCCTTAATTCTGGGATCATAAGAGGATGCTTCATCCAATGCTTTGGAAAAGGCCTTGAACAGAGCTTCTATCTTGTGATGATCGTTGAGTCCGGTGATTACACGAAGATGGAGATTCATAGCTGCGCTGTAGGATACTGCATAGAAAAACTCTCTTACCAGCTGTGTGTCGAATTCACCAACTATAGGAGCAGCAAAATCAGCGTCAATAACGAAATACGGTCTGCCACACAGGTCTACAGCACTCATTACAAGAGTTTCGTCCATCGGAAGAATCATAGATCCATATCTTTTAATACCCTTTTTGTCGCCGAGCGCTTCTGCAATAGCCTTTCCAAGCACAATTCCGGTATCTTCAACGGTGTGATGTCCATCAACCCGAAGGTCACCTTTAACTTTAACTGTAAGATCAAAAAGACCATGTCTTGCAAAACCATCAAGCATATGATCAAAAAAACCTATGCCTGTATCGATATCAGCCTGCCCTGAACCGTCCAGATTCAAGGTTATTTCGATATCAGTTTCTTTTGTACTGCGTTTTACAGTTGCAATTCGGCTTGCATTTCGGATATCCATAATTAGTATCTCCCTAGGCAAATCAACAAAATATTGTTGTTTTAATTATTAACAAATTATAAAACTTGCATTTTATAGATAATTTAGAAAGTTCACTTGCAATTATTATGATTACAGTTGATATGTTATCGATATTAACCATATCAGTCAGTATATAATAACGTTAACCGTATTAGTCAAACCTTACGGATATCGAGTTTGCGTGTGCGGTCAAGCCCTCTTCTTTGGCAAAAAGTTCTATATCCTTATGAACCTTCTCAAGCCCTTCTCTGGAATAAGCAATAATGCTTGTCTTCTTCATGAAATCATCTACATTAAGAGGTGAGAAGAATCTTGCGGTTCTGTTGGTCGGAAGAATATGGTTGGGGCCTGCATAGTAATCTCCGAGAGGCTCTGATGAATATTCTCCAAGGAAGATGGCACCGGCATTCTTGATCTTGGTCATAACCTCGAAAGGATTCTTGGTTATTATCTCAAGGTGCTCAGATGCAACAGCATTGGCTGCATCAATTGCATCTTCCATGTTGTCAGCCACAAAAATATAACCGTAGTTATCCAATGACTTTTTAATTATATCACTTCTTGAAAGAGTCTTAAGAAACTCATCAATCTCGCTTGAAACTTTTTCTGCCAAATCTGCTGAAGTTGTTACAAGAATAGCACTTGCCATCTCATCGTGTTCTGCCTGAGATAAAAGATCCGCTGCCACATATCTGGGATTGGCAGTTTCATCAGCAAGAACGAGGATCTCACTGGGGCCGGCAATAGAATCAATTGATACGTGACCGAAGCATGCCTTCTTGGCAAGTGCAACAAAAATGTTACCGGGGCCTGTTATTTTATCAACCTTTGGTACACTCTCTGTTCCAAAAGCCATTGCAGCGATTGCCTGAGCACCACCTACTTTATATACTTCGGTAACACCTGCTATATCTGCTGCAACAAGAGTTCCGGGATTAACACTTCCGTCCTTACCGGGAGGTGTGCACATCACGATTCTCTCTACGCCTGCAACCTTAGCGGGAACTACATTCATAAGAACACTTGAAGGATAAGCAGCCTTACCACCGGGTACGTAAACGCCGGAGATTTCAATAGGTAGGATTCTCTGTCCTAAGATGCTGCCATCTTCCTTGGTGTCGATCCAGGAATTCCTCTTCTGCTTCTCGTGGAATACGCGGATGTTCTCGGCACTCTTTTTCATAACCTCAACAAATTCAGGTGCAAGCTTCTTATAAGCTTCGTCAATCTCCGCTCTGGTAACCAGAATGTTATCAGCTGTTATATCACATTTATCAAACTTCTTGGTGTAATCAAATAACGCACTGTCACCATTATTTCTTATGTTCGTGATTATTTCATTAACAGTTGCTTCGTATTCGGAATAACTTCCGGGATTTCTTCCAAGAAGATTGCCGAGAAGTTCATTTTTGGTCTCTTCGTTTAAACTAACGGTTCTCATATATCAAAGGTTCTCCTTCATTGCATTAATAATCTTTCTGATACGTTCTGTCTCCATCTGCATGCTGACCTGATTGACGATCATTCTTGCAGACAGGGGACAAATCTCTTCCAGAACTTCCAGACCGTTCTCTCTTAAAGTGGATCCGGTCTCAACAATATCAACAATAACATCTGATAGATTAACGATCGGTCCAAGCTCAACTGAGCCGTTAAGCTTAATAATATCAACTGTCTGATGCTTCTTATTGAAGAAATAATCCTTGGCGATATTAGGATATTTGCTGGCTACTCTTATCATCTCGCGATGCTCGAGAAGCTCTTTTGCTTCATGAGGTCCGCAGACACACATTCTGCATTTGCCAAAGCCAAGATCAAGGACCTCGTAAACGCGTCTATTCTCTTCCATAATTGTGTCAGCGCCAACAATTCCTATATCAGCTGCGCCATATTCAACGTAGGTAGGAACATCCGGTCCCTTAGCCAGGAAAAACTTAAGCTTAAGCTCTTCATTTGTAAAAATGAGCTTCCTGGTCTTCTTGTCCAGGATCTCTTCACACTGAATACCGCATTTATTAAGTATCTCCATTGTGGAATCCACAAGTCGTCCCTTTCCAAGGGCAAATGTAAGATATCTCATATATTCACCAATTAACCTTTCTTGTAACAAAGGGCAACTTTCTGACCTGATTTACGAAGATCCGCAGCTTCCGAAAGCTGTGCCTCAAAACTATTCTCATCAAAATCTAAGATAACCACTTCATCTTCGTGTTCAATCTCTACATTTTGTCTATAAAGAGCTGACATAAGGTCATCCAGGATGATAACAAAGCCGATGGCAGGTGCATCCTTACCATATTTACCCAGAAGTGAATCGTATCTTCCGCCTTTGGCAATTGCATCTCCTACGCCATAGGTATAAGCACTGAAGATAACACCTGTGTAATAGTTGAATTTGCTCAGCATTCCAAGGTCAAAGGAGACATATTGGCTGCAGTTATATTCCTTAAGTACCCCATACAAGCTCTTAAGGCGCCTAATTGCTGACAGTGACCTCTTGTTGGAAACTTCTTTCTCAGCATTATCAAGAGCCTCATCTGAACCGATAAACTCAGATACCTTCACAAGAAGATTTCTGTATTTATCCTGGATGTTGCGCTCAACCATAATACTCTCAGCAGCAAAATAGTTCTTCTGAACTATCTGTTCTCTGATAAGACTCTCAGTCTCAGCATCAATTCCAGCTTCCTCACAGATTCCTTTGTAATAATCAGCATCACCGATGCTGACCTGGAAATCGGTAAGGCCTGAGCTCTTAAGAGATTCGATAAGAAGAGCTATCATCTCAGCGTCGGCATATACAGAATCGTCATTAAACAGCTCAACGCCGATATCATAGTTCTCCTTGAGTTTGCCCTGAAGGTTGGATGTATTAAGGAAAGATTTACCCTGATATACAACTCTTATAGGGGTTCCGTTCTCAAGCATGGACTTTGAGGCACATCTTGCTACAGATGGAGTAAAGTCAGGTCTAAGAACCAGAGTGTTACCCTCTTTATCAAAAAACTTGTATAATTCTCTGGCATCTGAAGCATTGATCTCCTCAGCAAAAACATCGAAGAACTCAAAAGTAGGAGTCTCCATATCTTCATAGCCAAAAAGCTTCATTTTGTCGTGGATTTTCTCTTTGACAAGAATTCTGTCGCTGCACTCTCTTCCGTAAATGTCTCTTACACCATCAGGGGTATGTAATAGCACTTTAGTCATAAACACCTCATTTCAAACGCTTTCACATGGTACAGTGGTAGTGTGATAATTCGCTAATATAATAAAGATTTTATCTTATAGCCAGATTATTGTCAACAATTTATACTGCGGTGATTTAATCGCGAAGATCAAGATCTTTTTGTATTGCATCAAGATATGGGATAAGAAGGCCGTTTTCTCCCGGAGATCTGATAATAAACTCATCATCAAGTTCATCTCTCCTAAAGCTCTTGCGGCCGCCTTCCTGTGCTCGTGTCCAAAATTCTTTTAATTTTCTGAAGGGTAAATAATAGAACTCATTTCTGCCTGTATAATAGATACGAAAAAAAGCAACACCATCCTGCTTTTCAAAGCTATCCATGAATGCAACCTGATGGGGATGGATATTCTCAAGTGCAAAGGTAGTGGCAGCGCATTCCTTTGCGTCAAAACAAACGGGAATACCCTGGACTGCTCCGATGTAGTCCACGGTACTTTTCTGATCAAAATATGCGAGAGTTATATGCCTTGTCTCCTTCTCAATATTGATAGGAGTAATAGGCGTAGGAATCTTTTGAATGAGCGCCAGAGACAGCTCCTGATAGCGCTCATTAGTCCTGTTTATCATATCTTCTAATGTTGAACCACGTAGACCCCTTGATTTCCAGGTTGGCATATTATCCCTCTCTGAAGAACTTACCAAAAATCTCCGGAAGTTCTGCCTTGTATTCTTTTCCCATGATGCTTGTAAATTCCTCCGGCAGATTATTGGGAAACTTAAGTCTGTAGCTGTGAAGAAGCTGTGATCTAAGACCTCCGATTTTCCTTCCGCCGTATTTTACATCACCTATAATCGGATGGGAAATACTGGCAAGATGAGCTCTGATCTGATGGGGTTTACCGGTTATAAGCTTAACCTCCAGCAGGGTAAGATCATTTTCTTCATTGTATAAAAGAGGCTGATAGTAGGTCTCTATATAGGAATAGCGATCATCCTTAGGGTCCTCTTTTTTAATTAATACCTTATTCTTCTCTTCATCCTTATATAGGAATCCGGTCAGCCTGACAGGCTTTTTGAGATTACCACTGACAATTGTTCGGTAGTATTTATCTAGATTTCTGTCCTTAAGGAGCTTATTCATGGTTCTGGCTCCTATAAGCGACTTGGCACAGATAACAAGACCGCTGGTATTTCTATCTAATCTGTTGCAGACAGAGGGTCTGTAGGTATCAAGTGACTGAGCCGTAACTTCGTTTTTGCTGTACAAATAATAGATAAGCCATTCATTTAGGCTGACATCTTTGGGAGTGGCCTTCTGAGTAAGCACTCCGGAAGGTTTGTTTACAAGAATAATGTTATTGTCTTCATATATTACTGAAATATTGCCGAGAGCTTTAATATCTTTGATTTCTTTATCGGTAAAAGGCTCAGCACTACTATCTTGGTTACTCTTTCCCTTGAACTTCTCAAAAGTCTCATCAGAGAAAAAGATATTGATCTTATCTCCTACTTTTAGTTTCTCTGTTCCGGAAGCTTTCTTGCCATTGAGAGTAATATTTTTCTTCCTTAGCATCTTGTATATGAATCCGGTGGAAGCTTCAGGCAGATAGGCCTTAAGAAAACCGTCTAATCTCTTATCTATTTGATTTGCACCAATAACTATTTCCTTCATAACACTCCGTTAAAGTGAAATTGATAAAAGTACCGAAGCAGCTGTCTCCACCGTTCCGGGAACCCAGGCATCCTCAATTGCCTGGGGATCAATGTTTTTCTCGCTTCGAAGCTTTTCAAGCTGAGATAGTCTACTACAGAACTGATCAATATCCTTGAAAATCTTGATACTGTAGCTGGAATAGCCGCTCTGGGCAATCATTTTCTTGATATGCTTTTCGCAGTCGTGAATATCAAGCTTATCATCAGATGCATAGAGACAGATATTTTTATCCAGAACTGTGGATGCTGCTATATTGTAGTTGGTATCATAGGATGTTATAACATGATCGTAATGGATCAAAAGATCACCTTTGCAGGCCTCAATCTTCTCATGATCTGCATCGCTGCAATAAGCTGCTTTCAGAAGCATGATAAGATTCACACCGCTCCAGCCTGTTGGAAGACATCCGAGAGCTGCAATGATACTCATACCGTTTTTCTGTGTCTTAAATAACAGAAGACCTGTAACATACATACCAATTGCGGCAATCAGGCAGATAGCGGTTCTAATGATCGCAACCTTCCTTCTGTATTTGATATAACCAAATTCACCTTTATAAACCTTAGAACTCATATATGAAAAACTCCAATTAAACAGTATTTATTCAATATCCAAAGCTTTCAGCTCTTCATCGGTGAGCTTTCTGTACTCTCCGGGATGAAGGTTGTCATCGAGCTGCAGAGGCCCCATGGACAATCTTTTTAAAAACAAAACTTCGTTGCCCACTGCTTCCATCATTCTCTTAACCTGATGAAATCTGCCTTCATGGATTGTAAGATGAACAACCGGATGTCCGTCCTCATCGATACCGGCATCGCTTACTTTGGCAGGAAGAGTAAGATCAGGACTGCCATCATCTTTGTAATCACCGATGTTAACTCCGGTCTCAAGCTTCTTGGAATCAGATTCTGAGAGCACCTCCCTTAAGTGAACTTCATACACTTTGTCTACATGCTTTTTGGGAGAAAGAAGACGATGAATCAGTCCTCCGTCATCTGTTAAAAGAAGCAGTCCCTCAGTATCAATATCGAGCCTTCCGGCAGGGCTTAAACCCTTAACATTTTCATCCGAAAGAAGATCAAGAACAGTTGTGTTCTTGCCGTCTGTAGTGGCTGAAACAACACCGGCAGGTTTGTATAGCATAAAATAATGAAATTTACTGTATTCAAGAACTATACCGTCAAATGCAACCTTATCGCTGTTCTCATTGATATGAACATCCGGCTTGGTAATAACTTCGCCGTTGACGGTACATCTGCCGTTCTTAAGATACTCTTTAATCTGCTTCCTTGTGCCTATATCATAGGTGCCAAGAAATTTGTCCAGTCTCATATAGTCACCCTTTTTCCAAATCTTATCAAAAGAAAGGCTGTCGCAAATGCGGCAGCCTTGTATATGTATTAGTTAAGCATATCAAGATTTATGGATTCCTCAGCTGCGGGCTGTACATAGTTCTGATCTGCGCCGGCAGCCACCGGTGGACGAAGGTCTGCCCTGTTGGAACGAATAATCTCGCTGTACTGTGTAAGCGCTGAAAGAATGCTGTCATTGCTTGCTGTAACAGACTGTACCATATCGACGCTGTGCTGTTTGATGGCTTCAATGATGTCATCATTGTTTCGGCTGCTGGCATCGATTGACTGAGAAATAACATCCTCAACTCCGGCAAGGAGCTGATCTGTATACTGTACTGCTGAAGCCTTCATCTCATTGGCTTCGTTCATTGCATTGTCGAGGATCTCCTTGGCCTGTTTGGCAGCCTGAGAAACCACTTCGTTGGCCTGTGCATATGCCTGCTGCATGATCTCATGCTCGTTAATAAGCTCATTGGTATGAACTGTTGCTTCATCAATAAGAGCCTGTGCCTTCTGACGGGCATCATTCAAAATAGCTTCTTTGTTGCTGATGATCTTCTGATATCTCTTTATCTCTTCAGGAGTCTTGCTGCGAAGCTCTCTAAGGAGCTCATCAATCTCCTCTTTGTTAACGATTATCTTGGTTGAGGAAAGAGGCTGAGGCTTACAATTATCAATATATGTCTCGATTTCATCAATCAGCTGTTCAATCCTGCTTGTCATATTATTTAATCCCCCTACTTTTTATTTCCGATCTTCGTGGTCGGATGTAGTAGTATCCTTTCGGTGTCCAAATTTTTCATACAAAGAATCTGCGATAAAGGGCGCAACGCAAGGTGTGATATCTCCATTGTAGCTTGCTATCTCCTTTACCACCGAACTGCTCAGATAAGAATATTCCAAGGAAGTTGTTAAAAAGACAGTATCGACTTCATTGTGAGAAAGCTCCTTGTTGGTCTGAGCTATCTGAAGCTCGTATTCAAAGTCTGTTATCGCTCTGAGTCCCCTGATAACTATATGAATATCGCGCTCCTTGCAGTAGTCGATCATTAACCCGCCAAAGGAATCTATTTCGACGTTATTAAGGTCTTTTACAGATTCTCTTAACATTTTAACACGTTCATCAAGGGTAAACAATGGAGTTTTGGCTGAATTGCACATAACCGCCACTATTACTTTGTCAAACATTCTGGAGGCGCGCCTTATAATGTCCAAGTGACCATAGGTTACAGGATCAAAGCTTCCGGGATAAACGGCTATCTTCATTACTTTTCCTTTCTGTAGATAAAGACATGTTTGTTTGTCTTATATTCTTTTTCACGTCTTACTTCCAGTCCCAGATCCTCTACAAAAGAGAAATCCATCTCAAGAGGACTCTCTATAATGATCATCGTGTACTGTGTAACGTAATCCATAGTGGCAAGCTGAGCCAGTGTTCTCTCGTAGAGATCCTCGTGATAAGGAGGATCAATAAATATGATATCAGCTTCCTCTTCATGGATATTCCTAAGGCCGATGACAACATCCTGTTTAAGAACAGTAGCCACATCTTCAAAATGCGTGGTCTTAAGATTGGTGGTTATACATTTTACGGCATTTGTAGCGTTTTCTATAAAATATGCTTTTTTGGCGCCTCTTGAAAGGGCCTCAATACCGATTCCACCGCTTCCCGAAAAAAGGTCAATAAACACTGAACCCGGAACCTGAAGCTGGATCATATTAAAAAGCGTCTCTTTGATCCTGTCCTGGGTAGGTCTTGTGTCATTACCGTCGGGGGTTATTAGTTTCAATCTTCTTGCAGAGCCTGCAATTACTCTCATAATCTTACCTTTGTTCCCTTCGTATCTCTGCCGGTTACCTTGAGATGGCCAAGTTCAAGTTTCTTGTCATTGTGGTCGATGGCCTTCTCTTCCATATCGTTAAGGAAATATACATCCCTTACGAAATCATTTTTACCAAGTCTCATACCTCTTACGCCTACAGCAGCTTTCTTCTTCTCAGGTACGGTCTCAACATAGAATCGTAAAAAGAATCCGTCATTCGACTGCAGAATAACAGTCTTCTGCTCATGGAGAACCTCAACGTTTACTACTTCATCGTCGTCAGCAAGCTTGGTTGCGGCTACGGTTCTCTTGGAAACATCAAACTCACCACCATCAACGATCTTCATCATTGACATCTTAGTGGTAAACATCAGTCTGTACAGATTAAGGTCTGACTGACTTGCAGCAAGGACTATTGTCTCTTTGGCAGTATCAAAATTACTGATGTTATCTATCGGAACGCCCTTATCCCTCATTTTGGCCTGAGGCAGATCCATTGCCTTAACTGTATGAAGATTACCTGTATTTGTAAAGAAGCATACTTTGCCGGTATTCTTCATAACAAAGGAGAACTTGAACTCACTCTCGATTGTCTCCTTGTTCTTCTCATAGGTGTTTACATCAATAGTTTTGGCATATCCAAATCTGTCCATGATAAAGGCAACATCGATCTCTTCTACAGGCTTTTCCTCGTAAACAGCATTCTCTCTATTGTCTATCTCGGTCTTTCTGGGAGATTTGAACTCCTTTTTGATCTTGTTAAGCTCATCCTGTATTACAAGAGACATGGATTCATGGCTCTCCAAAATATCTTCATATCGATAGATATTGGCAACGGTCTGCTCATGCTCTTTAACGAGAGCATCAAGCTCAAGACCAATGAGCTTGTACAGTCTCATATCAAGAATAGCATCTGCCTGTGCATCTGTAAAAAGAAGCTGAGATGCCATTGCCTTGGATTCTCTGGACTTGAAGTTAATACCATCGGTTACGCCGTTTACAAGGCAGTTCTTAGCCATTGGCCTGTCTTTTGAGCCTCTGAGAATCTCAATTACAAGGTCGATTACATTACAAGCCTTGATAAGGCCTTCCTGAATCTCTTTCTTCTCCTGTTCCTTCTTGAGAAGTGTTGTATATTTCCTGGTGGCAACTTCAAACTGGAAATCGGCGCATGCTCTCATTATTTCCTTGAGAGACATGGTCTCCGGCCTTCCGTTATCAATAGCCAGCATGTTAACACCAAAAGTATCTTCGAGCTTAGTCTTCTTGTAAAGAAGGTTGGTGAAGTTATCTACATCAGTATCCTTCTTAAGCTCGATCACTATACGAATGCCTTCCTTGGAAGACTGGTTGGAAATATCAACAATGTCGTTAGTGATCTTCTTTTCCGCAAGCTCAGCCACATCAGCCATGAACTTACCGATACCCATGCCGATCATGGTGTAAGGAATCTCGGTTATAACAAGATTGATATGTCCATTCTTGCCCTTCTCGGTGATTACCCTTCCGCGAAGTCTTATCTTGCCGGTTCCGGTTTCATAGATACTAAGGAGTTCATCTTTATTGATGACGATTCCTCCTGTGGGGAAATCCGGCCCTTTAATATACTTCATCAGATCTCTTGTTGTTAAAGAGTCATCCTGAATATATGCAATCTCAGCATCAATGACCTCTGCAAGATTATGAGGCGGTGTGCTGGTAGCCATACCTACTGCGATACCCTCAGATCCGTTTACCAAGAAGTTGGGAATTTTTACCGGAAGAACTGAAGGCTCTTTCTCGGTCTCATCAAAGTTTGGAACGAAATCAACAACATTTTTGTCCAGATCTTCAAGAAAGTTCTCCTGCGTTATCTTGGATAGTCTTGCCTCCGTATAACGCATGGCAGCAGCACCATCACCCTCGATGTTGCCAAAGTTACCGTGGCCGTCTACCAGCGGAACCGTCTTTTTGAAGTCCTGAGTCATTACAATAAGGCTGTCGTAGATAGAGCTGTCACCGTGAGGGTGGTATTTACCCATTGTATCACCCACGATTCTGGCGCTCTTTCTGTAGGGCCTGTCATATCTGATGCCCAGCTCATACATATCGTAAAGTGTTCTTCTCTGAACCGGTTTAAGGCCGTCTCTTATATCAGGAAGCGCACGGGCTACGATAACGCTCATGGCATAATCTATGAAGGATTTCTGCATAAGGTCGGAATATTCGGTTTTTATAATTCTATCTTCCACGCTATTACCTCGCAGTGTTTATCAAATATCAAGTGCAGCATCTGTCGCATGCTGATGTATAAAATCTCTTCTTGGCGGAACATCAACGCCCATGAGGAGCTCAGTCATATGTGAAGCCATCTTGGCATCTTCAATCTCAACTGATTTAAGAAGTCGTCTCTCCGGATCAAGAGTTGTCTCCCAGAGCTGGTCAGGATCCATCTCACCAAGACCTTTGTATCTCTGAAGAGTAAAAGGTCCCTTGTGCGTATTCCTGTACTTGGCAAGGGCTGAATCATCGTAGAGATATTCTTCCTTACCTCTTGAAGGAATGGTCTTATATAGCGGTGGCATAGCCACGTAAACATGCCCCTGGTATATAAGCTCCGGCATAAATCTGTAAAAAAGTGTAAGAAGAAGCGTTGAAATATGCTCACCATCTACGTCCGCATCGGCCATGATTATTATTTTGTCATAGCGAAGCTTGTTAATATCAAAATCATTACCGTAACCTTCAGAAAAGCCACAGCCAAAGGCATTGATCATTGTCTTGATCTCGGCATTGGCAAGAACCTTATCGATACTTGCCTTCTCAACGTTGAGGATCTTACCTCTGATAGGAAGAATTGCCTGATAATTACGATCTCTGGCCATCTTGGCACTGCCACCGGCGGAATCTCCCTCTACGATAAAGATCTCGCATTTAGAAGCGTCCTTGCTGATACAGTTGGCCAGCTTACCATTGGAGTCGAAGGAATATTTCTGCTTGGTAAGCATGTTGGTCTTAGCCTTCTCCTCAGTCTTCCTGATCTTGGCAGCCTTCTCAGCGCAGCCTATGATGGACTTAAGGGTCTCAAGATTTCTGTCAAAATATCTTGTGACCTCATCGTTGGTGATCTTTGATACGATCTTGGCTGCGTCCTGATTATCCAATTTGGTCTTGGTCTGTCCTTCAAATCTTGGGTCAGGATGCTTGATGGAGATAACGGCTGTCATACCATTTCTAACATCAGTTCCTGTGAAGTTATTATCTTTGTCCTTAAGGATATTCAGCTCACGGGCATACTGGTTGATGATATTGGTAAACATGGTCTTGAAGCCGGTAAGATGTGTACCGCCTTCAGCGTTATAAATATTGTTACAAAAGCCAAGAACTTCTTCATGGAATTCGTTGACATACTGGAATGCTACTTCGACCTCAACGCCCTCGCTCTCTCCGCTGAAGGATATTACTTCGTGAACAGTCTCTTTGGATTTGTTCATATCCTTGATAAAGCCGGTAATTCCGTCGGGCTCATGGAATTCGATGTATTCCTCTACTCCCGGTCTTTTATCCTGGAAAATAATTGTAAGAGAAGGATTCAGATAGGCAGTCTCATGAAGTCTTGACTTGATATCATCCTCTTTGAATCTTGTTTTCTCAAAAATAGTATCATCAGGTAAAAAATTGATGGATGTACCGGTCTCTCTTGTGGTTCCAACAGGTACGAGAAGCCCATCCTTAAGCTCTGTCGTGGGAATACCTCTTGCGTAGGTATCCTTATATATATATCCGTCCTTCTTAACAACTACGGACATTCTTGTTGAAAGCGCATTGACAACAGAAGATCCCACACCGTGGAGACCTCCTGAAGTCTTATAAGCATTGTTATCAAATTTTCCACCGGCATGAAGTACAGTGAGAACCACACGCTCTGCTGATACGCCCTTAGCGTGCATCTCCACCGGGATACCTCGTCCGTTATCTTCTACGGTAGCCGAACCATCGGCCTCAAGAGTTACATGGATTTTGGTGCAGAATCCTGCAAGATGCTCATCTACAGCGTTGTCTACAATCTCATATACAAGATGATTGAGACCTCTTGTAGTAACACTTCCGATGTACATTCCGGGACGTTTACGTACAGCCTCAAGTCCCTCCAGTACGGTGATGCTGGAAGCGTTATATTGTTCATTTGCCATTGGTTAACCCCCAAAAAACTAAATAATACTGATCGATCAAAAATGGACCTTGCGTGAAACAGCAAGCGCCAGTGCTCCTGGACCTATATGACAGGATACAGATAATGAAAGCGGATCCATATGGATATCAACGCCGGGAAAAGCAGCTTCTGCCTCTTTCTTCCATTCCTCTGCAGCCGCAAGGTCTTTGGAATATGCTATTGCAATGTTGAAATCTTTAGCCTCAAAGCCTCCGAATCTGTTCTCAATGTCGGCCTTGATGGCATTTATCATAATGGTCTTGCCCTGGGAAGATGTTCTTGCCTTGGCAAAAGCATCAAGTTTCTCTCCCTGGATCTGAAGAACCGGTTTAAGTCTCAAAAGAGTTCCCAGTGCAGCAGCTGCAGGTGTGATACGACCGCCTTTTTTAAGGTAATAGAGTGTATCCAACATAATATAGATACTTGATTCAAATTTACACTTCATAAGCTTGTCTACAACTTCTTCAGCAGAAAGGCCGGCATCAACCATTGCCTTGGCATCCAGAGCTGATTGCCTCTGGGTAACGGATATTCTCTGATTGTCTACAACGAATACCTTGCCTTCATATTCCTCTTCTGCGATCATATGAGCGCTCTGGCAGGAACCTGAGAGTCCGCTGCTCATGGGAATATATATGATCTGATCGTAGTCCTGAAGCACCTTGTCCCACAGAGTCATAAGTGAGTCCGGCGAGGGCTGGCTGGTAGATACATTCGCATCACCTTCAAGCTTCTCGTAGAACTGCTCCTGTGTAAGGTTGATATCTTCAAAATAGTCTTCTTCATTGATCATGAAAGGCATAGGAACCACAAAAAGACCAAGTTCCTTGGCCTGTGCCTGAGTTACTCCGCTGTTACTATCTGTGATTATCGCAATCTTAGACATTTCAGTATTCTCCCCTATCAACAAATGCTGATAATACTCCTATATTTTAACTTTAAACTAAAACTATCTTACTTTTAAAGGGTTGCAAAGTCAACCGAATTTGCAGATTTTGTGGCTAAAAGGCTTTTGAGCACACTATATTGTGTTGAAGAAAGTTCCGGATCTTCGTTTAGAATCCTATCTGCATCCATTGCTGATTCTTTTACCAGATCGCTATCATGATAAATATCACCAACTCTGAAATTCAATTCTCCGCTTTGTCTTACACCAAACAGATCTCCGGGGCCTCGCTGCTTCAGGTCCTCTTCTGCTATTACGAAGCCATCATTGGTCTTGTTCATGGTACTAAGTCGCTCTTTGGCTTCTTCCGACTCGGAGGTATTAAGGAAAATACAATAGGACTGAGCATCGCCTCTTCCTACTCGGCCGCGAAGCTGATGGAGCTGCGAAAGACCGAATCTCTCAGAATTCTCTATCATCATAACGGTAGCGTTTGGAACATTGATACCTACCTCAATAACTGTGGTGGATACAAGTACATCGATATCCTTCCTGGCAAAAGCATCCATTATCTTATCTTTTTTATCAGGTTTCATCTTGCCGTGAAGCATTTCTACTCTTACTGAAGCAGGGAGGTTTTGCCTAAGTGTCTCTGAATAATCGGTGACGTTCTCGACTCCGTCAAGTTCACCTTCCTCTACCATGGGACAAATGACATAAGCCTGATGACCGGCTGCCACCTGATCTGCGATGAATTTATATGCCTTTGGTCTGTAGTCAGTGCCCACAACACAGTTCTTGATAGGAAGTCTTCCCATAGGAAGCTCATCAATAATTGAAATATGAAGATCACCATATAGGATAATCGCCAAAGTTCTGGGAATTGGAGTGGCGCTCATTGCAAGAACATGGGTATTCAGACCCTTTCCTGCAAGAGATTCCCTTTGTCTAACGCCAAAGCGGTGCTGCTCATCTGTAACGACAAGCGCCAGATTCTTGTATTCTACCTTGGCCTGTATAAGCGCATTTGTACCGATGATGCAGTTAACTTCGCCCTCTCGTATCTGTCTCTGCGCTTCTTTTTTGTCCTTGGCAGATAAGGATCCTGTCAGAAGTACAGGTTTAAGAGCTGTTATCCCGTACTTCTTGATCATAGAAGTGAAATTCTCATAATGCTGAGCAGCAAGCACTTCCGTTGGAGCCATAAGAGCTCCCTGGTATCCGTTGGAAGCAGTCATTAGAAGAGCCAAAAGAGCAAGAACCGTCTTACCGGAACCCACATCGCCCTGAATAAGTCTGTTCATCACGTTTTTACCGGTAAGATCCGCCTTAATATCCTCCCAGGCTCTTTGCTGTGCTCCTGTAAGATTGTAAGGCAGTTTCTCAAGAAGTCTTACAGTATCGGAGGTTTCTATCATTTTATAGCTGCTTTCGACTTCTTCCTGTGAAGCTTTTAATAGACGCAGTTGCAAAACGAACATAAGGAATTCATTATAAGCAAGACGCCTTCTTGCATTCTCAAGATCCTCTTCATTACTTGGAAAATGAATGCCATAAACTGCTTCCGAATATGATATAAGCTTAAGTCTGTCGAGAATATCCTGAGGGACAAATTCATCAAAATGGCCTGCGTTCACAAAGGCTGCGCTCATTGCTTTCTTGACTGTGTTGTTCGATAAGCCTTTAACCAGAGGGTATCTTGGCTGAAGGGTTCCAAGAAGAGCTGCGTATTCTTCATCCAGGTACATCTTGGGCTGATTCATCTCAAGAAAGCTCCCCTTTTTCTGAACCAAACCTCTGAAAATATGCGTGGTTCCTGATTTCAGTGAGCTCATAAGATACGGAGAGTTAAAATATGCGATTCTTATCTTGCCTGTAGCATCCGCTGCTTCAAATGCGATTATTGATAGATTGCGAACACGGCGAAGTGTTACTCTGCCTATTATTGTAAGTTTTACTGCACTGATTTCGCCGGATCTAAGATCGCAGGCCCTGACAGGGGCTTTGAAATGATCGTAGCCTCTTGGATAGTATTCAAGAAGATTACCAATGGTCTTAACACCGCATTTTTCAAAGAGCTTGCCTGTCTTGTCACCTATTCCCTTTAGATTAGTTACAAGTTCCTGTAATTCTTTGTTTCCCACTCTTTTTCCCCTTAACAAAAGAATCCTCTGATAAAGTAATAGCCGGGATAAATCCCGGCTAATCATTGTTATATAAATTACTCTGCGGAAACGATATAATAATAAATTGGCTGTCCGCCATACTGAAGCTCAACATCGCATCCCGGGAAGTTCTCGCTGATTCTTGCACGAAGATTCTCAGCATCCTTCTCATCAACATCCTCTCCGTAATAAACACTTATAAGTTCAAGCTCATCATTCATCATCTTGGAAAGCATGTCAAAGGTTACATCTGCAATCTCACCGCCTACAGCAAGGATTCCGGCATCACCGATTCCCATGTAGTCGCCCTGTCTGATCTGAACATCATCAATGACGGTATCTCTTACTGCATAAGTAACTTCACCTGTATTAACTGTTGAAAGCGACTCTGTCATTGCAGCTACGCTCTCTTCCACACTGCCGCCCGGCACATAGTTGATAAGAGCGGTAATTCCCTGAGGAACAGTCTTGGAAGGAACCACTACAATCTTCTTGTTATCATCATTGTCCTCAGACATAATTGCAGCCTGATTAGCGGCAAGAATAATATTCTTATTATTGGGCAGAACGATTACAGTATCGGCGTTAACTTTGTCGACAGCATCAAGAATATCAGCTGTTGAAGGGTTCATTGTCTGACCACCCTCGATCACATAATCTACGCCAAGTCCTCTGAAGATATCAGCAAGTCCGCCACCTGCACATACAGTTACGAAACCAACTTCCTTGTGAGGCATCTCGGGTTCAGCCTTCTCTTCCTGGCCCATATCGACCTTCTCACCAAGAGGAATATCATCTCCGGGGAGGTATGTTGGTGTAAGCTCAGCTGCACCATTGATCTCTGTCTTGATCTCAGCCCAGGAACCGTCATTATTTTCATGGAACAGCTTCTCGCGATGCTCCATTCTCATATTGTCAATCTTCATATTGGAGAGCTGACCATACATAAGAGCTCTCTGAATAGCAAGTCCGGGATCGTTGGAATGAACGTGCACCTTACAAATCTCGTCATCAGCTACCATAACAATACTGTCGCCGATAGACTCAAGGAAAGCCTTGAAGTCAATCTCCTGCTTAACATTAAGAGGCTTGGATAAAAGAACGATGAACTCTGTGCAATATCCAAACTTGATATCTTCTTCGGCTGCAGCTTTGTCCTGTTTCTTGGAAACGGGAGTTACTGATTCTTCCTTAATAGAAAGATCTATCTCTTTACCAAGATATCCATCAAGAGCTCCCTTAAGTACCTGAACCAGTCCCTGTCCGCCTGAATCAACAACACCGGCCTGTTTAAGAACAGGAAGCATATCCGGAGTCTTGGCAAGGACTTCGTCAGCATATTTAATAACTTCTTCACAGAAACGTACGATATCATCGCAGCCTTCCATAGCGAGCTCATGAGCCTTCTCAGAAGCACCCTTGGCTACGGTAAGGATTGTACCTTCCTTGGGCTTCATAACTGCCTTGTAAGCAGTCTCGACAGCCTTCTCAAAAGCCTCTGCAAGTACTGATACAGTAAGCTCATCATGTTCCTTAACAACCTTGGTAAAACCACGAAGGAGCTGAGATAAGATAACTCCGGAGTTACCTCTTGCACCACGAAGTGAGCCGGATGAAATCGCCTTACAGATAGCCTGCATATCAGCGTTGTTACCAAGAGAGCTAACTTCCTTGGCTGCTGACATGATAGTCATTGTCATATTTGTTCCGGTATCTCCGTCGGGAACGGGGAATACGTTAAGCTCGTTGATCCACTCTTTCTTAGCCTCGAGATTCTTAGCACCTGTCAAAAACATCTTCGACAGCATCTTAGCGTCGATACTATTATTACTCAAAACAATCTTCCTCCAAATCAATCAATAACGCGGACGCCTTCGATGTAGATGTTGATCTTCTCGATTTCAAGCCCGGTAAATTCCTCTACTTTATATTTAACCGTATCAATAAGATTAGTTGAAACGGCTGAAATGCTAACACCATAAGCTACTATAACATGGAAGTCAAGCTTCAGCTTCTTATTCTCATCCAAAGTTACATTAATTCCTCTTGTCATGGAATCCAGCTTAAGCAGGCTGACAAGTCCGTCTTTCACATTGACATTGGCCATACCTACGATTCCAAAGCACTCCATAGCAACTGCACCCGCATACTGGGCAATTACTTCATTATCAATGGAAATATTTCCCATGTGAGTGTTCATTAGAGAAGCCTTCATATGTGTCCTCCTTAAAATGTGCGATATTTTACTGCCTTTTTCGCATACATATAGTATTATAATAGCAGTTTAATAAAAAATAAAGCAAGTTTTTTCAAGAATTTACTTGCAATTATTTTTAGTATCTGCTAAGATATCACTGTTGTGGAAATATTTCCGCAGAAAATCAGTAAAAAATTACATGGCTTATAAGGAGGTGTCAAAATGGCTAAATGTGATATTTGTGGCAAGGGCG
>JAEEGL013416945.1_pt1 | contig 24271 bp, 3 predicted proteins | sample 9134231 | NCBI WGS metagenome assembly JAEEGL01 (sample SAMN16246548, study PRJNA631951) | gut metagenome | biome: gut microbiome; feature: rumen; material: fiber-attached | host: Bos | place: Iran: Karaj | collected 2018-10
AGTAGGTACCGATAAATTTAGTTCCGATGATATAGAAATTGGTGCAAACGGTAGAGTTTTAATAGATACACAATACGGAAAAATGAGTGCCGAGTATTTAGGCAGTTATGAAATGATGGCAAACTTGGCACAAGAGATGAGTCATTCAGGTTGGACATTTGAGTTTGATGCTGAAGGAAAATATGTATTCAGTAAAGATGATATACAAATAAGAGACGGAATAATGACAGGTCCGAGCGGAGATTTAAGTGATCCTAATTCCGATGTAGCAAGAAGCGAAGTTGATTTTGAATCTTTGTTGGATGTATTGGGAGAAGGTTCATACAAAGGTAAAACAGGATTAGAAGCATTATTGACAATAGTAAATGAATACGGTGTAGACGGTGGAACAAATTTCTTATTATTGTTTGATAAATTTACGGAAAGAAGAAGTTATGATGGTGAGGGAAATTTATTGTATACCGATACTTTACCGCAAGATATAACCGCAAACCAAAAGAGAACCGGAATTTTTGTAAGAAATTATGAAGATAGCAGTAAAGCTCCGGTATTAATAATTCAAGGTTATACCGAAGGTTATGGAAGAGTAAATACAGAAAGTCATTATAGCTTTGATCCTAACGGAGAAGTTGTTACAATAAAAATGGCAAACGGAACCACATTCAAATCTCCGGAATTAGTATTAGATCAAGCTCAGAAATTTACATATCACGATGACGGTTCCGTAGATGTAAATACTGCCAGATTTAATAATCCTGATTTCAGCGATCCTAAAAAACCTTGGAGTGTTGAAACCGGAACATATGATGCCGAAGGTAATTATGTAATTGATTCCAGTAAGACATTCTTAATACCCGAAGATGCATGTTTGGCAAGTGCGCCGACAGGTAGCGGTAGAGGCCAAGAAACTCCAAATCAGTTTGAAATCTATAAAAATATATTATCAGCCATGAGTGATCAAAAAATATCTACTCAAGGCGGAAAATCTTACAATGGTTATAAAGGTTTTGAGTATTTCAATAAGGGAAGAATAGATACATCTAAATGTATGAATTATGATAACAGTAATGCATACTATAGTATAGAAGTAGATGGTAAGGTGGTACAAGTAACAATACCTGATTTTGTATTATCGCCAAGCGGAATAAATACAGATAATTGGACATATTCATATAGTATAAAAACGGATGAAGGTACATACTCTGCAGTAGGTATAGGAAGCAAAACTTTTGAATTTGATCCTAAAACAGGAGTTAATATAAATACAAGTAATTATAATTTCTTCGGACCAAGCGAAACCGTAAATTTATATACGCCTAATAAAGGTGTAATAACAGATGTGAAAGTAGATTTGAAGAATGAAACTATAGTAACTAAGAGCGGTTCTACTTTTGTTAGTGACGGAAGCAAAGCTACAGCATTCTTAGGAGCAGGAGTAACCATATTTGGATCGGAATATGGTTTTGTTAAACCGGCTATGGTACAAATAGCAGATATAGTTATGCCTGATGCATTAATAAATTTGGCAGATGGTGCAACAGAAATAGCAGTATGGATGTTGGCTGTGGGTGAAAGTTTAACAAGCGGAGATGGTTCCTATGGACAAGGAATGTTGGCAACTAATGTAGGTTTACAGTTTGATGTAAGTAAAGGAACTATAGAAGCTACAAAAGAAACAGAGACTGCAATACAAGATCAAAGAGACAGATTAGCAACAATGAACGATGCAACTGCTACGACAAGTCAGAAAAATGAGGCGTTGGAGGCATTCTATGATAATATGCCTAAACAGTATAGAGATTATCTTGAAAGTTTAGGTATAACAAGTGCTTCACAATTGGAAATCGGTCCTGATGGTTTGGTAGCAAGAAATGTTGTAGATGTTTCTCAAGTAAATTTACCTACGGAATTAAACGGTTGTAAATTAGATTATAACATTCCGGAAGGAACAAAATTTGATCTTGTAATAAAGTTTGATGGAACAGCATTTATAAGAACAACAGGAGATTTGTTTACATTGGTACCACCGGAAGGCAGTGATATATCTGTAACTGATTTTACAGGTAATCTTGAGGTAGCAATAGAAGTAGACAGAACCGGAAACGGATATACGTTGAGACAAACCGGAGTTATAAATTATGTTATTAATAATAAAGATGCATCATATACTGATGCAGGACAAAGAGATAGCGGAAATCAACAACAAGGCGGTGAAGGAGCACAATCACAACAAAGAATATATACGCATGGTCAAGTAATACAAGGACAGGATGCTACTACTATAAATGCTGATGGTGATGGCAGATTAGTATTAACATTCTTACAATCATCTGATGGTTACAGAGCATCTTTTGTTGGAATCGGAGCTGAATTTACTGTTGGATCCGATTTAATAGGTGTAGGAGTAGTTACGGAAGGAACATTGACTATAACAGGTGTTGATACAAACGGTAATTATATTTATGCAGGTTTAGGCGGTAAAGCGGTAACCAAACAAACCGGTGTAACAAATGAGTATGGTGCAACAGTAGATGTAACAACCACTTATGGAACAAACGGAATAAGTCAAAGAGTTATAGAAAATACTGCAACTAAAGCAAAATTGGTAACGGATTATACGTATTCCAACGGTTCATATATACCATCTAAAACAGAATTAATAGCAACACAGGAAGGAGATACGGGATTAGGATATACAGTTGAAAATATGAATGGTAACAGAGAAGTAAGACTTGTTACATATTCTAACGGAGATGTAAGATTAACAAATGGTGCAGTGGTAAATCAAATAATAGGATTAAATTCTAACGGAGATAGAGTAGTTGCTCAATATATAGGAAAAGGATCATGGCAAGGTGCTGAAGCGGCAGAATCAAGTTATTTATTAATACAAAACGGTAATGAAACAGAATTGAAATTAGTTGAAACTGCTGATGGCAATTTGTTATATGGTATTCAAAATAATGAAGTTATACAAATAATATTAAATCCGAAAGGAACATTTGCAGTAGCAACATTGGAAGATAATCAATATACAGTAGAAGATGGCGTTTATACAATAACAGTAGAAGGACAAATAAGCAAACAGACGGTAACCTTGTCTTTTGATGAAAACAATAAACTCCAGATGGGAATGCAGTTGTTATCTCTAACCATAGGCGACAAAACTTACAATATAGGAGATACTATAGAAATTCCGGGATTGGAAGGTACATATACATTAGATGCTATGTATGAAAACGGAGTAGGCAGATGGATTATAAATCCATTGAAACCGGAGTCAACCGATGAGCAAGCGGAATGGGTAGGTCCTAAGGTATCATTGTCATTATCGGAAGGTAATAATATAGATATAGAATTAACAAAAGGATTGGCTTTAAGTTTTAATAATGGTCAAATGTTTTTTGAACTGTTAGATGATAATGAATTCGAATATAATGGAACAAAATTGGAATTGGCAAAGGGAGCAGTTTTTGCATCAAGTGAAAATGGTTTGGTAATATTGGATGGAAAATTAAAAATTGCAGACGGAGATGAACTTATTGTTCCTAAAGGTCAGTCCAGTAATACAGGAACTTCTGAAAACAGCGGATATCCCGATGCCTATGGAACAAATGCTGAAATAAGAGAATTGGAAAATGGCGGTTATTCTATTACGAACGGAACAATTCAAATAACAAACGGTTCATTAGTGATAATGGGTATAGGCGCAACTTTCAAAACAGGATCGTTGATAGCAGGACAAGAAGTTAAAGAAGGTGCGATAACAATAGTTGCAAGCAGAGAAATATCTGATGGTAAAGGCGGAACACAAACTATTCCTGTGTTTGTTGCAGCAGATGGATATGCAAGAACAGAGATGAATGGTTTATCAATAAAATACGATGAGAAAGGTGTTTCGGAATCACCGAGAACCGTTGGTGGTACAACATCATATACTACGGATACGGGTTCATCTATAGATAGAGTTACAAAAACTACATATATAGTATACGATTTAGAAGATTATGGAGAATATAAAGTATTAGCGTACGATGATAGCGGAAATTTAAGACATCACGAAGAGTATAGAACATCTTCACAAACTTTATTATCCGGAACAGACTATAGAGTTTATAAATTCTGCAATACAATATTAAATAATGCAAACAATCCTAACGCAAGTTGGATTACAAAGGCACTTGCCAGATCTATAGGAAATTCCACATATTATAAAACATGTGCATTAAAAGCTTCCGGAGTAACGGATGAAAGAGCAAGAGCATTGGGTTATACAGATCTTAGTGCTTTAGCATCAAATTCAGTATTAACTTATAATGGAAACGGAACATATTCCTTGACAGCTACACAAGCATGTACACCGGAATATATAGAAGCTATAAATTCAAATATCGGAACGTATAGAGATGATCAATTAGTATCGGGTCAACAAATAGATCCGGGTCAAGATCTTCAAGCAACAACAGTAATAACATATAACCCTGAAACAAATGAGTCAACTATACAACAACAAATAACAGGCAGAGTTGAAGGTTCGTATGTCCTTCCTAACGGAACTACAGATGTATTAACAGGAGGAGTTACCGGTTGGGCTGTAGATGATAAAGGACAAAAAGTTGAAGGCGTTTTATTTAATATATCTTTATCTTTCCCTGAAGATATGAGTGATTATGATCAAAATTTTATAACTGATAATAATTTAGTAATGAGTGATATGGATTTTGCTTATAAAGGACATTTTACAACAAAAGATCCTCAAGCAGGTGGTGGAGAAGGTGCTGCAACTCCATCTACAGTTCTTTCTCAAGGTGTATACGATCAGTCGGTAGATGGTTATACGACAATAAGCAGTGCGGGTGATGGTTATGCAATAATATCGATGAGAAATGGTCAATATACGGCAGTAGGACAAGGTTCTATAGCTTTTGAAGGATCTCAATTGAGATCTGCAGGCGGAGTAGTAACAACAAAAGGTGGTTTATATACGTATTCAGGTGGAAGTTGGGTAGCAGGAGAAGGAGCAAGCTTTACAGGTTTTGATGAAAGTGTTTATCGTAGAAACTTGACAGATGCCGGATTATCGGTAGATTTTGGAAATGTTAGTATTAGTAGCGAAATGTCCGGTGATATATCTACAGATGTTTTTGTTATGACTCAAAACATTCTTGCTTCTCAAGGCGAAGAACTTAGAACAACAGGTGTAAATATTGAAACTACAAAAGAATATACATTACCTGACGGAACAGTATTAGACAAAGGTTCTAAATTTAATATGAGTATCAGACAAACCGATGATGGTACCGGTGTTAGAGATTATTTTGCACTTAGAGCAATAGGAGATGTATCTGCATCGGCAACATTGCCGGATAGTTGGACATCGGCAACAAATCCTGATCAAAACTCATTTGCTTATACATTTAAAAACGGAGAGTATATATCTTTCGGAGAGGTTCTTGCTAATAACGGAGTAACTCAGTTAATAGGAACGGATGTTTCTTGGATGGGACAAACAATCGGTACCGTAACTGTAGATTTGCATACAGGTGATTATGGTGCATATTGGTTTACATTGGCAGGTAATAACGGTTATGTTACCGGATATGACGGAAAACAAGTAGAAACAACAGATTTAACGGCAAAATATAATAACAGTGATTATACGGTATTAGCCGGAGCTGTTGTTGGTATATCTGCAAAAGGAATATCGGTTTTGAAAGGCGATGTCTTTGCTTCAAATATGTATATTGAAGGTTTAAATGATAAAAATGATGAAGATTCCGAAAAGCCTGAAGATGAAAAGAGAAACGAAGAAAGAACAGAACTTCCTTCGTATTTCCAAGGAACAACTACAGAAGATTCATTGGCAACAGGTATATTCTATAACTATTCGGATTCTACCGTTGCACAAGTATTCTCAATGGCAACAATTTTAAATGTAAATTCAGTTTTTGCTACAGGTTCATTAATAGCAGGACAAGAAGTTACCGAAGGCGCAATAAGAATTGCGGATTTTGATGAAGATAATAATCCTATATTTGTTTCCGCACTTGGAGATATAGCTAAAACACAAAGTGTTGCAGAAGGTTCCGTAATGTATATGGAATATGGAGAAAGAGGTATAACAAGTGCATATCAAATATCAGATTTAGTAGGTGAAGTTGAAGGTGTTGAAGATGCAACATGGAATGAGGGAAGCCAATATAAGGCAGTATTTGAAATAGATACGACAAGCGGTGAATATAATTTCATCGTAAAAGAAGATGGTCACTATAAAGTGGTTTCAAGTGAATGTGAATATATAAATGCTTCATATACACAAAAATTAAAAGGAGAAGTTCAAGGAGTAGAAGGAGCTACTTGGCAAGAAGGCAGTAGCGTTATAATAAGTTTGGAATCCGACGGTTCCGTAAAAGGTGTAAATTATGTTAATGCCGCATACACAATTGAATATGCAGCCGGTTCACAAGTTGTAGGTGAAGAAGAAGGCGCTACATGGAATGTTGATACTACTATAACATATAAATTAAATGCATCCGGCGGAGTAGATTCGTTAGAATACAGTGAAGGTGCACAATATACAAAGATGGTTACAGATAATGTTAAAGCAATAATAAGTCTTGCAACTGATGGCACAGTTACGGCAACTTACGAGTTAACTAATACTGCTATAACAGTTTGGGATAGAATCGGCGGTTGGTTTGAAAGTGTATGGCTTGATGTAAAAGATTTCGGATTAAATTTTGCTTATGATGTAGTTTCTTTCTTTGGCGGCTCAAGAGAAACGCTTATAAGTATTGGTGATAAATTAAAAGCAAATGAGGCAAGAAGAATAGAAGCTTTATTACTTTCTAACGGCGGAACAATCACCGATAACCATTTGTTTGATAATTACAATTTATATAATTTGTATTCTCAAGGAGTTACATTTAACGGAAACAGAGTAGAACAATACGATATATCTACAGGTACTTTAACTACTACGGTAGTTTCAGATCCGGAACAAGCTAAAGCATTGATGGTTGGAAGCAGTTCATATAGTGAAGGTATGGCAAAGATAAAAGCCGGCGGATATTTCGTTTCAGAAACAGCCGTAGATGCTAAAGGTGTAGAAATTTATACAGCACATAATGTTGGTCAAAATGTTGAAAACGGAACAGGTATTGTTGCTATACAATATGATTATAAAAACGGATATGAGAGTATATATACTAACGGCTTGGATGCTTCTTCAGGTTCAGTTTTAGTAGTAGAATCATATAAGAACTTTGTTCCGCAAAATTCTATGGTATACACTGTAACTACGCCTTACCAAACAACAAAACAACAATTGTCAATAACCGCAAATGATTTTGCATATTCGGGCGACAGTTTAACAGTTGCCAAAGTAATACAATGGTCAGGATATGATAGTGCAAAATCCGTTATTTTCTCCAATGGACAACCTTCAGCGTTTGAAGAAATGGTATTAAGCGAGAAAAACGGTAAACCGGTAACAACAATAACAACAATAGATTTGAGTAAAGCCTTTGATCCTACAGGCAGTATTGAAATACCTGAGACGGCCGATACCGATACATCTGATTCCGAGTCCGAAGGCGGATCAAATGTATTGCAAGATTACATGAATGTTTTAAGCAGTGCAAGCGGACTCAAGTTTGAAGGTCAGGATTATTCAGTATTTGATTTAGTAGATGCTCATCATATAGATATGAAAAAGATTACAATGGAAGTAAGAACCGTAACTACAGATGAGATGAATAACAGAACGGAAAATATAGGTGTATATAATGCTAATGGCGATCAAATAACAAATACAATAAGAACATTGGTAGATGGCAAATGGCATGAAGCCATTGCAGATGTAAAAACCGAAGGAGAAGGAGATGCTAAGGTAACAACATATACATATAGAGACGGAAGCGAAATTGTTGATTATAGTAGCGGTGAAGCCAAAGTTCAAGATATGAGTCGTGCGAAAATGAAATACGATGCAAGAGGCAATATGATATATAGTTATATGGAAACGGGATATGGAAGTACGGAAACAGAAAACAGATATAATGCAAAGAATGAACTTATATACACAAAAACAACCGCTCATATAACAGGACAAGAAGATAAAGTTGCAATAGCTTATGTTTCAAGAGTAGGAACAGGTGATGATCAAATAACTACTTACAAATATACTGCTAATAGTGAACTTGTAAGTGTAGATCCTAAGACAAACGAATTGGTAATAACCGATATGAATTTAGCTGTATTGAAATATGATGCAAGAGGCAACATGATATACAGCGATATGAAAACGGATTTTGGAAGAACAATAACAGAAAACACATATAATAAAAACAATGAACTTATACATACAAAAGTAACTTCTAAGGTATCCGGACAACCGGATAAAGTAGCGGAAGCTAATGTTAGAAGAGAAGGAACAGGCGATAATCAAGTAACCATTTATGAATATACTTCAACCAGTGAAATGGTAAGTATGGATCCGAAAACACAGGAATTAATAATAACGGATATGAGTGATGCTGTATTGAAATATGATGCAAGAGGCAACATGATATACAGCGATATGAAAACAGATTTTGGAAGATCAATAACAGAAAATACATATAATGAAAATAATGAACTTACACATACTAAGGTTACCGCTCAAATTACCGGTCAAGAAGATAAAGTAGCGGAAGCAGATGTTAGAAGAGAAGGAACGGGACCTGACCAAGTGACAATTTACGAATATACTTCAACCAGTGAAATGGTAAGTTCAGTAAATGGTGAACTTGTAATAACAAATATGAACGATGCTATATTGAAATATGATGTAAATTATAATTTGATATATAGTGAAATGAACACGGATAGCGGCAAAGTAATAACAGAAAACAGATATGATGCAAGAGGTAATCTTGTATACAGCAATGTCACTACGGATAACATGAGAACAGAAACAGAAAATGAATATGATGCTAATAATGACCTTATACATACAAAGACAACAACACATATAAACGGACAACCTGATGTGGTAGCGGAAGCAGATGTTAGAAGAGAAGGAACGGGACCTGACCAGGTAACAATTTACGAATATACCGAAACAAGTAAGATGGTAAATTTTGTAAATGGTGAACCTGTAATAGTTGATATGAACTTAGCTGTATTGAAATATGATGCAAGAGGCAACATGATATACAGTGATATGAAGACTGAATACGGAAGAGAAATAAGAGAGAATACATACGATGAAAACAATAAACTGATAAATGTAAAAATGAATCAAAGGGTATTGTTAGCAGATGGAGAAACCTACGAAGATCATGAAAGTGAAGCTAATGTTTCAAGAGAGATTGTAAACGGAATAGAAATAACTACTTATGAGTATACCAATGGCAGCAGTATGGTTAACTTTAATAAAGAGACCGGTAAAGCAGAAATAGTCAATATGAGTAATGCTGTAATGAAATATGATGAGTTAGGTAATTTAGTATATAGTCATATGTTGGATAAAGATCAAAATATGGCAGATACTACTTACAATTATGAATATTCTCGTGATGCTGCCGGAAAGCTTTCAGCAACATTAAAAACAGTAGATACAACAACAACAATATTGAGCGGAGAGCTTGCAGGACGCACTTATAGTAGCACAATGAATGCTGTTTATAATGATGATGGCAGTATTACATACGAATATACCGAAGGCAGTGAGTATTTGATAGGCGGTTATTTATATGTAATAGAAAGTGTTGATGAAAGCGGAATGCCTCATTTTAACTTTATAAGCGAAGAAGAACAAAACAGATATGTAACAAATAGTTTTGATCGTGACGAATTTATTACACAAGTTAATAGCCATTCCGGTGAAACAGGAGTAACATTATCGGTAAGTGCTGATGGTTCAGGTATTATAGTAAACGGTGATGAGTCAAGAGTATATACAACCGAAGAAATTTTAGATGGAACATTCTTAAGCGAGTTACAAGAAAACAGTCAAATGGCTTCATCTACATCAATTATTACCGATGAACAAAGAGCAAGAGCACATGCAATTTGGGATCGTATATATGATACGGATGAAAGCAGATTAGGGGCAGATACAGGTTACAGGCAAGATCCGATTTTCCATGAAGATACATTAGATTATACTCATGAATATCCTGATTTGTCAGATCCGGATTGTTATTTATATTCAGATGAAAATGTATATTATGTAAATATGTTGTACGATTTAGCTTTTGCACAAACAGGAGATGAAGAAGCTGCCATGGACATGGTTGGCTCTATGTGGGAATTTGCTGCCGGTGTTTGGTACAAGCAATGTGGTTTAAGTAACGAATACGGCCAAACAATGACATCGGTAGATGTATATTTTATAACAAAAATATATCAAGAAAAAATGAAAGAATTCGGATATGATCCATTCTCGTATGAAAGATATGAAGCTTCTTATTACTCCGGTAAACATACGGATACAAAAGCATACAATGCCAGATGGGGAGATATTGATGCTGTTTATAGTGTAATTGAAGGCAACAGTGAATTCAGTATCAAGATGTTTGAAAACTTAGATTACTATAACAGTGACGACGTAAGTGCTATTGATTGGTTCTGTGATATGTATGGTAACGATACAGTTGTATATTTAATAGGATTAAACGGTCACAACTTGACATATACAGGATTTTCCGACTATCTTGCAGGTAAATATGCCGGTGATCATCAAAACTTCGATTTAACATATATGATGCATGATTGGTTCGGAAAAGAACAAGTAACAAGTTTTGAATTCCAAAGAATGGCAAATGTATTGGATACAGCATCTTGGGTTTATGAATATTATTCAACGTATGCTCAATCAACATGGCTCTATGATCCTAAAGCAATGGTTAGCGGTGTTGATACTAAATTTTTGAATTGTGTTAACGAAGTTTTTGACACAATAATAAACAATGCTATAGAAAATAATTTAGGTGATACTTGGTTAGTGGATTCTTTAGGTACAATAACTAACGGTCAATTAGGATTATTTATAAGTCCTATAGACGGAATACCTTCAGGTATATATGCAACAGGTATAAGATATGATGGTTCATCCACATTAATAGATATTGGTATTCCGGAAGATCATCGTTTTGGAATTAGAGGAGAATTCCAAGGTGCAAATGTTGATTTTTCATTATCCGTTAATGTTGATGCAAATAATGTTGTAACAATGGGAAATATGGGTCAAAACTTTGTTATACTTGCAGACGATCAAGGCAGTATAACGAATAGTGTTGATCAAGATACATTGGCAGGATTAAAATTACCTACAGCACCTGATCAAGAACAAAACTCAAATCCTGATCCGGATAATAATCAACCCATGAGATATAATTATGGCGTTAATAATATAGATACTTTATCAATAAATTTTGACGATGCAACAGTTACTGCTTCCGGAGAAGGATCAGTTATTGCTATAGACTTCTGGAATCCCCAAGATGGTTATGTAAGTACGGATGATGCAATAGTTAATTCCAATATATTGGTTCCCGGAACAATTGTTCACGGCGGATTTGAATTTATCGGTAATTTCGACGGGGAAGGAGAACCGGATGCTATACAAATGACATTTAATGAGGGCTATCTTACATATAACGGAACATGTTTTGATGTATCACAGAATTTTACTGCTGTATTCTCTAACAATGAATCAGTATTAAATTATGGTAAGTATGTAGCTTATGAAGAAGGTTTGGAATTTGAGTCTATTGAAAGTATGGGCTTTGAGAGAGAAGATGACGGCTCAATAAAAGTTGATGAATTGGGAGAACCTGTCAGGGGTTCTAAGATTGATTTATCTACAGAATTCCATAGCAATCCGTTTAACTATGCTGCAGTGATGTATGAAACAGGATTAACGGTAAATACTACAACGCCTGAAACCGGATGGATGAGAAATGAAAACTTGGCCACAGTAGGTCTTGAAGGTGGAATAGGGTTACAATTGAGTGCTGATAAATATGGAATGTTGTATCAAATTAATAGTATACCCGGAAGTGATACAACAAATGTAACTACGAACGTTGCGGATGGAGTTGAAACAAGTGTAGATATAACAAATACGGAAATGAGTGTAGGGGATTATGTATCGTTTGGCGGTGTTTTACATAAAAATGAAGCTACTGCCACTTTGACAGACGATGTATTTATAGGTGATTTTTATGTAGAAGATGTTAATTTTGTATTAACCGGCGACGAAAAAGGTCATCTCGTATTAGCAGAAACATCAACATTTAATGAAGCAATTGAATATGATAAAGGTACAGAAGTATTTTATATACATGATTTAATGGATGGAAGTATAGTTCAATTCGGTCAAAAAACAGAAAACGGTTATGTATTAGATGTATTGAAAGGTTCTTCTCATGTTGACGGAAACAAACAAGGCGGAGTTTTAGCTACGGGTGAAGGCGGAGGAGCAAGTTCAGCATCTACAGCGTTGTTCCAAGGAAAACTTACGGAAAATGAAGATGGTACCACTGATTTTGACGGTGTTATAACCGGTTGGACAACATCTACGATGTCGGATGATTTCTCTTCATCTACATTTACAAGAGAAGGAAGCCTTTGGGAAGCCGGTTCTTTCGTAGATGGACATTTTGTAAAGGAAAATGCATATGTTCAAGCTAACGGAAATATAGATAGCAAATACTATCAAAAGACAACAGGAGAAATTATAGGCGGAGTAGTAGCTGCTGTAGGTGTTGTATTGATAGCTGCAGTGTCAGCTGTACTTACTTGCGGTACAAGTTTAATTGGCTTTGCAGCAGCAGCGGCGGCAGCAACAGTAGCTGCGTTTACAATAGCTCCTTCAGCTTTCGAACATGGAGCCGCATTGGCCGGATGTATTGAAAGAGGAGTGGCAACAGGAAATTGGGATATAAAAGCATTGGCATTAAACGGTGCAATGTTATTCCTTGATTGCTTTGCAGCTTATACATTGGGTGTAAGTGTTGGTAATATAGCAATGAGTGCCGTAAACGGATTGACGGGATTAGGTACACAATTAGGTAAAAATTCGTTTACTAAACTATTTACCAGAGAAGGTTTTGCTATATTTAAATCAGCTTATTCGCAAATAATGGGAAGTATTGTTAAAGTAACCGCAAAACAGTTATTTACTCGTATAGGAATAGGTGCTGCCGTAGGAATTGGTGCCGGTATTGCTTTAGATTTGGCAGATAACGGTAAACTTGATAATTTCGCTAATACACTTCGTTTAGGAATAACAGGTGCTTTTGTCGGAGCTATGACAATAAATATAACATCATCGTTAACAAAAGATTTAACGGGACTTTCAAAATTAGCGATGAGTATGTCTCGTTTTGGAACATTAACACATTTTGGAAATATTGTAAAAGGACAAGTTCATCAGGTATTATCGGATAGTGAGTTAGAAGATTCCGTAAGAATTAGTTTAGGTAATTGTGTAGATCAAGCAATAGATCTTGGAATAATGTTAATGAGTTTCAGTTCGGGTGGCGGTAATAAAGTGTTAGATTTTTCAAATAAATTGAGTTTGGGAATTGCAATCGGTGCCGGAGTTGGCGCGGCAGTTGGTTTTACACAACAAATGATAGCGAATAATGGTGATATTTCCAAGGTTAATTGGTTAACGGTTGTAGGTTATACCGTAATAGGTGCTATTGTCGGTGGAACTGTAGGTGAAATATTAAAACTCGGTGAAGCTGCTACTCTTGGTTCCAACGCCAAAATTGTCGAAATTATGAGGGAAGGTGTTAAGACATTAGCTTCAGATGTTGTTAGTGTATTTAAAAATAAAGTATTCCTTGGTACTATGGCCGGTTTTGTAGGTGACACAGCTTATCAAGTAATTAATATTATGGCAACAGAACATGTTGGTCTCAGGGAAGCATTCGGTAAGGTTAATTGGGGTGAAGCTGTTACTTTTGCAGTAGCAGGTGCTTATTTGGTATCTGCTGCAAAATCTATTTTCACTTTTGAAAAAGGTGCAGGAATTTTTGCAAAAGGCGGATTGGCAAAATTAATTTCTAATTTTGTCGGAATCGGAGTAGGTGTCGGCGGATATTATATTTCTACCATAAAAAATAATACAGAATTTGTTTGGTCACAAGCATTGACATTTGGATTGTTAGGCGGAATGCTTGCCGGCGGAATAGCAAATTTTGTTGTGGAAAGCGGCGGAATAGTAAAGAGTTTATCTGTTTTAGGTAAAGGGTTATCAACTATTACTCAAAACGGTATAGTTAATGGTGTGGCAGATATATTTAATGAAAGTTTAAATATGATAAGCAGAATGGCTGTATTCAATGAAGTATTGGGTATAGGCTTAACAGCATTAAATATAAATAGTGACGGAGCTGTAGCAAGATTTATAAATGACAATTCTTTCTTGAAAGGATTAGATTCTTTAGGATTGAATTTATTCTCACAAATATCTTACTACACTAAATTAGCTAAGGAAGGAAATTTCTTGGATGTTGTTGCTGCTGTAACAAGCGGAGCAAATCAATTGTTATATACACCACAAATGTATTTATTCAGTTTCGGAACAAGAATTGGTATGAGAGTTTTGGCACCTATATTACAAAATATACCCGGTCTTGGTGAAATAATGAAAGTATTAGGTAAAGTTGAAACAGGTGTTAGTGTACTTGATACGGCATTTGAAGAAGGTGTTAAAGAGTCATTGCCGGGTTTCTTCTTACAAGATGCAGGAACTATGGGTGAAATAATACAAGAATTATTTGATGAAACTCCGGATGGAAATATTAGCAAAGCAATGCAATATTTAACGGAAGCGGCAGCTATGGCTGAATCATTATCGCTTACCAGTCAAAATGCTTCACGTAATCAAAAAGCAGAAAGAGCACAACAAAGAAATATCAGCAGAAATATTAGCAGAGCTCTTGATTGTTTGAACGGAGGCGGATTAGGTGCTGTTTCTATTGAATACTCCGGAGGACAGATTAAGATCAGTCAGGGTGAAAACTTGTCAAATATTTTCACCGGTGAAACAAGTATTGATTTCGGCCTCCAGAGTGATATGAACGCAGAAAATATTGCAACGAGATTAAGAACAGCATCTCTTAATTTGCAGGCATTGGTTATCGGCGCTATGTCGTTAGAGTCAGATTATTCTCAAGCTTTAAGTGCAAGCAGAGAAACCGGTTCACCGATTTTGAATTTAGGCCTTAATTTGGAAACAGCCGTAAGTAAAGCTTATGAGATAAGAGCGGTTGATACTGCAAGAACAGCTATTGATGAAACAACGTTAAAATTGGCAGTTGAATATGCTAATGCATCAAAGACATTACCTATGAATATAACGGTAGGAGAAAACGGAGCTATCAATGTAACATCTCAAGATGGCAGAGTAACTTTTAACAATGCTTTAGATTTGAATAGTGGAAATATAATTCAATCAGCAAGAGCTTTGAGTTCATTGTTGAGTGTCGGATATGCTATCAATAATGTAACGGATAAAGGTAAAGTAGTAGAAAGTTATAAAGACTTTTTATCTGAAAAAGATGGAGTATTTACTATTGATTTGGATAAATTATCCACACATGTAAGAACTGCTACTAAAGCAACTTTTGATCATATTAGACAGGCAGTTAGAGTTGGTAAAATTACAGATGTAAAACAAATGTTTAACAATGCAAATATGGGATATGAACTGTCTATAAATGGAGAAGAATGTATTATAAAAGGTCAAGATTTCAGCTATACATTTAGTGTAGATAATTTAAGAGATGTAGTTTCTGAATTTGTAAATATGCAGGAAGTTATATCTCAAGAAAAGAAAGGTTCTATAGATGTATTACAATTAGATGCAGTTGTTCTTAAAGCAGAAATAGTTAGAAATTCTAATAAAATAGTTCAAGAAGAAAGAGAGAATAATGTAATAAAAATGGCAAACAGATTGAATGCTGTATTTAATGGAATAGCAGAATTTAACATAGAAAGAACAGCTGATGGACAAATAAAATTAGATATAAAAGGAGCAGAAGGTAATTCGAAAATTGAAAATGAATATTCTGTAACCGGAAACATAGATACGATAGAAGCAAGATTGTTATCTATGATATCAACATTAAGTGTAATAAGTTCATACGATAAAGCTTTAGATTTGAAAAAGCTTCAATCTAAAGATACTCCGGTAAATTTAGCTCAAATATATCAAGATTCTAAAAAGGCAAGAGAAAAAGTTACACCGGAATCTGTTAAAGCTTTAACAGCTTTGTTGACTTCAGCAGATAAAATAACAGTTCAAAATAAACAAGATGGTGATAAGATAATAGAAGGTATATATATAATAAACGGACAAGAGATAAGTTTAAAAGAATTGGAAGCTATGGGATTAGCATTCTTTGCTAAAGCAAGCGGTAAAAAAGGAACTCCTTCATACAAAACAGATGCAGAATCGTTAGAAATGATATTACAAACAGTAAAAGCTCAATATAATGTTCAGGTTGCCAATGAAAAGAATGACAAGAAAAAAACAGAAGCAATGACAAATATCGTTTCGAATTTGTTAGGTATTTCCAGTTTTGCGGGTTACTTTACAAGTTATGGTGCCGGTAACAGATTAGAGTATGGAGATTATTTAATAGGACAAAAGATGGCATTGTATCAAATATATACTCAGTTAGAGAGTGGTAACATTAAAGATGCTGTAAGGTATATTAATAAGTTACAGACAGGTGGTGGAAAAACAGTAATAACAGCAGTAGCCACCGGATTGTTATTGGCAAGAGCAAAAAATAATAGATTTGTTACTGTTTTAACAAACACCAATACAAATGCTAAAGAATTACAATTAACATTGAACGATATGTTAGGTATAGAAAGCGTAGTATACGATGCAGCAAATAAAGAACAAAAAATACCTGATAATGCTAAATTAGTAATAAGTGATTACTCTTCTTATAATGGTGCTATAGCAAGTGATTGGTCACAAATATTTGAAAGTTCTGTAGGTCAACAATTGATAGATTTGTTACACGAACATGGTATAGAAGTAACAAGAGGAGCAAGCGGAAAATTAGAGTTACAAGATCCTTATCAATCCAATAAAGTGTTAGCATTAATGAGAAACGATACTGAGTCTGCAGAGTATAAATCGTTAAAATTAAAATCATCCGAAAGAAAATTGGTAGAACAAATAAGTAAAGAAATTTCTAAATTGAAATTGTCAATACCGATAGCCGGAATAGGGGATGTAATGTGCGATGAAGTAGATTATTTTGCAACTACACCGCAACAAGCGTTGGCACAATCTCAAGGTATGTATTTGACTGCAAGGTCTATAGAAATGTATGGAAGAAGATTGGTTGAAGTTAAACAGATGACTGATGCTAATGCGAGAAAACAAATGATGGAAAAATTGAAGAGTGATTTTTCAACAATGTCTGTTGATAGAGATTTCTTGGAATTAAATGAAAGCGGTGATAATATTCAAACTATTCTTGGCAGATATACTGCAACAGATGAAGTATTCAGTGATTACTTCACAGAAATGGTATTGGGTAACTTCACAGTTACTATAGATGGACAAGAAGTTGTTATCAATTTGGAACAATTGTATGAAAGATCACATATTAATACGAACAGTCAGAAAATAGGAGAAAGAAACAGCAGAACAAGTACTCCTTATGAAAGTCTTATTCCTAGTGTTGACGGATGTGCTGATATTTTAGATCAAGTAAACGGACAAGTAGTTGATGGCGGTCAAGCTACAGTAGAACAAATAAGACAAGATTCCTTAAGTGATAAACAAGTTGAACAAATAGTTAAACAGATAGAACAACAATTATATGCGAAATACGGAGCACAAACCAAATTTACGGAACAAGAAGTATTGGAACATGTAAGAAATGCTATGTCTTCATACGGATTAACTATGAGAGGAGATTTCAAGATAATAAACAGTACCAATGGTGATTATAATGAAAGTGTAGACGGTGCAGATGGAAAAATATGTGTAATATATGGTTCACAAGATAGTCCGGATATGACAATGCCGGCAGGACAAATGCAAGCATTGGAAGTTAGAAACGGCTTGGCAGTTAGCAGACCGAGTTTGGATTCTTATGTTTCCAATTCAATAACCGCATTGAACTTATTTACTAACATAGTAGGTGTAACAGGAACAGTAGCACAAGCAACAAAGAGTGAAGTGTTGGAAAAGATGGGAATTTTTGTTGAAGGATCTGTTTCAAGATTGGATACGTATGCAACAATAGTTCAGACGGCACATCAAAGAGCAGAGTTTATTTATAATTTTGATAAATTAGTTAGAGAACGCGGACAAGCAACATTCGGCTTAGTTCTTACTGCAGATAGTGCGCAGTCTTATGATACATATTCTGCTATATTGGAACAAATGGGTGTAAGTGCTGAGCAAATTCCTGCAATAATAAAAATAATGAACGAAGCTTCTTTCAATCAAGACATTAGAAGAGATGTGAAGAAAATAAATGACAGTAAAACATCGGTTGCCGAGAGAATACAATTAGCAAACAATATTATTAATACTAAAGCCGAAATGATAAAAGAAGAGTTAGGAATAGATATTGAATTAGCAACAAAAATAGCTTCCGTAAAATATGTCGGTTCAAATGCAACCAGAGTAAATGAAGAAGGAATATCGGAAGTTGATTTGTTGAAATCAGAAGTGAAAGCAGGTTTATATGATTATGTAATTTCTGATGCAACATTGATAGGTAGAGGTTGGGATGCCGGTACTATGGAAGTTGCACAAGATATTATAAATGCAAGAAATAAAATAACAGAAGAAGGAAAGAAGGTAGTTGCAACAAACTGGTTACTTGATACAACGATGATGACAGAATCTCAATTAGTTCAGGGTGCAGGAAGACTTGATCCTTATGGCAGTAACAGATTCTCTTCACTTTCCTATGATAAACAGATAGTACAATTACATTCTGTTGAATATTTGAGACAAAATAAGATTTTGTCCGATATTGTTAAGGATGGTGCTTGGACAATAGATGTAATAAATAACAATATTGCTGAAATTCAAATGGAAAACGAAAAGAAAGCATTACAAGGTGCAGGTATAAGAATGACCGAAACATCTCAAGCTCAACAGTATACAACTCAACAAGAAAATACCGGAGTTGAGAGAATGACACAAAGTCAAGCAAAAGCTCAATATGGTGAAGTATTTGATATGTTAGACAAAGAACTTAGTGCTAACAGGCTTGAGCAAGTCAGAAAGAAATATGGAGCATATGTTGTAGATACTATACAATACGCTGAAAAACTTGAACCTATGGAAAGAGATAGAGTATTACAAGAATTATCCAGACAATATAATGTTGATATTAAAGCAGTAAAAGATGCTATGAACGATCCTCAGATATCAGATGAGTTATGGTTCGCTTTATCAACTTATGACAAAGTTGTATCTTTAGCAAAAACAGTTGGTATTACAACACCGATTGTTTTGGCAAACGACAATAACAGCGAAGGTATTATTATATCTTCAAGAGATTTGATAGATGGTAATATCAGTACATTGTTAAATAACCTTTCTGAAGTTGTTACAGATACAACACAAAAGAAGAATTTGGAATCATTAAGAGATGCTGCTAAATGGTTAGAAGATAGTTATATGACAGAACAAATGAGACTTTCCGAATTATACAGAAAATTATCACCGGCAGATCAAAAGATATATGATGCTTTAAGAGATATTGATTCGAGAACTCAACCTATACAATATAGACAACTTGTTAAACAAATTAGTGATAAAGAGACATTTAACAAGATGTCTGCTATCGGCAAATCCATATCAAAACATTTACAGGAATTTAATGATGCAAACTCTAAATTAATTAAGGGTTCAAATAATAATGTATTTGAAGGATTGTCTGCTTCAAAAGGTTATTATGGTCTTAAATTTGATCAGAATAGCGGTAAAATAACATTTAATAATATTGATGAAGAAGATTTGGAATTCATAAATACAATTTTAGCAACTAATGAACAAAGTGGTAATAAATCATTAACAAAAGGTTTGAATAAAATGACATTAGATACTGCTTTAGGAATTTTGTCTTCTTCAGATAGAAACATTGCTTTGTTGTCCAGTGTTGGATGGTTAGGTCATGAAAAACAAATAACAAATGCAATTAATACCGTAGCAGAACAAAAGAAAAAAGATCCTCAGGTAATAAAAGAAGCTAAAGATGAGGCTATGGGTCATCCGGAAATAGAATCTTTCATATTACAAAATAAAGCCAGAACAAAAGCAAAAGCTGAAGTCTTAGCAAGTATAGGAACAAGCGACTCACAGGTAACAGGTATAAATGCAAAAGATGCAGCTATAATAAGAACTATACTTGATATAGAAGCTAAAGCTAAAGCACCTGTTGAAACTGCCGCAGTTGATACAAGAGAAAAATCTGTAGTTGAAAATTGTATAGATGCTTCAATAGAAACATTAAGAAGATTAAGAAGCCCAATAAAAGATTTATCGAATTTTGCAACCAGAATATATGCTCAAGATGAATTATTAGCAGCAGGAACATCAAGCGAATTAGCAGATGAATTGTTTAAAGCAAGAGCAAAGACCGGATTTGAATATGCTGTAGTAGAAGACGGTGCAACACAATTAGAAACTCCGTTTATAGCATATATGCAACAAAGCGGAGATAAAGTAGGACACACTGTCACAGTTACTGCATACAATAATAATGAAGTAACATATGTGGATGGAACGGAAACAATAACAAAATCCGTAGAAGAATTTAAAGCGGAAGGATTTACAGGTTTGGTATTGGCACCAAAAGGAGTAAAAGGTTTATATTACTTAGATAGCGGAGTAGATAATGCAGTTGAAGAGATGTTTAAAGCAGTAAGATCTCGTAAATACGAAGAAGGTAAAGAGATGTTAGCTGCAATAATAAATGGAGTAACAGCACCTGAAGAATTAAATAAAGCATTGGATTATGTATTAGCTATTTGGAGTAAAGATGAAGGCGAAATGTTGAAATACATAGGATTAGATTTGAGTGCATTAGGAAACAGAGAAGCTATAGTTCAAGGTGCAACAAGAAAGATAACTCAAGTAATAGAGTTAGGTAAACAAGGTGAGTTACAACCTGCAGAAGTTAAAGTTGAGATAGCATTAATTACGACATTGAGAGACTTGTTGATAGTTGCAGGTCAACAAGACAAGAACTGGTTACAAACAGCAAGTGAAAATGAAATAAGATCGAAATTAATAGTAAGTAAAGCTGTAAATCAAAATGTAATAGCAAATATGTTTGTTAAAGGAATTAAAGGTTCCGTAACAAATGCTTCAAATGATGATTTTGTAATAGATGTAAAGAAATTACAGAAAACAATCGTAGATAAGAACATTAAGTTCGCAAAGAATGCAAAGATAGAGGAAGTTATGGATATATTGAGAGATAAGAAGACTAATAAGTTTATAACACCGTTAATGAGACTTTCGGATATCCATGCGGTAGCTGCATCAGCATAACAATTGGCACAAGAACAGAAATGTAAATAAAACAAAAAGGCAGATGTTAAAAACATCTGCCTTTTTAAATTATAAAATAATATAATAAATACAAGATGAAAAAGATAATAGATAGGTTTATAATAAAAGAATATAAATATAAATATTTAATATTTTCAATTTTATCCGGAATATTATTGGCTCTATCTTTTCAAAAATTTAATATTTTTTTCATTGTATGGATAGCATTTATACCGTTAATATATTGTATATATAAAAGCAATTTTACAGAATCTATAATATATTCTTTTGTTACCGGCTTTGTTTTTAACGTAATATATCTTTATTGGATGTTTCCTTTTTTATTGTTTCATACCGAAACATTGTTAGATTCATGCTGCGTATCTATATTAACATGGTTATATTTTGCGGCTTATTTTGTTGTTTGGGGTATATTTTTTTGTTGGTTAAAATATAAAGTAACTAATAGAATAATGTTTTCAATATCTATTGCGGCAATCTGGGCAATTTTAGATTTTCTTAAGTCGTATATCGTGACCGGACTTTCTTGGAATTTATTAGCTTATTCACAAGCATCGTTTTTATATTTAATTCAAATATGTGATATATTTGGTGTTTATATAATATCGTTCGTTATTGTTTTTGTTAATATCCTAATTTATTTTTTTATTACAGAAAAGAAGTTTATATATTTAATGATAGCTTTCTGTACAATAATGTCTTTATTGGGATATGGGTATTGTAAAATAAAAATTTTGGATATAGAAAACGGTAAAAAGATTTCAGTCGGAATAGTTCAACCGAATATTGAACAAAAGAAAAAATGGGAAGACAAATATAAAGGAGAAATTTTATCTTCAATAGAAAATCTCGTTACAGAAAATTTTAAAAATAAAAATTTAGATTTAGTTGCCTATCCTGAGACTATGTTACCAGGTTATTTAAGAAGAGATCCTATTATAAAAGATTTCGTTAAAAATATTTCATGTTTTGGGAAAATAAATTTAATTGGCGGCATTGACAGTAGATTTAAAATAAAAAAACAAAATTCTGTTTTTGTTGTTTCTCAAGAAGGAGAAACTATTAATAAGTATAATAAAACTCATTTAATTATTTTCGGAGAATATCTCCCGTTTGAATTTATTCTGTCGAAACTGTTAACGAATTTAAATACTACGGGTGAAATGATAAAAGAAGAGCATGTTAAAATTATAGAATTACAAAATTTAAAAATAGGGATAAATATTTGTTCGGAAAATTATTATTCAAGTTTATCAAGAAAATTTACTTTATTGGGTGCAGAAATACTTACCACACATGCTAACGATGCTTGGTTTGATGGAATGTCTGCAATTAATCAACATTTTGTTTTAAACGTTTTCAGAGCTATAGAAAACAGGAAATATTTGATAGTTTCGGCAAATACCGGAATATCCGGTGTAATAGATCCAACAGGTAAAATTATGAAACAAACAAAGAATCAAGAACAAGTTTGTTTTGAAGAAATAATATACACAAATAATTATATTACAATATACGACAGAATAGGGGATTTGTTCATTTATCTGTGCATGATATATGTTTTGTTAGTGCTATTAATTTACGGAATATTCGGGAAAAATCTAAATTTAACAAATTTTAATAAATAATTTTATTATTGATATTATCAATCTTTTTTTTCTTTTTTTCAAGCTTTAAAATAACAATAAATGTAATGATGTTTATAAATAACAAAACTCCTGCAGTTATAACACCTACAGTTATATTAAAAGCAATAGATAAAAATATTCCGATAAAAATATCAGTTGCAAATAAAAAATAAAAAAATAATTTCATATTATCCTTTATATTCTCTTACCAAATATATAAGTTTTCCCACTATATCAATCTGATAATCGTCGGAACTTAAAGTAGGATATTTCGGATTAGTGGATTTTAAAAATATTTTCCCTCTTTCTTTATAAAACATTTTTACTGCAGATTCGTTATCTACCAAAGCTACAACAATGTCTCCGTTGGAAGGTTCTTCTCCTTTAGAAACAACAATTGTATCTCCTTCAACTATTCCGGATGGTTCCATACTGTCACCTTTAACTTTTAAAGCAAAACATTTTTTGTTTCTTGTAATATCCGTATTTATATAAATGTAATCACTTGCATCTTCAATTTGTTCCAAAAATGTTCCTGCATGAACAGTTCCTAAAACCGGAACTTGAGAAAATGTTTTTCTGTTAGGGAAATCTATTCCTCTTGATAAAGAACCTCTTTTTACCAGAAAGCCTTTAGATAAAAGTGCTCTTAAATGCTGTTGAACCGAACCTATAGATAACTTAAAATTTTTTGCTATTTCTCTTACCGTAGGCATCATTGCGTTGTTTGTATGAAACTTTCTAATAAAATCCAAGACTTTTTCCTGTTTTTCCGTGAGCTCTTTTTTCATATAACCTCCATACAAAATAATGTGTCATACAATATTATAGTATACATTTGTATTTAATGTCAAGTGTGCATATTTAACTTATTTTAATTGACTGTTTTTAAATATTTTTATATACTCTATAAACTATATTTTAAATAAAACAAAAAAATGGTGCGATGCCCGAGTTGGTTAAGGGGACGGTCTGCAAAACCGCCTTGCATCGGTTCGAATCCGATTCGCACCTTTTTTATTTTGCTCGGTTAGCTCAGTTGATTAGAGTGCTTCCTTGACGTGGAAGA
>JAEEGL013623424.1_pt1 | contig 24271 bp, 20 predicted proteins | sample 9134231 | NCBI WGS metagenome assembly JAEEGL01 (sample SAMN16246548, study PRJNA631951) | gut metagenome | biome: gut microbiome; feature: rumen; material: fiber-attached | host: Bos | place: Iran: Karaj | collected 2018-10
GGGACGCTGCTTGATCTTTTCACTGATAAAACCGGTATCCGCAAGCTTTTCTTTTTTTTCATCTGTAACTGGCGACATCTCTTTTACCTCTTTTTTTATATAATCCCCATTTTACCATATACTAGCCACAAACTTCTATAAATGATACACTGTAATTTGGATGATTATGTGAGTCATCGGTTTTGAGTGACCGGGATTCATAAACATAAGCAAAAAGGATTTAAAATGAATAAAAAAGTTCTTCGCGTACTTGAATACGACAAAATAATAGAGAAACTTTCGGAACATGCAAGCTCAGACCCGGGCAGGAGACTGTGTATGGAGCTTGAGCCATCATCGGACCTGGGGCAGATAAGAAAAGATCTTGAAAAGACCGGGGATGCCATAGCAAGAATCTTTAAGAAAGGGTCGATAAGCTTTGGTGACAACAGGGATTTTAAAGGGGCACTTAAGGCACTTAAGATCGGAAGCTCGCTTGACATGGGAGGGCTCCTTCGGATCGCTGCTTTTCTTGACAATGTCGGCAGGGTAAAAAACTATGGCAGACCTCCAAGGGATGAGGAGGGAAGGGACTCGCTTTCCGAGTCTTTTGAGATGCTTGAACCGCTCTCTTTGGTTTCTGCAGACATAAGAAGATGCATTGTATCTGAGGATGAAATGAGCTCAGATGCCAGCCCTGCGCTTAAACATATAAGACGCGGGATCATGCTGACCAATGACCGCATACATGAGGTGCTCGGCAGGATGATAAACGGGAGCCTTCGGACTTATCTTCAGGACGCGGTCGTTACCATGAGAGGTGACAGGTACTGTATTCCGGTAAAATCCGAGTATAAATCGCAGGTCAGCGGTATCGTGCACGATCAGTCTTCCTCTGGCTCAACTCTTTTTATAGAGCCGGCGGCGGTTGTTGAACTAAACAACAAGCTAAGGGAGATGAGTCTGCAGGAGAGTGCCGAGATAGATAAGATCCTGTCAGAGCTCAGCCTGATGGTCTCTGAACATGTGGACGCGATCGGCTACAATTGCGATATCATGACTGACCTGGACTTTGTTTTTGCCAAGGCATCCTATGCGCTTGAGATAAACGCGATCACGCCTGTCTTTAATGACGCGCACGCGATCGACCTCAAGAAAGCAAGACATCCACTAATACCCAGGGACAAGGTGGTACCTATAGATGTATATGTGGGCAGGGATTTTGACATGCTCATTATCACCGGACCAAATACCGGTGGAAAAACCGTAACACTAAAGACGGTAGGTCTTTTGACTCTGATGGGACAGTCGGGGCTTGCGATACCTGCCGGTGACAGGTCAGAGCTTTCGGTGTTCGATGAGGTGTACGCCGATATCGGGGATGAACAGAGCATTGAGCAGTCTCTCTCAACTTTTTCCTCGCACATGACCAATACGGTGTCAATCCTTGAAAAAGCCGATGAGGGGAGCCTTTGCCTCTTCGATGAGCTCGGAGCGGGGACTGATCCCACAGAGGGAGCGGCGCTTGCTATTTCAATACTCAACGAGCTCCATAAGAAGAAGATAAGGACTCTGGCGACAACTCACTACAGCGAGCTAAAGGTGTATGCACTCAATACCGAGGGAGTGCAGAATGCCAGCTGCGAGTTTGATGTGGAGTCCCTAAGGCCGACCTACAGGCTTCTCATAGGACTTCCCGGAAAGAGCAACGCCTTTGCGATATCTGCCAAGCTTGGTCTTTCTGAGAAGATAATAGAGGCTGCCAGGGAGCAGATAGGCACCGATGACAGGAGGTTTGAAGACCTTATCGCAGACCTTGAAAACAGCAGAAAGATCATCGAAAATGAGCGGCTTGAGATAGAGCAGTACAAGAAGGAAGCGCAACTTCTGCGTCAGAAGCTCGAGGAAAAGACTGACAAACTTGACAAACAGCGCGATGAGATCATAAGAAAGGCCAATGAGGAGGCCAGAGATATCCTTCAGGAAGCCAAGGATGTAGCAGATGAGACCATAAGGGCATTCAGGAAGGCCGGCAAGGACGCGTCAATACAGAACCTTGAGAGGGACAGAACAAGGATCGGGCAGAAGGTTTCCGACAAGAACAAGGCGATATCCAAAAAAGAAGCTCCTAAGCAGACGCATCCTGTACTAAAGGAGTCACAGTTAAAACTCGGTGAGACCGTCAGGATCGTATCCATGGGGCTCAAGGGAACCATAAGCTCCAAGCCCGACAGGGATGGCAACATTTTTGTGCAATGCGGCATTATGAAGACCAAGGCAAACATCAAGGATCTCGTACTTGTGGCAGATGACGATGGCAAGGCTGCGATGAAGAAGTTCTACGGAAGATCTGAGAAGACAGGCGGGATGGATCTCTCAAGGGCATCAAACATAAGGACGGAGATAAATCTCATAGGCAAGAACAGCGACGACGCCATCGCCCAACTTGATAAGTACCTGGACGATGCGTATATGGCTCATCTCGGAAGCGTTCGGGTAGTCCACGGCAAGGGCGCGGGGATACTCAGGCAGGCTGTTCATTCATATCTAAAGGGAGTACCTTACGTCAAATCGTATAAACTTGGGGAATTCGGCGAGGGAGACTCCGGTGTCACAATAGTATCTTTTATAAAGTAGTGGGGGGAATAAATGGTTAGCAAACAGAAAATCCTAATAGTAGACGATGATAACAATATTGCAGAGCTGATCTCTTTGTATCTGGTAAAGGAGTGTTTTGAGGCCAGGATCTGCAATGACGGGGAGACGGCTATCAACACCTTTGAGAGCTTTCAGCCAAACCTTGTCCTTTTGGATCTCATGCTCCCGGGTATCGACGGATACCAGGTCTGCAGGGAGCTAAGGACAAGGTCGCAGGTTCCGATCATAATGCTCTCTGCGAAGGGAGAGGTATTTGACAAGGTTCTCGGACTTGAGATGGGAGCCGATGACTACATGGAAAAGCCCTTTGATTCAAAAGAGCTGGTGGCAAGGGTAAAGGCAGTTCTTAGAAGATACAAGCCTCAGGCAGCAGAGACCAAGCCGTCGGATGATAAGGTTGTCAGATATCCTGATCTTGAGATCAACATGACAAACTACTCGGTCACATATATGGGAGAGCGTGTTGACATGCCGCCCAAGGAACTTGAGCTTCTATATTTTCTTGCGGCATCGCCAAATCATGTGTTCACCAGAGAGCAGCTCCTTGACCAGATATGGGGATATGAGTACATCGGGGACACCAGAACAGTTGACGTACACATCAAGCGCCTCAGGGAAAAGCTGAATGATCACGATAAGTGGAGACTTGCTACTATCTGGGGAATAGGCTACAAATTTGAGGTACAGCAGTAAATGAAACGAACTCTTTACATTAAGTTTCTGCTGGCATATCTTTTGTTCGGAATATTTGGGTTCATAGTTGTTGCGTCCTTTGTCTACAGCATGACCTATGACAGGCTTCAGAGGGACAAGGCCGAGAGCATGTATCAGATGGCGACCCAGATAGCCAACACCTATGCTGCAGATCTTTACAACAGCGAGACATCTCTGGAGACAGTATACGGGGAGCTGGCTTCGCTTTCCATGTACATGGATGGATCGCCCATATGGATCATTAATCCTTCGGGAAGACTCGTGCTTGACTCATCGAGGATGTTAGGACCTGGGGATGAGATTATGATCGAGGGGTTCAATCCCACAGTCACAGGCAGTTACTACTACACCACGGGGGATTTCTGGGGATCGTTCAACGAGGAGATGCTCAGCGTCTTTGCCCCGATCACTGCCAATTACAAGGTGCAGGCCTATGTGGTCATCCACACTTCCATTGCCAGGATCCAGGATAAGACAAATACTTTCCTTAACATCTCTTATCTGATGCTGATAGTTCTTTTCCTGCTGTCACTTATCATACTGATATTCTTCACGGAACTGGTATATGTTCCTCTCAGGAAGATAACAACTGCAACAGAGCAGTACGCAGCAGGAAATATGGGATATGAGTTCTCGGTGGAATCGGAGGACGAGATGGGATATCTTGCGGCATCACTTTCCTATATGGCGGGTGAAATAGCAAGACAGGAGGACGACCAGAAAAAGTTTATCGCAAACGTCTCCCATGATTTCAGGTCTCCCCTGACTTCCATAAAAGGATATCTGGTAGCCATGCAGGATGGGACCATACCTGAGGAGATGTATGGAAGATATCTTGGTATAGTCATCAATGAGACTGACAGGCTGACCAAGCTCACCAATGAGATGCTGACTCTCAATAATCTCAACACAAGGGGTATGCTGCTTGATAAGAGCGACTTTGATATCAACCAGGTTATACGAAAGGTCGCGGAATCTTTCGAGGGAACCTGCAGAGAGAAACGAATAGCTATAGAGCTGATCCTGACAGACGACAAGATGCTTGTAAATGCTGATATGAGCAAGATCCAGCAGGTTCTCTACAATCTCCTGGACAATGCCATCAAGTTCAGCCACAATGACTCTTCGATCAAAGTCGAGACAACAGAAAAGCACAGCAAGGTATTTGTGTCTGTAAAGGACAGCGGAATCGGTATTCCCAAGGAGGACCAGAAGCTTATCTTTGACAGGTTCTATAAATCAGATCTATCAAGAGGCAAGGATAAGAAAGGCACGGGACTTGGTCTTGCCATAGTAAAAGAGATCATCAAGGCCCACGAGGAGAATATCAATGTCATCAGCACCACGGGGGTAGGAACTGAGTTTATCTTCTCCCTTCCAAAGGCAGCAGCCATGGACGCTGAGGATGATGAGTAAGAATGAATTATAAAGACGAGGATCAGGATTTGCATATTGTACTTCATCAGCCTGAGATTCCACAGAATACAGGCAATATAGGAAGAACCTGCGTGGCAACGGGAAGCTCCCTTCATCTTATAGAGCCGCTGGGGTTTCGATTAAATGAAAAGGAAATTAAAAGGTCCGGCATGGACTACTGGGAAAAACTCGATGTCACAAGGTATATAGATTTTGAAGATTTTAAGGAAAAGCACCCGGGAGCAAAGATATGGTTTGCAACCACCAAGGCAAAGAGGTCATACAGCGAAGCCTCTTTTGCTATGGACGACTATATAATGTTTGGAAAAGAGAGCGCAGGAATACCGGAGGAGATCCTCATTGACAATGAAGAGACCTGCATCAGGATACCGATGGGTGATCAGATAAGGAGCCTCAATCTGTCAAATGCGGTGGCGATCGTGCTCTATGAGGCGCTGAGGCAGAATGACTTTATGGGGCTCGAACGAAAGGGAGAACTTCACAGGCTGAGCTGGAAGGAGTAGCAGAAAGATGAAAAATCAGGATATTCCGGTAAGATATAAAAAAGGCGATGTGCTGACCGTTGAAATTACTGATATAGGAAACGATGGCGAGGGTATAGGCAAGGTTGAGGGCTATACCCTTTTTATTAAGGATGCGGTGATAGGCGACAGGGTGAGAGCCAAGATCATGAAGGCAAAAAAGAACTACGCCTATGCACACCTTGAAGAGGTTCTGGAGGCGTCGCCATACAGGCAGGATGCGCCGTGTCCTGTGGCAAGAGCCTGCGGAGGCTGCCAGATTCAGAATATTACCTATGATAGGCAGCTTGAGTTTAAGCAGAACAAGGTGAGGAATAACATAGTTCGTCTCGGAGGCTTTGATGAGAGCTTCATAGATAGCATAACAGAGCCCATAATCGGGATGGATAACCCCTGGAGATACAGAAATAAGGCCCAGTATCCGGTGGGGAGAGACAAAAACGGCAAAATCGTGGCAGGTTTTTATGCCGGGAGAACCCACAGCATAATTCAGGCTACGGACTGCCTGATCGGGATAGAAGAGAACTCAAAGATACTTGATATCATAACTTCCCACATGGAAAAGCATGGTATTGAGCCATACGATGAGACATCGGGGAGCGGGCTTGTCAGGCACATTCTTATAAGAAAAGGGTTTGACAGCGGACAGATAATGGTGTGTCTTGTTCTGAATTATAGAAAGGGCCGTGATGAAGGTACCGCAAATAGCGGGGAGTTTTTGGCAGGACAGGACGAGCTGCTTAATAACCTCAGGTCCATTCCCGGAATGACCTCGGTCTCCGTGAGTATAAATACGGAAAAAACCAACGTCATTATGGGCAAAGAGATCGTGACGATCTGGGGGAGCGCAGCGATCACCGATACTCTGTGCGGTCTTTCCTTTGAGATATCACCGCTCTCTTTTTATCAGGTAAACCCTGTGCAGGCACAAAGGCTCTATAACCAGGCAATAGAATATGCCGATCTTACAGGCATTGAGAGTGTCTGGGACCTGTACTGCGGCATAGGTACCATCACGCTCTCCATGGCAAAATCCGCTGGAAAAGTGTACGGAGTTGAGATAATCCCGGATGCGGTAGAGGATGCCAAAAGAAATGCCGTGCGAAACAAAATTGATAACGCAGAGTTTTTCTGTGGCAAAGCCGAGGAAGTGCTTCCGGATTTTTATGAGAAACTCTCCAAAGGAAAAGATATTCTGGATGGGAAATTGCCAGGCAGCGCACTTCACCCGGATGTGATCGTGGTCGATCCCCCGAGAAAGGGGTGCGACGATAAGTGCCTTGAGACAATGCTTCTGATGAAGCCTGAGCGCATCGTCTATGTGAGCTGCGACTCAGCAACGCTTGCAAGGGACCTCAGAATACTCTGTGATGGAGGATATGAGCTAAAAAAGATCCGAGCCTGTGATATGTTCAGCTGGTCCTGTCATGTGGAGACGGTCGTACTTTTGGCCGGGAAAGAAAAATGATCATTAATACAGGACAAAGAACTGACATACCTGCATTTTATGCACAGTGGTTTGCAAATAGAATAAAGGAGGGATATGTCTGCGTTCGAAATCCCTATAATCCGGTTCAGGTCAGCAGATACAGGCTTGATCCGTCGGTGGTTGATGTTTTGGGATTTTGCACCAAGAATCCCGCTCCCATGTTTCAGTATATGGACCTGATTAAAGATTTTGGACAGTACTGGTTTGTGACGCTGACGCCCTATGGCAGAGATGTAGAGCCGAATGTGCCGGATAAGCACCGCCTGATAGAGGACTTCAAAATACTCTCGGGTATGGTCGGAATTGACTCCATAGGATGGCGCTACGATCCGATACTCTTATCTGATAGGTATACAATTGAGTATCATCTCAGCGCGTTCCGGCAGATCGCAGAGAGTCTTAAAGGATACACTAAAACTGTGGTTATCAGCTTTATCGATCTGTATCCAAAGGTTCGAAAGAACTTTCCAAATGCGCGGGAGGTTTCAAAAGCTGACAGACTGTATATCGGGAAAGAGATCATTAAGATCGCTGCTGAATGTGGAATGACAGTAAAACCATGTGCTGAGGGAGATGAGCTGGAGGAGTATGGAGCAGACTGCAGCGGCTGTATGAAGCTTAGTGATTATGAAAACGCGATAGGCAGAAAACTGAACGCACCCAAAAAGAAGGGAGCCCGAAAAGAGTGTGCCTGTTACCTGTCCTGTGACATAGGGGCCTACAATACATGCCTGCATCTTTGCAGATACTGCTATGCAAATGCTGAACCTTCAGTTATATTTGAACAGAACAGACTGCATGATCCGAAATCGCCTTTTCTGATCGGGAACTATATGGAGGGGGATGAGGTACATGATGTTATGCAAAAGTCCTGGATAGATTACCAGGAACGGATCTTTGGATTATAAACAGTCTTTATAAAGAATTATTATTGTTGTATATTATTTCAAGATGTGCTCTGGCAATTAATGATGAGGAGAAGTGTTATGAAAGAGTTTTTGAAGAAAAAGGATATTGAGATTTCCTTAAAGCGCTATGGTATTGATGCGCTGGGAGCAATGGCGCAGGGACTTTTTTGCTCACTGCTTATTGGCACGATTATAAATACGGTGGGTACCCAGTTTAAGATTCCTTTCCTGATGGAGAAGGTTGCCACTATTTCAGGTGTTGATTACACTGTTGGAGGACTTGCTACCGCAATGAGCGGTCCTGCCATGGCAGTTGCGATAGGCTATGCGCTTAAGTGTCCGCCGCTTGTGCTTTTTTCGATGATAACCGTGGGCTTTGCCGCCAACGCACTTGGCGGAGCCGGCGGACCTCTCGCAGTTCTTTTTGTTGCTATACTCGCGGCAGAGTTTGGAAAAGCCGTATCAAAAGAGACTAAGGTCGATATATTGGTCACTCCGCTTGTTACTATAGGAGTGGGAGTGTTCTTTTCCTGGCTCATAGCGCCGCCGCTTGGAAGAGCTGCTATGGCGGTGGGCAATCTCATAATGTGGGCTACGGAGCTTCAGCCGTTCCTGATGGGAATCCTGGTTTCGGTGGTAGTTGGAATGGCTCTTACACTTCCGATATCATCAGCGGCTATATGCGCGGCTCTTCAGCTCACGGGGCTTGCCGGGGGAGCAGCTGTTGCAGGCTGCTGCGCGCAGATGATCGGGTTTGCCGTTATTTCTTTTAAAGAGAACAAGTGGGGCGGACTGGTTTCCCAGGGAATCGGAACATCTATGCTTCAGATGGGCAATATCATCAGAAATCCCAGGGTGTGGATTGCACCGACGCTGGCGTCAGCTATTACCGGACCCATTGCTACCTGTATATTCAGGCTGCAGATGAACGGAGCTCCTGTTTCCTCCGGAATGGGAACCTGCGGACTTGTGGGACAGATCGGAGTATATACAGGCTGGGTAAGCGATGTGGCAGCAGGTACCAAGGCCGGTATAACAGGTTTTGACTGGCTTGGACTTCTTCTTATATCCTTTGTTCTTCCCGCTGCAATCTCACTTATTATCCATGCCGCAGTAGTAAGACTTGGCTGGGTGAAAGAGGGAGACCTTAAGCTTTGATAAATGATCATGGGGGCTGCATCATGTTTGAAACTCAGAATGCAATGATATATGTAATATTTGCTGTGCTTCTGGTCATCGTGATTGCAGCTCTTTTTATGCTTATCCGCTTTTTGAGAAGGCCGCGTAAGCTTATGATGGATGAGATGGACGGTCATGATTTTGAGTACTACTGCGCGGACCTTCTTCGGCTTAACGGATTTCTCGAAGTTGAGGTCACAAAGGGAAGCGGGGACTTTGGCGCAGATATCCTGGCTGAGAGGGACGGAGTTACCTATGCCGTTCAGTGCAAGTGCTATGATAAGCCTATTGGAGTTAAGGCGGTGCAGGAGATATATGCGGGAAGGGACTTCTATGGAAGGATGGTGGGAGTAGTGATGACCAACCAGTACTTTACCCAGCCCGCGGTGGATATGGCAAAGAAGCTCAACATCATGCTCTGGGACAGGGATTATGTAGACGATATGAAACATGGAGATGGGAATGTATAACATACATATTTCAGATGATTTCGATCTTAAGAAAATTGCAGAAAGCGGCCAGTGCTTCAGATTTAATGAATGTACCCCTGCAGCTAAGGGCGGGGAAAGCTTTCCGCTCTATAGTGTTGCAGCAAAAGACCGGCATCTTTTAATTGAGGACAAAGGAGAGGGCAACTTAAGTCTTGACTGCACTCAGTCAGAATATGAGGAATTCTGGAGGGACTATTTTGACCTGGATCTTAGCTATAAAGATGTCAGGGCAAGGATTGACCCCGAGAGCGATCCGTATCTTTACGGTGCCTCAGAGTTTGGCAAGGGGATAAGGATACTAAGGCAGGATCCATGGGAGATGCTTATTTCTTTTATCATATCCCAGAGGAAAAACATCCCGGCAATAAAGGCATCCATTGAAAAGCTCTGTGTAAAGGCCGGAAATGAGATCTTTGAGGATCAAAGATGCGGCAAGATATACTCTTTTCCGACACCTGAAAGGCTTGCGGCACTTCCTCTTGAGGAGCTTACGGCCTGCAGCCTTGGATACAGGGATAAATATGTACATCAGGCAGCGCTTGACGTTGCAAGCGGCGCTGTAGATCTTGAGGCATTTAAAAAGCTTGATGATGAAGCTCTTATGAATGAGCTTTTAAAACTCTTCGGCGTAGGAGTAAAGGTTGCAAACTGCGAGATCCTTTTTGGATATCACAGGCTGAACGCCTTTCCGAGAGATGTATGGATAAACAGGGTTTTAGAGCAGCACTATTCAGGCGGCTTTAACTTTGAGGCTTATGACCCTTACAATGGAATAATGCAGCAGTATCTCTTTTTCTTTGGTAGAGAGAATGCTTGAGAAAAGATCCCGTGTGACAGTGCACGGGGTTTTTTGTTTATGGTGAAGTTGTACATATACAAGTTGCTCGGATTGTTCATTTATGTCATTGACTAAAGAGATGCGAAAATATATTATGGATGTACTGGGATTATTCTTGAGAGTTGCGTGTTTTGGGACTCTTTTGGCATATACGACGTAGATGTGCTTAAAATGCGAAGGCAAAAGTTGTACTGTAACATCTTGTCGTTTGATACAAGAACAAAGGGATAACAGAGTTGGCTAAATATCAAAGCATAATTGACTGGATAAACAATGAGATAGATAAAGGAAATCTTCAGCCCGGTGACAAAATTCCGTCAGAGAATGAACTTTGCGGCAGATTTAATCTGAGCAGACAGACGGTAAGACATGCAATAGCACGTATGTCAGAGGACGGTCTTTTGGAGAGCAGAAGAGGAAGCGGGACCTATGTGGCAGACCAGCGAGCAGGTGAGGGCGACAAAAATGTCATAGCTGTAGTGACAACTTATGTTGATGATTATATCTTTCCCAGCATGATCAAGGGGATTGAGAGGACACTGAGCAGCAAGGGATATTTCATGCAGCTGTCATTTACGGACAATACTGTGGGAAAGGAGAGACAGATACTTCTCGATCTCCTTACCAGAAGCGATGTTGCGGGTCTCATTATGGAGCCTGTAAAGAGCGCACTTCCAAACCCGAACATGGATCTGTACAGGAAACTTAGTGAGAGAAATGTAAAGGTTTTGTTTATAAATTCATTCTATCCTGAACTGGATCTGCCGCACGTATCCCTAAATGATTCCGAATGTGCTTACCGTGCAGTCAGGGCGCTTATAGATGCAGGACACAGAAACATCGGGTGCGTTTTAAAACTCGATGACGGCCAGGGCAGGGAGAGATACAGAGGCTACTTAAAGGCCATGATTCAGAGCGGTGTGAATTTTTCCTATGACCACGTGAACTGGATCGACACAATAGATCTTAAAAACGGCAAAAGGGCTCTTATCAAGGCACTTGACAGACTTACCGGATGTACGGCGGTATTCTGCTACAACGACATGGTTGCAGGGATGATCATAGAGCTTTTGACGGACTGCGGTGTCAGGGTACCCGAGGATATGTCAGTTATCGGCATGGATGACTCGGACATGGCAAGGATGGGCGTCAGGGGAGTTACAATATCTTCAATCCCGCATCCCAAGGAAAGACTTGGAGAGAAGGCGGCACAGAACATGATCCGCATGATTCATGAGGGCAAGCTGTATTACAATGCCACACATGAGTTTGATGAGGACGTGATACTGAGAGCTTCGGTATCGGATGTGGCAAAGGCAAAGTCAGTAACAGAACAGACTGCGCAATAATGCGCTGTTTATAAAAAGGCAACCGGCAGATGCCGGACACAAAATGGAGGTTAATATGGGAGAAGCAAAAAAGGCTATAGCAGAGGGAAAGACATTTCTTGGCATTGAGTTTGGATCAACAAGGATAAAGGCAGTACTTACAGATGAGGAGTACAATCCGATAGCTTCCGGTTCACACAGCTGGGAGAACAGACTTGATGGCGGAATCTGGACCTATACTCTTGATGACGTATGGGGAGGACTTCAGGACTGTTACAGGAAGCTTGCCGAGGATGTTGAGAAGCAGTACGGAGAAAAGCTTGAGAGTGTAGGAGCCCTTGGATTTTCAGCAATGATGCACGGCTATATGGCATTTGATAAAGAGGGAGAACTTCTTGTTCCGTTCAGAACCTGGAGAAATACAATTACTGAGGAGGCATCTGACAAGCTCACTGAGCTCTTTGGCTATCACATTCCGCAGAGATGGAGCATTGCTCATCTGTACCAGGCAATATTAAACGGAGAGGATCATATTTCTAAGATTGATTTCTTTACAACACTGGCCGGTTACGTTCACTGGCAGCTGACGGGCGAGAAGGTGCTCGGCGTTGGCGATGCATCAGGAATGTTCCCGATCGATTCATCAACATGTGATTACAATGAGAAGATGCTGGATCAGTTTGATGAGCTGATCGCTCCAAAGAACCTTGGCTGGAAGATAAGGGACATTATCCCGAAGTCACTTCCTGCAGGCGTTTCAGCAGGCAAACTCACAAAGGAGGGTGCCATGAAACTTGATCCGACAGGTACTTTGAAGGCAGGCATACCGGTATGTCCACCTGAAGGCGACGCCGGAACCGGAATGGTTGCCACAAATTCTGTCGGTGTGAGGACCGGTAACATATCAGCCGGAACATCAGTCTTTTCAATGGTTGTTCTTGAGCACAGCCTCTCCAAGGCATATCCTGAGCTTGACCTTGTCACAACGCCAAGCGGAGAGGAAGTCGCAATGGTACACTGCAATAACTGCACTTCTGACCTCAATGCGTGGGTAGGCCTTTTCAGAGAGTTTGCAGGCGCGATCGGACAGGATATAGATGATGACACACTCTACGGCACACTTTATCGCAAGGCCATGGAGGGAGACGCAGACTGCGGAGGACTTCTTGCATACAACTACTTCTCAGGTGAGAGCATCACGGGCTTTAACGAGGGAAGACCTCTGTTCGTAAGACGTCCTGATGATAAGTTCAATCTGTCAAACTTTATGAGAGCGCATCTCTACACAGCACTTGGTGCCCTTAAGGCCGGCAATGATATCCTGATGAAGGAGGAGAACGTCAAGGCTGATTTCTTCTTTGGACAGGGAGGCTTCTTTAAGGTAAGAGGTGTCGGTGACAGAGTTATGGCAGCAGCTCTTGATACTCCTATCAAGCTCATGGAGACAGCAGGAGAAGGCGGCCCTTGGGGACAGGCAATCCTTGCGGGATTCATGTGCCTGAAAGAGGAGGGTGAGACGCTGGAGAAGTATCTTGCCAATAAAGTATTTAAGAGCGGCAAGGTCGAGACCTGCGACCCTGTTAAGGCTGATGTTGAGGGATTTGATAAGTTCATGAAGGATTATAACGCCGGTCTTGCAATTGAAAGAGCAGCAGTGGATAATCTGAAATAAATTGTAAAGCTGATTTAGGGAAAGGGAATAGTAATGCTTGAAGAATTAAAGAAGAAGGTTTATGAGGCAAATATTCTTTTGCCAAAGTACGGTCTTGTGACATTTACCTGGGGAAATGTAAGCGCAATCGACAGAGAGTCGGGACTCTTTGTCATCAAGCCAAGCGGTGTGGATTATGAGACTATGACACCCGATGATATGGTAGTCATGGATCTTGATGGCAACAAAGTGGAAGGAAGGCTCAATCCTTCCTCTGATACGCCAACACATGTGGAGATCTACAAGGCGTTTAAGGATGTAGGCGGTGTAGTACATACTCATTCTTCATACGCCACAAGCTGGGCGCAGGCAGGCCGCAGCATTCCCTGCTATGGCACAACTCATGCAGACTACTTCTACGGTGAGATCCCATGTGTAAGATGCCTTACAAAGGATGAGATCGAATCTGCCTATGAAGAGAATACAGGACATCTGATCGTATCCGAATTCGAGAGAATGGGAAAAGACCCTGTTGCAGTTCCGGCAGTTCTTTGCAAGAATCACGGCGTGTTTGCCTGGGGCAAGGATGCGCATGAGGCTGTTCACAACGCGGTGGTCACAGAGGAAGTCGCCAAGATGGCCTATAGATGCGAGGTTATTAATCCGCAGGTAAAGCCTGCGCCGCAGGAACTTCAGGACAAGCACTATTACCGTAAGCATGGCGCAAATGCATATTATGGTCAGAAAACCGAATGATGGTGTATGTAAATAGGTAAAAAACAGCATTTTATGCATAGAATTACCGTAATATAAGTAATACAATAGAACAAATGTTGTAAGAAAATGAAAGGAAGCATAAACTATGACCAATCTTGAATTGCAGAAAATTGCAAATGAAGTCCGCAAGGGCATTGTTACAGCGGTTCACGCAGCTAAGGCAGGGCATCCGGGTGGATCATTGTCAGCAGCAGATATCTTCACCTATCTGTATTTTGAGGAGATGAATATTGATCCCAAGGATCCGGGGAACCCTGATCGCGACCGTTTTGTTCTTTCTAAGGGACATACAGCTCCGGGGCTTTACTCAGTAATGGCTCAGAGAGGATATTTCCCGGTTGAAGAGCTCACAACACTTCGTAAGCTTGGCTCCAGGCTTCAGGGACATCCAAGCATGCAGTATCTTCCAGGCCTTGATATGAGCAGCGGATCTCTCGGACAGGGAATATCTGTTGCCTGTGGAATGGCTCTTTCTGCAAAGCTTGACAACAAGTCCTACAGAACTTACACACTCCTTGGAGATGGTGAGATAGAAGAGGGACAGGTTTGGGAAGCTGCAATGTTCGCAGGATTCCGCAAACTCGATAACCTTGTTGTTATAGTTGACAACAATGGACTTCAGATCGATGGTCCTGTTGATCAGGTATGTTCTCCATATCCTATAGACAAGAAGTTTGAGGCGTTCAACTTCCATGTGATCAATATCGATGCACATGATTTTGATGCAATAAGGGCAGCCTTCAAGGAAGCTAAAGAGACTAAGGGCCAGCCTACAGCAATCATAGCCCACAGCCTTAAGGGCAAGGGTGTCTCCTTCATGGAGGGTCAGGTTGCATGGCACGGCGTAGCACCTAATGATGAAGAGTATGCTGTTGCTATGGCAGATCTCGAGAAGATCGGCAAAGAGCTGGAAGGCTGAGAAGGAGGTTGAATCATGAGTGAAGTTAAGAAGATAGCTACAAGAGACAGCTATGGCAAAGAGCTTATAGAGCTTGCCAAGGTCAATGACAAGGTGGTTGTACTGGACGCAGACCTTGCAGCAGCAACAAGGACAGGATGGTTTAAAAAGGAATTCCCCGACAGGCACATTGACTGCGGTATCGCTGAATGCAACATGATGGGAATCGCTGCAGGCCTTGCAACAACAGGTAAGATTCCTTTTGTGAGCACTTTTGCGATGTTTGCTACAGGACGTGCTTTCGAGCAGGTCCGCAATTCAATAGGTTACCCTCATCTCAATGTTAAGATTGGCGGAACCCATGCCGGAATAACTGTAGGTGAGGACGGAGCCAGCCATCAGTGCAACGAGGATATAGCACTTATGCGCACTATTCCCGGAATGGTTGTTATGTGTCCCGCTGATGACATCGAGGCAAGGGCCTGCGTAAGGGCAGCAGCAGAGCACGAGGGCCCTGTATATATAAGATTTGGACGCGCGGCATGCCCAGTTGTCAATGACAGACCGGATTACAAGTTTGAGATTGGAAAAGGCACTGTACTCAGAGAGGGCAGTGATGTTAGTATTATTGCAACAGGTATTGGTGTCGGTGCTGCTCTTGAAGCCGCTGAGAAGCTTGCAGCAGACGGCATCAGCGCAGAAGTTGTAAACATCTGTACCATCAAACCCATAGACAGAGAGCTTGTTGTTGCTACTGCCAGGAAGACCGGTAAGGTTGTAACAGTAGAGGAGCACTCGGTTATCGGAGGCCTTGGAAGTGCTGTATGCGATGTGCTTTCAGAAGAGCATCCCACTGTTGTAAAGAAGATCGGAATGCAGGACAGATTTGGAGAATCCGGATCTGCAGCAGCTCTCGTAGAGAAATATGGTCTCGATGGAAATGGTGTTTACGCATCAGTAAAGGAATTTCTTAAGTGATGAATATTTTAAGCCCCTCTATTCTGGCCATTGATTTTAAAAATATGGGACAGCTCATTAAGGACGTTGACAGAGCCGGAGCAAAGTATCTGCATGTAGATGTGATGGACGGCGTTTTTGTTCCGTCAATCTCATTTGGAATGCCGGTTATAAAGAGCATAAGAAGTGCGACGGATATTGTGTTTGACGTACACCTTATGATCGTGGATCCCATAAGATACATCCGTGAGTTTGCTAAGATCGGAGCGGATATCATAACCTTCCACCTCGAGGCTGCGAAGGATGTAAAGGCAGTAATAGATGAGATCCACAGTGCCGGCAAGAAGGCAGGACTGTCGATCAAGCCCGGAACCGATGTTAAGGAGCTGATTCCATATCTTGACCTGGTGGACATGATACTTGTCATGACCGTTGAACCGGGGTTCGGCGGACAGAAGTTCATTGAAGAGAGCTATGACCGTATCCGATCTGTCAGGAAGATGCTTGATGAGAGAGGTCTTAATATCGACATTCAGGTTGACGGCGGCGTGACCGGAGACAATCTTAAATCCATACTGGATGCCGGAGCAAACGTGATCGTGGCAGGGTCGGCGATATTTAACGGCGATGCATTTTCTAATACCGAGGCTTTTATGAGAGTCCTTGATGGTAAAGAGTGATCAGTAAATTAAGTGGTTCTTTACTTCCACAGCGGAAGTGAAGAACCACTTTTTTATTTCATAGGAAATTCCTCTGAATTTCCTATGAAATAAAAACGTTTTAGCTATATTTACAGAAATTTTAGCACATAACTATACAATACCAACAAATATGTATTTGCTATATTGCATTTATATGCGCATAGTGCTAGACTACGAATTACAAAAAATAAAAACGTTTTTATTAAGGTTTCTACAGGTTTTTGGGAGGTTTATATGAGGAATAAATGGATTTATGGGGTCAGCGCACTTTGTCTGATCCTGATGCTCCCATTTTTCAACTGGATAAGAGTGGTCAATCTGGTATCTCTTTTTTCAAAAATCGGGGTTACCAAAGAGATGGCGGGAAGTCTTTATACGGGGTACAACCTGTATAACCTGCTCTCCTTTGTCCAGTATGCAAATCAGGGAGTGCTGGGACTGTTCGCAATGGTCCTTCTGATACTTGCCGCCGCAGCTATATACTTCAATGTAGCATATATCATCCGCGGCATTTTCGGTATCAAAAAGGGGAAGGGGGAGCTTTCCCTGCTGGCAGCCGGCAAATGTGCTTTCCTGTTTCAGTTCATCTGTGCAGCGGCAACAGTTGTATTTGTGATTTTTTCAAATGCAAAATTCAGGATGACGGGTTTTCTTCCCGGAATCGCAGTATATCTGGAACTTGTGATATCGCTTGTTTCATATATCTATATCAAGTTCCTTGAGGCCAAAGAGAGGGAAAAGTACAGAGAGCATGGGCTTCTTGTGGAGCTTAAGAGGAACTGGGTACTGTTTGTCATGCTTATCCCGACATTCGTGTATTTTATGATAAACAATTACCTGCCGATGCTTGGTGTGTACTTCGCGTTTACATCATTCAACTTCAGGGATGGCCTGTGGGCAAGCCCCTTTACAGGGTTCAAGAATTTTGAATTCCTGATAAAGGCCGATCTCTTCCGCCTCACCAAGAATACTGTTCTCTACAACGTGGTATTCATAGGTGTTGGCAATGTGCTTCAGATCATCTTTGCGATACTTGTCAGCAGAGTCACGGTCAAGTGGTTCAAGAAGACCAGCCAGACACTGATGTTCATGCCCTACTTTGTATCCTTCGTTATCCTGAAGGTTATAGTTTATAACGTATTTGAGTACCAGTACGGACTTATCAACAACATCGTCACATCCTTTGGCGGTGAGAGGATAGACTTTTACAACAATGCATCCTACTGGCCGTTCCTTATAACCTTCTTCTATCTGTGGAAGAATATCGGATACGGAATGGTAGTATATCTCGCCACAATAATGGGAATTGACAATGAGATATACGAGGCGGCAAGAGTCGACGGAGCCAATGATCTGCAGCAGATATGGTATATCACACTGCCGCACATTAAGCCGACATTTATCATTCTTCTTCTGTATGCGCTTGGAAGCATCATGAAGGGACAGTTTGAGCTGTTCTACCAGCTCATCGGCAACAACGGAGTATTATTCAATGCCACAGATATTTTTGACACCTATGTATACAGGATCACCATGACACAGCCACTTTCAATAGGCCTTGGAACTGCAGCAGGTCTCTACCAGTCGCTGTTTGGATTTTTTATCATCGTGATCGTAAACTATGTTGTCAAAAAGAAAAATCCGGAATATGCATTATTCTGAGAAAGGAGCCGTAAGATGTCAAAAGATATGGATTATGAACCGACGGTTCAAAAGACTATAAAAAAATCCACGGGAACAAAAGTGTTTGAGGCAATAGCCTATACACTGCTTGTCCTTGGATCCATCATATGTGTGCTGCCTTTTATCATCATTGTTTCGGGTTCTTTTACAGACAACACCACGATCCTTGTAAAGGGGTATTCGCTTCTTCCGAGGGACTTTACTTTTTCGGCTTATCAGACGATCTTTCGCTCACCCAAGGATATACTTCAGGCCTACAAGATGACATTCTACTATACGATTGTCGGAACCGGCCTCGGACTTATGATGATCACACTGACAGGCTATGTCATTTCGAGAAAGGAGTTCAAGTACAGAAACACGGTTTCCTTCCTTATATATTTTACAAGTATATTCGGAGGAGGAATGATCCCATGGTATCTGATGTATGCCAATGTACTTAATTTAAAGGGCTCGACAATTCCGATCTGGTTCCCCGCTCTTATGAGTCCGTTTCTTGTTATCCTTATGAGAACTTTCATCGTGGGAGCGGTTCCGGATGCCATAACGGAGTCGGCCAAGATTGACGGAGCAGGACACTTTACCATATTTTTCAGAATCGTACTTCCGGTGCTTAAGCCGGGACTTGCTACGGTAGGTCTTTTCCTGGCACTGGGCTACTGGAATGACTGGTACAGATCGTCGATGTTCAGCACCAATTCATCCACCTGGCAGCTGCAGTTCTATCTCTACGACCTGCTTAATGCCACGACTGCGATGAAGCAGATGGCATCAAATGTAAGTATGAAGACCGCAGAGCTTCCGACAGAGTCAGTCAAGCTTGCGATGGCTGTAGTAGCCACGGGTCCTGTTCTTTTGTTCTATCCGTTTGTTCAGAGATTCTTTGTATCAGGAATCACAGTCGGAGCGGTAAAAGGCTGATAAAAGTTTTTTATCGGCAAAAATAAAAACGTTTTTACACATAATCTTTTAAAGAAAAAAGGAGGCAAAAAATGAAAAGGAAAGTTTTAAGCGTGCTATTGTCAATGACAATGCTGGCGGGGGCAGCTGTGGGATGCGGAAGTGCAGGTACACAATCTGCAGCAGACCAGCTTGAGGCAGAAGGAGTAACTGAGATCCCTGCAGCACAGGAGGAGACCAAAGAAGAAACGGCGCAGGCTCCATCGGAGAGTGCAGCCCTGGAAGAGGCTCAGGGGATAGATCTGTCAGATCAGGTTGACCTGGTATTCTACGTTATGGGCGATGCACCTCAGGATGAGGAGATGGTGGAAGGCGCGATCAACGAGAAGCTCCTTGAGAAGTGCAATGCCACGATCGATATGCAGTTCTCTACCTGGACTGATTTCCAGCAGAAGTATGCCAATGAGATCACAGCGCAGAGCGCAGACCTTATCTATATAGCAAACTGGCTCAACTATGGTCAGCTTGCAAGTAGCGGAGCTTTTGAAGAACTTGATGACATGCTCGACTCGGTAGCACCAGACCTGAAGGCACTTGTAGGCGATGCAAACCTCAATATGTGCAGGGTTGGCGGCAAAATCTATGCAATCCCGAACACATGGCCTGAGTATGTGTGTAACGGTGTTAAGTACAGAGAAGACCTCAGGGCAAAATATAACCTTCCTGTTCCGGACTCACTTGAGAATCTTGAGGCATATCTTCTTGGAATCCAGGAAAATGAGCCTAACCAGGGACTTCTTACAGTTACAACAGAAGAGAGCCAGGGACTTAAGACAGGATTTGATGCAGCATGGGCTCTGAACTTCAAATATCCCTGGGTAGCCAACAACGGACTTGATTACGGTCTTGCGGCTAACTATGATTCACCTGCAGACGTTTACGATTACTGGTATTCAGATGATTTTGTAGACGACATGAAGCTTATGAAGAAGTGGGCAGATCTTGGCTTCTGGTCAAAGAGTGCTCTTTCTGACACAAACAACTCGGATGCATACAAGAATGGACTGTGCGTTGCTGAGGTTGCAGGACAGAACCCCAACAAGCAGATCACAGCAATAGCTGATTTTGAAAATGCAGGCGAGGGATGGGAGTCAGGCTACGTTGCATACGGTGAGACAAACGGAATCATCTATCCCGGACATGCAACTCAGAACGGAACAGCTATTGTAAGGGGGTGCAAGAATCCCGAGAGAGCACTTCTTGTTCTTCAGACACTTCTTTGCGATGACGAAGTGAATGCGCTTATGCAGTACGGTATCAAGGGAACACACTATGACGTGGCAGACGGCATCTACAAGAACCTCCAGGAAGAAGCCGGAGAGACACCTACATTCCCTTATGAGGGATTCAACACATGGAACCTCAGAAACGGCGACACCAAGCTTCCTCAGAGGACAGATGTAGCTCTTCAGGAGATGTTTGACAAGTATGCGGTTCTCGGCGAAAAGACCAAGTTCCCCAATGTAAATATCTATGACGGATTCTCAGAGAACTATGATACATACAGCGCTGAGAGATCAGCAGTAAGCAACGTTATGAGACAGTATCTTGCACCTCTTGAGGCAGGACTTGTGGATGATGTTGACGCAGCAGTTGAAGAGTTCAGAGGCAAGATGAAGGAAGCCGGAATAGATAAGTGCCGCGAGGAGTACACCAAGCAGTGGCAGGCATACTGTGAGGAGTATTCTTACAAGTGATTTAATCTAATTATGATATAATGGCAGAGGGTAAAGAGTTGCCCTCTGCCGCAGATAAGAATTTGCGGATGATATCGAAAAAGAGGTATCTGTCTTGTCAAAAGAAAGAAGCAAAAAGATAACAATTAAAGATGTGGCAAAAGAAGCGGGAGTATCCATTTCTACTGTATCAAATGCCCTTAATAACGTGAATGTCCTAAGTCCCGACACCAAGGAAAAGGTACTTGAGGTTGCCAGGAGACTTAATTATACACCCAATCTGAACGGCAGGAATCTAAAGGCGCAGGCAACCGGTGTGCTGGGGCTGTTTCTCGGAGCAATAAGAGGACCATATTACGGCGAACTGTCTGATTCCATATACAGGGCCTGCCAGGAAGGCGGCTATGAGCTTGAGATATTTTTGAGCTCGCAGCCTTCGCATATTATTGCAAATATCCTGGGACACAGGGTTGACGGAGCAATCATTTTAAACTCTGCAATCGGTGAGCGGCAGGCGCAGATACTTAAGGATCAGGGAATACCTACGGTGTACATAGACAGGATCCTTGTGGGAGAGAAGTCATCGAGTGTTGTTTTTGATTCCTACAACGGCGGCGAGCAGGCAGCAAAATTTCTTTTAGAGCTTGGGCACAAGAAATTTATGTATATTGAAGGAGCCAAGGACAACTACGATAACATAGAGCGTAGGAAAGGTTTCTTTGAGGCCCTTAGGAAAGCAGGTATCGTCGTTGATGAGGATTACATTCTTAAAGGCGACTTTGAACGTGTGACAGCCTATGAGTCAGTACTTGAATTTATAGAATCAGGTAAACAGCTTCCCGATGCGATCTTTGCATCTAACGATCTCAGTGCCATTGGAGTAGTCGAAGCGCTTAGAAACGCAGGAGTAAAGGTCCCGGAACAGGTAAGCGTGATAGGATGCGATGACATAGAGACCACCAGGCTTGTGAGTCCTTCTGTTACCACCATAAGGACATACTTTGAGAAGCAGGGCATCATAGCAGTAGAACAGCTTATACGGATGATAAACGGAGAGTCCGGAAAGCTGATAACCCTAAATGGAAGGATAATCCCGCGCGATTCAACAACAGCAAAGGATTTATCATGAAAGATATAAGAATTACAGAGACCGACAGAGCCCTTGGAAAATACTGGAGTGAGTCCTCCGGGCAGGATCTGGGGCCGGCGGGAGAGATGAAACTGGTAGTTATCTACCCCGATGAGAAGGAGACTACCATCCGCGGATTCGGAGGCGCTTTTACAGAAGCCGCAGCTCACACCTACAGCGGTCTTTCGGAAAACAGGAAAAAGGCGCTTATAAACGACCTTTTTGGAGAAGGCGGTCTTAGATACAATATGGGCCGCATACACATGAACAGCTGCGATTTTGCGCTTGGGAACTATACATATATTAATGAAGGGGACGAGACCCTGGAGAGCTTTGATATCTCCCATGATGAAAAAGAGATCATTCCCATGATCAAAGCAGCAGAGAAAGAACTTGGCAGAGGGCTGAAACTTATGATGGCGCCCTGGTCACCGCCGCCATTTATGAAGACGAACGGCGAGATGAACCACGGCGGTAAGCTGAAAGATGAGTACAGACAGCTCTGGGCATCGTATTTTGTTAAGTTTATTCAGGAATACAAAAAGAGAGGAATCGACATTTCTTTTACAACTATACAGAATGAGCCAATGGCAACACAGACCTGGGACTCCTGTGTGTATACAGCCAATGAGGAGGCGGACTTTGTCGCAAACTTCCTTGGCCCTGCCCTTAAGAAGGCGGATCTTTTAGATGATGTCAGGATCTTTGTGTGGGATCACAACAAGGAAGTCGCCTATGACAGGCTAAAGGAGATACTGGGGACACCCGGCGCGGATGAATACGTCTCCGGATGCGCCGTTCACTGGTATACCGGAGATCACTTTGACGAGCTTCGCCTCATCAGGAAGTACTATCCCGATAAAGAGATCTTTTTCACAGAGGGATGTGTTGAGTACTCGATCCTGGCCGGCGCCGGAGATGTTCATAACGCTGAGATGTATGCCCACCAGATGATGGGTAATCTTAAGGGCGGCTGCAATGCGATAATCGACTGGAACCTCATGGTGGACTATGAGGGCGGACCTAATCATGTCGGCAATTTCTGCGATGCTCCAATAAAGGCAAATAAGTCGGGAGATGATTATGAGAAGAAGCTTTCCTACTATTATATAGGTCATTTCTCAAGACATATCAAAGAGGGAGCGGATCTCATATGGAGCACAAGCTACACTGATGAAATAGACAGTGCTGCTTTTGCAAACCCGGATGGAGAGAGGGTCGTGGTCATTCTCAACAAATCGGACAAAGAGATACCGGTGAATATTAAGGAAGGCAACTCATCAACGCAGATTACGCTTAGTCCTCATTCCATAAAGACGGTTTTATACTACATGTAAAAGTACTTTGCAGCTTCATGAATTATTATTCAGGAAGTCTTACGTTATCAAAATTTCATTGACAAATATAAATGTATACATTAAACTTTGTGTCGTGTAGTTGCAAGGAAAACCCCATGTGGAATACACATGGGGCTTTTTTTGCGAAAAAATCAACAAAAGCCTTTATAAGGCAGGAGGAATTATGAAGAGATTTTTTGCAACAATGATTGCAGGCATTTCATGTGTAGCAATGCTTGCAGGATGCGGCAATTCTGCATCAACAGAAACAGCAGCAGAGAAGACTGAGAATGCTGCAACAGAAACTGCAGAGACTACAGAAGCTTCAGGTAGCACAGAAGCTGTAGAGACTCCTGCAGAAAATGTAAAGATCGACAAGCTCACAATAGGTTTTGTACCTTCACGTGATCCTGATGAGATCGTTACAGCAACTGAACCCCTGAAGGAGCTTCTTTCAAGCGAGCTGGCCGGCCTTGGATATGAGGTTGGTGAGGTTGACATCACTGTCGGAACAAGCTATGAGGCCGTAGGTGAGGGCCTTTCAGCGGGAACAATAGATGTAGGTCTTATTCCCGGTGGTACTTATGTACTTTACGAGGATGGATGTGATGTAATCCTTACAGCAACGAGAGACGGTCTTTCAATCGAGAGCCCTGATGCCAAGACATGGAATGACAACAAGCCCACTGAGCCTACACCTGATAACCAGGTAACATTCTACCGTGGACTTATCATCGCAGGACCTTCAGAGGCAGGTCAGGCTATTGCTGCCAAGGTAAACGGCGGTGAGCAGATCACATGGGAAGATCTTGACGGCCTCAACTGGAGTGTAATGAACTCTTCTTCATCAGCAGGATATATCTATCCTTCACTCTGGCTTCAGGAGAACTACGAGAAGCACATCACAGACCTTACACATGCTGTTCAGGCTGATTCTTACGGCAATGCTTTCGCAAGACA
>JAEEGL012950335.1_pt1 | contig 24270 bp, 21 predicted proteins | sample 9134231 | NCBI WGS metagenome assembly JAEEGL01 (sample SAMN16246548, study PRJNA631951) | gut metagenome | biome: gut microbiome; feature: rumen; material: fiber-attached | host: Bos | place: Iran: Karaj | collected 2018-10
ACGGGACCATCAAGACCTTTTCCAGAGGCGGTTCGGATATCACCGGTTCGATCGTAGCCAGCGCGGCCAACGCCGCCATCTACGAGAACTGGACGGACGTTTCCGGTTTCATGATGGCAGATCCGCGAGTCGTTCATGACGAAACACCGATCCGGACCATCACGTACAGAGAACTGAGAGAGCTTTCCTACATGGGGGCAACCGTCCTTCACGAAGACGCCATCTTCCCTGTCCGCAACGCCGGGATCCCGATCAACATCCGGAACACGAACAAGCCTGAAGATCCGGGAACCATGATCGTAGCCCAGGCGGACGGTTATGACACCGAGCACATCATCACGGGCATAGCCGGAAAAAAAGGCTTTTCCGTCATCAATATCGAGAAGGATCTGATGAACGCTGAAGTCGGATTCACCCGCCGTCTGCTGGACGTGCTGGAAGATAACGATTTGTCCTTCGAACATCTTCCTTCGGGCATCGACACGATCAGTATCATCATGTCGACCGACTCCCTTGCAGAAAAAAAGGAAAAACTCCTTTCATCCATCGAGCGCCGTGTCCGTCCGGACAATATGTCGACCGAAGACGGATTGGCTCTGATCGCAGTGGTTGGCCGGGGCATGGTCAAAGCCAAAGGTACCGCGGCCAGGGTTTTCGATGCACTGGCATCTTCCGGAGTCAACATCCGCATGTTGGATCAGGGCTCCAGTGAGCTCAACATCATCATCGGGATCGAGGAACATGATTTTGAAAGCGCCATGAAGGCAATTTATCAGGAATTCGTGAAATGATCCAAAAAAACGGCCCGCACCGGAAATCCCTTCTGATGCGGGTCGATTTTGCACTTTTCAGTTTTTTCAGCTCATCTTTTCGGCCATCTGACCGCCTCCCAGGATATGGAAGTGCAGGTGGTGTACGCTTTGGCAGGCGTCTTTCCCGCAGTTAGAAACAATGCGGTAACCGTTGGTCAGGTTCTGCATTTTTGCGATTTTCGGGATCGCCTCGAAAATTTTAGAAACATCCGAGCTGTTCTTTTCATCGATTTCATCCGCGGAACCGATATGGCGTTTGGGAACGACCAGAATATGAACGGGCATTTGGGGATTGATATCCTTGAAAGCATAGACCCATTCGTCTTCATATACTTTAGCGGACGGAATCTCTCCGGCCACGATTTTGCAAAACAGGCAATCCATAAATAATCATTCTCCTTTTCGAGTGATGCATCACCATTATACTGTTCTCTTCCCGATTCTGTCAAGTTAGCGATAAGGAGTTTCCATGACAGCAGCAAAAAACATCCTTCCCAATCCGAACACCGCGAGCGATATCTGGACCGGTTTGGAACATGAAACAAGGCCCATCGTGATATACGGCATGGGTGACGGAGCAGACAAGATCTTATACCAATGCAGCCGAAGGCACATCGAGATCTCCGATTTCTTTGCCAGTGACGACCACGTCAGGGGGCAGTCTTTCCACGGGAAGCCGGTACTCCGTCTTCAGGACGTGGAATCCCGTTACGGATCCGACTGCCTGATCCTCATCGCTTTTGCGAGTTCGCTCCCGAACGTGCTGGAACAGATCCGGGACCTTCGAGCCAAACATGCCGTTCTGGTACCGGACACTCCCGTTTTCGGAAACACTTTTTTCACCAAAGAATTCTATCGTGATCACTTTGAGAGGTTGTCTACTGTGATGGGCTGGCTCTCGAATGAGCCGTCCAGAGACCTGTTTGCCAAACTGATCCGCTACAAACTGAGCGGAGATTATGCCGGGCTGGACGGAACGGAATCCGACGCCAATCAGATACTGGACAAGGTCCTGAACATGAAAGACTACCGGGTTGCCTTGGATCTCGGGGCCTACACGGGCGATTCCGTAGCGGAATGGCTAGACCATGCTCCGGAACTGAAGACCGTTTTCGCGTTCGAACCGGACGTTCACTCCCAGAAAAAGCTTTCGGCATATGCAGAGAGCATCTCCGATCGGGTCGAATTGCATGTCGAACCCTATGCGGTATGGTCCGAATCCGGGACTCTCGAGTTCGACGCCAACACGAGAGGAAACAGAAACGCCTGCGTCATGGATCACTACGGCGATGCGGTCAGGGACAGAAAAAAGAAATCCAGGACCGTGGAGGCCGTTTCTCTGGATGACTGGATGACGAAGAACAGACTGCCGTCGCGCCTCGATTTGATCAAAATGGACGTGGAAGGTTCCGAAAAAGAGGTATTGAAAGGCTGCACCAAGCTGTTCCGCACCTATGCGCCGGATATGCAGATCTCCCTGTACCACCGGCCGGAAGACCTGTTCGAGTTGCCCGAAGCCGTTCATCGTTCGTTCCCGGATGCCAAAATGCTGATCCACCGGACGCCCTATGTCCCGGCATGGGACGTCAATCTGTTCGTGATCCAGAACAGAACATAGAAAAAGATCGAGGAAGAATGATGAGTTCTTCCTCGATTGCTTCTTAGATTAAGTTCGATTATTTGTACTTGCGTTTGCGAGCCGCTTCGGACTTCTTCTTCCGCTTCACGCTCGGCTTCTCATAATGCTCTCTCTTGCGGAGCTCATTCTGAATACCGGAACGTGCCCAAGTACGTTTGAACCGACGGAGAGCACTATCCAAAGATTCGCCTTCCTTCAGCTTAACCTCAGCCATCGTTATCCCCCCCTCCGTTCATAAAATTGTTGTCGTGCGGACAACGAGGCTATTTTACTACAGACTGTTCAAAAAGTCAATAGAAATTTAAAAAAACTCAACTCAGCTTCTTGTGCCATGCCACAGATCCGGTCATGGCAAAAGGCAGGATCCAGAAACAGGTATCCGAGATGTAGTAGAAGAAATACCGGTTCAGCCGGTCGGACAGTTCCAGACTCGTCCTGTTGAAGAGCACCCATGTCCCGTCAATGAAACTCCAGACGCCCAGCGCAATACAGACGCCGCACATGGCCAGAAAGGCGATTCTCATCCATTCGAACTTGAAATCCGTCAGGATCAGGATCACGAAGAACGTGTAGGCGGTTGCCAGCAAAAACACTTCCAGGGTATACAAAACGTCATGGATCGCGCTGAAACCCTGTGAAAAGAACAGCAAAACCCGCTGGATGTTGTACCCGATCATGATATTGACAGGGATAGCCAGGACCCACATATGCTTGTGATGCATCCCGTTCCAGTCTCCGTAAAAGACCAGAAACAAGACCGCCATCAGCAAGGAGTAGATGGCCATCATCTTGCTCGGATCGTGCTGGTAGAAAAAGAACAAAATGCTCGCTACGACCAAAATGATGGAAAAAATCCTGAAGATTTTGATTCTTGTTGAAGACGCTTTCGGTATCGACATTTGAAACAACCATCCATTCCCTTTTGATTTGTTTTTGCCGTTTGCTGCCCAAACGGTGTTTTTTGTACGGACTCAGCGGACGACGAAATTCACGATCCGGTTCGGCACGACGATCTCTTTGACGACCGTTTTGCCGTCCAGCGTTGAGATCATCCGCTCATCTGCCTTGGCCAGTCTCAAAGCTTCCTCTTTGTCGCAGTCTTTGGGCATCATCACGGTCGCGCGCAATTTACCGTTGACCTGGATAGCCACTTCGATCGTGCTATCCACGACTTTGGAAGGATCGTATTCGGGCCATGCTGCCAGAGAGCACAGATCCTTATGACCTGAGACCTGCCAGATCTCTTCGCACAGATGCGGTGCGAACGGGCACAGCAACCGGACGAAAATGCTCAGCTGATTCGAGCTGATCGTTCCGGCTGACTCGATGTCGTTGAGCAAGGACATCATCGCGGCGATCGCCGTGTTGTATTTCATATCCTCGATGTCCTCGGAGACTTTTTTGATCGTCTTGTGGAATGCGTTCTCCAACCCGTTGTCGGCTTGATCGTTGACCCGTCCGGGCAGATCTGCCACACGTTCCAGGAAACGCTTGCATCCTTTTACGGAAGAATCCGACCAGGGCGTTGCAGCTCCGTAATCTCCCATGAATAGGATATAGGTGCGGAGCGTGTCGGCTCCGTATGCGTCGATGACATCGTTAGGATCCACGACATTTCCGAGCGATTTGCTCATCTTGACGCCGTTGGCGCCGAGGATCAGGCCCTGTGCAGTCCGTTTGGCATACGGTTCGTCGCATGGGACGACGCCCAGATCATAGAGAAACTTATGCCAGAATCTGGAATAGATCATGTGACGGGTCACATGTTCCATGCCTCCGTTATACCAGTCGACGGGCATCCAGTATTTCAGTTTTTCGGGATCCGCCACAGCCGTATCGCATTTCGGATCGATATAGCGGAGGAAATACCAGGATGAACCGGCCCACTGAGGCATCGTATCGGTTTCGCGCTTGGCTTTTCCGCCGCACTTCGGGCAGGTGCAGTTCACAAAGGAATCGATGCGGGCCAGAGGGCTCTCGCCGCCTTCTCCGGGCAGGAAAGCTTCCACATCCGGCAGTTTGAGCGGCAGTTCTTCGTAAGGAACGGGAACCATGCCACACTTGGGACAGTGAATGATCGGAATGGGTTCGCCCCAGTAACGCTGTCTGTTGAACGCCCAGTCTTTCATTTTGTACTGGACGCCGGCTTCGCCCACTCCCATGGATTCCAGTTTTTCAATCATGACGCAGATGGCGTCTTTTTTGTTGTCGATGCCGTTCAGGAAGTCCGAGTTGATCATCTTGCCGTCGCCTGCATACCAGCCTTCGGACATGTCTCCTTCGATGACCTGGACGATATCCAGACCGAATGCTTTGGCAAAATCATAGTCGCGCTGGTCATGAGCGGGGACCGCCATGATCGCGCCTGTCCCGTATCCCATCATGACGTAGTCTGCGACAAAAATCGGGATCTCTTTTCCGGAAACGGGATTGACGGCGACCAGCCCTTCTACCTTGACGCCTGTTTTGGTTTTGACCAGCTGCGTGCGTTCGAATTCGGTCTTTTTGGCGCATTCTTCGCGGTAAGCGGCAATGGCGTCCATATTGATCCTTCCGGCATTCTTGTCCAGCACGGGATGCTCGGGAGCGATGACCATGAACGTGACACCGAATAAAGTATCCGGCCTGGTCGTGTATACTCTCAAAGTGTCCTCAGTTCCCTTCAACGGGAAATTGACGAACGCACCGGTGGATTTACCGATCCAGTTCTCCTGCTGCATTTTGATATTCGGGAGATAATCCACTTCGTCAAGACCTGTCAGCAGTCTGTCGGCATATCTGGTGATGCGCAAATACCAGACGTCTTTTGTCTTCTGAATGACGTCGCTGTGGCAGATGTCGCATTTGCCGCCCTGTGAATCCTCGTTCGACAAAACGACTTTACAGGAAGGACAGTAATTGACGAGCGCCGTATCGCGGAAGGCCAGCCCTTTCTCGAACATCTTCAAAAAGATCCACTGGGTCCATTTGTAATAGTCTACATCTGTCGTGTCGATCACCCGGCTCCAATCGAATGAAAAGCCGGCGCGTTTGAGCTGACTGGTAAAATGTTCGATATTTCTGTCCGTGGTCACTCTGGGGTGAACACCGTTTTTGATGGCATAGTTTTCAGCCGGCAGTCCGAACGCGTCGAAACCGATGGGAAACAGAACATTGTAGCCCTGCATCCGTCTCTTTCTGGAAACCACTTCCAAGCCGGAATAGGCCTTGATATGGCCCACGTGCATGCCTGCGCCGGACGGGTACGGGAATTCGACCAGGGCATAGAATTTTTTCTTGTCCGACTGGTCCTCTGCCCGGAAAGCTTTCCGTTTTTCCCACTCTTTTTGCCATTTCTGTTCGATGTTTCTAAAATCGTATTTCATAAAGTCGCATCCTCCGCGGATTCGACGGGAATGATCCTGTCCGCATCCGCATATAATTTTTCGATGTTGTAAAACTCTCTGGATTCCCGGAACATGATATGTACCAGAACCGAGCTGTAATCCAGAACTGCCCACACGCGGCTCTTGAGGTCCTCTTTCCGAACGGGAGGCAAACCCTTTTCGGTGGTCATAAATTCCAGCGTGCCTGAAATGGACTGGACCTGAATGCCGCTCTGGGCGGTAGCCAAAACGTAAAAATCAGTGACGTCGGATTTTCCGCGCACGTCGATGATCTGGATATCTGTGGCGTGGCACTGGTTGAGGATCTGGGCCGTAGCGATCGCGATTTCCTCTGCATTGGCCTTGGACAGATCCGGCAGGTGCTTGGCCAGTTCTTCTTCGTTTCCGTAACTCTTGATATAAACTTGCTTGGTTTCAGGCATTATGATTCTTCCTTTTTTCGTATTCTTCCCGCTCGAAAAGCAGATCGTTTCGGGCGGCTATCGTGTCAGGGCTGATCGGAATCTGATCTTCGAGCAAAGACCGGATCGTCATATCGAACGAACGGATCATGACTTTGCGAAGATGGCTGTATCTCTGTTCGGGATCCATGGAAAACGGGTCAGCCCCCCAGAACATTTCCCGCAGGATCACGCAATCCTCGAACTTCCTCGTTTCGTCGATATAGTCCGCGAGATAGAGGATCCGCTCCGTGATCGTCATTTTTTCGTGGCCAGTCGTATGCCAGCGGACAGCGGAAACGATGACGGGATCCGCATATTCCGGAAAATCCCTGCCTATCAGTGCGGCCGCCGTTTTGGCATGCAGCGTCTTCGGCATCAGCGCATCTCTGAACGGATCGTAAGGCACCCCCAACTCTTCGCAAAGTTCAAACTGCTGTTCCGCAGTCAGTTCTTTGGTCAGGTCATGCAGAAGACCCGCGATATACAGTTTGTCTGCCTCTTCCGGACAGTAGAGATCGGCCATTCGAACGGCCATGTCTGCCACGGCCCTGGTATGGGCAAACCGTTTGGGAGACATTCTGTTCCCGACCGTTTCGAGCAGGTTATCTAATTCTTTGGGATCAAACATATCTCGCCTCAAAGGTACAGTTTTTGTGAACGGATATACTCTTCCACGGCATCGGGGACAAGACCGGTCAGGGGTTTCCCTTCTTTCGCCATCTGGCGGATGCGTGAAGATGACACGGGAAACGGGTCGATCTGGATCTTGCGTACCATCTTCCCGTACCTGTCAAGGTATTCTTTCAGTTTTTTGATGATCTGGCCGTCCAGCAAAGGATCGTTTTCCCTTCTGACGTAAACCGGATAGCATAGTTCAAACAGAGCGGCCGGATCTTTCCATTTGTCCAGAGAAAGGATCACGTCGCTCCCGCACAGGAGAAACAGCCGCACGTCGTCTGCCCGCAAGGCGCGAAGCGTGTCGACGGTGTAACTGGGACCTCCTCTCCGGATCTCCAGATCCGAAACGATCACCCCGTCGATGCCTTCGAAGGCCAGTTCGCACATTTTCAGCCGATCCATGGGAGATACGTCTCCGATATCCGATTTTCCGGGACTGATGTACGCGGGGATGACGAAGAGATAGTCCAGGCGCATCTGCTCCATAAAGGCTTTGGCGGCTCTGACATGTCCCTGATGGACGGGAGAAAAAGATCCCCCGAAAACGCCTACCCTTCTGAAATCGTTGATCGGATTCTCACTCATGGCAGGACGATTTTCCTCTTTTTGGGGTCTTGCGCCGTCCGATACAGGATGATCTTGCGTCCGATTGCTGCAACGGGCTGAGCATGCAGCTGCAAGGCCAGTTCTTCCAGCGCGTCCCGGGCGTCCATGAAAGCCGTTTCCAGAACCGTGATCTTGATCAGTTCCCTTGCTTCCAGCGCCGCGTCAGCAGACGCGACTACATGGTCTGTGATCCCGTCTTTGCCGATCTGCATAACGGGTTGCAGACTTCCTGCCCGGCTTTTCAAAAAAGCCCTTTGCTTACTGGTTAACTCCATGGTCTTCCTCAATTCTTTGTTTTAATGCCAAGGCAAAAGCCCGCACGGCGCGACCGCGGTGAGAGATCTTGTTTTTCTCTTCCGGGGACAACTGTGCAAATGTCCGCCCGAGAGACGGGATGTAGAAAAGCGGATCGTATCCGAAACCGGAATCGCCCCGAAGCTCTTCCAGAATCACACCGTCGCAAGTGCCCCGGACGCAGACTGGTTCGGACTCTCTGCCCGGAAAAACGCAAGCGATACAGCAAACGAATCTGGCTTTGCGATCCGGATTATTTTTGAGCATGTCCAGCAAAACGGCATTGTTCAGCCGGTCGTTATGAGAGTCCTTGTAGCCTTTCGTTTCCGCATAACGCGCCGAATAGATCCCCGGTTCGCCGTTCAGGGCTTCGACGGTCAGGCCGGAATCGTCTCCGACCCCGATGTAACCGGACCGGGCTGCGGCCCGGGCTTTGATGAGCGCATTCTCTTCAAATGTAGACCCGTCCTCAACGATCTCTTCGGTGATTCCGACGTCATCCAGGGACAAGACCCGGATATCCGACAGAAATTCTGACAGCAAGGCCTGCAATTCCGCCTTTTTGTGCGCATTGCGCGAAGCCAATACGATCTGCATGGTTTCTGTCCTCATTCGAAGATCGCCTTCGCGTACTCATTCGCATCGAACTCGTGCATATCGTCGATCTTCTCTCCGACGCCCACGAATTTCACGGGCACATCGAGTTCTTTGCGTATGGAAAGGATCATACCGCCTTTGGCGGTCCCGTCCAGTTTGTTCAGTACGATGCCAGTGATCTTGGCCGTTTTGCTGAATTCCTTGGCCTGACTGATGGCATTCTGTCCGGTGGTCGCGTCAAGGACCAGAAGATTCTCGCGGCTGGCATCGGGCAGTTCCCTGTCGATGACCCGGTTGATCTTGGCCAGTTCGTTCATCAGATTCGTCTTGTTCTGAAGCCTTCCTGCCGTGTCGATGATCAGAACGTCGCTGCCGTGTGTTTTGGCATAACCGATCGCATCGAAAACGACCGCGGCGGGATCAGATCCCTCGTGCTGATGGACCATTTCGACTTTGGCTCTGTCGCACCAGACCTGAAGCTGATCGATCGCGGCGGCGCGGAAGGTGTCGGCCGCGGCGACCACGACTTTTTTACCGGATTCTCTGAGCCGGTTGGCGATCTTGCCGATCGAGGTCGTCTTGCCCGCCCCGTTGACGCCGATCACCAGAATGACCGACGGTTTGGTTTCAAGTTTCAGTTTCTCACCTTCGCCGATCATGGAGATCAGGATCTCCTGAAGGGTCGAGATGATCTGTTCTTTTTCCTTCAGTCTCCCGTCCTTGATCCGGAGCCGGAGTTCGTCGATGATCTCTTCGGTCGCATCCACGCCGACATCGGCGCAGATCAGGATCTCTTCGAGCTCATCCAGCATATCTTCATCCACGCGGACGAAGTGACTGAGCATATCATGTATTTTTCCGAATAACGCGTTTTTTGTTTTCTGAAGGCCGGATTTCAGTTTACTCAAGAAGCCCATTCCATTGTCCTCCTCTGTTCGCCCTGACATCGTCCACGTTCAGCACGAAAACTTTTGAAATACCATGAGTCGGCATCGTGACTCCGTACAGCCTGTCGGCCGCGGACATCGTGCCTCTGCGGTGAGTGATCATGATGAACTGTGTGCCTTCGGCATACCGTTTCATATAGTTGGCCAGGCGGTCGACGTTTCCTTCGTCCAGTGCCGCATCGATCTCGTCGAGGAAGCAGAAAGGCGTCGGATTGACTTTCAGGATGGCAAAGAACAGTGCGATACCGACAATAGATTTTTCACCGCCCGACAACTGTTCCAGATTCTTGATGATCTTGCCCGGAGGTGCCGCCTTGATCTCGATGCCGGATTCAAGCACGTTGTCCGGATCGGTCAGCGACAATTCCGCGGATCCTCCGCCGAAGAGTTCTGAAAACGTCTGGCCGAAGGATTCGTTGATCCGGTTGAATGCGGTCACGAAAGTGCCTTCCATGTCCGAAGACAGTCCCGTGATGACGTTTTCAAGTTCCGCCACCGCGTGCTCCATGTCCTCGATCTGTGCTTTCATCTCATCGTAGCGGACTTTTTTCTCACTGTATTTTTCGGCAGCTCCCAGGTCGACATTGCCGATCCAACGAAGCTTGTTGGTACAGTCTTTTTGAACTTTCTGAAGTTCGGCGTGGTTCTCATCCGTCGCCTTTTCGTAGCCGGCTTTATAGGCATCGGCGCGGGTCATCTGGTAATTATCCCACAAAACGCCCGACAATTCGTTCTGCTGCCTGGAGAGAGCTTCGACTTTTTCTTCGGCTTTGCTGAAAGCCAGAGCGCAGGTTTCCTTGATCTGCGTTTTTTCGAGGAGCAGGGCCGTCATCTCGGTTTGAAGCCGGATGTCTTCCTGGCTGTCCTGGTTGATCTGTTCCTGACGGCCTTTCAGCGTGTCCAGCGCGGCATTATCGCGTTCAACAGACGCCTTGACGTCAGTGATCGCGTGAAGCTCCGCCTGTTTGTCGGCCTCCAGTTGAGCGATTTTTTGCCGGTGACCTTCGATTTCGGAGAGGAAACGGTCAATGCGAGCCTGAGACTGATCCATCATCTCGCGATGCGTCGTCAGTTCATTCTCTTTATTCTTGACGGTGTAGAAAAGATCTTTTTGTTCTCCGGCCAGACGCGCCGCCGCATCATCCATATCATGGCGCTCCACATCTTTTTGAGAACGCAGCTGATTCAGATGCTCGAGCTGACGATCGTCTTCCGCGATCTTAGCCTTGAGTTCTTCGATTTCGCCTGCGATCATTCCCCGTTCGGATTTGACGGTTTCATAATCGGAAACCAGTTTGTCCCGAAGGTTGATCTGGATCTCGCATTCGTCTGTCAAACGGTCCAGAGTCCGGTTTTCGTTATTGCAAAGTGGCGTCAGGGCCTCTGTACGGTCGCTGACGTTCAGCAGTTCCTGTTCCAGATCATCGATTTTTTGGGAAGATTCCTCGACGGAAGCCTTCTTTTTCTCGACCAGCGCATCCAGTTTTTTCAGATCCTGAGCCAGCCTCTCTTTTTCGTTGGAACGGCTCAGCAAACCATTTTTGGAATGGGATGAACCGCCTGTGAAGGAGCCTCCGGCATTGATCTGCTGTCCGTCCAGAGTCACGACCCGAACGCGGTATCTTTGCGCTTTGGCCATGGCGATGGCATGATCGATGGTGTCGAACACAAGCGTTCTGCCCAGCAGCGACCCGATCACACCCTCCATCTCGTCCGGATACTGGACCAGCTCGGAAGCGATCGAGATATAGCCTGCGAAGCGCTCTGCTTCCTCCATCTCATGCGTCACGCTCTGGCTTTGCATGGAGGAAACAGGCAGGAAAGTCGTCCGTCCCGTGTCCGAACGCTTGAGAGCGTAGATCGCCGCTTTGGCAACTTCCTCGTTCTCGACAACGACGTGGCCCAGACTGGCTCCGAGAGCCGTCTCGATGGCGCATACGTATTCGTCCTGGACTTTGATCTGTGAGGAAAGCGGTCCGTAGATTTTTCCCGGATGATCGCCTTTGGCGTCGGTGATCTGCCCGTTTTCGTAGGCATTCATGATGTATTTGACCGCACCTCCGAAACCGTCGAAAGACTTTTCCATATCGATCAGCGTCTGGAGTCTGCGGCTGGCAGAATCTCTGTTGAACAGAGCCTGATTGTAATCTTCTTTTAATTTTTCGTGATTTTCGTTCAGCTGATCGAGCGCGGCTTTGGTTTGCTCCAAAGTTTCTTTCGTTTCATCCAGCTGTTTCTGATAGTCTTTCGCTCTCTTTTTCACGGAATCGATCCGTGTTTTGAGTTCGGCGACTTTCTGTTCGTAGCCGGAAATCTCTTCCAGGATGCCGGCATCCGAATCTTCATCATTTTTCTGCTGGTTCAAAAGGACCTGGATGCGGACTTTATCATCCTGGGACTGCCGGCTCATCTCGTTGATATCGGCCAGCATCTGCTCGATCTCTTCATCCAGTGCCGATGCAGCATCCATGGCGGCAACGGCTTTTGCGCTGACCGTATCGTGGTCTGCCTGGGCTTTGTCCCGCTCGGATTCCAAAACCGAGGCGCGGGCTTTCAGCGCATCCAGCGTTTTTCTTTCCTCGACGGCGTTGGCATCGGCAGTCCGGATCAGATTGTTTTCATTTTCGACCGAAACGTCGATATGAGAGATATTGTTGATGTGGACGGCCAGCTCGGACTCCAGTTTCCGGACCGTTTCGATCTGGTTCTGGATCTCGGACTGGATATCCTTGCCTGCGTCCAGTCTGGATCGTGTGCGTTCAGACAGTCTTTCCTGGCGGACCTGGGTGGACTGAAGCGCGTCTTCCGCGTTCTGCAGATCCAGCATGGCGCTGTCTTTCAGGACCTCTGCGTTCTGGAGATCTTCGCGGAGTTTGTCCGTATCGTAGAGCCAGAGGCTGACGTCGGCCTTTTTCTTCGCGTCGATCAGTTCCAAAGCGCGTTTGGCTTTTTCAGCTTCCTTTTCGAGCGGACCGATCTCTGCGTCCAGTTCGTTGAAAACGAGCATGACTTTTTCCATATTGTCCCGGGCGGACGCGAGCCTGCGCTCGGTATCGTCCTTCACTTTACGGAACTTGGCGATGCCTGACGCGTCTTCAAAGATCGTGCGGCGTTCGTCGCTGCGTCTGGAAATGATCTCGGCGATCATGCCCTGACCGATGATGGAATAGCCGTCCCGGCCGATACCGGTATTGAGGAACAGCGTATAGATGTCCACCATGCGGCAGGGACGCCTGTTGATAAAGAATTCGCTGTCGCCTGTCCGGTAGTACCGGCGGGTGATCGTCACTTCATCGTAAGGGCAGTCCAGCCTGTTTTCCGGATCCGTATTGTCGAAGGTGACCGTGACCTCCGCGAAACCCATCGGCTTGCGGGATTCGGCTCCTCCGAAAATGACGTCTTCCATCTTGGAACTGCGCAGAGTCTTTTTGGAGTTTTCCGCCAAGACCCAGCGCATCGCGTCCGAAATATTGGATTTTCCGGACCCGTTCGGCCCGACAATGACCGTCACGCCGCCGTTCTCTTTCGAGTCGCGCCGCTCAAACTTTAAAACTGTCTTGTCCGGAAAGGATTTGAATCCTACCATTTCCAAAGATTTCAGAAACAATTGTGACCTCCGTTCTCCGGTTCCGCATCGGCAGACAGGCAGATGCAAGGAACGGTTTGTTCGGTAAAAATGATTCTTTTCAAGTTGTACTTCGATTTAAGATAATTGACGTTACAACGTTTTTGCCCGATGCACACGGAAAGCATGCCAACCGGTATCCGGAACGTCGTGGGATCTGTCCGTTCCGTTTGGCTGTCCAGCAACTGCTCCATCTGGCGGAGCGCGGTTCGGCTCCGGATCAGTTCGCCTATGGCGGGATGTGTCGCCCCGGCCACGGCGCAGGAAGAGTCAGACAGTTCTTCGGAAGCGCACAAACCGATCCGAAGTACGTGTAAATGACCGCGTTGCAGGATCTCCAAGACAGAGGCCCCCCGTTCGACAGCGTCTTCGAGCGACAGCGGAACATACGAACCTTCCCGCATCATGGTCTCCAGTTCGGATCCGGCAAATACGACAGTCGGGTAGATCCGTGCGGCGCACGGACATAGTTCCAGTACTCTCGAGGCGGTGAATTTTTCAGAGGAAGGATCCGCGCCGGGCAGACCGATCATCAGCTGAGCGACCCATGGGATCCCTGCCTGACGGAGTTTTTCCGCAGCCAGGACGGTGTCATTGGCCGTGTGACCTCTTTTGGAAAGAGCCAGCACCCGGTCGTCCATGCTCTGAACGCCCAGTTCGACGGCCGTGACCGGATAGGACCGGAGCAGTTCGATCGTTGCGTCTGAGATGAAGTCCGGACGCGTCGACATACGGATGCCGGTCATTCGGAAGCCCGCCTTGTTCCCGGCGTCCATGCTTCGGAGAGCCGTATCCAGATATTTCCGGATCAGCGGATCGGGAAGCCCCGTGAACGAGCCCCCGAAAAAGGCGATCTCGATCTCGTCTTCTTTTGAAAGCGTGTCCAGCGTCCGGATGATCTGTTCCCGGGCTGTTTCCGGAGACATGACCTCATGGCCTGTAATGGACCGCTGGTCGCAAAAAACGCACCGGTGCGGACACCCCAGTTGCGGTACGAAGACCGCGATATTACGGTGTGCCATTATGATTCGGATTCGTTCCTGATGAGCCCCATCAGAGCCAGCGCATCCTTAGCGGCCGCGATCTCGGCCTTTTTATGATTGGGTCCCTTGCCTGTCCCGAGCACGTTGGAGTGCAGCAGGACGCGGACGGTATATCTCTCCGGTCCGGGCTCGCCCTGATCTTCAACGACTTCGTATGAAGGTAAAACGTGTTCGTCCGCCTGCGTGATCTGCTGAAGCAGGGATTTGTAGTCTTTGCTGTAGCCCAGAGGCGCGAGAACTTTCAGTTCCTCGGTGATCAGAGGGATCAGAAACTTCCGAACGGCTTCCTTGCCCTCTTCATGACAGCCGGAATCCAGATAAATGGCCCCGATCGTTGCCTCGAACGCGTTTTCGAGAACGGTCGGATTGTTCCTGTTCACCTGTTCGCCCACGCCAATGAAAAGATACTTGTTCAGTTCCAGCTTTTCAGCAAAAGACGCAAGGGATTCCCCGCAAACCAAAGCCGAGCGCATCTTGGTCAGATGGCCTTCGGGCAGTTCGGGATACTCGTTGTACAGATATTCGCTCACGATGCAGGACAGGACGGAATCGCCTAAAAATTCCATCCGTTCATTGCACAGAAGATGGTGATCCGGAACGTTGAGTTCATTCGTGAACGAGGCGTGAGTCATGGCCTGTCTCAGAAGCGAAAGACTGTGAAATTGGTAACCGAGCGTCGCTTCGAGATCCTTCAGATCCGAGCCGATCTCGTTTTCAAAGCCGTGATGGTTGGACATGAACTAACTCCCCTTCCTTTCTGCTTCCATAGCCCGGATCTTTTCGTCGATCAGCGAAAGAGCACGGGCCGAAATCGCTTCGTTCCGGACGGCTTTGCCGCCTTTGACCTTGCGGTCGAGCGGCGTGACGATGCCGAAATTGGCGTTCATGGGCTGAAAAGGTCCGATCCCCCCGTGGCTGACGTAATGAGCCATCGCCCCGATCATGGTTTCTTTGGGGAAAACGATCGAAGGCAGTCCCAGAGCCGTTCTGGCCGCATTCAATCCGGCGACCAGTCCCGATCCGGCGGACTCGATGTACCCTTCAACTCCGGTCATCTGACCTGCGAAAAAGATATGCGGGTCGCTTGCGAGTGCGTAGGTCTCGGTCAGTTTTCCGGGAGACTGTAAAAACGTATTGCGGTGCATGACGCCGTACCGCAGAAATTCTGCCTGGGATAGGCCCGGTATCATCCGGAAGACCCGTCTCTGCTCGGCAAAAGTCAGATGCGTCTGAAAACCTACCAGATTGAACATGGTGCCTTCGACATTTTCCTTGCGGAGCTGCACGACGGCATAAGGATCCTTCCCTGTTCTGGGATCCGGCAGACCGACCGGTTTGAGCGGTCCGTACCGCAGCGTGTCGATCCCTCTGGCCGCCATGACCTCGACGGGCATGCATCCTTCAAAAACGGTCAGATCCTTCTGAACCTCCCGGTCGAATTCTTTCAGCTCGGCGCATTCCGCATGCAGCAGCGCGTCATAGAAAGCCAGATATTCAGATTCGTTCATCGGACAGTTCACGTAATCTGCGTCGCCTTTCCCGTAGCGGGACGCGCGGTAGGCGATCGTTTCGTCGACCGTGGACGCGTCCACGATCGGTGCTGCCGCATCAAAGAAATGCAGCCCGCCCAATCCGAGTCCGTCGCGGATATAATCCGCCATTTTGTCCGAAGTCAAGGGCCCAGTGGCGATCACCGTCACGGAATCATCGGGCACGCCGCCGAGTTCTTCCTCGATCACGGTGATGCCCGGCATGTTTTTCAACTTATCGGTGACCCCTTCCGAAAAAACCGTCCGATCCACAGCCAGCGCTGAACCTGCGGGGACTCTGCACCGGTATGCCTCGTTCATGATCAGCGAGTCCAGTTTGACCATTTCCGCCTTCAGCAGCCCGATGGCATTGCTGAGCGCGTCGGAACGAAAAGAATTGGAGCAGACCAGTTCGGCAAACGCAGGACTGTGATGGGCCGGCGTATATTTTTTCGGTTTCATTTCGTAAAGACGGACGTCAACGCCCGCCTTCAGCGCCTGCCATGCCGCTTCACATCCGGCAAGTCCCGCGCCGATCACGTTCACGTACGGTCTCATTTGTTTTCCTCATCCTGCTCGGTGTCCGACATGTCGCGGAAATAGCCGCAGTTCCGGTCACGGCAGTAAAGTTGTTTTTTCGTCTTTTTGATAAACAGCATCTTCCCGCACTGGGGGCATTTTTCCTCCGAAGGTTTGTCCCAGCAAGAAAACTGGCATTCGGGAAAACGTTCGCAGGCATAGAAAGGCACGTGGCTGCGGCTGTATTTGGTGAGGATCTTGCTCCCGCACCGGGGACACGGCACAGACACTTCCGCTGTTTTCTGCTTGGTGAACGAGCACGCAGGATAGGTGGAACAGGCATAGAATGTCCCGTACCGTCCGTTCCGGAGCACCATGGGCGCCCCGCATTTTTCACATCTGAAATCCGCGATCACCGGCTCGACTTTCGGAGCGGGATCCAGAGATTCGGTCAGCGATTTGGTGTTTTTGCAAGCCGGATAGTTGGGGCATGCGGCAAATTTACCGAACCGGCCCGTCCTCAGCACCATGCGGCTGCCGCACTGATCGCAGATGATATCCGTTTCTTGGGGCACCACCTTGAGCGTTTCTCCCTGAATGGATTTTTCAGCCACGCTCAATTGCTTCTCGAAATCTTTCCAGAATGTCCGGAGCACTTCCTCCATGCCGATCTCGCCGCGCTCGATCCTGTCCAGTTCGGTTTCGATCCCGGCCGTGAACTGATAGTCCACAATCTTGGGAAAGGCCTGCTTCATGAGTGTCGTGGTGATTTTGCCCAATTCCGTGGGGATCAGGTATTTGCCCTGGCGGGAAACGTAATCCCGGGCCACGATCGTCGTGATGATCGGCGTATAGGTGCTGGGGCGCCCGATGCCCTTTTCCTCGAGGAACTTGATCAGCGATCCCTCCGTGAAACTGGGAGGAGCCTCGGTGAAATGCTGCTCGGGCAGGATCGACTGGCAATGATAGGATTCCCCTTTGGCAAGGCCGGGCAGCGGAGCGTCTGTTTCTTCAGCCTCTTCGCTGTCTGCCCGGACGGGCATCTCCTCTTTTGTCTCTTCGTAGAGAGCCATATAACCCGAAAAAGCCACATGCGTTCCGGTGGCTCTGAAAATATAATTGTCTGCCTGAAAGGAGGCCGTGACCGTGTCTATGGAGGCACTTTCCATCTGACTGGCAATGAATCTATCCCAAATCAATTTGTAAAGCCTGTACTGATCCAGCGAGAGCAGCTTGCGCAGTTTCTGAGGCTCCAGATCGATATGGGTCGGACGGATCGCCTCGTGCGCATCCTGAGCTGCCGCCTGTGTTTTGTACACACGGGGCGAGTCAGGATAGTACCGCGGGCCGTATTTGGCCAGAATGAAATCTTTGGCGGACTGCTGCGCTTCTTCCGAGACGCGGAGAGAGTCCGTTCTCATGTATGTGATCAGACCCATGACGCCGCCGAATTCAGTTCCCAGATTGACGCCTTCGTAGAGTTCCTGCGCCACCCGCATGATCCTTTGAGACTGGAAACCCAGTTTTCTGGACGCCTCCTGCTGAAGCGTGGATGTCGTAAAAGGTGGAGTCGGCACTTTTTTCTTTTGGCTTCTGGTCACGCCGATGACTTCGAAATCCTTGCCCTGAACGTCTTCCAGAACCTTGCGGACCGTTTCCCCGTTTCCGAGTTTGATCTTTTTCTTACCGGTTCCGTAAAAGTGAACGCGCAAAGGCGTCCCGCCGCAGTCCAGCAGCGCGTGGATCGTCCAATACTCTTCCGGTTTGAAATTAGCGATCTCTTCCTCGCGTTCCGTTATGATGCGGGCCGCGACGGACTGGACGCGGCCTGCGCTCAATCCGCTCATCACGTTTTTCCACAGAAGCGGACTGATCTTATATCCCACGATCCTGTCGAGGATCCTTCGGGTCTGTTGTGCGTCGACCAGATTCAGATCCAGCGGCCGGGGGTGCTGAATGGCGTTTTTCACCGCCGTTTTCGTGATTTCGTTAAAGGTGATACGAACGATCTTTTCATCGGGGATACCCAGCGTCTGGGCCAGATGCCATGCGATCGCCTCCCCTTCACGGTCCGGGTCGGTCGCCAGATAAACGCGCGTGGCGTTTTTGGCGTCTTTACGAATGGAAGAAATGATATCGCCTTTGCCCCGAATGTTGATGTAATGAGGCTGAAAGCCGTTTTCGATGTCCACACCCAGCTGGCTCTTGGGCAGATCCCGGACGTGGCCTACTGAAGCCACCACTTTATAACCCGAACCCAGAAAGTTCTTGATCGTATTGATTTTATAAGGTGACTCAAGTATTACCAAATTTGACATAAACGAACTGTAAAAACCTTTCGGATTGTTTCGAACTGAAGATCAGCGCCGTCTGAACTCCCAAAGGAGGATCCCGCCTGCCACGGATGCATTCAGGGATTCCGTCTCGCCGCTCATCGGGATCAGAAGCGTCTCGCTGGCCGCATCAAGAACGTCCGCAGACAGACCGTGTCCCTCGTTGCCTATGATCAGACTGTCGCCGGGAAGACGTTCAAAGGAACCCAGTTCCTTGGCTTTTTCGTCCAGTGCCGCCGCAAAAACGCGTCTGGAGCGCGTCAAGATGCGGACGGCTTCAGCCAAAGCGGAGACCCGGACGATCGGGATCGAAAACATGGCGCCCATCGAAGCACGCAGGGCTTTGGGATGGTATGGATCCGCACTCGCGTCATCGGTCACGACCAGAGCCGCTCCGAATGCAACGGCACTCCGGATCAGCGCGCCGAAATTGAGAGGATCCTGTATCGATTCCAGCAGCAAAATCGGTGCATCAGGCGACCTTCCGGACAGCGCCTCCTGAATTTTCTCTTCTTCTTTTATTATAGCACGATTGATTCTGTTGTCAATATATTCGGCCGTTGTTATCACGCCTTCAGGTGCTTTTTCATCCGATATCCGATCAAACAAATCAAGCGACAAAACGTATGTCCGGACGCCCTTTTGCTCCAGCTTTCCGTCCACATCAGGCGGAAGTTCCGTTCCCTGCCTCACAAAGAGCGAACGGACGGTCACGTCTTTGGACAGTGCCTCTTTCAGCAGTTTGATCCCGTCGAAGCGAAAGAGCCCGGATTCGTCCCTGTATTTTTTGTCTTTCAGCTTGCAGAGAGCAGTCACTTTTTCGTTTTGTCTGGATTGGATAACCGGTTCACAATATCTCATAATCCCTCCGTTTTTGGGTCCTTTCCTACCTTTTAAAAATGACCCGGCACCAGAAGGTACCGGGTATCGATCATGTGAACTACCCGCCACCTACTTACGCTGAGGTGGGGGCTTCCTAGGTTGGTCTGCACCACCCAGTCTATTATTACCCTGTCATACCAGATACTTCTGGCAAGGCTTGCAACTGCTGTGAATGATCATAACTTCAGTAAGCATGGGTCTAGCCCCGGCGTCCCGACCGGTTTTTATATCGTTCTCAAATCCTCTTTCTGTGTCTGAAATCGGATCTCTGAACTGCACGTTCATTTGCCTGTTCTTCTTTTTTCAGAACAGTTTTGTAGTTTTCCGTAATTCATGTCACCGCCTATAGGGGACGGGAAAATTCTTGCTGTATGCTTGTTAAAGAGCTGCTTTTGCCTGTTCCACAAGGGCAGCGAAAGCCGCTTTATCGTTGACTGCCAGTTCGGCAAGCATCTTGCGGTTCAAGTTGATGCCGGCTTTCTTCAAACCGTTCATGAACTTGGAATAGTTGATGCCGTTTGCTTTCGCCTGAGCGGAAATGCGGGCGATCCACAGTCTGCGGAAATCTCTCTTGCGCAGCTTGCGGCCGATGAATGCATAGTTACCGCTCTTCATGACGGCCTGTTTAGCCATCTTGAAATGTTTGGATTTGGCTCCGAAATAACCTTTAGCGGCCTTCAGAACAGCTTTTCTTCTTTTACGTGTATTGAGTGCACCTTTAATTCTTGCCATAGTTTAGTTCCTCCGTTTCACGCCTTAGTGCTGAATCATTTCTCTTACGTTCTGAGCCATTGCTTCGCTCATGTAAGCGCCCTGACGAAGCCATCTCTTGCGTTTGCTCGTCTTCTTGCCCGTGTTGTGACGGTGCTGATTGTGGAACATTTTGACTTTGCCGGTCCCTGTTAAGGTGAACCTTTTGGCAGATGCTCTGTGTGTCTTAACTTTTCCCATTTTATACATCTCCTTACAATGTTAACAATCGTTCAAGTCCGGAAAAACCGGACAGGATTATTTTTTCTGAGGTTTGAGAGGCGAAATCATCATAGACATGAAACGCCCTTCCAGTACGGGTGCCTTGTCGACGGTCCCGACTTCAGCGCATGCATCTTTGAATTTCATCAGATTGTCTTTCCCGATGGCCTGATGACTCATTTCACGGCCTTTGAAACGCAAAACAACCTTGACTTTGTTTCCTGCATTCAGGAAACGGAGCGCATGGTTGACTTTCGTTTCGAAGTCGTGCGTGTCGATCTTGCAGGACAGCTGGATCTCTTTGATCTCCATGGTCTGCTGCTTTTTCTTGGCTTCCTTTTCCCGTTTCTCCCTATCGAAACGGTATTTGCCGTAATCCATCACTCTGCATACGGGGACTTCCCCGTTGTCCGAGACCATAACCAGATCCAGATTGTGGTCATAGGCGAATGCCAGGGCGGCGGACGTTTTCATCACACCCAGGGACTCTTTGTTCGGGCCGATGACCTGAACTTCTTTGGCAGTAATGTTTTCATTGATCTGCATTTCTTTTGCGCTGATAGGAAATCACCCCCAGAAAAATAAAAAAATCATGTGCGACAAGCCACACATGACAAAGTCCTGTTTCAGGACAAAGTAAAGTATGCGCGCCGGCGCACCTTTGTGGCCGGGCGAGACATTCGTCTGCTTGTTTGCCGGGCAAGTATATCACGTAGGAAAACATTTGTCAAGCATTTTTTAAAACATTTTCCCGAAGGTTGAAAAAGAAAACGGGCAGATCAGGCTTTCATGGTCCGGAAACCATCTTTTCCGCTTTGCTTTTTTCCTCTTCCAAGAGCCTTTTTTGATTGTGGTAAAAATGACGGAAATGAGACAAAAAACGGTCGTTAACTACACAGAAGACTTTTCTAGGCAAACTGAAAAAATGGCAAAAAACGGTCAAAAAACGCCACTATGACATAAATGTCATGTACACTATGTCCATTTTTTTCGAAAAATGCAGGCGGATTTTTGTCTTTGTGCAATTTCACGATTTTTTGAACGAAATTTTTACATGTTGAACTATTTACAAACGTTGAGCGGCAGTGTATAATGAGAGTGCTGTAGGTTTCATCCCCAAGAAACTTGCAGTTGATTTTGCCCCCCGGCAAATCACATCCCACTGCACAAATTCGTCACTTCATTTGCGGAGTTCCAATCTCATGGAATCAACGCGCATATGGAGCCACGGTTTGTGCTTTTATTTTTGTCCGGCCTGTCTGCAAGGCAGGCGTTTTTTGCGTCGTGCTGCGTTTTTTGAAACAAAGTTATGTATTTTTATAGCGTAATATGGTATAATTTTGTAACTATACGCGCAAAGATAACTATCTTCAGTTTTTCGAAAGGTCACATACATGTCACAAGAATCAGAAATCGTCCAGTCCCTGCTGGATCAGCTCGGCGAAATAGAAACCAAACCGGCCGATGAAAAAGCACCTCAAAACGAGGGAAATACCAAAAAGCGGCGCGGGAAAAGCAATACGATAACGGTACCCGGAATTCTTTTGAACGAGAACCGCTTCGCCTTCCCCATTTACCGCCCGGACGGCTATCCGCCCAATCTCAGCGTGCGCATAGACTCTCCCTTCACCGCTGCTCAGTATGACAGAGCCATCGAGGCACAGAGCGACACGAGAGATTCGCTGGTCGCCTATCTGCCCGATTTCAGGGGAGGCATGTCCGAACATCTCCAGGATCAGTTGAACAGGTATTGCGTTATTTCCGAGGTCATCGCTGACACGATGCTGAACGGCGAACAGTACGCGATCGTCAATCATCTGCATCGGGCCGAGATCATACGCAACATCGGTGCGGACGTAGTCGTCCGCGTGATCAGGTCCAAGTACAGATCTGAGGAACAGGAAGAAAGTCTGATCCTCTGCTCCAAGCTGACCGAACTGATGAAGCGCGGTGTCAACCAGAACAGACTTGCGTCGATTTTCCCGGAAGAAATCGGAGAATACACGCTCTGCGGAGATCTGGCAGATCTGATCGCCTCCACTGTTTTGTCCGTCCCGGAACATAAAGCCAAAGTCTTTCTGGCTTTCAATCCGATCAAGCGTGCCCAGCTGACGCTCGAACTGCTGGAGGAAGAACTCCAGCTCCTCGAAATGGACAGACGGATCGAAGAATCCGTCCAGAACAAGCTGAACAAGGCACAAAGGGACTACTATCTCCGCGAACATATGCATGCCATCGAGCAGGAACTCGGTCAGGGCGGCGAATCCTATTCCGAAAAGATCAAAGCGGCAGATCTCCCCGAGGAGGTCTCCAAGAAATTGCTTCAGGACGCATCCAAGATTGACCGGATGTCCGCAGGCAGTCCGGATCTTTGGCTCATGACCAACTATCTGGACACCGTTCTTGCCCTGCCCTGGCACAGCAAAACCGAAGACCGTCTGGATCTTTCCGTGACCCGTGCCATTCTGGACCGGGATCACGACGGCATGGAAAAAATCAAGGACCGCATCGTGGAATATATCGCTGTCAAAATGCGGAATCCGAATCACAAGAACCAGATCCTTTGCCTCGTAGGCCCTCCGGGCGTAGGCAAAACGTCCGTCATCTACTCCATCGCGGAGGCTATGAACCGGAAATGCGTCCGGGTGTCTCTGGGCGGGATCCGGGACGAGTCGGATATCCGAGGCCACAGGAAAACCTATATCGGCGCCATGCCGGGCCGCATCATGGAAGGCATTTCCAGAGCGGGTTCTTCGAATCCGGTCATGATGCTGGATGAGCTCGACAAGATGACGAGAGACGCACACGGTGACCCCGGTGCTGCTCTCCTTGAAGTACTGGATGCCGAGCAAAACAAATTTTTCAGAGATCATTTCATGGAAGTCCCGTTCGATCTTTCGGACACGGTCTTCATCGCGACCGCCAATACGTTGGATACGGTCCCGCGTCCTTTGATCGACCGCATGGAGATCATCGAGATGCACTCCTACACAAAGACCGAAAAGATCCGCATCGCGCGCAATCACCTGATTCCCAAACAGATGAGCCGTCACGGGCTTTCGGAACTTGAATTCAGCATCCGCGACGATACGCTGGAAACGATCATCGACGAATACACGCACGAAGCCGGCGTCCGCAATCTGGAAAGACAGCTTGCGACTCTGATCCGGAAGATCGTCACCCGCCTCGAAAAGAAGGAGATCCATCCTCCGGTCGAGGTGTCTCCGGATGATCTGACCGGTTATCTGGGACCCAACAAAAATCTGAAAACTCATATCTCCGAACAGGATGAGATCGGCGTCGTCAACGGACTCGCCTATACCGAAACGGGAGGAGAACTGCTCAAAGTCGAGGCTGCGGTGCTGGACGGCACCGGAAAGATCGAGCTGACCGGCTCGCTGGGAGAGGTCATGAAAGAATCGGCCCGCCTCGCAGTCAGTTACGTCCGGAGCATTGCCAAGGATTACGATATCGATCCGGACTTCTATAAGAACAAGGACATCCATATTCATTTTCCCGAAGGCGCTACGCCCAAAGACGGCCCGTCTGCAGGCGTGACGATGGTCACCGCTCTAATCAGCGCCCTGACCAACCGTCCGGTCAGGCGTGATATCGCCATGACAGGAGAAATCACTCTGAGAGGCAACGTGCTGCCTATCGGCGGGTTGCGCGAGAAAACGATGGGCGCATATACCGCAGGCGTTAAAACCGTCTTCCTGCCTCAGGCCAACCGGCCCGACCTGGCGGAAATCGATAAAGAAGCAGGTTCTCATCTGGATTTCGTACCGGTCTCGACAGTCGGTCAGATCCTGGATTCCGCTCTTGTCGCGAAAGCGTGAGGTCGGCATGGCTTTACAAATTCAGAAAGCAGATCTTGCCGTCAGCGCGGGAACCGTCACCCAGTTTCCCATCGACCGGTTGCCTCAGATCGTTTTTTCCGGACGTTCGAACGTCGGAAAATCGTC
>JAEEGL012812136.1_pt1 | contig 24268 bp, 16 predicted proteins | sample 9134231 | NCBI WGS metagenome assembly JAEEGL01 (sample SAMN16246548, study PRJNA631951) | gut metagenome | biome: gut microbiome; feature: rumen; material: fiber-attached | host: Bos | place: Iran: Karaj | collected 2018-10
CGCGATTTGCGGCATCTCAAGCTGACCGTTGTTTTTTTTGCATGAAAAAAGCGACACGGAAAGAAAAAGTGAAAGAATCAATAAACTGAGCGGTAAACGGATTTTTCGAATCATTTTTTGCTTGCAATCCATTTCATGACATCAGGATAAATAAGCATGTCTGAGTCAACGACACTCAATGTAGGAATTTCTGCCGGCATGGCCCACTTGTATTCTGTGTGCTCGGTAAGGACATATTTCTGCGCGATTCCGTCATGAGGAACCGTGATCTGGTAGGCATGAAGGGCAACCTGCTGTCCATTATGCACGAAAAAAGTCTCGGTGATTTTCTCGCCAACAGTGACCTTTACGCCGAATTCTTCCTCAAATTCACGGACAATGGCAACCTCGTCGCTCTCACCATCCTCAACCTTGCCACCGGGAAATTCCCAGCGACCGCCCATCTGACCTGTCGGGTTTCGGTGAGCTATCAATATTTTTTCTCCGTCAAAAGCTATACACGCGATAGATGTCTTTGCCATAAAAAACTCCGTTAATGTTTTAAATATCCTACATAGATTTAAGGAAGTTTTCAATTCCTTCCGCTAAAGCCTCTGCCCTTTTTCTGAGCTCACCAGTCTTCGTGTTCGTGCACTGGTTTCCAAGCTCTATGTCTACAGTCGGAATCGTGCTGTATGAAGTCTGAGTAAGGTCGGTTTCAATTTTTCCGTTCCTGAAAATTTTAACTTCTTTCTTTTCCAGAGACTGAATCAGGCACTCGCCCAGCCTCTCGCTTTCCTTCCAGTGTTTTTTTACCGTCGGAAGATTTTTTACCCCGTCCGAAATCGAGCAGTAGAAGCAGCCCTTGTCCTCGCTCAGCCTATCCAGGTCAAAGTGAATCGCGACATGGATTTTCGCGCAATTGTTTGAGATTACAGTCCGCGCGACATTATCGAGCTGAGTGTCGGAATCATCTCGAATCATAAGGACATCGAAGCCCTTTTTGAGAAGAAGATTCTTTAAAAGCCGGGCAGTACGCAAAGTCACCTCAGCCTCAGTCTTTCCGTCTGCAAAGCTCATTCCGTCGCTAACGGCAGTTGATTCAACGGCACCCGAGGCATTCGTTCCGCCCGTGACTTTCGGGGATTTATCAGGATGGGAGAATGTCTTTTGAAGAGCGCCGCCCTTAGTTCCGTGACCGGCATTGACTGCAACGACGATGTTTTTCCGCTTTTGCTTTGCCCTGTAGAGAATCGAAGCACCAGAATTGATTTTTGAAAAGGAAGCGTATTTCCAGCTCGGGTTCAAGAAGACCCGGTCATCTTCCCAGCTTCCGTCATCCTCGAGTTTTTTCGCATTCGTAAGCATCTCAAGCCAGACCTTCCCGTTTTTGCGGTATTCTTCAATAGTATTGATGCTCACTGAATTCGCGCTGATTTTCGTAAGGTTCAGTATGTCGTCATATTCATCATCATCTTTATAGTAGAAACCAAGCGCACTGATTACATAATTCTTTCCACCGACCGTGCCGAGATACATAAAGACATGCCCCGGAAAGCCCATAACGGTTCCAGCCTCAAGAGAAGAAATTGCTGACTTCTTTGATGATGGCGATTTTTTCTCAAGATTCAATGTTTTTCCAGCCATCGCAAGCTGACTTCTACTGTTGCGCCCGAAATTGAAGCCAAAACATCGGAAAATGTCCTTAAGGTACTCTGAGCAATCACGAGAATCCGCCATTCCGCCCCATCCGTATCGAACTCCGAGAGGCTTGAAAGCAAGATTAAGCACATTTGCAGTCGTATAATCCAAAAGACCGAGCGTGCATTTTCCCGAAGGAACAGAAGCATAAGAAATTCCAAGAGTTCCGTCATTTTTTCGGTAAGGAATTTCGACTATAAAACTTGAATAAGGCTTGCGCTCAGAAAAAGCGTTCTCGAACAAATATTGATTCCAGTCAACGGTAAAAAGATAGGTTCCCATGAAAAGTTCAGGAATTCCCTTGAAGTCAGGGTCGTCGCATGCAAGGGCATATTCAGCCGGGAGCTTGTATCGGTCTTCGGTAATCGTGATGAATGAAAGCGTATCTTTTTCGGCATAGTCAAAATAGCGCTCGAATTCCCTGTCGGTGCAGAACGCGAAGTCAGTTTTTCGTACCCAGCCGGTGCAGTAAATCGACTTTACGAAAAGCCATTCCCCGTTTCGGCTCTCCCAGAACACAAGGACAGGCTCGTTCATCTGGATTCCCGAGTTCTGGGCGATGTCGTCGTACCAGTAATCCTCGTCGTCGGTGTAGAAAGTGTCATCGGGGACAAGCCTCATGTCCGTCCGTCGCACGCAGATTGCCTTTCTGACAGGAAAATCGTTCTCGTACTCGTCAAAATCAAGTTCCCCGCCCGCAAAATAAGCGTAGGAGCCGAGCTTGGAGTAATTCATCGAATCAAAGATTTCCTTCCAGTCCTTGTTCGAAAGCTCCTTCATGACTTCGCCGTTTTTGGTGCTGACTTTCTTGTACCATTTGATTTTGCCCTTGTAGCGGATCAAGTCGCTTCGTATCTCGCTTGCTGAAATCACTGAATCGAATTTGCGAAGGTCAGAGACGATGTAAAAATCGCTGCCGGAAAGGGAGATTTTCTCGTTCTCACGGTTCCATGCCGCAATCTCCTCGCGGTTCATCCTGATTTCAAAGGGATTTTTCGACCTCGAAATCCAGAACGAAGGCTCAAGCATTTGGGGTGTCACATCGTCAGCAAGACGAACAACGTTTTGCGGGACCATTTCCGTTGAAGAAGCGCAGGAAACGGTCAGGAAGGCGGGAATAGTGATTAAAAGGGTACAAATAAAAGTTAGGAGTGAGGAATTAGGAGTTAGGAGTTTTTTCGCTTTATGCACGAAGGCCCCCGGAAATTAAAAAATCCTTTGCTTCGTTGAGGTTCTTTAGGATTTTCCAGGATTTTTCTTTCATTTCCTCGTCGGGTTGAATAAGGTCTGGAACCATGATGCATTTTATGCCGGCGGAAAAAGCCGAGCGCACTCCGTTCGGGCTGTCCTCAATCGCGACACATTCTTCCGGGCGAAGATTTAAGGAAGCTGCGGACTTCAAGTAGATTTCCGGGTCCGGCTTTGAGTGATTCACCATGTCACCGGTCGTGATTGTCTCAAAATAATCGAAGATTCCGGCCTCTTTCAGCTGCGGATGAACTTTGATTGCCCTGGTGGAGCTTGCCACCGCAAGACGGAAGCCCGCCTTTTTCAGGGATTCAAGGCACTCGGAGACGAAAGGCATTTTTTTAAGCCCATGCTCATGCCATACGACATCAAAAAGCTCGCCCGCCCTCTCGCGGAAATCGAAAGCCGCCTTTTCTGAAGGAAGATATTTTGTAAGAAGACGAGTGGTATCGGCACGGTTACGCCCTACGCACTGCATGAAGATTTCATGTATATTTTCAAGACCGATTTCATCAGCCGCCCGAGCCCAGCAAATCTCGCAAACCGACTCAGTATCCAAAAGCACCCCGTCCATATCAAAAAGAACGGCCCTTATTTTTTTCATACGGAAAGTATATCATAAAAAGCAATTCATGTGCAAAAACAAAAAAAAGGTGGCCTTCCATCGGGAACCTGCCACAAAACTCGCGGTGAACAAGTTCAAGCGAGTTTTTGTCAGAACCCCGATTCCGGCCACCTTTTTTTTGCGACAATGTACAAAGTCGCTTTTTATGACTTACTTACCGGTATTCAAGAAGTCTGTTGTGAAGTTTCGGTCCGGCAACGGCTGGTCAAGCACGATGTTTGCCATCTTCATTGATGTTGCGTGTCCTGTCTGAACGTTTGTCATGACATTCTCCATCGGAACATTGTAAGTGCGGCCGTTTGAACCTGGCATCTTTTTGAGCGATTTGATCTCATTGACTTTGAGGAGCTTGCCTTTTTTGTCATACATCTCGATGTATGTTGGAATCCAAGCGTCTTTTGTAACCCAAGAGATTCTGTAAGAATACTGGCTTGATTTCTGATCTTTTGGAGTTGATTTTACGACATACAAGTCCTTGAAGTTTCCCTTGTCCTCGCTCTCTTTCAAAAGCTCGTGTGTGTCTTCCTCGACTTTGCGTGTGCTCATGTCATCGTAGCTGAAATCTGTTCCGACGAAAGCCTTTGAACCATCGCTTGCGGCTACACGGCGTGTTGATTTGAGTGATGGAAGATAAATCCATTTATCATCATCTTTGCCCTCGTTCTCTTTTGCGAGGAAGCGTGTGTCTTTTACTGAAGCCGGTGACAAGAAAATCATTACGACATCTGAAAGACCGTTCTTGCATCGACCATACTCACCAACCTGACGAGTTTCCTCAATCTTTCCGTTCTTTGAGAGAACAACCTGAACGGCAGCCTTTGAGAAATCCGGTTTCTGGCGGTCATAAACCTTTGTCATGACCTCAGTTCCATCAATTGCGAATGCACTGGCTCCCATCAAGAGAGCGACTGCTACAGCTGTAAGTTTTTTTGTAAGTTTCATAAAATACCTCCTAGTATTATTTGTTCCGTTCAATATTTTAAACCAATTACTGGTTATTTGGTTACTTTTTCTTCAGCAAGTTTCTTTGCGTAAAGTTCTTTTTCTTCCTTAGACCACATGAATTTCGGATCTAAGGCGTTCAAAAGACCCGGGATTACAGTCATGGCAAGCGTAGAGCTTGTGAACATTACGACAGCAACCAGAGCGCCGATGTATCGAAGGATGATGAAGCGGCTGAACAGGAGAACACAGAATCCAAGTCCGACTGCGATGGCGTTTGTAAGGATTCCCTTTCCGCTGGTCTTGAATGTGTTCTTTGTTACGACTTCAAGAACATCCGTCAAAGCGCGCTGTGCCCTGTAAGTTTCCATGAAGTGAATCGTGTAATCGATACCTACACCGATTGCAACCGATGCGATGATGCTTGTACAGAGGTCAAGAGCGATTCCGAAATAGCCCATGACCATGAAGTTGAGCAAGATCGTGAGCGAAAGCGGAATGGCGCCGATGATGCCCGCCAATGGCGACTTGAAAGAAAGCGAGATGATAAGGAAGACCATTGCAAGTGAGAGCGCGATACTGATGCTCTGACTGTCAACGACCATCTTTGTCATTGTGTATTCCATCTCACCGTTTCCAGTTGCCTCAAGCTTGTATCCTTTCGGGAAGTGCTTTGCGGCATAAGCCTGTGCGTCCTTGATGATTGCGGCAGTGTCGTCCGTTGAGTGTGTTCGAAGCTGAACCTGGGTTCGGATTGCAGTAGGCATTGTCATGTTGTTCGCAAAACGCTGAATCTGGTCGCTTGAAAGAAGGTAGAGATACTGAGTTACCAAATCTCCAAGCTCCTCTCGTGTTGCTACTGGATATTTTGAAACATCATACGGAATTTCGTAGTAGTCTGCTCCGTTGAAGTTAAGCTGTTTCTCAAGCTCAATGATGACATCATTAACTTTTGCCTTGTCTCCGCCAGCCGCTGTGTAAGCCTTGTGGAGTCGTTCGAGCATCTGCTGAACAGTAACTTTTGAGTTAAGCGTCTCGTCATCAACAGGAGCATTCATAACCTGATTCATTCGTTTGAGGAATGTAGTGAACGAAACCATCTTACCGATTCCCTCGTGGCGTGAAAGAAGATACTGCTGCATTCCGTCAACAGCCTTGAGGATTTCCGGATTGGTGAGCATGTAATACTGTTTTGGAGCTTCGTCAGAAGAAGCCACTGCACCCTCTGCGTTTGTAGCATCACCAAATCCAAAGTCGAAGTCGCCAGCAGTAGTGTTAGAAGCATCACCGAAGCCGAAATCATCTGTTGCAGAAGCGGCATCAGTAGTACCAAAGTCGAAGTCAGAAGCAACATTGTCAGCCACAGAAGTCTCTGTCGTGCCGAAGTCAAAGTCACTTGCAACTGAATCTGCGACAGAAGCCTCAGATGCAGTTCCTTCAGCAGAAGCCTCGCCAGCTTCTTTTTCTTCTCCGCTTACAAGAAGATAGAGAGTGTTAGAACCTGCAAGGTATTCGTCAACATAATCGATGTCCTGACGGAATTTTGAGTCCTTCGGGAAGTAGTTTACAAGAGCAGTGTCAACGATGAGCATCTTGAATCCGACAAAACCTACAATAAGAACTAGAGCGGTCGAAACGATAAGTCGTGGTTTTGTTCCAGAGAAGAAGTGGTAGACCGCATAGAGAGTCGAACCTGTGGCTTCCTCAGAAGACTTTCCACCACGGCGGATAAGCTCACGGTCAAGGCGCATCTTGATTTTTGCAGAAAGTATGCCCTGTTTCTCACCTCTTTTTACGACCTTTTTGATTGGAATGATATAAAGCATTGCCGGGATGAAAGTCATAGAAAGAATCAATGAGAATACTACACCAGCAGCCGCAAATACAGAGAATGATTTGAGAGGCATAATCGGACTTGTGATGTTAGAGATAAAGCCCGCGACGGTTGTGACACCAGCAAGGACTACTGCAATCCAGACATCTTTGAGACCGAACTCAATGGCAGCGATATGTTTCTCTTTTGTCATCTCGCCCTCAACCTTATCAAGGCCGATGTAGTAATGAGTGAGGACATGAATGCCGTAAGCAGAACCACAGGCAACGAGACATACAGGAATTACGCTTCCGATGATTGTGAATGTGATTTTGAACATACACATGAGGCCTACAGACCAAACGGTAGACATGAGGACCGTAATCAATGGAAGAAGAGTTCCGCTCCATGTGTGGAATGAGAAATACAAAGAAAAAAGTACGACAAGTGCAACAAATGGAATGAGGAGAAGAAGGTCACGGACCATGAAATTGTATCCGTTGTCGCTCAAAACCGGGTCACCGAAGTAGCGGACCTCAAGGTCAGAGCCTTCAAGTTCCTTTTCACAGATTTCCTGAATCTTGTGCAATGCGAACATCTGGTTTGTCGAGTTGAGCATCTCCCCCTTCTCGTTTTTTGGTTCCAGGGTAATCATCATCTGTGTGGCCCGGCCGTCATCCGTAATAAGGACGCGGTTGTACATTTCCTGCCAGTCAACAAGGCGCTGCTTGATTGCCGCCATGTCAGCAGCACTTCCGCTGTAATCCTCGCCGAGGATGCTAGATGCCTTGAGGCTTCCGTCTTCTCCAACGATGAAATCCATGTTGGCGAGCGAGTCGATGCTCTCGACATAATCGACATCAGCAATCTGGTCAGTGATATTCTGAACAATGTGGATATAGTCAGGAGTAAGAATTGTCTCCCCGCTGGTCTCCAGAGAGATTCCGAGCACCATCATGCTTCCGTAGTCTTCTTCGGTCTTAAGCATTCGCTGGTAAGACTCCGAGTTCTGAGGCATGTACATTCGCACCGTGTTTTCGATAGAAATATTGCGAAGCTGCCAGCCAAAAAACAAAGTAAGTGCAATGCTAAGGGCAATCACAAGCCATGAGCATTTAAGCATCTTCCTGCTCATGTAACATCTCCTCTTGCAATTCAATGTAGAATCGTGTATATTGGTTTAAGTAATTAAACTGATAAACCAAATATACAAAAACTTTAAGAAAGTGTCAAGCGTATTCTTAAAATATTTTAATATTCATTTTATGAATTCGCAAATTTTTCTGAAACTCTGAAAAAAAAGAGGAAAAATTATGATTGACCCGGAAAAAATTGAAAAAGCATTGCAGGAATTCAAGGTCTGTGTTCCGATTTTCTCGGCACTCGGTGACGCCACAAGACAGAAAATCTGCCTCGACCTTGCCTCCGCCGGATTAGAGGGAATCAATGTAGCAGACCTCTCAGGCAAAACGATTCTCTCACGACCAGCCATCTCACACCATCTCAAAGTCCTCAAGGATGCGGGAATAGTCGAACCAATCAAAAAAGGAACCCAAATCTTCTACAAGCTCAGGCTCAAGGATTCCTTCGTCACTCTCAAGGCACTCATGGAGACCGTCGAAGAAATTTTAAATGAAGAAAATAATTGCTAATGGTTTTCTTACATGCTATAATCTACAATTAGAAGATTCTTATGAATCTTAAAAAAAATTGTATGGAGACAAACTATGAAAGTCCTTAAAACTGTCGCCATGGCTTTTTTCTCGCTCACACTTGCCTCACCTATCTTCGCAGATGAAGCCTATGACATCATCGAGAAGCAGTCTTCGCTTCCTTACCCGAACACATCGAGATCGGTGCTCATCCTTACCAACACTGACCGTAACGGAAATTCCGAAATCGAGCAGATTTATCAGTACGGAAGGGACAACAAGGGAGAAGTTGACACAGTATTCGACATCAAAAGCCCGGCAAACATCAAGGGAACCCGAATCCTTCAGCAAGGAAAAGGAGTCCGTGAAGATGACCGCTGGATTTACATGCCGAGCCTCCGTCAGGTACGCCGAATCTCAATGACCGACCGCTCAAAGCAGTTCGTCGGCTGCGAATTCACCTACAACGACATGGCAATCCGCGATGTAAACGAAGACAAGCATGAAATGCTCTCAAAGGATGTTCAGATTGAGGTTCCGGGCGGAAGAAAATACAACTGCTGGAAAATCAAGTCGACTCCATACAAGAAATCTCATGTTGAATATGCTTACCGAATCCAATACATCGACAAGGAAACCTATCTTCCTGCAAAAATCGAGTACTTCGACAAAAAGAATTCAGAGAAACTCATGAAAACTTACACAACAGAAGACTGGAAGTACATCACGACAGGCCTGGGCAACAAATATGTATTGCGCTCGAAGGTACGCATCGTAAACCATGTCACAGGTCGACAGACAACAATCGATGTAAAAGACCCGATTTGGGAAGAAAAGCTTACTCCGACATACTTCACACAGCAGTATCTCCAGACCGGAAAGGCAAAATAAAAAAACTTATTGAAAATAACCTTGAACAGTGCTATACTGAAACAATCAGATTATTTTAATCTGTTAGATCAATGACGCATTGCGTTTACAACAGGAGCTTCCATGAAACTAACAAAAACAATCGTTGCATCAGTATCAGCACTATTCTTGTTCACATCAGCCTTTGCCGATGAAGCCTATGACATCATAAAGAAGTCAACAACGCTCAAGGCACCTGACACATCAACAGCTACGATGATGCTTTACAACATCGAAAAGAACGGAGCTGTCGAAGAAATGCCTATGGTTCAGCATGGCCGAACAAACGATCAGGGCTTGATTGACACAGTTTTTGACATTCGTGGTCCTGCAAAAGTAAAGGACACCCGTGTTCTTCAGCAGGAAAAAGACAAGCGAGCCGACGACCGCTGGATTTACATGCCTTCACTCAAGGCTGTACGACGAATTCCTATGGGCGACCGCTACAAGTCATTCGTTGGCTGCGAATTCACATACAACGACATGGGTATCCGCCATGTTGACGAAGACAAGCACGAAATGCTCGACAATGATGTCACAGTCACAGTTCCAGGCGGAAAGACTTACAAATGCTGGAAAATCAAGTCTCTCCCATACAAAAAATCAGATATTGAGTATTCTTACCGAATCCAGTACATCGACAAAGAATCTTATCTTCCTGCAAAAATCGAATATTTCGATAAAAAGGATAATACACAGATTCTCAAGACTTACACCACAGAAGACTGGTTCTGGCTCACATCAAAAACCGGCAAGAAATACGCAATGCGCATGAAGGCAAGAATCGTCACTGCAAAAACAGGCCGACAGACCGTTCTTGAAATCAAAAACCCAATCATGGACGGTCCGATGTCACCGGCATACTTCACACAGCAGTACCTCCAGACAGGAAAAGCAAAGTAATCCGAATCAAAAAAAGGAGAACAACATATGAAAAAGATTTTATTCACATTGGCAGCACTTTCACTCGCCAGCTTCACATTCGCTCAGGATTTCGATTTTGGCGGATCAGACAGCAGTGATTTTGGTGGCAGCATCGAAGAGTCAAGCGCACCTGCAGTAACGATTTCAGGCGAAGTCGGGGCAGAAGCCCGGGCCTGGATTGGCGCAGAAAACAAAGACTCTGGTCTCTATGACACAAAGGGCTACAAAGACTTCTACGATTTGTCAAAAACGGTCCTGGAGCCAAGTGCCCACGCAAACATTGATCTGAACTATGCAGGCGACTATACAGACGCAAACATCAAGTTCAAGCTCAATCCTTCAACCCTCAAAACATACCACGAGGATATCATCGACGAGCTTTCTTTCGGTGGCAGTTTTAAGGAAGGCAAATTCCAGCTTAGAGCCGGAAAAATGAAGGAAGTCTGGGGCAAAGGCGACAAAGTACATGTACTCGACAACTTCAACGCCAACGACTACACAGACTTCATCTTCCCGGACTACATTGATCGCCGAATCAGCGAAGTAATGTTCAAGGCAACAGCAAATCTTTCATGGGACTACAACATCAAACTCGAAGGAATCTTCACCCCATGGATGACAGCAGACCGCTTCGCAGACGAAAAGAGCCCGCTCTACCCTGCCGCACAGAAGAATCTGACAGATACAGTTTCTGGAATCGTAAAGCACAACGCTGCCATTGATTTGGGAACAGCACTTGCTGCTACTCCACCAGCTATGGGAGATATTGTTGACGGATTGCAATCAATGACAAGTTTCTCTGCTGACGACCTTTATCAGGACAACATCAAGAGCCTTAAATACGGTCAGGCAGGTATCCGCTTGACAGGTACAGTCGGTGGAATCGACTGGGGTGCAAGCTACTACTACGGCCACTACAAACAGCCGACAGCTAACCTGGGAGCTTATATTGATTCTGTAGCAGGTGAAATTACAAATTCAATTAAAGCATGGGCCGCAACCCCGGCAGCACTGGCAAGAGTCACATCAGACTATGGTACAGAAATGTCTACATTCGGCAATTATATGGCTACAGAAGTTTATGGAAAAGCCGCACAAGCAGGCGCAACAAGCTATGTGTCACCTGTTACAGGTAAAACAGTAGACCTTACAAGTCCTGCAGCTATTGCACAGGCAGCACAGGAAGATGCATATACAAAAGCCGTCAGCGATCATGGACAAGAGTATTATGCATCAGGGGAAGTGCCAACAGTTTCATCTAAATACGAGCTTCCATCCCTCAACTACGACCAGTTGCAGATCTTCGGCCTTGAGGCTGCTTTCGTTGTTTGGAAACTTAACACTCGATGGGAATTCGCTTACAACCTCACAGAAGATACAGCCGGTGACAATCCATGGATTAAGAACAACTCAATTTCTTGGGTAGCAGGTTTCGACATCGACATTCCACTCCACAACCTCAACTTGAATGTTCAGGACAACGGTACATACATCCTCGGCAATGACAAAATCAAAGATGCCGCAGATGACACCAAAAACCTCTACGCAAAATATGACACAGACTACAAGAGCGATGGAAAATACATCAGCAACAAGCTCATCGTTCTTCTTTCTGACAAATGGCTCAACGAAAAGCTCACTACAGAAGTTCAGGGTATTTGGGGCATCGAGCATGACGAGTTCATGGTCGCTCCAAAAATTGAGTACAATGTCATAGAAGGTCTCACATTCGCAATCCGTGGTGTTTACCTCTACTCTAACAACAAAGACGGTGAGTTCTACAACTTCACGGCCGACAGCGAGAATCACGACAAGGCGTTCGTTCAGCTGACAGCTAAATATCAGTTCTAGGAAATTGAAAACTGAGAATTGAAAATTGAAAATGTCCTGCCTCGTGCGGGGCATTTTTTATAAGGGAGTAATTTAAATGAAAAAGATTTTGAGCATTTTGACAGCTGTAGCTTTGATAGCAGGAGCATGTTTGTTCACAACCAGCTGTAAAAACGGTGAAGACGGAGTAGACGGCACAAGTGCAGAAGCTTTGATTTTGAAACAGACTGGAAATAAATGGTATAAGTATATCGACAGTTCCGATACAGATACAAAACCGACTGGAACAGGCAATAGCATTACCGAACTTCTTAATGATATTTACATTAAATATGATACATCAACAGGAAAACTAATTGTAGCAGCAGTCGGAGATAATCTTTATGCAACTACAGAAAAAGAACTTTCAAGCGGAAAATGGGCAGCAAGTGTTGTTGCATTGAGAGCAGCCAAAAAGATTTCAACATATAGTGGTAGCGGAAATCCATATAACGGTAAATTTGGAATTCAAAATATAAACAATATTGCAAATTTAACAAATTTTACAGCAGAAACTTTAATTGCAAAGCTGTTTGATATTTAGCAGGAATTCTAGCCTACACTAACTATTCGCTCAAAAAGACATCATATCCCGTGGTTTTCAAAACTGCGGGATTTTTTTTTATGGCAAAACATTAAGATTCAGCATTCACATATCCAAGATTTTCAATAACAAGACCGCTGATATTTTGAAAATCGCTGTCGGCCGTAACTAGCGAAAGATTTGCGGCTAGGGCTGTGGCGGCAATCCAAATGTCATTTTCGGGAATCGGGCGGCCTTTTGCCTTTAACTTGGCTTTTACTTTTCCGTACATTTTCGCAATTTCATTGTCGATATAAATGACTTTCAACTGCTCGCAAAATTCATAATAACACTCACGGTTGAAATCGGATTTTTTTGAAAGTTCGGCACCGTACATGAGTTCACCGACAGAAACTGAAGACACATAAAGATTTTCGCAATCATCAAATAGGGGAAAAAGTTCCGTTTCGCCCTTAAAGAAGCGTATTATTACATTTGTGTCAACAAGCTTACCATTCATTCAAGTCAACCTTGCGGCATTCAGCCACAGCCTGTTCCATTTGATTTGATTCTTCGGCAGAAATTGAGCCGAAATAATCTTTTATTGTCTTTCGGGAATTGGCAGATGCTGATGAAACAAGCCGCTCGTATTCGGCAACAGGAAGAACAACGGCTTCCATTTCATTGTTGCGGACAATGGCTATTTTTCGGAGCGTAGCATTTTTCAATTCTGTCATGAAACTTGAAAACTGACGCACAAGCTGAGTCGCCGATATAATTTCCTTTCGTTCAAATGATATTCCACCAGATACTGCAATCATAAGCGCCTCCTACATGTATTATACTACATATTAAAGTACATATTTGCAAGCAAAATTTTATTTTCTCACGCTTTTTCCCTCATTTTGCATTTTCTTCTTTTGTGCTATAATCGCCTTATGCTCTCTTACATTCACGCCTACCACGCGGGCAATCACGCTGACATCTTAAAACACCTCACCCTCTCGCTGATTTTGGAACATCTTTGCAAAAAGGAAAAGCCTTTCACTGTAATTGACACTCACGCCGGAAGCGGAATTTATGCGCTCGACGATTCACGGGCTTTGAAAACCGGGGAAGCGGAGTCCGGGGTTGCCAAAATAGTGAGGAGTGAGGAGTTAGGAGTTAGGAGTTTTGAAGGCAAAGCAGATAGCGATTTCAGTTTTTTTAACATAATCCGTGATTTCTACTCTCGCGGTATGTATCCGGGCTCGCCTTTGATTGAGAATGTTTTTCTGAGGCCGGGCGACGAGCAGATTCTTTGTGAGCTGCACCCTACGGCTTTTGAGGAACTTGAAAACTGTTTTTACAATCGAAGAAAAGAATGCACGGCTGCGGGAAAGAACTTTGTTGAGCCGGCAATTCACAAGCGAGACGGATACGAATTCTTAAAGGCTGTAACTCCCCCGAAAATCAGGCGCGGACTTTGCGTGATTGACCCTTCTTTTGAGGATGCGAGTGATTTTGAAAAATGCGGAGAGGTAATTTCTGCGGTGCACAAAAAATGGCCGGTGGGAATTATTGCCTTGTGGTATCCTCTGGTCGCACACCGCACTTCCGAAATTTCCATGATGAAAGAACAGATTGTCGGGAGCGTTGATTCGGCAGAACCAAAGATTCTGGATATTCAGATGGAAATCAAGCGCAAGGAAGACATGACGGGTTTAGCTTCGCTCTACGGAAGCGGCATGTTCATCGTGAATTTTCCGTATCAGCTGGACGAAGAGATGAAAGAGATTCTCCCGAAACTGAGCACGATTCTTGCTGACACGGCGAGCGAATGGTCTGTGGATTTGCGCTAAGTCATACAAACACCGAAGAGAGAGCGGCCGAATTTTCATTTTTGCTTTAAATTATCTTTATTTTATTCTATAATAATCTCATCAATTATCGGTGAGGTTTTTATGAAAAAGATTTTTTATGCTGCAACTGCTGTTTTTACTTCGCTTCTTTTAGTTTCCGGACTTTCTTCCTGTAAAAGAGAAACTTCCAATTCAATCACAGAGAAATCCATTGACATCTCGCGTAAAGATGTTTCTGAAGAATATGCGCAAGACCGTGTTTTTGATGCGGGCAATTTTTTTACGCCGGACTACACGCCCTACACTCCCGAACCTGAGCAAAAACGAGGCAAAGTCGTCCTGAACTCGCCCAAAACAAGCGGCGAAAAGGTTGAGAGCATTATTCCGGGATTGCGTAAACTTTCTGAGTATAAAACTTCTTACAATACGAAAAAATCAGATTTGACAATTCCTGAAGTCACAAAGATGACTGAACAGGGGAAAAATTCCAGCACGAATGAGCCTTTCACCGTAGCAGACTGGGGACCAAAAGGCTCCATTCCGGCAGAAGTGCGATTTCCGTCTTTTTATGTGATGTTCTCGGAGCCGGTCGTCGCCCTTTCTTCCATCGGGCAGCAGGTTAACGGAACTGATTTTGTGAAAATCGAGCCTGAAGTAAAAGGAAGTTTCAGATGGAACGGAACAAGCCTTCTTTCTTTTGACACAAGCGAATCCGTTGACCCGATGCAGACCTACACAATCACGGTGTCTGACAGCGTAAAATCTTTGAGCGGAAAAACTCTCAGCGGCGAAAAAACTTTCTCGACACAGGCAGCCCCTCTAAAAATTATCTGGAGCGCTCCGGGATATTCAAAAAACAAGTGGATTGACAAAAATCAGGTTCCGCCAGCCTTCTCAAAGGAAATGCGCGTTCAGTTCAATTATCCGGTCAAGGCTGAAAAAATCAAAAAACTCTCGGAAGTCATGGCCGGTAAAAAGCCGATTCAATTCACTGTAAAGCAAGAGTCTGATGACACGCTCACTTATGAATGGAACGAAGAGATTCCTTTCGACACACGGCTTCTTATTACGGTAGCGCAGGAAATCTCCGGGAAACGCCACGCAACGAGCACATATTTCAACACGCTCTCCCCTTTCATTTACGAGTACAATTATTCATATTCATCTTACGGAAAATACACGAATCCGATTTCATTGGAATTCTCTCATCAGATTGACGAAAATTCTGTCCTTGGTGCGGTCAGCGCAAAATCATCAAAAGGAGAAGACATTCCAATCACAAAAGAGAATTTCGAAGTTCGTGGAGGGAACCTAAAACTATTTGCACTTCCTGTCACATTCCATTCAAGGTATACGATTGCAATTTCAGGAAAGCTGAAGGATATTTATGGAAGAAACCTGAAGCTCAAAAAAGGCGAAGACAGCGTCAAAATTGAAGTCGAAGTTCCGGGAGCCGCAAGCACGGCGTATTTCCAAAACAGCGGAACAAAAATGCTTGAAAGCCAGTTCCCGCACAAGATGGTGTTCGAGTATCAGAACATAAATGAGGGCGCATACATCCTCAACACTACGGACACTCCTTACAAAGCCGTCAATTTCAAGGAGACGAGCAAATATGTCTACGATGAAGAAAACAAAGACTTGCGGACAGACCTGAAAATTGAACCAAGGGACCAGAGGATTTTTGAGGTAGTGAACCTTGATGAAAAACTCATGGGCAAAAAAGGCTGGGTCGATTTCTATTCGGCGATAAAACTTCCAAAAAAGCCTTCAAAATGGGATAAGTCAGATTTCTATTGGATGACTAATGCGACTTCAATTCAGGTGACGAACCTCGGCGTTACTGTCCGCTACGGAATGAACAGAATCGTAGCGATGGTCACGCAGCTTTCTGACGGAAAACCTGTCGAAGGAGCAAAAGTATACGCATTCCGCAACGAAAAAGCACCTCTCGATGAAATAAAACAAAATGGTCTTTCAGCTGTGACAGACAAAAACGGAATGGCAGTTATTGAAATTCCACGAAGCGATGTCTCCAAAATCTACAAGGACCAATACTGGTTCTCACCGGCAATTCTCGTCACGAAAGATGATGACAAAGTGCTTTTCCAGGGCGAAGATCACTCTCCATGGCGAAGCGGAATCTATTCATACTCAAATTCGGTTCCTGTGGGAGTCAGTGCAGAACCACGAATCTTCATGTTCTCTGACCGGGGACTTTACAAGCCGGGTGAAACTGTCTCATTCCGGGGAATCGACCGCGACCAGGTTCTTGGAAGCTTCATTCCTTACAAAGACAGCTACACCGTCACCCTCAAAGAAAACACATGGCGGGATCCGAAAATCTTAGGAACGATGGAAGGAACTCCAAGCGAAAACGGCGGCTTCTACGGTTCATTCAAAATACCGGAAGACATTGAGCCGGGAATTTACAATCTTGAATACAAACGGAACACTAAAACCCTGGCTCATGTCGGAAAAAAACTCGAAAAAACAATCACAATCAATGTTGCTTTCTTCGAGCGGCTGAAATTCCAGTCATCAGTCACAATGCCAAAAACTCAAATTATCGCAGGCGAAAAGATTCAGGCAAAACTTGATGCAAGCTATCTTGCGGGCGGAAGTCTGTCGGGAGCGAAATTCGAGACGAACTGGTTCCGTGAGCCGTGGTATTTTACGAGCGACGAAGCGGAATTCAGCCAGTATACTTTTGGACCGAGAAACACGCAGGAAGGAAGAAATCACATCAGCGAGGATTCTGGAACGCTCGACTCGAACGGAAACGCAATTCTTTCATGCGAGACAAGCGGAAACAGCATAAAAGGCGCACCTTACAGATACCGTCTCGCAGCCGATGTAACAGACATCTCAAATCAGGCTGTCAGCACTGCAGGGGCGACTGTCGTTCATCCGGCAAAATTCTATCTTGGTCTTTCAAAACCTGAAGGAATCAGCACATTCGCAAAGAAGGGAGAAAAACTCACATTCTCATACAAAATGGCAAGTCCTGACGGAAAAGCTGTCACAAACGAAAAGGCGGCAAAACTTCTCTCTGGTGGCGCAAAGAAAATCGATGTAAAGCTCACTCGGGAAGAATGGAATCTTGTTCAGCAGCAGGGAATCGCCGACATCTACAGCAGATACGAAAAAACTGATGTTACGGAAAGCGAGGAAAGCGTGAACCTTTCGGAAAGCGGAAAAATCACCGTTACGCCGAAGGAACCGGGCCAGCACAGGATTCAGCTTGCAACGACCGACATTGCGGGGCGAACGGTAATCACCGAATATGAATTCTATGTCACTGGAAGCGGCCGTGTCGCATGGGCCGAGGACAGTTCGGCTTCCCTCAGACTTACTCCTGACAAAAACATGTACAATCCGGGAGAGACGGCGCACATTCTCCTTGAAAGCACGCTCCCGAAAGGAAACTATCTGATTACGGTAGAGCGTGAAGGAATTTTCACTGAAGAAATCCGGCACCTTGACGGTTCGGTTCATGTGATTGATGTTCCTGTTGCAAGAAATTATGTCCCGGTCTTCTATGTCTCAATCTCTTCTTATTCAGTACGGCAGGGAGAGCCAAAGCACGACTACGGAGAAATGGATTTGGATAAGCCGAAAGGATATTACGGAGCCACTACGGTTTTCGTAAATCCGAGGGTAAAATCATTCAGCGTAAAGGTTGAAAGCACCAAGCCTTCTTACAGGCCGGGCGAAGAAGCTGAAATCACACTGACCGCGACAAAGGGCGGAAAACCGCTTGCAAACGCCGAGCTTACCTTGATGGCAGTTGACCGTGGCGTTCTTGATTTGATTGACTATCATGTTCCTGATCCGATTCAATTCTTCTATGATGTCGGAAATTTCCCGCTTCAGGTAAAAGGCGGCGACTCACGCGATTACCTGATGGATCCTGTCACATACGAGGTCAAAAACCTCATGGGCGGCGACAACGGCGATGATGAAAAACTCAATGAAAGGAAAGACTTCAACCCAACGGCGTTATTCGAGCCGATGCTGCAAACCGACGAAAACGGACGGGTCACGGCGAAGTTCAAGCTCCCGGACACGCTCACGACATACAGAATCACGGCGTTCGGCGTGAACGGGGAACTGCTTGCCCTTGTGGAAGATGAAATCGCAGTCCAGAACCCGATTAATGTTCAGCAGGTTCTTCCGAGGGAACTCAGGGAGCGGGACACTGTGGAAGCAGGCGTTCTTCTTACGAATCTTGATGACAAGGAACATGACATTACGGTAAGTCTTGCGCTCCGTGAAAACGACAGGGAAAAAGCCGAGGAAAACGGAATAAGGCCGAATGACGGAAAGGCTTTCGTGGACGGAAAATCCGACCACACGATAAAACTGCCAAGCGGGGCGAACGGTACCGTTTACTTTGACCTTGCGGCAGAAAAATCTGGACTGGTCACGCTGGAATTCACAATCAAGAGCGATGTTCTCAATGAAAGGCTCGTCTGCCCTCTCAAAATCGAAAAACCTCAGATTTTTGAGACCGTAACGACAACAGGGCAGCTTTCAGAAAATAAAGACAACGCGGCCGAAAGAATCGTGATTCCTTCATATTCACAAGATTCTGAAAAAGACATAGCAGGTTCCTTCTCCGTCACTCTTGATGCGACACGGCTCGGACTTTTGGGCGGTGCAGTTCAGTATCTTTTTGAATATCCGTTCGGATGCATGGAGCAGCAGTCTTCAAGGATTCTTCCTCTCGTGATTTTTGGAGATTATATCGATGCCTTCAATCTGGATAGCGAAGTGACGGACATCAAGAAATTCGTAAAATCATATTTCAAGGAATGGAAAAACTCACAGCATGAGGACGGTGGATTCGGTTACTGGCAGAATTCAGACAGCTCAAATCTTTTTGTCTCAACAAAAATCGCACATATCTACGCACTGGCGGAAAAGCAGGGCTACTCAAAAAAATCTCTTGCAATCAACATCGAAAAGCTTCTGAATTATATCGAAAAAGAAATTTACGTCGCAGACCTCACTAACATGAAAAAGTCTGACTATGAAAAAGCTTACTGGTACTATGTAAAAGCGCTGAACGGAAAGACGGTCTCAGAAAACGCGCTGAACAAGCTGATTCAAAAAGAAAGGCAGGATATCGCAGTTCTTTCCCTCGCAGGACTTGCCTCTCTGGAAAATACGGGCATATCTTCTCCGCTGGCAATTGAAGCGGCAAAAAAAATCCGCACCTTCATGCGTCCGACCACACGGGGAGTTGACATTTCAAATCCGGCTGCTCCAAACTACGCATTTGCCTATTTCGGAGACGAGGCGGAAAATCTTGCCCTCGCCTTGCAGCTTTTCACCAGACTCGACAAAGACGATGAGATGAACACAAGACTCATTCACTCGCTTTTGAGCAACCAGCGCGCAGGCTACTGGAAAAACACAGCCACAACGACACGGGTTCTTGAAGCAATTCATGCGGTGATTAAAACGAACAACCTCGACAAGACAAACTTGAATGCGACTGCCCTCTTTGACGGAAAAGCTTTCGCAAATGGTGAATTCAAGGGAGCGGGCGCAAAACCTGTGACAGTCGAAGTTCCGTTTACAGATGAAAAGATTTCTTCAGTCAAAAAGAATATGGAGATTCCGGTTGAGTTCTCAAAGAAAGGAACCGGCTCACTCTATTATACGGCAACGATGAGATACGCGATTCCGGACGAACTTCAAAAACCGAGGGATTCGGGGCTTGGCGTGACGATGCAGCTCTTTGACAATTCAACAGGAGAAGAAATCAATTTTTCAGGAGAAAACACGAATATCGAACTTGAAAGCGGAAAAACTTACAAAGTAAAAATTACGCTCTCTTCAAGCTACGACCGGGATTTCATAGCATTGCGCGCACCAGTTCCGAGCGGGGCTGAAATCCTTGACGCGACCTTTGTCACAAGCCCGGATACAGCGCGTGAAAATAAAGAAAACGACGACGATGACTTCTTCTTCCTGGACAAGCACTACATGAGCAACCAGGCAATTTACAATGGCGAGATTCAGTTCTTCTGGGATTCTTTTGCAAAAGGAAAGACTACGGCAGAATTCAAATTCCGTGCGGTGCGAAGGGGCGTATTCCCGACCCCGCCGACAAACGCAGAATGCATGTATGAGCCGGAGATTTTCGGCCGTACAGGCGGAATCTTGTACACGATAAAATAGCTTAGTCTTCGCGGGTGGCTTTCATCGCCTTCTTGCAGTCGTACATTTTCTGGTCGGCGCGTCTGAACACATTCGTTACATTCGCGTCGATGTCCTTGTCATAGAGGGCGATACCGATTGCGGCAGAAACCCGCTCCCAAGGCTCCAGCGTTTCATCGGAAGAGAACTCTGAAATTTTCATATTGAATTCAATAAGCAGGTTTTCGATATTCCTGTAGTCCATTCCTTTCAAAATAACGACGAACTCATCGCCACCGATTCTGAAGACCGGAGAATGCTCAAAAATATCACAGACAATGTGGCAGAGCTTTTTAATCGCATAATTACCCTGCTCGTGACCGTAAGTGTCGTTTATCTTTTTGAGGAAGTTCAAGTCAATCATTCCGATTCCGAATTCTTTGAGGGATCCCGTAACAAGGTCATATTCGAGCCTTCGGATTTCCTTGTCATAGGCGGTCTTGTTTCGGATTCCTGTAAGCGCATCCTTGTTTGCCAGTTCTGACATCTGGGTTGCCTGCTGCTGCATTATTGCGGCCTTGTTTTCGGCATTGACTATTCCCTCGACATAATCCCTCATGTCAACGGTCATCTGATTGACGGCCTCAGAAAGACTGTAGACTTCGTTCTTTTCATGAATATGAGGAGCATCAAATTTGAGCAGGTTTATATCCCGCTGGCCATGGCTTTTTTGGGCAAACGCAACGACGGCCTTTTCAAGCAGCTGGATAGGATGCGTGACATTGAAGCGAATCCAAAGCAGGAAGATGATTGTGAATGTCGCACCAAGCAGGAGAATGATGAGCAAAGTTTCGAGAGTATGTTTTCGGATAAGGGCCTTGATGGATGTGATGTCGATGTCAACGCAAAGAAGCGCGTAAGGCTTTTTCTGGGAATCCAGAAGCGCAATGGAACCGGTGTAATCAGTTCCCCACTCCGTAGCTTCCTCATAGTAGACAATCTTGTTCTGCTTCATTATTGAAAAAAGCTTTTCGACGGTCTCTTTGTCATACTCATCGTCGGAAATCCAGCCGAGGTAAAGGTTGCCCTCTGTGTTGACATAGCGGTCGTAGTAGTTTTCGGCGGAAATAATGCTCATAATGCAGTATTTTTCGTCTTGAATGAGCGGCTTTAAGATATAAAGATAATGGATGTCAAAATCTTCTTTTATTTCATCCATGAATTTCTCAAGTTCATCGAATTTTTTGCTTCGGACAAGAGTGTGGGAACATTCCATGAGGTCATCATCATCAATGTGACGCTCAACATACTTCAAAATGTCGTGGATATAGGACTCGAAACGCTGATAAAGCGAGCGGCGGTAGTTGAGATAGCTCGTCACAATTAAAACAAGACACAAAATCGCAATGAAAAGTATGCAGCCAACCGTGATGCTTCGTCTGAGAGGTTTTTGTACTCCGCTTTTCTGCTTTTTCGCTTCCATAAATTCAATTATAGCACTGATTTCGCAAAAATAAAGAAAAATTTAAGGAAAACAGCAAAAAGATGATGAAAATTCCTGCTCGGCGTGGTACAATTCGGTGAATTTTTATAAAAGATTTTGCATCGATGAACACAGATAAACATAAGTTTTTTAAGAAATCAGCCCTGGTCTTAAGCGCAATTCTTATTCTTCTCGCTTTTTTTCTTCTCGCCGTGAAATTTTCGCCATACAAGAATTTAAGGGATTTCAGGAACCGCCAGATTTCCACAAGGATTTATGACGCACAGGGAAAATTGATTCAGATTACAGCCGTCGAAAACGGAATCAGGCGGGAATTTTTTCCCCTTTCAGAAATACCTCCGCTCGTTCAGGAAGCCTTCATACAAAGCGAAGACAAAAAATTCTACACGCACTACGGAATTGACTTTGCCGCAATTTTAAGGGCTTTTTTCCAGAACGCAAGAGAGGGAAGAACTGTGAGCGGGGCTTCCACGATAACGATGCAGCTCGCCCGAATCATAAAGCCCAACACAAATCGAACGGTTTTAGTAAAGATAAGCGAGGCATTTGACGCGCTCAGGCTCGAGTCCAGGCTTTCAAAATCAGAAATTCTTGAGCTGTATCTTAATTCCGTTCCGTTTGGTTTCAACACGGAAGGAATCGCAAGCGCGGCACGCACATTTTTCTCAAAAACGGTTGATGAACTGACCGAAGAAGAAAGCCTTTGCCTTGCCGTGAGCGTCCGTCGCCCGAGTCTTTACAATCCTTTTAAGGTCTCGCCAACTGCAAGAAAATTCACCTATCCGTTTGAAGCACCTCATTTCGTGCGCTACATCTCAAATCTTCCGGATTCACCAGTCGGGAAAAAAGCCGAAGTTCACACAAGTCTTTATCTTGACTTGCAGAACAAAGCAGAGGACATGCTTTCCCGCGCTGTCGCCGAATATTCAAAAAACAGGCTTTCAAACGGCGCGATTCTTGTCTGCGACACACAGACAGGCGAAATTCTTTCATGGGTAGGAAGCTCGGATTTTTTTGACGAAGAGCACAACGGTCAGGTTGACGGAGTTCTCTCCCAGCAGCAGCCAGGAAGCAGCATGAAGCCGTTTTTGTACGCCCTCGCCCTTGAAAACGGATTTTCGCCGTCTTCGGTTCTGCCTGATGTTCCCATGGAATTCGGTTTTGAAAAACTCTATGCGCCGCAGAATTTCAACAACCGCTTCAACGGCCCCGTCCGTCTCCGTGTCGCCCTCGCCTCTAGCCTCAATATTCCGGCAGTCTGCCTGTTAAATGAAATCGGAATCGAAAAATATCGCAAAAAACTTTTCGAGCTCGGCTTTGAGTCCCTGAAAAATCAGGACACGGGTCTTTCAATCGCTTTGGGCGGGGCTGAAGTTTCAATTTTCGAGATGACACAGGCGTTCTCGGTCTTTGCAAGGGACGGCGTTTTCGTTCCACTGCGGGCGATTTCGCATTTTGACACCGAATCGAATAAAACACAATCCCCTAATTCCGCAAAATCAGCCCAGGTCTTTGACATGAATACAGCCCGAATAATCTCTGACATTCTCTCTGACAAGGAAGAGCGTGCACTCGGATTCGGCTACAACCAGGCATTCAGCACGCCATTTCCGTCAATGTTCAAGACAGGAACCGCGAACCAGTATCAGAACATCACGGCCCTAGGAGCGACCACAAAATACACTGTCGGTGTCTGGATGGGGAATTTCTCAGGCGAGACGGTCGTCGGAAAAACGGGAAGCTCCATTCCTGCAAAAATCGCAAGGGACATCCTTGTCTTGCTTCAGGGAAACAAAGGAGAAGATTTCAAAAAGCCGTCGCAATTCAAAAAAATGCGGATTTGCTCGCTTTCAGGAAAACTTGCCAGTGAAAACTGCCCCGACACGGTAAAAGAATAGGTCAGCCTGAGCGGAAAAAAAGAAGAAAAATGCGACTGGCACACAAAAGACGGAACGACCTACCCCGCAGAATACTCGACATGGTTCCGGCTCAAAAACAGGAGCGGAATCGTTGGCGACAGGGGTACGCAATTGAAGATTCTCTCACCTCGGAACGGAAGCGTTTTCTATTACGACGAATCAATCCCGCAAAATCAGCAGAAACTTGTGATTGAGACAAGCGGAGGCAATGGGGATACGGCAAGATTCTTTGTTGACGGAAGATTTATCTCAGAAAGCTCTCGCCCCTTCATGGCACAGGTGCCTCTCACAAGGGGAAGAAAAAAAATCTCCGTGCAATGCGAGAACGAAAGCACGGAGATTGAAATTAATGTGAAATAGACTCTGCCGCATGGATGCGGCAAAAAAACGCCAGAGAAAATTCTGTTTGCCATGGGTGAACAGAATTTTCTCGTTCAATTAAAAAATTACAGGATGTAATTTTTTAATTGAATACGACCCGGCAGAACTTTTTCTTTCCGGCTCTCAAGACCATTTCACCGTCTTTGTCGAGGTTTGCGGCCGTTACTTTGAGTGTCGTGTCAGAAAGAGACTCGCCGTTGAGGCTTGCACCGTTACCCTGAATGAGTCGGCGGGCATCGCCATTAGAAGCGCACAAGCCTGCCTTTACGAAGAGAGCGAGAACGCCCA
>JAEEGL010599483.1_pt1 | contig 24265 bp, 20 predicted proteins | sample 9134231 | NCBI WGS metagenome assembly JAEEGL01 (sample SAMN16246548, study PRJNA631951) | gut metagenome | biome: gut microbiome; feature: rumen; material: fiber-attached | host: Bos | place: Iran: Karaj | collected 2018-10
AATAACAAACCGGACAAAGGCAAACACAGCAAGAAACATGATGATCTTGCAGGGGATGTAGTTGTGGGCAGCCTCAAGCGGAGAAATCTCGAAGACAGACCGCTCATAAAAAAGAGATACCACAGTCCACATCGCGGCGGCTGTAAAGGGTAATATGAATTTAACGGATCGTTCTTTTGTTATCATAAAGTCTTTGTAAGCTACGCGCCTTTCAGCATATATGGTATAGTATATCATATGAACAAAAAGATACAGCAGCAACTTGACATGTTGGATAAGACGTACGGAACCGATCTGAAGCTTTTCCTGAACTATCGCCGGCCATATGAACTTCTGTTTGCAACCATCCTTTCCGCACAATGTACAGATAAGCGTGTGAATGAAGTAACAAAGGAGCTTTTTGTACAGTACAGGTCCCTTGAAGATTTTGCCGGGGCAGATATGGCGGAACTTGAAAGAGCCATACATTCATGCGGGTTTTATAAGATGAAGGCAAAGAACATCAAGGCAGCAGCGAAAATACTGGTTGAGTCATATGACGGAAAAGTCCCTTCGGATATAGATCAGCTGACAGCTTTACCCGGAGTGGGAAGGAAAACCGCAAATGTCGTGCGCACTCACGTGTTCCATATCCCATCCATAGTCGTGGACACTCATGTGAAGCGTGTATCGGGCAGACTCGGATGGACCAAAGAAGAGGATCCCGTAAAGATCGAAATGGATCTGATGAGAAAGATACCTGAAGATCATTGGTGCCTTATAAACCAGCATCTTATCGAACTCGGACGTGGGATATGCCATTCCAGAAATCCGCAATGCGAGGCGTGTTTCATGAAAGATATCTGTCCGAAGAAGGGCGTGGGCAGATGAGTACCTATATAATAAGTGATATTCATGGGGCTTTAGAACAGTTTATACTGCTCCTTTCGGAAATAGGATTTGATCCGGCAGATGGAAGAGATGAGCTTTATCTGCTTGGAGATTATGCCGATTGGGGGACGCATTCCATAGAGACCATAGGATACGTCATGGATATGGATAAATATCCTACCGTGCACTGTCTTATGGGAAATCATGATCTCATGTTCCTTCAGGCCATAAGGGAGAGCAAAGAAATGCTTTTCCCCAATATGACATGGTATCAGACAAATAAGGGATTTAAGACCTGGGATGATTATGAGAAGCTGTCCGAGAAGAATAAAGAGGCGATCTATGATTGGCTTTTATCCCTGAAATTTTCCGTTGATATCGAGGTGGGCGGGCATTTATATATGGCGGCACACGCCTATCCGTATTTCGGAAACAGGGGAAAACTCGGCAGAGTGTATACAAAAAACGAAGCGGTTTGGCACAGGATGCGCTTTGACGAGGACCCGTTCGTGAATTATCATGGGAAAAGAAAATACACGGCCCTGATCATCGGTCATACACCGACGTCCTACTACAGATACTTCGAGGATCGAAGTAATGCACAGGGGCCAAATACTGTTTATTTCGGAAAACACATCATCGCCATAGACTGCGGAGCCAAAGCGTTGGAATACCCTGACTTCGGGGAAGAAAGCAGCAATGCCAGACTGGCGGCACTCAGACTCGATGATGAGAAGTGCTTTTATATCAAATAGCAGGGAGGATAGAAAATGCAGATAATCTTACTGTCGGGAGGATCCGGAAAGAGGATGTGGCCCCTCTCGAATGATATAAGGTCAAAACAGTTCATCAAACTGTTCAAAAATGATGAGGGCGAATATGAGTCCATGGTCCAGAGAGTATACAGACAGATAAAGACCGTGGACAAGGATACGCAGATAACCATTGCTACCAGCAAGACACAGGTGTCTGCGATTCATAATCAGCTGGGAGACAATGTATCGATCTGTGTAGAGCCTACGCGCAGAGACACATTCCCGGCCATAGCACTTGCAACAGCCTATCTGAAGCATGAACTGGGAGTGTCTGAAGATGAGGCAGTGGTAGTGTGCCCGGTGGATCCGTATGTAGACAATGCGTACTACGAAACGGTGAAAAGGATGGGAGAGATTGCCTCAAAGGGAGACAAAAACATAACGTTGATGGGAATCGAACCCACGTATCCTTCAGAAAAATACGGATATATCATACCGAAGGATGAAGAGGAGCTGTCGGATGTGTCAGAGTTTAAAGAAAAGCCCGATGTAGAAACAGCCAAGAGGTACATATCCACTGGAGCTCTCTGGAACGGAGGTGTATTTGCCTTCAGGCTGGGCTACATGCTGGATAAGGCACATAAGCTTTTGGACTTTACGGATTACAGGGATCTGTACAATCGATATGAGACATGCGAGAAGATATCCTTTGACTATGCCGTGGTGGAAAAGGAAGAGTCAATACAGGTACTGCACTATGCGGGAGAATGGAAAGATGTCGGTACCTGGAACATGATGGCCGAGGTCATGGCAGAAGAGGTCAAGGGAAAGGCTATGCTGGATGATACAACCAGTGATACCAATGTGATCAACGAGCTGGATATCCCGATCCTGGTCATGGGAGCAAAAAAAATGGTCATAGCCGCATCAGGAGACGGCATACTTATAGCGGATAAAGAGCAGTCAAGCTATATGAAGCCCTATGTAGAGAAGATATCCACCGATGTCAGATATGCCGAGAAGTCCTGGGGATCTTATTCCGTGATAGATGCCGGAGAAGGTTATCTGAACGTTAAAGTCATTTTGAATCCGGGAAACAGGATGTCCTATCACTCACATGATTTCAGGGACGAGGTATGGACTGTTTTGTCGGGTACCGGAAAGACCGTGATAGACGGTATGGAGCAGATAGTCAGACCCGGTGACGTAGTGACTATGGCTGCCGGCTGTAAGCATACCATAATAGCAGAAACCAGGCTGACAGTCCTTGAGGCCCAGCTTGGCGAAGATATATCTGTAAAGGATAAGAAAAAATACCAGATTTGACGATGAAAAAGACACTTGAGCCGCTCGTACTGGAGCCTGCCGGAAAGGGTTATCTGTGGGGCGGTGAAAGACTGAAAACAGAATACAACAAGAAACTGCAGATTTCTCCGCTGGCAGAGACCTGGGAGTGTTCGGTACATCCTGACGGGCCGAGTACAGTCACAAACGGAGAATTTGCAGGCAGAACGCTTGATGAGGTGATCCGCAAGAGGCCGGATTTCATAGGCAGTAAAAGTACTGAATTTCCGATACTGATAAAGTTCATCGATGCGGCAAAGGATCTTTCCATTCAGGTGCATCCGGACGATGACTTCGCATCCAGGCATGAAAATGACAGGGGGAAGACGGAATTCTGGTATGTACTGGATGCCGATGAAGGAGCGGAACTGATCTACGGATTTGAACATCCCATGGATGAGGAAAAGATCCGGACTGCCATAGAAGAGGGCAGGCTGGATGCGATGCTTCATCATGTTCCCGTACACACGGGGGACGTTTTCTTTGTGAGCCCCGGTACTGTACATGCAATATGCGGCGGCGTGATATTGGTAGAGGTGCAGGAGAGCTCAAACCTGACATACAGACTGTACGACTATGACAGGATAGATAAAGACGGAAAAAAAAGAGAGCTGCATCTTGATAAGGCTGTACAGGTCCTCAATATGGAGCCGGTAAGACAGGACAGACAGCCCCAGAGGATGGTCAGATATTATTACGGATGTGCGCGGGAGATACTGTGCAGGTGTGAATACTTTGAGGTGGAGAGGATCCAGGTGACAAAGGGCTTTTCTTTTTCGGTACTTGAAACATCTTTTCAGGTACTGCTGTGTACGGAGGGAAGCGGTGGCCTGGAGACGGATGAGACAAACAGGCCCCTGCGCTTTGAAAAAGGAAGTTGTATATTCCTGCCGGCGGAGCTTGGAAGGTGTCATGTGATAGGAGAGTGTACTTTACTTAAGATACGTTGCTAAAGCACATATGGAGTCCATGTGTGATATCATATGGGATATGATCCCAAAAGAAACGGAGCAGGTACAATGGCTGAAACAGAAAGATACACGGAGATAAGGGAAGAAACGGCAACACGTATAGACGAGATATTCGGACAGAATGTCTTTAATGATAACGTGATGCGACAGAGACTGCCCAAGAAAACATACAGAGAACTCAGACGTGTCATAGATGAGGGAAAATCCCTTGATCCTGTAACGGCGGACGTAGTAGCTCATGCCATAAAAGAATGGGCCATAGAAAAAGGAGCCACACACTTTACACACTGGTTTCAGCCGCTGACCGGGATCACGGCCGAAAAACATGATGCCTTCATATCGCATGAGGATGAAGAAGGCAGGGTGATGACCGAGTTTTCCGGCAGAGAACTCGTAAAGGGTGAGGCTGACGCCTCGTCATTTCCGAGCGGAGGGACCAGAAGCACATTCGAGGCAAGAGGATATACTACCTGGGATTGTTCAAGCCCGGCATTTATCAAAGAATCCGGGTGCGGGAAGATCCTCTGCATACCTACGGCATTTAACTCGTATACAGGAGAAGCACTTGACAAGAAGACACCGCTTTTAAGGTCTATGGATGCCCTTTCCGAGCAGGCGCTTCGGATAGTCAGGCTCTTCGGCAACAATGAGGCCAAAAGGGTTACTACATCAGTAGGGCCGGAGCAGGAATACTTCCTGATCGATGAGAATCTGTATAAACAGAGGCAGGATCTGATGTTTGCAGGAAGGACTCTTTTCGGCGCTCCTGCTCCCAGAGGACAGGAAATGGAGGATCATTATTATGGAGTGATCCGTGAGCGCGTCGGAGAGTTCATGAAGGATCTCAATACTGAGCTGTGGAAGCTTGGTGTGACAGCCAAGACACAGCACAATGAGGTGGCACCGGCTCAACACGAACTGGCACCGATATATGAGACAGCAAATATCGCGGTGGATCACAATCAGCTTGTGATGGAGACAATGAAAAGAGTAGCCGTGCATCACGGTATGCGTTGTCTGTTACACGAGAAACCATATGCCGGAGTGAACGGATCAGGTAAGCACAACAATTGGTCAATAAGTACCGATAATGGGATCAATCTGCTGGATCCCGGAGAAACACCGAATGAAAACATACAGTTCCTGCTTGTCCTGTCGTGCATAATAAAGGCAGTGGATGTACATGCTGATCTGCTTCGTCAGTCTGCTGCCGATGTGGGAAATGATCACAGACTGGGGGCAAATGAAGCGCCGCCTGCCATAATGTCAGTATTTCTTGGGGAGCAGCTGCAGGATGTTGTAGAGCAGCTGATCACTACAGGTGAAGCTACGAGCGTCAAACAGGGAGGAGTCCTTCGCACAGGGGCAAGTATGCTGCCGGATGTGGAGATGGATGCAACAGATCGAAACCGTACATCCCCGTTTGCCTTCACCGGCAATAAATTTGAGTTCCGTGCAGTCGGAAGTGCGGACAGTATAGCTGCAGCAAATACGGTGCTGAATGCCATTGTGGCGGAGGCATTTTCAGAGGCGGCAGATGAGCTGGAGAAGGCCGGAGACTTTCAGATGGCAGTACACGATCTGATTAAAAAGAATCTGACCGAACACCAGCGTATCATCTTTAACGGAGACGGCTATTCCGATGCGTGGGTCAGGGAGGCCGAAAGAAGGGGACTTCCCAATATTCCTTCGATGATAGAGGCTGCGCCTGCACTTACCACTGACAAGGCGGTAGAGCTTTTTGAGAAATTCGGTATATTTACAAGAACAGAGCTGTCATCCAGAGAGGAAGTTGTATATGAAACATATGCCAAGAGTCTGCATGTAGAGGCGGTCACCATGTGCGAGATGGCATCAAAGCAGATCCTGCCGGCATGTATAAAGTATGCTACGGAACTGGCTGTATCGGTAAGGGAACTGGATCAGGCAGGGATGGATGTTTCTACGGAAAAGGGACTTCTGGAGGAAGTGTGCTCCGATATAGATGAGCTGAAGAGCGCTCTGGACAAGCTGATGGTGGATGTGAGCAAGGCAGGAAGAACGTCCAATGAAAAAGAAAAGGCTTTCTTCTATAAGGATACGATCGTTCCGGATATGGCAGCATTGCGAACACCGGCCGATGCTCTCGAGATTGTAGTGGACAGGAGTCTGTGGCCGTTCCCTACATATGGTGAGCTGATGTTTGAAGTATAGTATGCAGTAAAGGATTAAGGTAAGGAGGGCAGGATATGTCTATTTTGGTAACAGGCGGTGCGGGTTATATCGGTACACACACGTTAGTGGAGCTCCTGAACGGAGGATATGACGTTGTGGTCATGGACAACTTTTCCAACTCATCACCGAAAGCTATTGCTGCAGTAGAGAAGCTGACCGGAAAGAAGATCAGACTGTACAAAGCGGATATAAACAGCCGGGAGGATCTGGAGAAGATAATGTCGGAGAATCCTGATATCAGGGAATGTATCAACTTTGCATCCCTTAAGGCTGTCGGGGAATCTGTGGAGAAGCCCTGGGAGTATTACCAGAATAATATAGGAGGTACTCTGACTCTGCTTGATGTGCTGAGAAAGCACGGCGCCAAGAATTTTGTTTTCTCATCTTCGGCTACGGTATACGGAGATCCGGAAACCGTACCGATCACGGAAGACTGTCCCAAGGGAACCTGTACCAATCCGTACGGATGGACGAAATGGATGCTGGAACAGATACTGATAGATATGCAGAAAGCCGATCCAGAGTGGAATATGGTCATTCTCAGGTATTTCAATCCCATAGGAGCGCATGCATCGGGAGAGATCGGAGAAAATCCGAACGGCAGACCGAACAATCTGATGCCGTATATCACACAGGTTGCTGTGGGCAAGCTGCCCGAACTCGGTGTATTCGGAGATGACTATGATACACCGGATGGCACGGGAGTCAGGGACTATATCCATGTGGTGGATCTGGCCAAGGCTCATGTTAAGGCCATAGACAAGCTGAGAGATAAACCCGGATGCTTCATATGCAATCTGGGAACGGGACACGGATATTCGGTGCTTGATATAGTAAAAACATTCGAAAAGGTTAATGGGATCAAGATACCGTATTCGATCAAACCGAGAAGGGCCGGTGATATAGCAGAGTGCTATGCAAGTCCCGGGAAAGCAAAAAAAGAACTCGGCTGGGAAGCCGAGAATGGTATAGAAGAAATGTGCCGTGATTCATGGAACTGGCAGAAGGGCCATCCGAACGGGTTTGACGACTGATATCAGCCGTGCCCGGCCTGCTGCTCCAGAAAATCCATGACGGTGTCGACGCCCTTGTTCTCCTTATCAAAGTGGATGCCGATAGCCTGATGGCCGTCAAGCTGAAATACCCTTACAACGCGGCACTGAGCTCTGGAAACCAACGTGCCTGTGTCGCGTGAGTAGAAATGGACCGTGCAGCTGTCTCCTGAGTAGACGTCTATCTCGTCTTTAAATACCAGGGCAGCGCCGGATTTTGACAGATCCTTTATCCTTACGGCACGAACTCCGCCGTAAGAACAGTACAATGCCGTATACGCAGTATCTATTCTTTCGTATTGTCTCTTCTCTTCCATCGTCCCGTTAAAAAAGTGTCATGCGATCCGCACAAACACACATAATAATGTAGATGAAAAATCAGATTTCTGCAAGTATTATATTGCGTACACGCCGTGTCAGTGAAAAAGTGCCGGAGTTTGTACGCTGCATTGCTATAAGCAGTGTAGCATTTTTTGAAGGAATATTGGCAAAATACGGTCCGAGCCATCCGTCCCATCCGTATTCACCGGGACACATGAGAGTATCACAGGTCTCGGGGGATGTGCCGATGCGAAGCAGATTGGCGTATGAGAAGCCCTGAAGCTCAAATCTTTTGTGAAATCCGGCTTCGGCGATCGCGGAAGCCCTGTGTGCTGTCATGAATTCAACTGTTGCGGGAGAAAGGATCTTCTGTCCGCTTGGAGCAGTTCCTCCGTTAAGCAGCATCTGGGCAAATCTATTATAATCATTCAGAGTGGAGGCCAGCCCCGCTCCGCCTGATTCGAACGCAGGCTCCCGGTCCATACGTGACATTATTCCAAGGTTGTTTCCGGTATATTCATGGATATCATCGTCGGTAAAAGGTATCTCATTTTCAGGAGTCCCGTGTAAATGGCTGTCCGGAACATAGGATCTTGCCAGCCGATACTGTCTGTCATCTGGAACAAAGAATCCCGTATCATTCATTCCGAGAGGATCAAAAAGCTCTTTTTGAAGGAACTGGGAAAAGCGTACGCCACTTACTTTCTCGACAATTGCTCCCAAAATGTCAGCACAGGTACTGTACAGATAATCCGAGCCGGGATCAAATGCAAGCGTACAGGCTCCGAGAGCCTCCGCCACTTCCAGAGTGGACATCTGCTTTTTGGTATCAAGACGGTTTTCGATGGATCTGAATACAAGATCTGCATCCATGCCTGCAGGAGTAGCCGGATCGGGATAAGACATACCACCGGTCATATCCAGCAGATCTCCTATGGTCATGCTGCGGGAGACGTTTTTCTTGCTGCCGTCTTCGGCATAGTATCGCTGGGAAGCGAAGGATGAGATATAGTCTGAAACGGGATCCAGTCTGTCGAGCAGACCTCTCTCGATAAGTATCATCACGGCGGCTGATGTGATCGGCTTGGTCATGGAATAGAGCCGGATGATGGTGTCCTCTGAGTAAGGAATACCGGCTGCGATATCTGCATAACCCCGGTCCATTCTCAGCAGCTTGCATCCATCCTTGTATAAAAGCACAGATGCACCGGAGATCTCTCTGTCATCTATATATCTTTGGAGCAGTCTTTCGATCTTTTCTTTCATGTCGGATATCCTTTTCTAATCGTGCATCCTTCTAAACTCTGTAGGTGTACATCCCTTTATAAGCTTAAACATCCTGACAAAAGCAGGCAGGCTGGAAAAGCCGGAATGGATCGCTATTTCCGTAACTGTGGCGGATGGCTCCGTCAGGAGCATTTCCGCATGCTCTATGCGTTTCAGGTTCACATAGCGGTAAAATGTCTTGCCGGTGAACTGCTTGAAAAGCCTTGTAAAGTGAAACTTCGAGAAGCCGGCCATCTCAGCGACTTCTTCCAGCTTCAGGTCTTCATTGAAGTGAGCGTTAATGTATTCGCATACCTCCATGAACTTCTCGGCATACTCCTGCTGCTTGTCGCGGGATACATCGAAACCGGCCGTGGAGGTGCTGTATTTTCGTCCTATCGCTACCAGCATCTCTATAAGCATGGAGTAGATATAAGCTCCGGCAAGCGGGGTCTTGCTGTAATACTCTTTTTCTATATTAAGTAACAATTCCTTTAATTGGGGTGCGATATCCGTATCCTTATCCTTCCATATTACAGTGGCCGGGGAGAGCATCGTCACAGCGGATGAAAGCTCGGGCAGGGTTGCGATCAGAGCGTAATCCGGCTGAAATATCAGTCGCTCTCCGTTTTCCGGAGCAATCAGGTGATGTATGGTGCTGGATGAGATAAAAATGATATCGCCTTCAGACAGGCTGTATTTCGTGTCGCCCAGGATCACGTCGTAACCGCTTTTTATCGGCATTATGATCTCCGGATTTGAATGCCAGTGAGGCGGATAGTTTTCTGCCTCTATATTGTGGTAGAGGCGAAACATGGGGCGCTCTTTGAAGTTGACGGTTTCGTGATATCCCTTGAGTGATTCTATCATGGCTGCATCCCTGACCGGTGTAATAAAATACTTGCTAAAAATTACCTGGTATCAATAAATATGAAACAATAATTGCTAAATGATTACGACAAGATTTTAGCATATTTCAGTTCAAAAACAAGCAATTTGACTGAAATGGTCAGGTTTTTATCAAAATTTGACACCGAAGAGGATAGGCGCTTGGTGATAATGCACAAAAAAACCTCAGATAATCATGGTAATATGTGCAAGGTTTCATCATCAAAAAGTTGAAAATAGCAATTTTTAATATTTTAGTAGCAACAATTTTGAAGCATAGTTTATGGCGATGCAATATTCTGATATTACGAACAGGCTTCGTTTATAAAACGGAGCGAAATCTTTTTACTATACTTTTAGGAGGGAGTACTAAATGAAGAAAAAGGTTTTGTCAATACTTTTGACGGTAGCTATGACAGCTTCTCTTCTTGCAGGATGCGGAAGCTCAGGAGCAGCAGGCGGAGCAGCACCCGCAGCAGACAGCGGAGCAGCAGATGCAGCAGCACCCGCAGCTGATGACAGCGCAGCACCTGCAGCAAGCGGAGACGTACAGGAGATCACATGGATGTTCTGGGATGATCTCAACGCAACAGAGGATCTGATCTCAAAGGGTTACAAAGAGACCATCGACAGATTCAACAAGGATTATGAAGGACAGTATCACTGCACACCTATCACAACGAACCTTGAGGAGTACTACACAAAGCTCAATGCGCTTGTTGCATCAGGCGAGACACCCGATGTATTCATCGTAAGCCCCGGCCCGAACCTTACCACTTATGTGGAGCCCGGCGTAGCAGCAGATCTTACACCTTATCTGGATGCTGACTGGAAGGGAACATTCTCCAGCGACGCTGTATTCGCACAGCAGACATATGACGGCAAGATCTATGCTGTACCGCTCAACATCGCAGCGGCATGCGTATTCTACAACAAGGAAATGTTCAAAGAAGCAGGAGTTGAGGTTCCCAAGACATGGGATGAGCTCATCGATGCATGTAAGAAGATCAAGGCTGCAGGACACACACCTATCACCATCAGTGCCGGTACAGCATGGTGCCTCTCAATGCTCGCAGGATATCTCTGTGACAGAGAAGGCGTAGATCTCAAGAAGATTGAGTCCGGTGAGGAGAGCTGGAACAATACAAAGACTATCAACGCAGCAAACAAGCTGATCGAGCTTTCAGAGTATTTCCAGCCCACAGCAGCAGGTGATACCAACGATGTTGCTACAGCAGGCCTTTACAACGGAGAGGCAGCTATCCTTATCCAGGGATCATGGGCTATAGGACAGATCAACGGTGAGAACCCTGACTTCGAGCAGAAGTGCGGCGTGTTCCAGTTCCCGGAGATCCCCGGCGGCAATGACCCCAACAGGGTTATAGCAAAGTCAGACTCACTTGCCATGAGCGCAACAACGAAGTCTCCTGAGGCTGCAATAGCTCTGATGAAGTACTTCACAGATGATACAGCTCAGAAGTATACAGCTGAGGTCGGCGGAAAGATCCCCGTTACCAAGGTTGAGTACGATGCATCCAAGGCACCTGCACAGCTCGCAGACGTTATGGACATCTTCTCAAACGCAAGCTCAACATTCGGCTTCTACAATGAGTCACTGTTCTCTACAGAGGCAGGATCAACCTTCGATGACAACATGGTTGCTATCTACCTCAAGGAGAAGACACCTGAGCAGGCATTTGACGATCTCGACAAGTGGTATGCAGCAAACAAGAAGTAATACGCTGAAGTTATGACATCATCAGGGGTCAAAGAGCTCTTTGACCCCTGATATTTTTAAGAAGAGATAAGAAGGAGAAAAGAATGGATAAGCTCTTAAAGGATAAAAAAGCGATAGCGGTCTTCGTACTGCCGGCGTTCATCCTGTTTACACTGATCCTTTTCATTCCCATCTGCCAGTCGATATACTATTCGTTCTGCGATTATGACGCATTGACGAAACCGACCTTTGTGGGATTAAAGAATTACAAGAATCTGCTGATAGATGATACCATGAAGATAGCAGTAAAGAATTCTTTGTTCTTTCTCATCTATTCTTGTGTGACACAGCTGATCATGGGCCTTATACTGGCAGGTCTGCTGACAAATATAGAGAAGGGAAGGAATTTCTTCAAAAATGTGATCTACCTCCCCTGCGTTCTTTCATCTGCAGCTCTCGGACTTTTGTGGATGTTCATCTTCAGCCCGAAGCTTGGTATCAACCAGATACTTGCTAAATACGGTATCGAGGGACCCCTCTGGCTGATGGATATCAAAAACTACATCCCGCTTCCCATGTGGGTCATCGCGTTTGTGGCTCTGTGGCAGTATGTGGGACAGTCTATGATGCTTTATATGGCGCAGATCTCCGGCATCAACAAGTCTCTTTATGAGGCTTCTTATATAGACGGATGCAGCAAAGTGAAGTCATTCAGGTATATCACACTGCCGCTTATCAAGCCCATGGTGGCTACGGCGATGTCACTTAACGCAATAGGCTCACTGAAATTCTTCGATCTGATCTTTAACATGACAGAGGGTGGACCCAACAAAAAGACCATGGTGCTGGCGACACATCTGTATGAGCAGGGATTCAAATACTTCAAATACGGGTATGCGAGTGCAATAGGTACAATACTGCTGATACTGTGCCTGTTGATGACCTTCCTGATCAATAACGTGTTCAAGACAGAGAATTATGAAATGTAACAGGGGAGGCATATGAGATGAAAAGTAAGAAGATCACACCTGCAACCATACTGATATACATATTCTTCCTGATAATGACGGTCATATATCTGGCGCCTTTGCTCTGGGTCTTTTCCGTCTCGTTCAAGACAAACGGGGAGATCTTTACAGATCCGTTTGCTCTGCCGCAGAGTATATTCATCGACAACTATACTTTTGCCTGGACGGCCGGAAAGCTCGGCATAGCCATGGTGAATTCACTCTTTGTCTGCGTGATCACCCTTTTGCTCAGCATGTTCCTCGGCTCAACGGTATCATTTGCCATAGGCAGGATGAAATGGAAGATATCGGGACTTGTAATGGTGTACTTTATGATGGGTATGATGATACCGGTACACTGCGTGCTTATCCCGCTGTTCACGAGATTTGCCAAGATAGGGCTTTCCAACAATCTTTGGGGACTGATACTGCCTTATCTTACATTCTCTCTTCCGACGACCATCTTTATCATGACGGGCTTCTTTAAGAGTCTGCCCAATGAGCTGGTAGAGTCTGCGTGCATAGACGGATGCTCCATATATCAGATATTCGGACGCATCTGCCTGCCGCTTTCAAAAACGGGACTTTTCGTTACGGGACTAATGACATTTGTGGCAAACTGGAATGAGCTGCTTCTTGCTATGGTCTTCATTTCGGATGATAACCGCAAGACATTGCCGGTATCTTTGTCAAAGTTTGTTGGACCGTATAATACGAACTATTCACAGATGTTCGCAGCTATTGTCATAGCCATCATACCGACGATCCTTGTGTACAGCGTATTCAGTAACCAGATAGTTGACGGTCTGACAGCCGGAGCAGTCAAAGGGTGAAACAGCCGGTGGCTGTTTCACGGGCACGTTTTGGCGAGCTGAGCGCGGCAGTGCCCCGGGGCTTATATCAATTTAAGGGAGAAAGCATTTGAAACATAAGAACGAAAGAAAAGCTCTGATCACAAGCCTTTATACAGCTGATCCTTCAGCGCATGTGTTCGGAGGAAAGATATACATATATCCGTCGCATGATCTGAAAATTCCGGTTGCCGATGATGACAACGGTGAACAGTACATGATGGAGGATTATCATGTGCTGTCCATGGACAATCTGGATGCGGAATGTATAGATAACGGTCTGGCTCTGTCGAAAGATGATGTGCCGTGGGTCGACAAGCAGATGTGGGCGCCGGATGCCATATACAAAAACGGGAAGTACTATCTCATATTCCCGGCGAAGGACAAAGATGGGATCTTCAGACTCGGTGTAGCGGAGTCTGAGTCGCCGACGGGACCGTTCGTGCCACAGAGCAATTTCATACAGGGAAGTTACAGCATAGATCCGGCAGTCCTTGTCGATGATGACGGAAGGACATATTGCTATAACGGCGGCCTCTGGGGAGGACAGCTCGAGATGTGGCAGTCCGGAAGCTTTGACAGGGATGCTCACCGGCCCGAGGGTGATGAGCTCGCACTGGGACCGATGTTCGCGGAGTTTACGGAGGATATGACCGGATTTGTGTCCGCACCGAAGCATCTTGAGATACTGGATGAAAATGGAGAACCTCTGAAAGCCAAGGATGAAGACCGCAGATTCTTCGAAGGCCCCTGGGTCCATAAGTTCAAGGGGAAGTACGTACTGTCATATTCCACCGGAAGCACGCATTATATCTGCTACGCAGAAGGAGACAGGCCAGACGGACCTTTCACTTATAAGGGACGCATCATGGAGCCGGTAAAGGGGTGGACTACACATCATTCGATACTGGAGATAGAAGGCGAGTGGTATATCTTCTACCATGACATAGAGAGATCCGGAGTTACACATGCGAGAGATGTGAAGTACACAAGACTCCACATAGATGAGGATGGCCGCATAGAGACCATACATCCATACGATATCAACTGATCTTCATATTATAGAACCGTTTCCTCTTTTTAGGATTGTGTCCGCATTGTATTTACAGTGCGGACATGATTCTTTTCGGGCGATTTTCCATTTGTAAATAGAGCCGTTTCACTTTATAATTAAAGGGTTATGAACGAATACAACGAATACAATAATTACAATGGAAACAACGGCCCGGGAGGAGATCAGGGCAATGGCTACAATCGTGGCCCCGGAGGCAACGGAGGGGGCAACGGAGGCGGAAACGGCAGAGATCCGAGAAACAGGCAGACCATATATGTGCTGATCATAGCTACGCTGTTTACGATACTTGGCATGAGCTTTATGTCGAAAGCCCTGTCACAGTCTACTACACAGGAGATACCCTACAGCCAGTTTCTGAACATGCTTTCCGAGAATAAGATCGCGGAAGTGGAGATCGCAGAAGACCGGATAAACATTACCCCGAAGGGAGAAGATGGCAATGCCCTGCTTCTTACGTCTTACTATACGGGGCTTATGAATGATCCTTTTCTTGTAGAGAGACTTGAGGAGTCGGATATTAAATATACTCACAAGATCCCGGACAGATCCGGAGCCATAATAGCGGCGATACTGAACTTCGGTCTGCCGCTGATACTTGTATGGGGACTGCTGTCACTGTTTATGAGACGGATGGGCGGCTCCGGAGGAGGGATACTCGGAGTCGGCAAGAGTGCATCCAAGGCATATGTCACCAAAGATACGGGAGTGAGCTTTAAGGATGTGGCCGGTCAGGAGGAGGCAAAGGAGAGCCTTCAGGAGATGGTCGACTTCCTTCATAATCCCCAGAAATATGCACAGATCGGAGCGCGTCTTCCCAAAGGAGCGCTTTTGGTGGGGCCTCCCGGTACCGGAAAGACTCTGCTTGCCAAGGCAGTGGCAGGTGAAGCGCATGTACCTTTCTATTCGCTTGCCGGATCGGATTTTGTGGAGATGTTCGTCGGTGTGGGAGCATCGAGAGTAAGGGATCTCTTCAGTGATGCAGAAAAGAATGCACCCTGTATCATCTTCATAGATGAGATAGATGCCATAGGAAAGAGCCGTGACAGCAGATATGGCGGAGGCAATGATGAGCGCGAACAGACACTCAATCAGCTGTTGTCTGAGATGGACGGATTTGATTCGTCAAAGGGTATCCTCGTGATAGGTGCTACCAACAGACCTGAGACGCTGGACAAGGCGCTGCTCCGTCCGGGACGTTTTGACAGGCGGGTCATAGTAGACAAGCCCGATCTGAAGGGACGCATAGATACTCTCAAGGTACATGCAAAAGACGTGAAGCTTGACGAGACGGTAGATTTCGAAGCGGTAGCGCTGGCTACATCGGGTGCAGTAGGCTCCGATCTCGCCAATATGGTGAATGAGGCTGCGATCAATGCTGTTAAGTCAGGCAGAGCATATGTGAATCAGAAGGATCTGATGGATTCGGTGGAAGTGGTCCTTGTCGGCAAGGAGAAGAAGGACCGCATCATGAGTAAGGAAGAGAGAAGGATCGTTTCCTATCATGAGATAGGACATGCTCTTGTATCGGCACTGCAGAAAAACTCGGAGCCCGTGCAAAAGATAACCATCGTGCCTCGTACCATGGGAGCACTGGGATACGTTATGAACGTACCCGAGGAAGAGAAATATCTGAACACCGCGGCAGAGCTGCATGCTCTTCTGGTAGAGACTCTTGGAGGCAGAGCTGCCGAAGAGATAGTCTTTGATACCGTGACCACGGGAGCACAGAACGATATAGAAAAGGCAACAAAGATAGCCAGAGCCATGGTCACTCAGTACGGTATGAGCAAGAAGTTCGGACTGATGGGACTGGAGACGATACAGGATCAGTATCTTGAAGGCAGGACCGTCATGAACTGTTCGGATGAGACGGCAGCGGCAGTGGATGAAGAAGTAATGAAGATCCTTAAGGAGGCTTACAAAGAAGCTAAGTCTCTGCTTAAGGACAACAGAGCCCTGCTGGATAAGCTTGCAAAATTCCTGATAGAGAAGGAAACCATAACCGGCAAGGAGTTCATGGAGATATATCGTAAAGAGAAGGGACTTACGGAAGAAGAGACTTCGGGAAAGAATAGAGAGCGCGTGTCGATGAAGGGCCGCAGTAAGTCCGACAAAGAACCGGAGCACACGTTTGAGATCGAGATCAACGATGAAACACCGGCTAGTACGGATCCGGTAACTCAGAATACGGATCAAAACGATAATGCAGGAAAGGAAGCAGAAACCGCCACTGAAGCACCTGCATATGAGGGTATGGGAGCGGTAGTCCGCGGAAGGAAGAATGAGCATCAGTAAGATACATCAACACCATCCGGATGTAGACATACATATGGAGCCCCTCGATGTCATTAACGGCTTCGAGGTAAGACCCGGGTTTTACGGGATGAACGGAGCCACTGCGATCCCTACCGGAGTAAACTTCACCATCCATTCAAATCAGGCAACGTCTGTAGAGCTTCTTCTCTTTCATTCCGAGGAGATGGAGCCATACGGCGTCATTAAATTTCCCGAGGAATACAAGATAGGTCATGTATACTCCATGATCGTTTTTGATCTGGATATCGAAGATCTGGAGTATGCCTACAGGATAGACGGACCGAACGATCCGAAAAAGGGACTGACTTTTGATAAAAGCAAGATAATATTGGATCCCTATGCAAGAGCGGTAACGGGACAGGCTGACTGGGGCACACCCACAGACTATATCTATCACGCGAGAGTCGTAAGGGATAACTTTGACTGGGGCAACTGCAAGCAGCCGCTGACCCCGACCGAAGACCTGATAATCTATGAGATGCATGTCAGGGGATTTACGAAGGATGACTCCAGTGGAGTAAAGCATCCGGGTACCTTTGATGCAATAAAAGAGAAAATACCCTATCTGAAGGAACTGGGAGTTACGGCTGTTGAGCTGATGCCCATATTTGAATTTGACGAGATGCTCTCCAGGCGTGATTTCTACGGAAGAGAGCTCATGGACTATTGGGGATATAATACGGTCTGCTTTTTCGCTCCCAATACAAGCTATGCATCTACCAGAGAGCACAACCATGAGGGCGATGAGCTCAAGTCCATGATAAGAGAGCTTAATGAGAACGGGATAGAGGTCTTTCTGGATGTTGTTTTCAATCATACAGCAGAGGGAAATGAGGACGGCCCGATGTTTTCCTTTAAGGGACTGGATAACAACATATACTACATGCTCACTCCCGAGGGGTATTATTACAACTTTTCCGGCTGCGGTAACACACTGAACTGCAACCATCCCATAGTACAGCAGATGATAATGGAGTGCCTCAGGTACTGGGTCACGAACTACCGTGTAGACGGGTTCAGATTCGATCTTGCGTCAATTCTCGGACGGAATGAAGACGGATCTCCCATGAGCAAACCGCCTCTGCTCCAGTCACTGGCGTTTGATCCCATCCTCGGAAACGTGAAGCTGATAGCAGAAGCATGGGATGCGGGAGGAATGTACCAGGTGGGATCATTCCCTTCATGGAACCGTTGGATGGAATGGAACGGCAGATACCGCGATGATATGAGAGCTTTTCTTAAGGGAGATTGCGGTAAGGCCGGAGCGGCAGCAAGCCGTGTCACGGGATCGCCGGATCTGTATGATCCTGAGGTCAGGGGGTTCAATGCATCGGTGAATTTCATCAACTGCCATGACGGATTTACGCTGCACGACCTATATACCTACAACGAAAAGCATAATGAAGATAATGACTGGGGCGGTACTGACGGAGACAACCATAATCTTTCGTGGAACTGCGGTATAGAGGGAGAGACTACCGATAAGGATGTACAGTGCTTAAGAGACCGTATGGTCAAAAATGCTTTTGCATGTCTTATGACGAGCAGAGGGGCACCTATGTTCTTTATGGGAGATGAGTTCGGCAATTCACAGGGCGGAAATAATAACGCTTATTGTCAGGATAACAACATTTCATGGCTCAACTGGAAGGACCTGAAGACAAATAAAAAACTGTTTGAGTTTTTCAAATACATGATACAGTTCCGCAAGGATCATCCGGCGATACGCAAGCATCTGGAGCCATCAAAGATCGGCTTTCCCGAGGTATCATGCCACGGAGTGAGACCGTGGGAGCCGGATTATTCGGATGACAGTCATTATATCGGAGTCATGTTTACCGGTTCATACAGCAGGAAGAAAGATGATGATATCGTATACATAGCAATAAACACATACTGGGAAAATCTTGAGATATCTTTGCCGGAGCTTCCCATGGACAGACATTGGCATATGGCCGTGAACACCTATGACAAAGAGCCTGTCTTTAAGGATAAAAAACAGATATTCGAAAATGTGACAATGTATCCGAGATCCGTACGGGTCTTCTATGTATAACGACATACCGTTTCTGAACAGGAGAAAAACCATGCCAGAGATCGTGATAATGAAAGAAATAAAGGGGAGAAACGAAGAATACGCGAAGAGTAATCGTGAGAAACTCGCCGGCGACCACGTTCTTATGGTAAATGTCATGGGCGCACCCGGTTCAGGCAAGACTACTTTTCTTAAGGCACTTTGTACGGAACTGAAGGATCGCGGTATCGAGACAGCCGTAATAGAAGGGGACTTATACTCTTCCATAGACACGGATGATTTTATTGCGGACGGATTCAAGTCGGTACAGATTAATACCGAGGGTGAGTGTCATATTGATGCCAATGTGGTAAGACAGGGCTATGACAGGCTGGGCATGACGGACGGGGTAGTTTTCGTTGAGAATGTCGGCAACCTGATATGTCCCGCTGAGTTTGATCTGGGGGAGGGGCTGAAGATCATAGCGGCTTCTGTAACAGAGGGAGATGACAAGCCCTACAAATATGTACCCATGTATTCTTATGTGGATGCTGTCATACTTACAAAATGCGATCTTAAAGAGGCAGTAGGCTTTGATACGGAATATTTTACCAGGGGACTTAGAGCCCTGAATGAAGCTCTGGTGATCGAGACTGCAGTGACATCTGCCGGTACGTCAGGTATAGGGGAAGCGGCAGACCTTATTGTTAAGCACTACAAGGAAATCTGATATTTGGAAGATTGGGAATTCTTTCTCCGTAAAGCAATATTTACGGATTTCCTGAGAGACAGGCATCAGGACGCACAGGAGAAGATGAGCGAACTGATACTCAGGAAAAACGGGGGTAAGCTCTACCGTTACCGTCCTTTGGACGATGCGGAGGTGGAGCTTATTAGAGGTGGAAATATATATTTCTGCAGGGCAGTCCGTTTTGAGGGGGCCGGTGATGTAGTCATGAGGTTCAAAAGCTATCTTTCATGCTTCACCGATGATCTCAAGAGCGAGGCAATGTGGTATAAATATGCCGACAAGAGTGAGGGGATGTGCCTTGAATACAACTTTGAGGACATGCAGAAATTTGCCGAGGCAAACAAGCTCGTGCTGCTGCCGGTCATTTATGATGATGAGGAACATGAAGAGCTGACCGGGACTGTAGGAAACGTGCTCTCCATGATGACGAAGAGTACAGATGAGGCGGCGGAGTTTGAGTGGAGGCTGTGGAAATATGACAAGTCAAGCCATGATATCGGCAAGATCCTGTCGGGAGTACATCCGAAACGCATACATGTAGGAGATATGGCCAGTCTCGATACAGGTACATGCAAAGAGCTGGAGAGGATATGCACAGAAAGAGATATAGAGATGGTGATCAAGGAAAGGAGTGTCTTCTGAGATATGAATGAGCCAAAGGAAGTCACACTGCTCATAATGGCGGCCGGTATGGGAAGCCGTTACGGAGGTATGAAGCAGATAGATCATGTGGACGAAGAGGGCGACAAGATCATAGATTTTTCCATATTTGATGCGAAAAGGGCCGGCTTTACAAAGGTTGTGTTTGTGATCAAGAAGGAGAATCTGGAGATATTCCGCAAGGAGATCGGAGACAAAGTATCGAAGCATATCAAGGTGGAATATGCATTTCAGGAACTGTCCGATGTGCCGGGCAGTTTTAGTATACCGGCAGACAGAGTCAAGCCGTGGGGTACGGCGCATGCTGTGCTTTCAGCGAGAGATGTGATACGTGAGCCTTTTGCTGTGATCAATGCAGATGACTTTTACGGAAGAGATGCATTTGAGAAGGCATACAGCTTTCTGGAGAAGACAAAAGAAGGTCACTATGCAATGGTGGCATACGAGCTGAGAAACACTCTTACGGAAAACGGAACCGTATCAAGGGGTATATGTGAAGTCTCGGATGAAGGCCTGCTCATGGATGTAACAGAGCGTACAAAGATAAGAAAAGCCGGAGAAGATGCGGAATATACCGAAGATGACGGAAATACCTGGACCAAGCTTCCCGGGGATTCCGCCACAAGCATGAATTTCTGGTGCTTTTCCGAGGATTTCATGGGTACGATAGGCGCTAAATTTGAGAGATTCCTTCAGGAGGAGGTTCCCGGGAATCCCCTGAAAGCAGAGTGCTATCTGCCGACGGTCGTATCTGCACTACTGTCGGAAAAAAGATGTGATGTACATATACTGAAGACATCCGGCAAATGGCATGGGGTCACATATATAGAAGACAAACCTGCATTGACGGAAGCAGTCAGCAGGATGAAGGAAGACGGCTTATATCCCAGATATCTGTGGTAAGAAAGGGAGATACTTATGGAAAATATTCTGGTTCTTGATTTCGGAGGACAATATAATCAGCTCATAGCAAGAAGGGTCAGGGAATGCCAGGTATATTGTGAGGTCCACTCCTCGGATATGCCGATCGACGAGATAAAGAAAATGGCTCCCAAGGGGATCATCCTCACCGGCGGACCGAATTCGGTGTATGATCCGGCTTCTCCTCATGCGGATCAGGAATTGTTTTCCATAGGAGTACCAATCCTCGGCATTTGTTACGGGGCACAGATACTTGCATATCAGCTCGGCGGCAAGGTGTCGACAGCACCCGTATCCGAATACGGAAAGACAGAAACAGTAGTGGATACGGATATACCTTTATTCCACGGATGGGCAGAAAGATCTGTTGCATGGATGAGTCATACCGACTATATCGAAAAAGCCCCCGAAGGCTTCACGGTAACAGGCCACACCTCAAATTGTCCCGTGGCTGCCATGCAGGATGAATCAAAGGGATTCTATGCAGTTCAGTTTCATCCCGAAGTGGTACATACCGATGAGGGTATGAAGCTTTTCAGGACCTTCGTATATGATATCTGCGGCTGCAAGGGTGACTGGCAGATGGGATCCTTCATTGAAACGACCGTTGCATCCCTCAGAGAAAAGATCGGAAGCGGCAAAGTACTGCTCGGTCTGTCGGGAGGTGTGGATTCATCGGTGGCAGCGGCACTGCTGTCAAAGGCTGTCGGAAGACAGCTCACCTGTGTATTTGTGGACCATGGCCTTTTAAGAAAGAATGAGGGTGATGAGGTAGAGGCAGTATTCGGACAGGGCGGACAGTTTGATCTAAACTTCGTTCGTGTTGATGCGGCAGAGTATTTCTATGAGAAGCTCGCCGGAGTGACTGAGCCTGAACAGAAGCGCAAGATCATCGGCGCAGAATTCATAAACGTGTTTGAAAAAGAAGCAGAGAAGATAGGCGAGGTGGATTTCCTTGCTCAGGGCACTATATACCCCGATGTCATAGAGTCGGGACTCGGCAAGTCAGCTACCATCAAGTCTCATCACAATGTCGGCGGCCTGCCCGAGCATGTTAATTTCAAGGAGATAGTAGAGCCGCTTCGGATGCTTTTCAAGGACGAAGTAAGGCAGGTCGGCCTGCAGCTCGGTATACCGGAGAAGCTTGTATACAGACAGCCTTTCCCGGGCCCCGGACTTGGGATACGAATTATCGGTGATATCACGTCAGAGAAGGTCCGTATCGTGCAGGATGCTGATGCGATATACAGAGAAGAGATAGATAAAGCGGCAGAAGACTGGAAGGAAAGCCATAACATGGAGAATCCTTCATGGATGCCGTCTCAGTATTATGCGGCACTTACCAATCTGCGTTCGGTAGGTGTAATGGGTGACGGCCGTACCTACGACTACGCTGTGGCGTTAAGAGCCGTCATTACATCTGATTTTATGACTGCTACTGCGGCACCGATCCCGTGGGATATACTCACACGTGCAGCTGACCGCATAGTCAATGAAGTCTCCGGAGTGAACCGTGTTTTCTATGACTGCACGAGCAAACCTCCGGCAACGATAGAGCTTGAATAAATAACATCGCCCCGAAATCCGCTAATACAAGGGTTTCGGGGTTGTGAATTTGTCAAGGTGCTATGGTCTCACACGAGATCGGGGTATATTTATGGGCAAAAGCCCTTGTACCTTAAGTTATTTGATGGGCGGCTGCGCTACCGCCGGATAATTTAGCGCTTACGAAAGAGATAAAGAGGCAGGATGAAAATGAATGGTAAATACGATACATATTTGCTGTATGAATATATGAAAAAGGTCTCATTTACTGTAAGGATTCTTGTAAAGCTTAATGAAAGTGTCGACTCTGAGCTTTTGAATGAGGCGGCTCAGGAGGCGATATCAAGATATCCCTATTTTTCGGTAAAAGTGAGAGTAGATGAGAGCGGTGCCTTTGCGCTCGATCATAATGAAAATCCCATCCCGGTGCTTCCGGAAGAGAACAGAAGGCTTATGCTCGGCTCGGAAAAGACCGGTGGCCATCTGTTCGCGATAACGTACAGGGATAACTGTGTATGGTTTAATTTTTCCCATTCGCCCTGTGGTGGTTATGGCGGACTGTTCTGGGTTAAGACTACCTTATATCAGTATCTGACAAAAAAGTACGGCACAATAACTGCACCGGCTGACCTTAAGCGTGTCGGTACTCCGGTATCGGAAAAGGAGACTGAATTACCCGATGCCTCAAAACTGCCGGATGATGAACCGATCAAGAGATATGACGGTAAAAGCAGCAAAGTCGGACTCGGCAGATTTTTAAAGTATCTGTTCAATCCGTTTGTTAAAGATAACTACTATTATGAGATCATTATCCCAAAGGATAAGTTCATGGAGTATGCAAAGAGTATAGACGGCAGCCCTAATACAATATTTGCAGCATTCTTATTTAAGATGATCGCAAGGTATTATCCTGCCAAACCCAATGATATACTCTCCGGAAGGGTAGCTGATGATTACAGAAATGACATAGGGGCAGCTGAATCGTATCGCGATTTTACGAGACTGATACATATCATGTATACCAGGCAGATGGAGAATGATCCGATCGAAAAGCTGAACCGTATGGCAAGAGGAGCTGTCATCTTCCAAATGCAGCCTGAGCTCAGCTGTGAACGTTACAAGCAGATCGAGGAGATCCATAAGGGGATAGATGCACAGCCCGATCTTAAGAGCAAGAAGAAGTTTGCGACCCAACATAGCCTGTTCAGATCAGATGTAAGGGACGTTTTCAACGTCAGTTACGTCGGACAGACGGACTGGGGAGGAATGGAAGACTACATTAACGAGGTCTATTCAATAACCGATGGAGACTATATGTTGGAGGTAAACGCGCTTAAAGATAACTTCTGCCTCTGTTTTCAGCTTATCAATAAGGATCATAAACCTGTGGAGCTGTTTTGCAGGATTTTAGAAGAAGAGGGTTTGCCATACACCGTATCGGAGATGAAGACACGATATCTGCCTGATATAGAGCTTCCAAATTAGATTGCGCTGTTTAAAAGGCTAACACATGATGGTATCGAATCCGGTAGTCTCCATGATATCCCGGACGGCTTTATTCATGTTGATAAGACTAAACCCGGCCTCGTCATCAACTGATTTTCGCATGATCAATAATACACGAAGCCCTGCTGATGAGATGTATTCGAGCCCGTTCATATCTACGCATATAGCCGTTATTTTGTTCCTGGCAGCGGATTCTTTATATAGGGAAAGGAGCTCCGGCG
>JAEEGL016289086.1_pt1 | contig 24265 bp, 25 predicted proteins | sample 9134231 | NCBI WGS metagenome assembly JAEEGL01 (sample SAMN16246548, study PRJNA631951) | gut metagenome | biome: gut microbiome; feature: rumen; material: fiber-attached | host: Bos | place: Iran: Karaj | collected 2018-10
CCCTGCGGCATATCGATCCCGTGGGCGCGGTGATGATCCTGTTTTTCGGCGTCGGCTTCGCGAAGCCCGTGCCGGTGAACACCATGCGCTTTCGGGACCGCACGAAGGGAATCGTGGTCACCAGCCTGGCGGGCCCTGTTTCCAACATCCTGCTGGCCTGGGTGTGCATGATCCTCTCCAAAGGCCTGATGGGGGCCTACTTCGCTTTTGGCGCCTCCAGAGCCCTGGGGGCCTCCCAACTGTTCAGGCTGATCGTGCAGATCAACCTGGGCCTGGCGGTCTTCAACCTTCTGCCCATGCCGCCCCTGGACGGCTACCACGCCGTCATGCCCTTCCTGCCGGCGAAGATCGCCTGGAAGGTGCAGCAGTACGAGCGGACCATCGTCTGGGTGATCCTGGCTCTGGTGTGGCTCGGCGCCCTGGACGGGATCCTGGGCGCGCTGATGGGCTTGCTGTACAGCCTGGTGAACGGCGCCACGTTCTTTATGGATATCCTGCTTCGGGCGGTGGGCTGATGGCGGAGCTGTCCTTTCATCTTTCCGACTTCGAGGGCCCTCTGGACCTGCTGCTGCACCTGATCTCCAAGCATAAGCTCAACATCCTGGATATCGAGATCAGCGAGCTGCTGCGGCAGTACCTGCTGGCCATCGAGACCCGGGACGACAGCAGCCTGGAGGTGCGCAGCGAGTTTCTGGAAATGGCTGCCCGCCTGGTGCATATCAAGACCGTCATGCTCCTGCCCCGCCACGAGGAGGAGGCCGACAGCCTCCGCTCCCAGCTCTCCGGGGAACTGATGGAATACCGGCTCTGCCGGCTGGCCGCCGCCGCCCTGCGGGAGCGGGCGGAGGAGAACCGGGTGTACGTCCGCCGGCCCATGGAGGCCGGGGAGGATACCGAATATCGCCTGAGGCATCCCGCCTCGGTCCTGTACGACGCCATGCGTTCCGCCACGGGGCGGGCCGTCCGGCGCCGGCCCCCGGAAAAGGCCGCCTTTTCCGGCATCGTGGAGCACCGGATCGTTTCCGTGGGCTCCCGCATCGTCCACCTGCTGCGCCGCCTGTACCGGGCGGAGACCATGCCCTTCCCGGAGGTCTTCGCCGATCAGCGGGACCGCAGCGAACTGGTGGCCACCTTCCTGGCCCTGCTGGAACTGGTGAAGGCGGGCCGGGTCACGGTGGACGAAGACGGCACGGTGACGTTCAACAAAACCGGAAAGGAGGCCCGGCGCGCATGAAGACAGCCCTGGAAAAGACCCTCTTCGCGGTGCTTTTCGCCGCGGGGGAGCCCATGCCGCTCCGCCGCCTGGCTGACGCTCTGGAACTGGAGACCGAAGACCTGCGCCGGCTCCTGCGGAACCTCTCCCAGGAGCTGGAGGACACGGATTTCCCCCTCCGGCTGCTGGATCTGGACGGGCAGTACCAGCTCGCCACTCGCCCCCGGGACAGCGAGGCCATTCGCCGGGTGCTTTTGGAGCGGCGCAGCGCCCCCCTCTCCCAGGCCGCCCTGGAGGTGCTGGCGGCGGTGGCCTACAACCAGCCCGTGACCCGCGCCTATATCGAGCAGGTCCGGGGCGTCGATTCCACCGCCACGGTGACCTCCCTGACGGAAAAAGGCCTCCTGGAGGAGGCAGGCCGCCTGGAAGTGCCGGGCAGGCCCATCACTTACCGGACCACCCCCGCGTTCCTGCGCACCTTCGGCCTGTCTTCCCTGGAGGACCTGCCGGGGGCTCCGGCTCCGGAAGAGGCCGACGAGGACGTGCTGGAAGGACAGATCGCCTTTGAGGGAAGCTGACGGCTTTCCCTGTGACCCAAGGAAAGGAGGAGGAGCCGATGATCATAGCCGGAACGATCCTGTTGATCCTGCTTTGCCTGCTGCTGTGGCCGGCGGTCATAAGCTTTTCCTATTCGGAGAAGACCGCCCGGGTCGCCGTCAGGTACCTGTTTATCCGCCGGCAGATCCTGCCGGCCCCCAAAAAAAAGAAAGGCTCCGGGGAGGAAAAGCCCGGTCAGGAGAAAAAAGATAAAGAGAAAGAAAACCCCCTCAGCCGGCGCCTGTCGGTCCTCAGGGACCTGACCCTCGACGACTGGCTGGAGCTGATCCCCCGGCTGGCGGAACAATGCGCCCGGCCCGTACGGGTCTTCCTGCGGCGCACCACTCTGGCCCGGTTCGATCTGAAGATCGCCGTCGCCGGGGAGGACGCGGGAGCCGCCGCCGTCGCCTACGGGCGCTGGCAGGCCGCCGTCAGCAACCTGCTGGGGGCCTTGGGCAGGCTGATCCGCCTGAAGCCCCGGCGGATCGAGATCTACCCCGATTTCCTGGGGGAGGAGACCGTCGTGGAGACCCGGGGAGAGATCCGGGCCTGTCCTCTGGCGATCCTCTCCGCGGTGGTCCAGCTGGCGCTGATCGCCCTGAAGACCTACCGCACCGCCTGTAAGCGGGTCAGGCTCCGGACCGGAGCCGGCGCCGCCAAAGGCCAAACCTCGTGAAACTTTTTTTGAAAGGATGATATAAAGTGGAGCAAAAGAACAGCCAGATCAACGAAGTTCTGGGGATCTCTCTCGACCGGCTCAAGATGCTGATCGACACCAACACCGTCATCGGTGAGCGCATGGTGGTCGACGGCGTCACCATCATGCCCATCTCCAAGGTGAGCTTCGGCTACGCGGCAGGCGGCAGCGAGCTGCCCGTCTCCAAGGATCCCACTCCCTTCGGCGGAGGGTCCGGCGGCGGCGTGACCATCACCCCCGTGGGTTTCCTCACCGTAAAGGATGGCGAGGTGCGGCTCCTGCAGCTGACGTCGGCGAGCAACACCGCGGACCGGATCGTCAACACCGTGCCGGAGCTGGTGGACCGCATCGCCGCCATGGCGAGCAAAAAGAAAGACAAGGACAAAGACAAGGAAAAGACCTGACCCGGCGTCCCCTCGGGGGGACCAGCAGGAACCAAGGAGTGATCTCCCGTGAGAATTCATAAAGCGCTCTCCGAAAACGGCGTCGCGTCCCTGCGCAAGGCGGAGGCGCTGATCGCCCAGGGCAAGGTGACCGTCAACGGGCACCCCGCCGTCATCGGGCAGGATATCGACCCGGAGCGGGACGTGATCTGCGTGGAGGGCCGGCGGGTCGTCCTGGAAAAGAAGCAGAAGCTCTGGTACATCGCCCTCAACAAGCCCCGGGGCTGGGTCACCACCATGCAGGACGAGCTGGGGCGCCGCTGCGTGCGGCAGCTGGTGGAGGACGTTCCCGCCCGGGTGTACCCGGTGGGGCGTCTGGACAAGGACAGCGAAGGTCTGCTGCTGCTCACCAACGACGGCGACTTCGCCAACTTCATCATGCACCCCCGCCACCACGTGAGCAAGACCTACCGGGTCACGGTGCGCCCCCCGGTCACCGAGGAGGACCTGATCGCCTTTTCCACCGGCGTGGTCCTGGACGACGGTTACCGCACCGCCCCCGCCCAGGCCCAGGTGGAGGTCCAGGAGCCCGAGCGGGTGGTGCTGCGGGTGACCATCGGAGAGGGGAAGAATCGGCAGGTGCGCCGCATGTGCGAGGCCAGAGGCCTGGAGGTGATGCGGCTGCGCCGCGTTTCCATCGGCCCGGTGAAGCTGGGCATGCTGCGCCCCGGACGCTGGCGGGAGCTCAAGCCCGTGGAGGTGGGAGCCCTGCGCTCCGCCGTGACCGTCGCCCCGGGATCCGGGGACCGGGCACAAGAGGAAAAAAAGGAGGCCCTCAAAAGCGGCAGGCCGCGCCGTCGCCGCAGGGAGTCTCCCTGACGCCGCTTGCCGCCGGGCACACGCCGTCGGGCGGCTTTCCCGGCTCAGAACAGGCGCGCCCGGCGCGCCGGAGAGGATGATCATAAGCCAATGGCAAAGAGCATGACCGGCTTCGGCCGCAGCGAGCAGGTCCTTCACGGCAACACCGTCGCCGTGGAGCTCCGCTCCGTCAATCACCGCTATTTCGAGTGCGCGGCCCGGCTGCCCCGCACCTGTTATTTTCTCGAGGACAAGCTCAAGGCTCTGCTGCAGAGCCGTATTTCCCGGGGCACGGTGGCCCTGTTTTTGACCCTTACGCCCATGGACAGCGCCGGGGACGAGATCCGCGTCAACACCGCGCTGGCGGGGGAGTATCTGCGCGCCCTGCGGTCGCTGGCGGAGGAAGAGGGCGTGGAGTGCCGCGTCACCGCGGAGGAACTGGCCCGCTTTCCCGAGGTGCTCACCGTGGTGCATCCCGCCGTGGACGAGGACGCCCTCTGGCAGGACGTCAGGACCGTGGCCGAGGAGGCCCTGGACCGCTTCGTCGCCATGCGGGAAACAGAAGGGAAACGCCTGGAGGAGGACATCCTCTCCCGGCTTGACCGCATCTGCGAGCTGACCGGGGAAGTGGAGCGGGTCTCCCCGAAGACCCTGGAAAACTACCGCGCCCGCCTTTACCAGAAGATCACCGAGGTGCTGGGGGACCGCACCGTGGACGAGGGCCGGCTGCTCACGGAATGCGCCGTCTTCGCGGACCGCATCGCCGTGGACGAGGAGACCGTGCGCCTGCGCAGCCACGTGGACCAGTTCCGCAGGATCCTGTCTTCCGGGGAGCCCGTGGGCCGCAAGCTGGACTTCCTCACCCAGGAGCTCAACCGGGAATCCAACACCATCGGCTCCAAGGCCCAGGACGTGCAGGCGGCCGCCCTGGTGGTGGAGCTCAAGAGCGAGATCGAGAAGATCCGCGAGCAGATCCAGAATCTGGAATGAGGAGCGCGTAAGATGAAACTGATCTCCATCGGCTACGGCAGCGTCGTTTCGGCGGATAAGATCGTGGCCATCATCGCGCCGGATTCCGCCCCCGTCAAGCGCATCGTGCAGGACGCCCGGGACCGGGGATCTTTGATCGACGCCACCTACGGCCGGCGCACCCGGGCCGTGCTGATCATGGACAGCGAACACGTGATCCTCTCCGCGGTGCAGCCCGAAACGGTTGCGGGCCGCGCGGAAGATCCTGAGGAGGAAATAGAATGATCGAGCAGAGAGGCAGACTGTTTATCTACTCCGGGCCCTCCGGCGTGGGCAAGGGGACCCTGCTGGCGCCCCTGATCCGGGAAGGATACGTGACCCTTTCCGTCTCCGCCACCACCCGGGCCCCCAGAGAAGGGGAGCGGGACGGGGTGGAATACCATTTCGTGAGCCGCGAGGAATTCGAGCGCATGATCGCGGCGGGAGAGATGCTGGAATACACCGAGTACAGCGGCAACTACTACGGGACCCCCCGCCGCTTTGTGGAGAGGGCCCTGGAGGAAGGACAGAACCTGGTCCTGGAGATCGAGACCGAGGGCGGCGGGAACGTCGCCAGGCTCTGTCCGGAGGCGGTGCGCATCTTCGTGATGCCGCCGTCCATGCAGGCGCTGCGCCAGCGGCTGGAAGGCCGCAGGACCGAGAGCCCGGAGGCCATCGAGCGCCGGCTCTCCGCCGCCCGCCGGGAGATCCGGGCCGCGGCGGACTACGATTTTATCATTGTCAACGACGACGTCTTTCTCGCGAGAGAGCAGCTCGCCTCGGCCATAGAGGCCGGCAGCGCGCTGCGGCGTCTTCATGAAAATACCATCAAAGAGGTGCTGGAATCATGCTGAGACCTTCCATGCCGGAGATCATCGGGCCCAACGGCGACGCCTACAGCTTCGTCGTGGCCGTGGCCAAGCGCGCCCGGGAGATCGCCGAAGAGACCGAGGAAAAGAACGAGCCCCTGGAGGAGAAGCCCGTGCGCGTGGCGGTGGACGAGTTCGCCGCCGGAAAGTGCAGGTACGAGATCGTTGAGGGGCGGCCGGCGAAGGACGCCCCGCAGGACGAACCCGAAGACTGATGGAGATCGTGCGCGTCGTCCTGGAGAGCGCGGCGCCCTCCTATGACCGCGTCTACGACTACCGTCTGCCGGAGGATGTATCGGCCGCCGCGGGTTCCCGGGTGCTGGTGCCCTTCGGGCGGGGGAGAGGCGAGCGCGTGGCGCTGGTGCTGTCCCCCGGGACGGAGCGGCCGGACATGGTCTACAAGGAGGTCCTGCGGGTCCTGGACGCCGAGCCCCTTCTCTCCCAGGAGGGCCTTTATCTGCTGCAGGCCCTGCGCGCCACGACCTTCTGCACCTGGGGAGACGCGCTGCGCGCGCTGATCCCTCCCGGGGCGGGCATGAAGGCCGCCCCTTTCCTGGAAGCGGTGCGGGGCCTCAGCGGGGAAGCCCTGTCCGAGGACACCCGGCGCCTCTACGGGATGCTGCTTTCCCGGCGGCGCCCCGCCCGGCAGGAGGACTTCCTGCGCTCGGCGGGACTGCGGGAGAACGCCCCCGCTCTGCGGGAACTGCTGGAGAAAGGCTACGCCCTGCGGCGCTCCCGGGTCCGCAAACGGGTCGCCGACGAGCGGGCCGTGATGGCCCGGCTCTGCGGGGAGGACTTCCCGGGGCTTACGGAAAAACAGCGCCGGGTGACCCAGTTTCTCTCCGGGGTGGGCTGCGCCACCCTGCGGGAGATCGGTTACTACGCCGGCGTGAGCCGCGCCGTGACGGACCGCCTGCGGGACAGAGGGATCCTGGAATACTTTGAGGAAGAGATCCCCAGAGCCCTGCCGAAAAGCGAGGACCCTTCCCCGGACCCCGCGCCCATCGTCCTGTCTCCCGCCCAGCAGCGGGCTTTCGATACCCTTCTTTCGCGGGGGGAGACCGCGCCGGGGGCCGTGTCCCTCCTGTACGGAGTGACCGGCAGCGGCAAGACCCAGGTCTACCTGCGCCTCATCGAGGAGACCCTGCGCCGGGGCCGGCAGGTGCTGGTGCTGGTGCCGGAGATCTCCCTGACGCCCCAGACCGTCTCCATTTTTTCCCGCCGGTTCGGCGGGAGGGTGGCGGTGCTCCACTCCTCCCTCTCCGTCACCGAGCGCCTGGACGAATGGCGGCGCATCCGGGCGGGACAGGCCGATATCGTGGTCGGCACCCGTTCCGCGGTGTTCGCCCCCCTGGAAAACCCTGGGCTCATCGTGATCGACGAGGAGCAGGAGCACACCTATCATTCCGAGAAGGCCCCGCGCTACCACGCCCGGGAGATCGCCAGGCTGCGCGCCCGGTACCACGGCGCGCACCTGCTGCTTTGCTCCGCCACCCCCGACGTGGAGAGCATGGCCGCCTGCCGGGAGGGCAGGGCCCTGCTGGTGCGGCTGGACGAGCGCTTCACCGCCTCCGGCCTGCCGGAGGTGGTCACCGTGGACCTGCGCACCGAGCCCATGGCTCCGGGAAGCGCGCTGATCTCCGAGGACCTGTTCGGTCGGCTGGAGGAGACCTTTTCCCGGGGGGAGCAGGCGATCCTCCTGCTCAACCGCCGGGGCTACAATACCCTGGTGCGCTGCTCCGTCTGCCGGGAGGTGGAACGCTGTCCCAACTGCTCCATCCCTCTGGCTTTCCACACGGCCAACGGCCGGCTGGTGTGCCACTACTGCGGATACACCAAAAGCGCCTCCGAGCCCTGTTCCCACTGCGGGAGCAAACTGCTGCGCTACACCGGCGCCGGCACCCAGAGGGCGGAGGAGGAACTGAAAGAACTCTTTCCCGGCCGCTCCTTTCTGCGGCTGGACGCCGATACCACCATGTCCCGCTTCGCCCACCGGGACAAGTTCTCCGCCTTCGCGGCGGGGGGCTACGACTGCATGATCGGCACCCAGATGATCGCCAAGGGGCTGGATTTCCCCAACGTGACCCTGGTGGGCGTCCTGTGCGCGGACCAGTCCCTGTACAGCGAGGACTTCCGGGCGCTGGAGCGGACCTTTTCCCTGGTGACCCAGGTGGTGGGCCGCTGCGGCCGGGCGGACAAGCCCGGGCGGGCGGTGATCCAGACCTACACCCCCGAGCACCGGGTGCTGCAATTGGCCGCCATGCAGGATTACGACACCTTCTACCGGGAGGAGATGGGATACCGCAGGGTGGGGCTCTATCCCCCCTACTGCGATCTCTGCTGCGTCGTGTTTTCCCACGAGGACGAAAAGACCGCCGCGCGGGCGGCCGGAAGATTCCGGGAGATCTTCGTGGAGCAGGCCGGCGGACAGCCCTCCCTGCCGCTGCGGCTCATCGGCCCCACCGAGGGCTCCCCTTACCGGGCGGCGGGCCGGTACCGCTGCCGCATCCTGATCAAATGCCGGAACAACCGGGCCTTCCGCGGGTTCCTGCAGTCGGTCATCGACCGCTTTGCCGACGGGGAGAAGGAAGTCTTCCCCGCCGTGGACTGTTATTACGATTCAAATATCTGAGAGAGGATGATCCCAATTGGCGATTCGCCGGATTTTTTTGGAGGATGAGGAACAGCTCCGCAAGGTCTGCCGCCCCGTGGTCAAATTTGACGACCGTCTGGCCGGGCTGCTGGAGGACATGGCGGACACCATGCACGACGCGGACGGCGTAGGCCTGGCGGCGCCCCAGGTGGGCATTTTGCGCCGGGCCGTGGTGGTGGACGTAGGCGAGGGCGTGATCGAGCTGGTCAACCCCAGGATCGTCTCCCAGAGCGAGGAGACGGAGTGCAAATCCGAAGGCTGCCTCTCCTCCCCGGGAGAATACGGCATGGTGACCCGCCCCCTCCGCGTGACCTGCGCCTATCAGGACAGGAACGGCGAGGAGCGGGAGATCACCGGGGAGGGCCTGCTGGCCCGGGCGCTGTGCCATGAGTGCGACCACCTGGACGGCAAGCTCTTCAAGGATATCGCCGAGCGGATGCTCGATCCCGAGGAACTGGAGGAAGAGTAAATGCGCGTCCTCTTTATGGGTACACCCGATTTCGCCGAGGCGTCCCTCCGGGCGCTGCTGGCCGCCGGGCATGAGATCGCCGGCGTCTGCTGCCAGCCGGACAAGCCCCAGGGACGCCACTTCACCCTGACGCCGCCGCCGGTGAAGGTCCTGGCCCGGGAGGCCGGGATCCCCGTCTTTCAGCCGAAGACCCTCCGGGACCCGGAGGTCCTGAGGCAACTGGCCGGCCTTGCCCCCGAGGTGATCGTGGTGGCGGCCTACGGCAAGATCCTGCCCCGGGAGGTGCTGGAGATCCCGCCCCGGGGATGCCTCAACGTGCACGGTTCCCTGCTGCCCAAATACCGGGGCGCCGCCCCCATCCAGTGGGCGGTGATCAACGACGAGCCCACGGCGGGAGTCACGATCATGCGGATGGAGGAAGGGCTGGACACCGGCCCCATGCTCCTGCAGAGATCCCTGGCGGTGGGAAAGGAAGAGACCGCGGGAGAGCTGTTCGACCGTCTGGCGCTCCTGGGCGCCCAGGCTCTGACGGAAGCTTTGGAAAAACTGGACGACCTGGTCCCGGTTCCCCAGGACGAGAGCCTGGCCAGCTGGGCCCCCATGCTGACGAAGGCCGACGGCGCCGTGGACTGGACCCGGGACGCCGCCTCCGTCTGCGCCCGCATCCGCGGCGTGACGCCATGGCCCGGGGCTTATACCTTCCTGCGGGGAAAACGGCTGAAGATCCATCGGGCCCGGCCGGCGGACCGCCGGGGCGAACCGGGCAGGCCCCTCCCCGGGGAAGGGCTGACGGTGGCCTGCGGCAGCGGCGCCGTGGAACTGCTGGAGGTGCAGCCGGAGGGAGGCCGCCGGATGTCCGCCGGGGAGTACGCCCGGGGACTGCGCCTGACGGATGAGGACGTGTTCGGCGCCTGACCCCGACCTTTACGGACCGAAGAAAGGAGACGGTTATATGTACGGGTATTCCACAGGTTATTGGAGCTCCTATCTGATCCTTGTGCTTCCCGCCATCCTGCTCTCTTTGTGGGCGCAGGCAAAAGTGAAGGGCACCTTCGCCCGCTATTCCCAGGAGCGCACCCACTCGGGGATGACCGGCGCCCAGGTGGCGCGGCGCATCCTGGATGAAAACGGCCTCGGGGATATCCCGGTGGAACCGATCTCCGGAGAACTGACCGACCACTACGATCCCGGAGCCCGGGTGGTGCGCCTTTCCGAGAGCGTCTACAACGGTGCCAGCGTGGCGTCCGTAGGCGTCGCCGCCCACGAAACGGGCCACGCCGTACAGCATTCCCGGGGATACGCGCCCCTGCAGATCCGCAACGCCATCATCCCCGCCACCAATATCGGCGCCCGGCTTTCCACCCCGCTGCTGTTCCTGGGCCTGATCCTGGGCCTCCAGGGACTGGTGACCATGGGGATCCTGCTCTTCAGCCTGATGACCCTGTTCCAGCTGATCACCCTGCCCGTGGAGTTCAACGCCAGCGCCCGGGCGGTGCGGACCCTGGAGAACGACGGCATCCTCAGCGAGGAGGAACTGGCCGGCACGAAAAAAGTCCTGACCGCTGCGGCTCTGACCTACGTGGCGGCACTGATCGTTTCCGCCATGCAGCTGCTGCGCCTGGTCCTGCTGTACGGCCGCCGCAGACGCTGATCGCCGGATAATCCGAGGAAAGGAGGCCCCCGTATGAGATCTGCCCGACAGATCGCCGCCGAGGCGCTGCTGCGCGTGGAGCGCGGGGGCTATTCCCAGCTGGTCCTGGACGCCGCCCTGCGGGACAGCGGGCTGGACGGGCGGGACCGGCAGTTCGCCGCGGCCCTGTTCTACGGGACTCTGGAGCGGCGGGTCACCCTGGACCACTGCATCGCCCGCTACGCCCGCCGGCCCCTGGGGGACACGGTGGCGGTATTGCTGCGGGAGGCCTTTTACCAGCTTCTGTATCTGGAGGGCGTGCCCGACCACGCGGTGGTGGACGAAGCCGTGGAGCTGACCCGGCGCATGCGCGTCGCCTCCGCCTCCGGGCTGGTCAACGGCGTCCTGCGCAGCTTCCTGCGGGACGGCAAGCGCCTGCCCCCCGTCCGGGGAGGGCCCGCCGCCCGGCTGGCCGTGGAAGGGAGCTGCTGCGAGGACCTGGCGGACTGCCTCATCGGCTGGTTCGGCCCCGATACCGCCCGGGAGATCCTGGCCGCCTCCTTCGGCCGGCCCCCGGTCTACGGCCGGGTCAACCCCCTCAAGACCGACGAACCGTCCCTGATCGGCCGCCTGGCCGAAGAGGGCTGCGCCGCCCGTCCCACCGCCCTTCCCGGCTGTGTGGAGCTCGCCGGGGCTCCGGCGCATACGGCGGCCCACGCCCAGGGACTTTTCCATATCCAGGACCTGTGTTCCCAGCGGGCCGCTCTGGCCCTGGGGGCGAAGCCCGGCGAACGGGTGCTGGACCTCTGCGCCGCGCCGGGCTCCAAGAGCTTCCTCATCGCCCAGGAGATGGAAAACACAGGCGCCGTTCTTGCCTGCGACATCTCCGAAGGCCGCCTGCGCCAGGTGGAAAAGGGCGCCCGGCGGCTGGGCCTTACCAATATCTCCGTGCTGCCAAACGACGCCCGGGAGAACGCCCCGCCGGGAGTCTTTGACCGGGTCCTCTGCGACGTGCCCTGCTCGGGCCTGGGGGTCCTGCGCCGCAAGCCGGAGATCAAGCTGCGGGGCCGGGAGACCTTTTCCTCCCTGCCGGAGACCCAGGCGAAGATCCTGCGGACCGGGGCCCGGTGTCTGCGGCCGGGGGGCGTGCTGGTCTACTCCACCTGTACCCTGAACCCGCAGGAGAACGACGGGGTGGTGGACCGGTTCCTTGAAGAAAACCATGAGTTCAGCCCGATGCCCTTTGAGAACGGGGAATGGAAGACCACCTTCCTCCCGGGGGACGACGGCGACGGATTTTTTATTTCCCGCGTGAGGCGAACCGAATGACTGAGAGCAACAACGAAATGATCGATATCCTTTCCCTGCGGCCGGAGGAACTGGCCCTTCTGATGAAGGACTGGGGACAGCCCTCCTTTCGGGCGGGACAGATCTTTTCCTGGCTGCACGGAAAGCGCGTGAGCAGTTTCGACGCCATGACGGACCTGCCCGCCGCCCTGCGGGAGCGGCTTTCCGGGGAGTGTGCCTTCGCCCCTCTCACCCTGCGCCGCCGCCGGACTTCCACCGACGGCTCCACCGATAAGCTGCTGCTGGCCATGCCGGACGGCAACTGCATCGAGACGGTGCTGATGCGCCACGATTACGGGGCGTCCCTGTGCATCTCCTCCCAGGTGGGCTGCCGCATGGGCTGCCGCTTCTGCGCCTCCACCCTGGGAGGCAAGGTGCGGGACCTGACCGCGGGGGAGATGCTGGGGCAGGTCTACGCCGCCTCTGAGATCCTGGAGACGAGGATCGACAGCATCGTGATGATGGGGATCGGGGAGCCTCTGGACAATTTCGAGCAGGTCATGCGCTTTCTGGACCTGATCCGGGATCCCAAGGGCCTGGGCCTTTCCCACCGGCACGTCTCCCTTTCCACCTGCGGGCTGGTGCCCCGGATCGACGAGCTGGCGGAGAAGAAGCTGCAGCTGACCCTCTCCGTTTCGCTGCACGCCTGTGACAACGAGACCAGGGACCGGATCATGCCGGTGAACCGCACCTGGCCCATCGAGGAACTGTTGGCGGCCTGCAGGCGGTATTTCGCCGCCACGGGGCGCCGGATCTCCTATGAGTACGCGCTGATCGCGGGCGTCAACGACAGCCCGGAGCAGGCCCAGCGCCTGGCGAGGCTTCTTTCCGATCAGGCGTGCCACGTCAATCTGATCCCGGTCAATCCCGTGACGGAGACCGGGTTTCGCCGCGGCAGCCGACGGGACGCGGAACGCTTCTGCGCCGTCCTCAACCGGAGCGGGCTGTCCGCCACCATCCGCAGGGAATTCGGCGCCGATATCGACGCGGCCTGCGGGCAGCTGCGCCGGCGGGAGCAGCAGGAACACAGAGAGGAGTGATCTGCCGTGTGGGTCAGAGCAGCGACACATATGGGACAGGAGCGCAGTGAGAATCAGGATACCTTCCGGATCGGAGCCCTTCCCCGGGGAGGCTATCTTTTGGTATGCGACGGGATGGGCGGAGAGAACGGCGGCAGCGTGGCCGCCCGCATCGCCGCGGATACGGCGGCGACCCGCATCGCCCGGGATTTTGCCGGGGATCTGGGAGAATCCGCCGCCCGCCGGGTGCTGGAAAGCGCCGGGGCCGCGGCCAACGCCGCCGTCTACGCCGAAGCCGGGAAGGACCCCCGCCTGGCGGGCATGGGCACCACCCTCTCGGGGGTCGTGGTCACGGGAAACACCGCCCACGTGATCCACGCGGGGGACTCCAGAGTCTATCTCCTTCGGGACGACCTGCTGCACCAGCTCACCGAGGACCACACCGTGGTGCGGATGCTCATCGCCCGGGGGGACCTCACCGAGAAGGAGGCCCTCAACCATCCCCAGCGCCACTACATCACCCGGGCGGTGGGAGTGGAAAAGCAGTTGGAATTCGATATCTTTACCGTGGACCTGCAGGAAGACGACGCCTTCCTGGTGTGCAGCGACGGCCTCTACAACTACGTGGAGCCCAGCGAGCTGGCCGCGCTGACGGCCGTATGCGTCCGCAAGAAATCCGCCCAGCCCCTGATCGACGCCGCCAACGCCAACGGCGGCGGGGACAACATCACCGCGGCCCTGGGCAGTACGGCAAAGGAGGTGCACCCGCTTGGATAACTGGATCGGAAAAAAGCTTGAGGGTCGCTACCTCATCAACGAGCTCATCGGCATCGGCGGAATGGCCAACGTCTACAAGGCCACGGACGTCACCGACGGAAAGACCGTGGCCGTGAAGATCCTGCGGGAGGAATACTACGGCAACGAGGAATTCATGCGCCGGTTCAAAAACGAGTCCAAGGCCATCGCGGTCCTTTCCCATCCCAACATCATCCGGGTCTACGACGTCTGCTTCTCCGGAAAGGTGCAGTCCATCGTGGAGGAATTCGTGGACGGCATCACCCTGAAGGAATACATGGAACAGCAGGGACAGCTCTCCTGGAAGGAGTCCGTCCATTTTACGGTGCAGATCCTCAAGGCCCTGCAGCACGCCCACGAGCACGGCATCGTCCACCGGGACATCAAGCCCCAGAACGTGATGCTCCTGCGGGACGGGACCATAAAGATCACGGACTTCGGCATCGCCCGGTTCGCCCGCAGCGAGAGCCGCACCATTACCGACCGGGCCATCGGCTCGGTGCACTATATCAGCCCCGAACAGGCCCAGGGCGGGCACGTGGACCAGCGGGCGGACATCTACTCCGTGGGCGTCATGCTCTACGAGATGCTCACCGGGCGGGTCCCCTTTGACGCGGAGAACCCCGTTTCCGTGGCCCTCAAGCAGATCGAGCTGGAGCCCCCCATGCCCCGCACCATCCGGGGGGACATCCCCGAGCCCCTGGAGGCCATCACCATGCACGCCATGGAGAAGGACCCCGGGGACCGGTACCAGTCCGCGGCGGAGATGCTGCAGGACTTCGCCACCTTCCGGCGGGACCCCTCCGTGCGCTTCGAGTACGACTACCTGACCAACGGAGAGCTGGAGAACCAGCGGTATCACAAGGCGGTGGACGCGGTGAAGAAAAACAGCGGCGCCCCAAGGCGTCGGAGCCGGGGGACCTCCCGCCGCCGGGGAGAACCGGAACAGCGGCAGGGCGGCCGGGAGCATGAGGACGAGTACAGCCGCGGAGGCGTTTCCGTCATCGGCGTGCTTTTCATCATCACAGCCGTCTTCGTCCTGGCGACGGCGGCCTTCATCGCCGCCATGATCTCCTTCAACAACCCGCTGGAGAAGGTCCCCGACGTGGTGGTGCCGAACCTGGTCTCCATGCGCTACGAAGAGATCCGGGAGGCTCCCCAGTACAGCGATTTCAAGATCGTCCTGGGGTCCACGAAGTACGACGAGTCCGTGGAGCGCGGCCTGATCCTCAGCCAGAAGCCCAAGGGCGGCACCAAAGCCAAGCCGGGCTCCTCCATCACCGTGATCGTTTCCAACGGGCAGAAGGTCACCCAGATGCCCAATCTGATCGGCTACGAGGAACTCACCGCCTACGCCGAGCTGGCCGCTCTGGATCTGGCCTACGACAGCGTACAGGTGAACTCCGATCAGGAGAAGGGCACCGTGGTGGCTACCGATCCGCCCGCCGGCACCGAGGTCAACGCGGGCACCACCGTGCTGGTGCAGATCAGCATGGGACCTGAGGACGCCGTGAAGCCCGTGCCCCAGCTGGTGGGCAAGAGCTTCAGCGACGCCTATCAGCTGATCTCCGAGGCCCACCTCACCGTGGGCGAGGTCACCTATGAAAACAGCGAGGCCGCCGAGGCGGGCACCGTGCTGCGCCAGTCCCAGCCGGCGGGAGCCGTACTGGACGAGGGCTCTCCCATCGACCTGGTGGTGGCCAACAGCAGCAGCGTGGAGGCCGGCGGCGGCGGTACCGTGACGCTGCACATCCCGCTGCCCAAGGACGTGGAGGAGGTCGTGAACCTCCGCGCGGTCTTCAACGGGGAGACCGTGTTCTCCGCCATGCTGAGCCCCGCCGAGGCCGGCTACTGGAGACCCGCCTTCAACGGCACGGGGGATCTGGAGATGAGCATTTTCTACAACGACTACCTCTACCAGGTCTACGAGATCGACTTCGCCACCGGCGCGTACCGGCTGACGCAGGACAACTCCGCCGGTCATCCGTGACGGCGGGAATAACGGAGGACGGCATGGAGACCGGTCGCATCATCAGGTCCTCGGGAGGCTTCTACTACGTGGAGACCGGAGAGGGCGAGATCATCGAGTGCCGCGCCAGGGGGCGCTTCCGGGTGGACGGAGTGACCCCCTTGGTGGGGGACCGGGTCGCCGTGCGCCGCGCCGAAACGGGCGGCGGGACGGTGTCCGAGGTGCTACAGCGCAAAAACGCCCTGCACCGTCCCCCGGTGGCCAATATCGACCTGCTGCTGCTGGTGACCGCCACGGCGGACCCGGCGCCCAACCGGTTCGTCATCGACAAGATGCTGACCATCGCCGGGCACAGCGGCATCGAGGCGGCCCTGGTGGTGACGAAGGCGGACCTGGCCGCGGCGGACGAGCTGGCGGAGACCTATCGCTCGGCGGGCTATCCGGTCCTCTGCGTGGACAGCCTGCGGGGAGACGTATCCGCCGTGGGGGAACTGATCCGCGGGAAGGTCTGCGCCGTCACGGGCAACACGGGCGTGGGAAAATCCACGCTGCTCAACGCCCTGGCTCCGGAGTTGGGCCTGGCCACCGGGGAGACCAGCCGGAAGCTGGGCCGCGGCCGCCACACCACCCGTACGGTGGAGCTTTTCCCCGTGTGCGGCGGATTCGTGGCGGATACCCCGGGCTTTTCGGCCCTGGAGATCGACGAGGAACGGCCCATCCGGGCCGACGAACTGGCGGACTGCTTCCCGGAATTCGGGCCCTATAAAGATCAGTGCCGCTTCACCGGCTGCTCCCACCGGGTGGAGAAAGGCTGCGCGGTCCTGGCGGCCATGGAGGAGGGAAAGATCGCCCCTTCCAGGCACCGTAGCTACTGCGCCCTGTACGAGGCCGCGAAGCGGATCCGGGACTGGGAAGTCTGACCGGGCTCCCCCGCCGCTTTTCGGCGGGTCCCGGGGGCGGAGCTTTTGTCCCCGTTTCCTCTCTTGTTCGTTGCGCCCGGGGAAAAAATATGCTATGCTGTACACGGCGCGCCGGGCGATTTCCGTGCCCGGGCGCCGATTTTTAAAAACGGAGCTGATTCATTCTTTGGACACCACCCGATCCCTGCTCAGTCTGCTGGTCCTCACCGCCCTTTCCGCCTTTTTCTCCGCGTCGGAAACGGCTTTTTCCTCGGCCAACAAGGTGCGTCTGGAGACGCTGGCCGAAGCGGGGGACCGCCGGGCCCGCCGGGCGCTTTCCGTCGTGCGGGATTTTGACCGCACGCTTTCGGTCATCCTCATCGGAAACAATATCGTCAACATCGGCGCCTCTTCCGTGGCGACGGTGGCGGCGATGCGGGTCTTCGGTTCCGCGGGAGCGGCTGTGGCCACGGGAGCCACCACCCTTCTGATCCTCACCTTCGGGGAGGTCCTGCCCAAGAGCTACGCCAAGGAAAAGGCGGACTCCCTGGTGCTGTCCCTCTCCGGCGTGCTGCGGCTCATCATCCTGCTGCTGACGCCTCTGGCCTGCGTTTTCGTGTTGCTGCAGTCCTTCGCCCAGCGTCTGTGGGGCAGGGACAAGAGCCCTCTGGTCACCGAGGAGGAGCTGCGCAGCATCATCGAGGCCAGCGAGGAGGAGGGCGTGCTGGACGAGCAGCGCGGCGAGCTGATGCGCAGCGCCCTGCGCTTTGACGACACCACCGTGCAGGAAGTCCTCACTCCCCGGGTGGACATGGCGGCCATCGACGTGGACGCCTCCCCGGAGGAGATCCGCCGGGCCGTCCTCACCGAGCGGTACACCCGCATGCCGGTCTACGAAAAGGACCCGGACCACATCCTGGGCGTTCTGCAGACCCGGGATTATCTGGAGGCCCTGCTTCGGGGGGAGACCCCGGACCTCCGGGGCATGCTCACGCAGCCCCTCTTCGCCCACAGGACCATGCCCATCTCCGACCTGCTGGCTTCCTTCAAGCGGGAGCAGCGGCATATAGCCGTGGTGCTGGACGACTTCGGCGGCACCATGGGCATCGTGACCATGGAAGACCTGCTGGAGGAACTGGTGGGCGAGATCTACGACGAGGACGAGGAAGCCGAGGCGGAGATCGTGCGCAAAGGGGAGGGCGTCTGGAGCGTTTCCGGAGACTGTCCCGTGGACGACGCCGCGGAGCGCGTCGGGCTTTTCCCCAGGGAAATACACACGGAAGCCGCTTCCGTGGGAGGCTGGGCGGCGGAGATGCTGGGCCACGTGCCCGCGGAGGGAGACCGGTTTTGCGTCGGCGGCGCGGAGGTGACCGTGGAGCGCATGGAAGACCAGCGGGTCGCCTGGGTCACCGTTTCGGCGCTGCCCGCCGCCGGGAACGAAGGAAAATAAAACGGCCGTGTCCGCCGGGGACGCCGTTTTCGCAAAGGAGATACGCCTATGTATGATCTTGTCAGCCTCGGCCGCAGCGCCCGGGCCGCCGCCCGGTCTCTGCGCACCACCGGTAATTCCGAGCGCGGGGCGGCGCTGTACGCCATAGCCCGGGCCCTGCGGGACAACCGGGCACGGATCCTGGAAGCCAACCGGACGGACGTGGAACTGGCCCGCTGCGCGGGTCTCCGTTCCTTTGCTTTGACCCGCCTCACTCTGACGGCGGCGCGGATCGAGGCGCTGGCCGCCCGGGTGGAGGCCGTCAGCGGGGGCTCCGATCCCCTGGGCGCCGTTTCCGGAAGCATGCGTCTTTCCGGGGGAGGGGAGATCTGCAGCGTGCGGGTCCCCATCGGCGTCATCGGCCTCATCTCCGACGGCGCGCCGGCGACCATCGTGGACGCCGTGGCCCTTTGCGTGCGCACCGGCAACGTCTGCGTGATCTCCGGCGGAAAAAGCGCCTACGGCACCACCCGGGTGCTGGGGGAGATCATGCGCGGCGCCGTGGCGGAAGCGGGACTGACCTCCGACGCGGTGCTGACGGTGGAGGACGCCTCCGAGGAGACCACCCGGCGGCTGCTGTCTTTCAATGAAGGGCTCGACCTGATCATCCCCTGCGGGGATGAAGAATTCCTCATGAAGGTCCGCGAACAGGCCCGGGTGCCGATCCTGGATACTTCCGGCGGCTGCTGCTGCTTTTACGTGGACCAGTCCGCGGATATGGACCGGGCGGTGCGCATCCTGGACGACGCCCGCACCTCGGCCCCCGCGGATCCCATCAGCACCGACACCGTCCTGGTGCACAGTTCCATCGCCGAAGAGTTCCTTCCCAGGCTGGCGGACGCCCTGGACCTGCACGCGGTGGAGATCCGCGGCTGCCCCCGGACCCGGGAGATCCTCCCCAACGTGCGGGCCGCCCAGGAGACGGACTGGGGCATGGACTACCGCAATCTGGTGCTGAACGTGCGGATCGTCGACTCCCTGGAGGAGGCCGTGGAGTTTATCGAATGCTACTCGGACCACGTGGCCGACGGCGTCCTTGCCCGGGACATCACCGCCGTCCGCCGGTTCACGGCCCTGGCGGATTCCGCCGCCGTCTGCGTCAACGCCTCCCCCCGCCGGCTGTCCGCCGCCCCCGACGATCCCGGGATCAGCGTGGGCTTCTCCCGGGGAAGGCTGCACATACGCGGCCCCATCGGCCTGCGGGCTTTTACCACCGAAAAAACGATCCTGCTGGGCAGCGCCATGTAAGAGCGCGGCAGGGAGATCGTAAACGGCGCGGCTTTCGCCCCGCCTTTGAAAGGAAGAGGACCGAACATGAAACAAACCGGAACGCCCTCCGCCCTCCGGCGCCGCGCGGCTCTGCCGCTGGCGATCATATCCTACGCGCTGATGCTGGCGGGGCTCGTGTCCGTGGCGCTGTGGTGCGTCGGCCTGGTGCGCGGCGTCATCGCCAACACCTCCAAAAAGGAAGAATACGAGGATTTTATCCGTCCGATCGTTATGATGGACCCCATCCCCTTTGACGATATCTCCGCCGCGGACCCCGCCTTCGTGCGGGAGGCCGCCCTCTGGGCCGCCGTCGTGGGGGATCAGCGGGACAGCTTCGCCGTGGACGACCTGGGGATGCTCCTGGTCCCCGCCACGGACGTGAGCGTGGCCGCCGCCAAGCTCTTCGGGCCCGAGGCCTCGGTGGAGCACGCCTCCTTCGACGACATGGACGGCACCTACCTGTACGATCCGGAGATCGCGGCCTACCGCGTGCCGCCCATATCCAAGAACGCCTACTCCCCCTCCGTGGAGAGCATCACCAAAGAGGGGGATACCATCCTGCTGCGGGTGGGATACGTGGCCCCCGGTACCATCTGGACCACCCAGCGCAGGGACAGCGAAGGGAAGATCCTGTCGGAAAAGGCGATGCGCTACCGCCTGACCAAAACAAAAAGCGGATACTACGTGAGCGCCGTGGAGGACGTGGAGACCCCCGCCGTCCCCGGCGCGTGAACAGGAAACGATCAGATCGAAACGCCGCCCGCCAGTCCGTCGACCGGCGGGCGTTTTGTGAAGGAGGCGCCGCTTTGGAAAAGCTGCCCGAACTGCGCGTGATCGCGCATCTGTACAACGACTTCGGCTCCAAGTTCGGCGTGCCCCGCCAGAGCGGCCTGTGCGAGACCCAGGGAACCCTGGTGTTCACCGAGCCCTACCGCAGCGAGGACGCCCTGCGGGGGCTGGAGGGCTACAGCCATCTGTGGCTGCTCTGGATCTTTTCCGAGGCGGTGCGGGAGACCTGGTCCCCCACGGTGCGGCCGCCCCGGCTGGGCGGGAACCGGCGCATGGGCGTTTTCGCTACCCGGTCGCCCTTCCGGCCCAATCCCATCGGGCTCTCCTGCGTGCGCCTGGAGGGGATCGAACCGCGGACCCCCCGGGGCCCGGTGATCCGGGTGGCGGGGGCGGACCTGATGAACGGGACCCCCATCGTCGATATCAAGCCCTACCTCGCCTACGCGGACAGCGTGCCCGACGCAGCGGGAGGCTTCACCGACTCCCCCTGGGAGACCCTGCGGGTGGAGATCCCGCAGGAGATCGCGGCGAAGATGCCGCCGGAGAAGCTGGGGGCCCTGCGGGCGGTGCTGGAACAGGATCCCCGTCCGCCCTTTCACGACGACCCGGAGCGGGTCTACGGTCTTTCCTTCGCCGGGCGCAACGTGCGCTTTACCGTCTCCGGCGGGGTACTGACCGTCCGCGCCATCGAAAAGGAAGAGGAGGAGCGGCGTTGAAGGAACTGAAAGAGATCGAGCGGAGCCTGCACACCACCTTCTCCAAGACCGTCTGGAGCCGCATGATCGGCGGCATCCGGCAGTACCGGATGCTCTCTCCCGGAGACGAGGTCTGCGTCTGTATCTCCGGGGGGAAGGATTCCATGCTGCTGGCCAAGTGCATGCAGATGCTCCACAGGGTCAGCGATTTCCCCTTCGGGCTCCGCTTTCTGGTCATGGATCCCGGCTACCGGCAGGAGAACCGCCGCCTCATCGAGGAAAACCTCGCCGCTTTGGGGATCGACGCGGTCATTCGGGAAAACCGGCTCTTTGAGGCCGCCGAGGCGGTCAGCCGCTCCAACCCCTGCTATATGTGCTCCCGGATGCGCCGGGGGAATCTGTACGCCTATGCCCGGGAACTGGGCTGCAACAAGATCGCCCTGGGCCATCATTTCGACGACATGATCGAAACGGTGCTCCTCAGTGTGCTCTACGGTTCCCAGGTGCGCACCATGATGCCCAAGCTCCACAGCGACCACTTTCCCGGCATGGAGGTCATCCGGCCCCTGTACCTGGTGCGGGAGAGGGACATCTGCCGCTGGCGGGACGAAAACGGCCTGCGGTTTCTGGCCTGCGCCTGCCGGGTGACGGAAAGCTCCGAAGACGCCCCGGACAGCAAGCGCGCGGAGGTCAAAGCCCTGATTGCCCGGCTGCGGGCCGCCAACCCCCAGGTGGAGAGCAATATCTTTCAGAGCGTGCACAACGTCAAGCTGGGAGCCGTGATCGGCTACAAGACGCCGGACGGCGTGCAGCACAGCTTTCTGGACGATTACGACCGTATGACCGATAAAGCCGATGAAGAATGAGGTGATCCCGTGAGATATCCCTGTCTGGTGCTGGACCACGACGACACCGTGGTGAAAAGCACGCCGGATATCCATTACCCCGCCTTTCTGGAGATCCTGGCGGCCCTGCGCCCCGGCATGGAACCCCCGGGGCTGGAGGAGTTCATGGAGTACTGTTCGGAGCCGGGGTATTTCCGCTACTGCTCGGAGATCCTGGGCTTTCGCCCCGAGGACGAGCCCTTTGAGACCGAGGTGTGGCACCGCCACCTGAAAAAGCGGGTCCCGGAGGTATACCCGGGCTTTCGGGAACTGACGGACCGGTACCGGCGGGAGGGCGGGAAGATCTTCGTGGTCACCCACTCCGTATCCCAGGTCGCCCTGCGGGACTGGCGGGAGAACGGGCTGGGGGAGCCGGACGGGATCTTCGGCGCGGAACTTCCGGAAGAGCACCGCAAGCCCCACGTCTGGCCTCTGGAACAGATCCGTCTGAACTGGGGCTTTGAGAAGAAGGATATGCTCCTGGTGGACGATCTGATGACCGGCCTTTCCATGGCCAAAGCCTACGGGATCTTCTCCGCCGGGGCGGGCTGGTCCCATCTTTCGCCCCGGGTGGCGGCCCGGGTGCGGGGCTGCTGCGACGTCTATCTGACCCGCGTAGAGGAGCTTTCGGGGCTCATTTGGTAAAAAATGCGGGAAATCGGCAAAAAAAGGCCGGAATATCGCATGAATACGGCCTTTTCCGATTGACTTTTCAAAAAACGCGTTGTACAATGAACAGGACATTGGGCATTCCGATGCAGCTACAGGGAAGCGTATCGAAGTGGTCATAACGGCCTCGACTCGAAATCGAGTAATCCCTTGATCGGGACCGTGGGTTCGAATCCCACCGCTTCCGCCACGGCGGCAGACCGCCGCAGAGACGGCAAGGCCGCGAGGGATGCCTTGCGGCTTTTGCCCATTCCTCCCTTCGGATCGAAGGGACCGAACTTCTTTTAGGTTCGACAGGCGAGCGCCTCGCCTTTTTGTATATTGTTCCCCGGCGGATTTTTCCCCTCCGGGAACGATAGCCGTCGTATCCGCGCCACTGCGCCGCGGTATTGGAACGGCGGTAAAAATGAGTCTCGCCCGGACAAGAATGTGAAAGGAGTTTCTCTTATGAACAAAACCGAACTGATCGAAGCCGTTGCAGAACAGACCAAGGTCTCCAAGAAGGATACCGGCGCTGTTATTGCCGCCACCCTCGACGCCATCGGCACCGCCCTCAAAGGCGGCCAGAAGGTCCAGCTCATCGGCTTTGGCACCTTCGAGACCCGTCAGCGCGCCGCCCGCACCGGCCGGAACCCCCAGACCGGCAAGTCCCTCAAGATCAAGGCTTCCGTCGTGCCGGCTTTCAAGCCCGGCAAGGCGCTCAAGGAAAAGGTCAACGTCAAGACCAAGAAGAAGAAATAATTCCCTTATTTCCGTAAAATAAAAGAGCGGCGGTTTTCCGCCGCTCTTTTGCGTGGGGAGGACCCCGGCCGGGACGTCTTGACAAGGGCATACCCCCATTGGTATAATGGCCCTGCTCCGGAGGATCCGGGAGGGGGCGGAAGAAGAACGGCGCCGGCATAAACGGGATTGTCAAATCCGCGGAAATATGGTAAACTGCCCAGAGCGCATACAGATCAATATTGTCTGCAGTGTCCGGCGAGGCGTGCGGCCCCGTCGGGAGAACAGGGAATCGTGTGTAAATCACGAACGGTACCGCCGCTGTAAGCACGGACGGAAGGATCTCGACGAAAGTCAGCCATTGGGAGACCGAGAAGGCAGATCCGCCGGATGGGGGAAGCCCCGGGACGTGCGAGCCAGAAGACCTGCTGCAGAGCCCAAAGCCCGCCCTCCGGCGGGAATGCGGGCGGACGCTATGGAAACAACGGCCGTGGCGATGGCATGAGGATGCCGTCACCGCGGCTTTTTTGCTGTCTGCCGGGACACGACGGAGTACGATATGATCGAGATCAGAAACCTGACAAAACGCTTCGGTGATTTCACCGCGGTGGACCATCTGGACCTGACGGTGAAAACAGGCGAGTTTTTCGGCCTGCTGGGCCCCAACGGCGCGGGAAAGACCACCACCATCAGCATGATGTCCACGGTGCTCCTGCCCACGGAGGGAGAGATCCTGGTGGACGGGCACCGCCTGGACCGCAAGGCCTCGGTCCAGAAGTCCAAACTCAGCGTCATCACCCAGGAATACTCCATGCGCCAGGACATGACCATGGACGAGGTGATGGAGTACCAGGGAAGGCTGTATTATCTTCCGAAAAAAGTGATCCGGGAACGCAGCGCGGAGCTTCTGGAATTCGCCGGGCTCACGGCCTTCCGCAGCCGTACCGTGCGGCACCTGTCCGGAGGGATGAAGCGCAAGCTGATGATCTGCCGCGCCCTGCTCACCGAGCCGGAGATCCTGCTGCTGGACGAGCCCACCGCAGGCATGGACGCCCTTTCCCGCCGGCAGATGTGGAACCTGCTGCGGCAGATCAACGTGCGCCGCATGACCATCGTGCTGACCACCCACTACATGGAAGAGGCCCAGGCCCTCTGCGAGCGGGTCGCCCTCATCAACGCGGGGAAGCTCCAGAAGCTGGATTCCCCGGAGGCGCTGATCCGGGAACTGGGCGCCTTCGCCGTGGACGAAACGACACCCGGCGGGCTTGTGAGCCGTTTTTTCCACCGGCGGGAAGAGGCCATCGCCTATCTTTCCGGCGCCGGCAGCGACGCGTCCTTCCGGGC
>JAEEGL013232868.1_pt1 | contig 24262 bp, 20 predicted proteins | sample 9134231 | NCBI WGS metagenome assembly JAEEGL01 (sample SAMN16246548, study PRJNA631951) | gut metagenome | biome: gut microbiome; feature: rumen; material: fiber-attached | host: Bos | place: Iran: Karaj | collected 2018-10
TGTAGAATTTCTTCCTCAGATAGTGTAAAATTGATTTGAGCCATTGTTCATTACCTCCTGTCTTTTGGTTGTGCAAGTTCATTATACAGGATCGAGCAGTGGCTCGCTTCTTTAAATTTACACCATTATACGGACATAACCGCGCTCCGCCTCTTCGCGGAGGCCGAAAAGACGAAAAGAAAAGGTTTTCGGCCTACGCTCCGCCTATTCGCGGAGGCCGAAAAGACGAAAAGAAAAGGGTTTCGGCCTACGCTCAACCTATTCGCGGAGGCCGAAAAGACGAAAAGAAAAGGGTTTCGGCCTACGCTGCAGGGCCTCCAAACATTTTTCAAAAAAGCTATTGACAAGTTAGCGGCGGCTAATTATAATATACGACGGTTAGCGACAGCTAACCTATTATTACGATGCATGGTTAGCATAAACTAACCAATAATTACGACCAAAAGTTAGCAAAAGCTAACTCAATCGACACATATCACGGGGAGGGCAGGAAAACATGATACCGCTCTGTTACGCAGAAACAGGACAGCCGCAGATCATAAAGAAGATCGGCGGCAATCCGGAGACCAGACAGCACCTGGAGAACCTCGGGTTCAACATCGGGGGAGAGGTCGTTGTCATCAGCACCCTGGGCGAGAACATGATCATCAAAGTCAAGGAATGCCGTGTTGCCGTCAGCGACGAGCTGGCGCGGAAAATAATGGTCTGACAATATAAAGGAGGAATATCAATTGAAAACACTCAGAGACGTAAAAATCGGCGAGACCGCCACAGTTGTGAAACTTCACGGAGAAGGCGCGGTAAAGCGGCGCATCATGGACATGGGCATCACCCGGAGAACTAAAGTGTACGTGCGCAAAGTTGCCCCGCTCGGCGACCCCATCGAAGTCACTGTCCGGAATTACGAGCTCTCCATCCGCAAAGCGGACGCGGAAATGGTCGAGGTCGAAGAAACCGAGTGAGCAGATAAGCAGAAAGGAAGCATTTTTATGGACATCAGAATCGCCCTCGCGGGCAATCCGAACAGCGGTAAAACGACGCTATTCAACGCGTTGACCGGCTCCAACCAGTTCGTGGGCAACTGGCCCGGCGTCACCGTGGAAAAGAAGGAGGGCAAGCTGAAGAAACACGACGGCGTTATTGTCACCGACCTGCCCGGCATCTACTCGCTCTCGCCGTACACGCTGGAAGAAGTGGTGGCGCGCAACTACCTCATAGGCGAGCGGCCGGACGCGATACTGAACATCGTTGACGGCACGAACCTGGAACGAAACCTGTACCTGACCACGCAATTGACGGAGCTGGGGATCCCGGTGGTAGTCGCCATCAATATGATCGACATCGTTAAAAAGGAAGGCGACAAGATCAACACCGCGGAACTGTCGCGCCAGATCGGCTGCCCCGTGATCGAGATCTCCGCGCTGAAGGGCACCGGTATAATGGAGGCTGCGGAAGCGGCCATTGACGCCGCGCAGAACGGCAAGACCATACCGCAGCACAAATTCTCCGGCCCCGTGGAGCACGCGCTGGCGCATATTGAGGAGGCCGTTGTCCACGACCTGCCCGAAGAGCAGCAGCGCTGGTACGCGGTGAAGATCTTCGAGCGCGACGAAAAAGTGCTGGAATCGGTCAAACTGGATCCCGACACGCTGGCGCACATCGAGAAGGATATCCAGGCTGCCGAGACCGAACTGGATGACGACGCGGAAAGCATCATCACCAACGAGCGCTACATCTACATCGCGGAAGTCATCAAGGCCTGCTATAAAAAGAAGAAAGAGAACCAGCTGACGAAGAGCGACAAGATCGATAAAGTCGTCACCAACCGGTGGCTCGGTCTGCCGATCTTCGCGATCGTCATGTTCCTGGTGTACTATATCGCGATGGTGACGGTAGGTACCGCGGCCACCGACTGGGCCAACGACGGCCTGTTCGGCGACGGCTACCATCTGTTCGGCATTGGGTCAAAAAAATACGAGACGAAAGTCGAAGATTACGAAGCCGCGGTCAACGCCCTCGCCGCGTTCGAATTTGACGTGGATACCGAGGCGGAGGATTTTGACGCGGACGAACTCGCAACCAAGATACAGGGCTTCACCACGGACAAGACATCCGCCGAAGTAGATGTGACGGACGACGAGACGCTGGAGGTGACAACGCTGACGGTGTATTACGACAAGGTCCCCGCGGATGCCGATGAGGAAACCACTAACGCTATGACATTTAAAGAAGCGGTGGAATACTTCAAGGGCAGGGACTTCAGTTTCGACGAGCCGGATCCCGCGGACGACGGCGTCTGGGTGCCCGGTGTTCCCGCGCTGCTGGATAAGCTGCTCCTTGATGCGAATGGCGATCCTAAAGTTCCCGCCCCGCTGTACGGCCTGATCCAGGACGGTATCGTGGCCGGCGTCGGCGCGGTGCTCGGCTTCGTGCCGCAAATGCTGGTGCTGTTCTTCCTGCTGGCGATCCTGGAGGGCTGCGGCTACATGGCGCGTATTGCCTTCGTACTGGACCGTATATTCAGAAGATTCGGACTTTCTGGCAAATCCTTCATTCCGATGCTCGTGGGCACCGGCTGCGGCATCCCCGGCATTATGGCTTCAAGAACTATAGAGAACGAACGCGACCGCCGTATGACAATTATGACGACCACGTTCATACCCTGCGGCGCCAAATTGCCCTTCATCGCTATGGTGGCCGGCGCGCTGTTCGGCGGCTCTCCCTGGGTGTCCGTTTCCGCATACTTCATCGGCATGGCGGCAATTATCGTATCCGGTGTTATGCTTAAGAAGACCAAGCGGTTCGCCGGCGATCCCGCGCCCTTCGTAATGGAACTTCCGGCGTACCATCTGCCTACACTGAAAAACGTGCTGCGTTCCACCTGGGAGCGCGGCTGGTCCTTCATCAAAAAAGCCGGCACGATAATCCTGCTTTCCACTATCGTAGTCTGGTTCACGTCGTACTTCGGCTGGGTCGGCGGCGATTTCCACATGCTTTCCGAAGAGGAAATGGGCAACTCGATCCTGGCTTACATCGGCAAAGGCTTCGCCTGGCTCTTCGCACCGCTCGGCTGGGGCAACTGGAAAGCCGCGGTCGCGTCCGTCACCGGACTGGTGGCCAAGGAAAATATTGTCGGTACGATGGGTATCCTGTACGGCAACTGGGCCGGCATTGCCGCCTCGTTCGCAACTAAATTCGCGGGCTTCTCGTTCCTGGTGTTCAACCTGCTCTGCGCTCCGTGCTTCGCGGCGATCGGCGCTATCCGGCGCGAGATGAACAGCGCGAAGTGGACGTGGTTCGCGGTAGGCTATCAGTGCGGTTTCGCGTATGCGATCGCGCTCATGATCAACCAGTTCGGCAATCTGTTTACCGGCAAACTCGCTTCCGGCGCCGGGGCCGCGGTCAATGTGATCAGTCTGATCGTTGCCTTCGCGGTGCTGGGTCTGATGATCTACATGTTGTTCTTCCGCAAATATAAGGAGGCAACGAAACTCACTCAGACTGTCAAAGTCTGACCGAAAAGTGTGCCGAACGGACGGCGGAACAGTGAAAGGAGCTGATCAATATGAAATGGTTTGCGGACAATGCGGTCACGCTCATCACGGTTGCCGCCGTCCTGGCGCTGGTGGCGCTGGCAATATGGTCGCTGATCCGGAGCAAAAAGCACCGCCCCACCTCCGGCGGTTCCGGCTGCTCCGGGAACTGCGCCTCCTGCGGCGCGGGCTGCCCGTATTGTAAAAAATAGTCGGGTCTGACTGTTATTCGGCCTCCGCTGCGCAGGGACGCCTTGCAGCGGAGGCCGAACTCATTCATATAATAACGGTTCTGCGCGCCTTAAGCGCTTTCGCCGTTATTTCTTTTTCTTTTTGGCGACAGCGATGCCGATAGCCGCCGCAGCCACAACTGCGCAGCCGGCAGCGATTCCGATGATCGCCCCGGTGGGAAGGCCTTTCTTATTGTCCTTGTTGTCCTTTTCGTCGTTATTGCCGCTGTTGCCGGGATCCTGCGTAGCATTATCCTTCGGCGCTTCCGTGGCAGTCGCCTTGGGAGCATCCGTCACTTCCGGCGCTTCCGTCGGTTCGGGAGTAGCGGTCGGTTCGGGAGTAGCGGTCGGCTCGGGAGTAGCGGTCGGCGGAGGCGGATCGCCCGGCGCCTGATAATAGAACTGCATGTTGTTGCTGCTTTCATCCATATTCAGATATGCGTAGGAGATCTCGTCATCTTCCGACTTAAGCTCTACGACCGCTCTGATCTCGTGCATAAGGCCGTCCTGCAGGCCGGTAACGTCAACTTCGATCTCGAGCCGGGAAGCATATCCGCCGCCCGCGCCTCTAACAGCTGCCTCGGTCGCCTTAAACGCGTTTTCAAGGAAGACCGGATCGCCGTCGTCGATCTGATATCCGGCGCGGGTCATCTCCGCTTCGAAACCGGCCCAGCCGCGGAAAGTGAAGTTCTCGTACGGATCCGCCCGGCCGTCGATCTCTCTGCCGTATTCCTCAAGCTTTGCGCTGGCGCTGCCGTCCACGCCTTCCATAATAATATTATCCAGCTGAACTCTATTGACGAAGAACGTGTCAAAGCTCATGTTTTTGCCGCCCGCATCCAGGAAGTCTTCTATCTCTGCGCCTTCCACGACGGTGTGCTCACCGACATCCTCCGGGTCCTTCATTATCTTGACGTCGTTGTCGTTGATCCCGAGCGCCGAAACGGTCCATTCGGTGGGCGCTTTGGGCAGCGTCGTATAGCCATGTCCTTTAATGACCGCGAACAACCCCAGCTTCATCGTTTCAGTAAATTTGTAGCCTTCCTCGTAATCATCGCCGATCGTGAAGAACGCCTGCGGAAGCTTTACTTCGATGACAACATTTTCCTCGTCCTGTACATAGACCGCCTCCGGAATCAGGTCGGTAACATCCGCTCCGGCGGGATCAGAGTCGTCAAGAAGCTTGGTCTCCCAGTTATGCTGCAGGATCTTCAGCGCGTGATTTTCCACAACAAATGTGACGAACAGAGGCTGCTGGTCGTCGGCAATATTGCCCGGATTGAACGCGATCTGATACCGGTCACCTTCGTTAAAACCGCTGTTCGGAATAACGATACCCACGAAAAGGACCTGGAACAGCAGGCCGTCTCTCGGGGTATTGAGATAGTACGTGATCGTCGTGTCCAGCGTTCCGCCCGTCCACGTTTGTACGTTGTCGGGCTTCATCTCGAACATGGTCGCGTACTCGCCTTCAGTGATAACGCCATCCACCATGGGATCGTCGTCCGCTGCGATCACCGGAAGGGTAAAGAGCGAAAGCAGCATTACGGCGGTAATTAAGATTGCTAATACTTTTTTCATAGTAGCCTCCTCAATATTGTTTTTGATGGGTCAATTATATCAGGCGGTTCGGGCTGGTGTCAATGCTGACGGCGGCTTGACTGGGCTCTGCTCCCGATTTCGCAAAAACCACAGCCGCGCGACCGGCGGCGCCATGTCGGCTAGCAGGCGGATTAGGACAAAAATGCATATTTCTTTCCTTATTATACCATGGAAGGCGCCTTCTAAGGCAATTTGTATGCTAATGCGTATTGCCTACTTGGACAATTTTTTAATTCTAGGATTGTTTTATACCAGATTGGGCGCCTTCTCTCGATTATCGGCTCTATCGACTTTTAAGCGATTAGGATAAAATGACTCCAGATTAAAGTTTTTATACCACGATAGTCTCGGATGACAGGACTAATTTAATCTATATCAATGTTTCTATACCATTTTTTGAGTTTCGCGTTTTTGAAAATGAGCGGGAGCAAGAAAAAACTAGTATTAAACCATGTGGGTCAAGACTTTTTATACCAGATATGGCCAAAAAAATGAAAATGAGGCGGCCACAATGGAAAAAAACAGGCGGACAAGCAAAGCTGATCAAGCGCCGTCGGTCGCGCGACTTGACTCTGCTGCGAAATCGGGAGCAGAGCCCTTGCCCGCGGCCGCTTGCCAGCACCCGTTTATTTATGCTAAAATTCCATTGTCGAATTTCTGCTGAAAGGTGAGCGCCATGGGAAAAAACTGGATAATACTCGGGGTAGTGCTGGTTGCCGTCGTTGTCGTCGTGGCGGTCACCGCGGTCATTATAATTGACCGGAAAAACAGCAAAGCCAAAACCGAAGACGCAGCCTTCGAGCCGGGTGGTAAATCGTTTGTCTGGGAAAAAGACGGCTTCGGCGGCGACTTCGTAATAACGCTGAATGAAGACAGCACGTATACGTATTACGAAGGCGGGCTCAGCAGCTATATCGGCACGGGCGCGTGGACGGTCAATGACGGGATATTGACCCTGACCGAAGCGACCGGTTATCAAAAAATATTTAATTTCAATGTTAAAACAAACGAACTGGTTTATATTGCCGACGGCTCGGACCGGTTCCTGTATGTCAATGTTGAGGACGGTGACAGATTCATCATGAGAAAGAATGCTAAAATCGAATTGCCCCCGGAAACGGCGAGGCCCACCTGCGTGCTGGTGGTGGAAGCCGGCGGCAAATGCTTTTATGCGAACCTGGAGGACAATCCCTCCGCAAAAGCCCTGATCGAAAAGCTTAACTCCGGCGGGATCACCGTAGAGATGCACGACTACGGCAATTTCGAAAAAGTCGGTGCGCTGCCGTGGGAACTGCCCCGCAGCGACACGCAGATCACGACCCGGCCGGGGGACATCATTCTTTATCAGGGCAACCAGATCACGCTCTACTACGATGAAAACACCTGGAATTTCACCCGGCTCGCCAATATCGGCAACGTAACGAAGGAAGCGCTGCTCTCCGTCCTCGGCGAGGGCGATGTCTCGGTCCGGTTTTCGCTCGAATGGGGGGAATGACAATGACACTTTTAGGCGTAGAGAAAATAGAAGATGAACAGTCCTGGCTGTATTCCGAGTGGCGGTTGACCTACAGAGTGGGCTGGGACAATATCTGCCGCGCGGTCTCGCTGATCTATCAATACACGGAGAAGCCGGAGCTGTTTGCCGGCGACGCGAGCGGCAAGCAGAAGCTCACGGTCAATGACGCTAAAGAGATCCTCGACCTCGAGGAAATGGGCTACCTGACGATCCGCGGCAAATCGAAAATGCTGCACGCGCCGGTCATGATCACGTTCTACAATCAGCTGGACGCGGTGCGTATGTCGGTGCTCTCGGTCAACGATGAATTCGCCGAAGCGGACTACAAAAACTTCAATCTGTCAACGTGCCAGTTCATGGATTCCGTCGAGCTGGCGATGTATAATTAGCATCTATTGTTTTCTCTTAGTTTTATAGGTTGCTTATAATTCGAGTTTGCCAACAAAATGATTATCAGGAGAACGAAAAGGGACTGTTTAAAAACTCGGCTTTAGCGGAGTTTTTAAACAGCCCCTCATTCATCATTTGATAATACTTCAGATTGGAAAAACGGAGCACAGTTTACTCGTGCTTATTATTTTTCCTCTTTAGTTTGACAACCAGGACTACTATGATGGCCAAAAGAGCAACGATTATACCAGATAAAATAATCGGCAAAACATAAGTGTTTCCTTTATTGCTTATTCTTTCTGGTTCCGATTCTGGAGTTGCAGGGAGTTCCGTAATAAGTTTTGGCTTTTCGGACGATGTTGCGGACGGTGTCGCGGATGGTGTTGCAGTAGGTGTTGCATTATGTGTTTCAAGTGCTTCTTCGCCCTTTATTTGAATCAATGTCAAATCATCGGCCAACGCATCCATCCATCTACTTTTATCAACATTGTTAGCGGCAATTGTTATTGTTAAAGATCCGCCTTTTACTACGATCTCGGTTGAGTCATAATCCCTTACTCCAGGAAAGCCTTCAATTTCGGCATAATCATCTGCAGATTCCAGACGAATAGTGAAATATTCTGTGTTTTGCGCAGCCCACATCCATGCGGAAAACTCATATACGCCTACAGGAAGATTATCAACTGTTTGAGTTACAGATACTTCATCTTCGCTCATTGGATTTGCCTCTTTCCTAAGGGCAATATACGTATCGCTTGGAAATGCGTTTCTTCCCACGTCATAGTAATAATTGCCTATATATAAATCCATTGAACCAACGGGAATATTCATAGTCCAACCGGGAATGGCACCCCATTGTCCTCCTGGTCCCATTTCGAATGAACCATTAACTATATAATTCTTTGGTTCTTCGTTGCCTTCTAAACCAGTAGTAACGGTTTCCTCCGCGACTCCAGTAATAGCCATCATTAATATCACAAAGAATAATATCGATGCGACAATAACTCGTTTCATGTGATTATCTCCTTTCTGCTACAATCAACGTTTGATTGATACACCCGACCAGTCAAAATAATCGTCGGGTACAACGATAACAGCTGTCATTTTTGGTACTGAGGACACCTTTTTTAACTCACCGCTTTCATACTGATATATTGTCGAATCACTTTCCGCGCGGTAATAAAAGCCTTCTAAATACCCTGTTTTTAAGGCAAGATAACCTTGAGTTATCTGTTCATAAAAGTACGGATTTAAATGCTCTTCTTCGCGCCCTTCGATTATACCATCTACGATGTTAACCGCTTCAATACCTGTTTCTTCCGCATGGTCATTCCAACTGGCTATAACAATCATCTTAGGATTAGCCTTAATAGCCTGTAACCATGCATTTACGTATAACTCTCCATTCTCTCTTGATATAGGTTCAACTGTGGAAGATAGGTTGTTATGGCTTCTTGAAAAACCCGGATTAATTCCGTAAACTTCAGAACTTTCATATTGTTTATCAAAAACCCATCCGTACATACCTATTACTGTTAAATTGTTTTCTTCACGCGTTTCCCATCCCTCAGAAGTGTGTCCTGCTGCGGGCCGCATTGTGAAACGCTTTTCTTCGTCTTCCCAAGAGTAATATGTAGGAATCGTAAAATTCACAAAAAGCGGCCTGTTTTCCCAGTAAAACGTTTGCTCTGGATATTTTACTGTATAATTATAGAAAATATCCATTTCGCGTTTCATTCCTTCTTCGTCTTTTTGTAAGAGAGGTTGTCCGCCGGCAAAACAAAGTTTTGGAGCGTTTTCTCCTAAAGATTTAGCTTTTTTGAATATCTTGTTGATATTGGTTGCTATATTTCCTGAATCAGCCAAATGGCTATTAGTGTCATCTAAAATCAGATAATCAATGCCCCATTGTTTAAACAGTCGGAGATCATACTCAAGCTTTGACTCGTCAGCTGTTGCATAATATCCGAATTTGACTGGCTTCACTCGGGTTTCGTTAATCCAATGATGTATATAGTATCTTGGACTGGAATCTTCGGAAGCCCACCACACAGTATACCACATGCCAACCTGGGACATATAATAATATGTGCTGTCTCGCATAGGAGTAGTAACTTCTGATTGTTTTTTACAGGATAACATCATTAATAGAACAAACAATAAAACAACAACAGGCAATGTCCTTTTCTTCAAGAATTATTCACCTTGTTTTCTCTTTTTTAGAATCAGGCATACAGCAAAAGATGCAACCATAATACATACGATAACAACTATTGCTGAATCTCCCGTTTGTATATTTGTTGTATTCGGAACATCAGATGTACTCGGAATATCTGTCGTAATCGGAACATCAGATGTACTCGGAATATCTGTCGTAATCGGAACATCGGTCACAACGGTTATTTCTCCGACTTTAATCAGTTTAATATCATCAGCGAGCGCATCCATGGCGGCTGTTTTTACTGTATTATCTGCGGCTATTGTTATGGTCGCGGATCCGGAAGTAATTTCAATTTCTGTTTCTTTATATCCTTTTTCTGTGAGCACAGCAGAAATCGTGCTTGTGTTAACCCCGTCAGTAATGGTTATGGTAAAAGAATCAATATTGTTTGCAGCCCACATCCATGCAGAGAGCTTATATATCCCTTCGGGCAGATCTGAAATCGTCTGAGAGACAGATACAGCGGCTGCGTCGGGATGAGATTCTTTCCTTAATGCGAGATAAACGCCGTCAGGCAGATTTTCACTATTGCCATAGTTATAATCACCCAGGTATAGATCCATAGAACCGACTGCGATGCTGGTTGTCCAACCGGGAATCGCCCCCCATTGACCGCCGGTGCCAGGTGTGAAGGAACCGTTTTCAATAAAGTTGACAGATTCAGAACTAACTTCTTTTATTTGAATCAACTTAATATCATCAGCAAGTGCGTCCATAGCAGCTGTTTTTATTGTATTATCTGCAGCTATTGTTATAGTCGCGGATCCGGAAGTGATTTCAATTTCTGTTTCTTTATATCCTTTTTCTGTAAGCACAGCAGAAATCGTGCTTGTGTTAACCCCGTCAGTAATGGTTATGGTAAAAGAATCAATATTGTTTGCAGCCCACATCCATGCAGAGAGCTTATATATCCCTTCAGGCAGATCTGAAATCGTCTGAGAGACAGACACAGCGGCTGCGTCGGGATGTGATTCTTTCCTTAATGCGAGATAAACGCCGTCAGGCAGATTTTCACTATTGCCATAGTTATAATCACCCAGGTATAGATCCATAGAACCGACCGCGATGCTGGTTGTCCAACCGGGAATCGCCCCCCATTGACCACCGGTGCCAGGTGTAAAGGAACCGTTTTCAACATAGTTTGTAGTTTCAGAAGCAAAACAAAGCAAACTACCCATCGACACGGTTACAAACAAGGACAACAGCAGTACAGCTGTACTCTTTACCCCAAAAACGCCTTTTTTCATTTACAACCTCTCCTTTTGATATGATTGGTATACCAATCTCATTATAAAATCTGTCAAAGGGGAGTGTATAGGCTTTTATTTGTTTAAACAAACATAAAATCGTATGAATTTCGTTTCTTAATCAATCTGCAGGACTATAAATTTGTCACGATACTGCAACGGAGTCATTTCTGTACGGGAACGAAAACGGCGTATGAAGTTGTTAGTATCTAGAAAACCAGTTTGGTACGCAATGTTGTTAATGCTTAATTTGGTGGTAATAAGTAATCTTTTTGCCTCATTAATTCGTAGATTGATAATGTATTCATACGGACTAACTCCCACCAGACTACGGAATAGCTTGACAAAATAACACTTATTAAAATGAACCATATTGCTTAATTCGTCTAATGTGATATGTTCTTTGTATCGGCTATGGATGAATAATAGTACTTTATTTATTTCATTCCTTCTTTTTGGCGAGGTTTCAGTTTTTCCTGGGAGAGTAGGACGGCGATAATGATAATTGTCAACAGTTTGATGATGTAAACTGAAAAGAATTCTCTCCTGATTTGTTTTCACTAAAAGTGTCATGATTTCTGTTATTATTAAGTTTATTGTTGTGTCCTTTTCTCCAATTTCAAATGCGACGAGTTCGTATAGTTCGTCAAATAAATCTTCCAATTTAATGCTATTCTGCTTCTCAAATTGTAAATGACAAGGCGGATTAAGCATTTTACGATAATACTGCATATTTGTGTGAAAACAAATGTGACAACAAATACAGCCTGTCGATAATTGGGTTAATATAGTTTCATTTTGATTAGGACAGAAGCATACAACATCGCCTTTTTTCATCGAAAAACGATGATACAAAGAATCAACAATACAATGACCATCTACACAGAACAAAACAAAGTAATCATTTCTTGTTACTTGATTCACATGTGCTTCGGATTCGATACATTGACACCCAACACTTTCCAATGTAAACGGAAGATCGTCTTTAGATATTCCAGATGTATGTGTGTAATAATAGGAAGCAGAGTGATTCATACTCTATACCATCCCTTGGTAGGTTAAATTCATTATATCAATTGGAAGAGGCAAAATCAACATCGCAAGTTGTTCTTTCTCATTGCAATTTATTAGCAATTGGTTTATAATTCTAGCTGTTATCATTCATCAATGAGGTTGTTTAGATGGCATCTTATTATAGCTCACAAATTGGGATATGGTATTTTTCGTGGTGGGGACATGATAACCCAGAAACAGCATTGCATTGGCAACGAGAAGCCGGTGCCGTTTCGGCTCGCTTTGGAGAATACAGTGCAAGTGATCCTAATGTGTATAAACAGCAATTAGATTGGATGCAGAAGGCTGGTATAGATTTTATTATATTTGAAATAACCAATGGATGGGAAGCTGACAGTGGTGTAATAAGGAATAATATGGATGCCATTGTGTCTGAAATTGACAAAAGAGGCCCCGGACAAGCGCCATATTATGCATTTGCTTTGGGTGGAGAGCTTCGATATGGTTACATCCGTGAGCACGAAATGCTTGTTCAAAATCTATATGAAGAATATGGAACACGAAAGATGTATTTCAAATGGAAAGGGAAGCCTCTTTTGATTACATTTACTGATCCAGACTATTTTTACTGGAGCAGCAACCTGTTCAATGTACGTAATTCAACTGGAGTTGTTTCTCAGTGGGCAGATGATAAATCTGTATGCAATAAAGGTCTATGGGGTTTTACTTTTGATGCGCAGGTTCCAAATTCAGAAGTTTATGGAATTACTCCTTGCCACGAGGCCAATCATCTTTGGATTGCAACACCAGACACTCATAAATGGGATTTTGGGAGAGGCGATCACGGTGATCACTATATACATGGTTGGCTTGATGCAATAAAAAATGATCGACCTGTGATAATAATCACTTCCTATAATGATTTTTCTGAAGAAACTGCTATAGAAGCGTTTACGCCACGGCGAAATATTGAAGGTTACATTACGGAACCGTTGTTGGACTATTATGGAAACGAGACGCCAGACTGGTTCGAAAAAATAACAGAAGCGTATATTGCCTTAAAACACGGGTTAATAGACGGATATCAATATAGATTCGAAAATGATAAACGTATTTTTGTAACCGAAGGCGGGAAATGTCGTATTATTTCTAAACCTTTGGCACATAAGGCGGTTATCGTTATTCCGGACGATTACCCAATCCCAGGCGGAGAGTTGCAAGAAGATAGTTGTTGTTTAAATGAAAAAGAGCTGTTTAGCTGTGAATAGTGAAAACCGTGTGATTACAAAGCTGGGAGATTGTATCTGACATGTCTGTGACCTGCGCTTTGCTTAGAACGAAGCCCTTGTACCAGCAATAGATGTAGTTATTTTTATCAACTGGAATAAGCTAATTTTATATAATTGCGGAATCCGCAAAAATGTAAGATAGAATAATTGACAACACGGCGGGTATAGGCTATAATTCTATCGTACAAAAATGCAGAATCCGCAATTTTGGCTAATAAAAGCGGCTGCCGGAGGTGTTCACTATGGAGATCCGCAGGGACATTTATCTGAATAAACTGATATCCAAGAAACATAACGGTTTGATCAAAGTGATAACCGGAATTCGCCGCTGCGGGAAATCTTATTTGCTGTTTGAGCTGTTTAAATCTCATCTGATCGCGCAGAATGTGGCGGAAGATCACATAATAGAAATGGCGTTTGACGCCTTTGAAAACCGGAAATACCGCGATCCCGAAGTGTTCTTCCCGTATCTTACAGAGCAGTTCCGGGACGGCGAAATGTACTATGTGCTGCTTGATGAAGTGCAGCTCCTGGGCGAGTTTGAATCAGTATTGAACAGCCTGGCCAGGAAAAAGAATGTTGACGTTTACGTAACCGGCAGCAACGCCAAATTCCTGTCAAAAGATATTATAACCGAATTTCGCGGGCGCGGCGATGAAGTGCATATGTATCCGTTGACGTTTGCAGAGTTTATGAGCGTTTATTCCGGCGACAGAACGAGTGCCTGGCGCGATTATGTGATATACGGCGGATTGCCGCTGATACTTTTTTATGATACACCGGAACAGAAAAGCGAGTTTCTGAAATCAATATTTGAGGAAACTTACATTTCGGACATTGTAGGCCGCAACAATATAAGAAATAAAGCCGAACTGGAAGAACTGCTGAACATTCTGTCTTCCGGGATCGGTTCGCTCACAAATCCGCGTAAGCTGTCTGCGGCGTTCAAAAGCGTAAAAAACAAAACAATAAGCAAAGATACGATCAAACGGTATATTGATTGTCTCTGCGATTCCTTCCTGATCGACAGCGCGATCCGTTATGATATAAAAGGGAAAAAATATATCGATACGCCGTCGAAGTACTATTTCACAGACCTGGGACTTCGTAACGCCCGGCTGAATTTCAGGCAGGTCGAAGAGAACCACGCGATGGAGAACATTATATTCAACGAACTGAAGGTCAGAGGGTTCAATGTGGATATCGGCGTGGTCGTTGCCAACGAAGTAGACACCGCCGGAAAGAAGATCCGCAAACAGCTTGAAATCGATTTTGTCTGCAACAAAGGCTCAAAAAGATATTATGTCCAATCCGCGTTTGCGCTGCCGAATGATAAAAAGGCGTTTCAGGAGCAGCGGCCGCTGATAAGCACCGGCGACGGATTCAAAAAAATAATTATTACCAAAGACGCGCTGGCGCCGCTGTACAACGAAAACGGGATCCTGGTAATGAGCGTTTTTGATTTTCTGTCAGATCCGAACAGTCTGGATCTTTGATCCCAAGAGAAAGGAGCTGCCTCAAAATGATGCTTTCAATTTTAATAATAGCGATTTATGCGGCACTGCATGCCGTCCTGTTTATGTTCATCGCGAAAGACATCCGGCTCATTGAAACCAATTACAGCCGCGCTGCCGGCTATGGAATGCGGCGCATGAAAATAATATTGCTCGTATTGTCGCTGCTCCTGGTGCCGTTAACAATTGCGATCGGAGTATTTTTGACTGCGACTTCCATGTTAGAGCCGGGTGTATCGAGCGTTATCGCCATCGTTGTTCTGATCCTCGCGTGTGCGCTTACGGAGACAATACTCCTGAACCGCGGCGAAGAAAAACACCGTGTGCTTCCCTGGGTGCTGGCGGCGGTAAATCTGATTTCCGCTCTGCTGCTCTGGCTGACCTTGCTTGCGCTTCTAAGATTCAGCAATGGATTATCGGATTGGCTGTACAGTTATTACTATACGCCGCCTTACGATCCGTGGAAGATGATCGACATTGTCCCGTTTGTCGCTTTGATGATCACTGCGCTGCAGCTGGTGCTCATGGCAAAACAACTGTTTTATGCGCTGCGTTTTCGGGTGGGAGCAAATGTGATCCCCATGCATCTTGCGGTGATCGGTGCGAATCTGATTTCCTGCGGTATCGCTATGATATTGCCCCGCGTGATCCCCGACCCGGAAGTGTACGAAAACGTTAGTATTGCGGTCCTGATCCTCTTGAACTTAGGCGCCATTGCCGCCTCGATAGTTATTTATCTGCGTGATGACTACAGGATCAGGTTTTCCAAATATCCGCCGCAGCCGAAGGAGTTGAGGCCCGGCGGCGTCGGAGCGATCTCCGACGGGCAGGCGATCTCGGAGCTGCCGATAGGCATTGACGGAGGGCTCGACGGAGTGAGCGGCATCAGCGGCGATATGATAGTTACAACAAAAAAGTAGGTGATGACGTTGTCCGGATTGATCAGTAAGCTCGGGAGCGGGATACAGAAGATCGTTGACAAATTCATGGGCTGCGGCCTGTCGCAGGAAGAGACGCGCGCCGAAGGGGAGCGATACGTCACGCCCGGAATCGGCGAAGTAGCCCGGAAAGTGGCGGCGGAGAGCGTTGTCCTCCTCAAAAACGACGGCATGCTGCCGCTCTCGAAGGAGAAGCCGGTGGCGGTGTTCGGACGTTGTCAACTCGACTGGTTTTACGTGGGATACGGCAGCGGCGGCAACGTCCACGCGCCCTATTATGTGAATCTGATGAAGGGGCTGGACAACGCGGGCGCGGCATACGACCGCAAACTGGCGGCGGAGTACCGCAGCTGGACAGAGAGTCCGAAATACAAGGCGAACCACGGCTGGTGGGGGCACTGGCCGTTCAGCCATCCGGAGATGGAAATCACGGACGAGACGCTTGGGCGGGCGGCGGACAATACGGACACCGCACTGGTGGTCATCGGCCGCGCGGCCGGCGAGGATCGGGACAACCGCCTTATTCAGGGCAGCTACTATCTGACCGACGCGGAGCTCCGGCTGCTGGACCAGGTCACGGAGGCGTTTGCGCATGTTGCCGTCGTGCTCAACACCGGCAGCATCATCGATATGGCGTGGACGGAGCGGTACGGGAATAGATTGTCCGCGATCCTGATCGCGTGGCTGGGCGGCATGGAGAGCGGCAATGCGGTGGCCGACGTCCTGTACGGCGCCGTCGATCCATGCGGGAAGCTGCCGGACACCATCGCGCGGCGGTACGAGGATTATCCGTCGGCGGCGAATTTCGGGGGCAAAAAGTTCAACGAATACCGCGAAGACGTGTTCGTGGGCTACCGGTATTTTGACGAGCATCCGGACCGGGTGCTGTGGCCGTTCGGGTTCGGATTGAGCTACGCGCAGTACGAGTTCGGGGCGCCGGAGGACAGCGTGCGCCTGCCGGAAGCGGACAACGCGCCGCTGCGGCTGCGCGCGGAAATTACAGTGAAGAATCTTGGCTTTTGTACAGGGGGACAGACCCCGTGTTCAAAAAGCCGGACGTCGGTGGCGCTGTATTGCCGCCGGCCGGAGGGCAATATCCGCAAGCCGCGTCGGGTGCTGGTCGCCTTCGCGATGACGCAGAAACTGGCGCCGGGAGAGGCGGAGCGCGTGGTGCTGGAGGCGGATGCGAAGAGTATTGCCACCTTCGACGCAGACCGGAACGCGTTCGTGCTGGAAGCGGGTCAATACGAGTTTTACGCAGAATCCACCCCGATCGGCGGGTTTGCGACGGAGTTCCGCGTGCTGGAACAATGCACCGAGATCTGCACCTCGAGCGCCGCACTGCGCGAGCGTATCCTGTCTGATTTGAACAAGGGGACAGACCCCGTGTCAAAAGAAAGCGTGTCAGCTCACGCGGCGGAGATCTTAGACCGGCTCACGGACGCGGATATGGCGGCGTTGACCCGCGGCCACGGCATGATGAACTCCCCGCTGGGCACGAAGGGCAACGCCGGCGTTCTCGGCGGCATCACGCCGGCGCTCCGGGAAGCGGGTATTCCGCCCATTGTCACCTCCGACGGCCCCGCGGGCCTCAGGCTCGCCGCGTATTGTACGCTCTTGCCGTGCGGGACCGCCATTGCCGCCTGCCGGGACACGGCGCTGGTAGAGCAATTGTTCGCGCTGGTAGGGAACGAAATGGGGCATTACAGCATTGACATCTTCCTCGGCCCCGGCATGAACCTGCACCGCAACCCGCTCTGCGGCCGGAATTTCGAGTATTTCGCGGAAGACCCCGTGGTCACCGGAACCATGGCGGCGGCGGTGGTGCGCGGCATTCAGTCCGCGGGCAAAGCGGCCTGCCCGAAGCATTTCGCGTGCAACAACCAGGAGTTCAAGCGCAACACCAACGACTCGCGGCTGTCAACACGCGCACTGCGCGAACTCTACCTCCGCGGCTTCGAGATCTGCGTAAAGACCGCAGCGCCCCTCGTGCTGATGACCTCGTACAACAAGGTCAACGGCGTCTGGGCCCACTACAATTACGACCTGGCCACCGCGGTGCTGCGGGGCGAGTGGGGATTCGAGGGCCTGGTGATCACCGACTGGTGGATGCAGCGGTCAAAAAGCCCCGAATTTCCGCGCCTCCGGGACAATGCGTACCGCGTCCGCGCGGGTGTTGACGTCCTGATGCCGGGCAATCTAGGCAAATCCGCCCACAAATACGTCCCCGACCGCTCGCTGACGAAGCGCCTCGACACGCCCGGCGGTCTTACGCGCGCCGAACTGCGCCGGACCGCGGAAAGGGTGATAAGGCTGGGGGAGAAAATTAAAAGTGATAAGTGATAAGTTATAAGTGATAAGTTATAAGTGATAAGTGAGGGACTTCCAACTTCTAACTTGAAACTTAAAACTTAAAACTTAAAACTTGAAACTTTACATTCTTCCGTGACTGGGATATAATGCACATATGCAGCGAGCGCAAAACGCGCTCCGTAAAAAGGAGGAACGAAATCATGGCAGACGTAAACGAAACCCTCAATAAACTCAACGACACGAAAGATTTCACCGAAGAGTACGAGCAGGAAGATATCCAGAACAATAAAGTGATGGGTATCCTGGCGTATCTCGGCATTCTGGTGCTGATCCCGATCTTCGCGGCGAAGGATTCCAAATTCGCGCGCTTCCATGCGAACCAGGGCCTTGTGCTGGCGATCGCCGGTATTGCACTCAGTATCATCGGCGGCGTGCTGAGCTGGATCCCGATCGTCAACATCATTGCCGGCATCGTCTGCGGCCTTGCCGGTCTGGTGCTCTTTATTCTCATGATCCTGGGCATCGTCAACGTGGTCAACGGCCGCGCCAAAGAGCTTCCCATCGTGGGCAAGATCCGCATCCTGAAGTAAGACAGCGGGCGGCCAGTCACCGCCGGCAACACTGAAAAGCGCATTTGGGGCTGTTCAAAAACCTTGCTTGTTCCGGCGAGGCGGATGAACAGCTCCATCTTATAACGGCTGTTAAAACAGGGTATTGTATGATACGCATACTGCTATGCTCAAGGAGCGTATAAAGACAGCAATGGCAACGGTTACGGTGCTGGCAACAGTGATTTCGCTGTCCGGCCCGCCATGTGGGTGAGTTTAGATTAAACATTGACGTTTTTAATAGGTACCAGAGGCTGCTTAAAACCGGGACGGTGTTCAGGCAGCCTTTTCTTTTTGTTATTTCCGTGGTTATATAGTGAAAAGGCAGTCGGGAATACTTCCGGCGCCATGGGTGGTATCCCTAATTTAAAAATATGAAAAACGGGATACCGCCAACACTCCGAGCGGTATCCCTAATTAAGGGATATGAAAAATCGGGATACCGCCAACACTCCGAGCGGTATCCCTAATTTAAAGATATGAAAAATCAGGATACCGCCACCGCTCCGAGCGGTATCCTTGTTTTAGAGATATGGAAAAACGGGATGCCGCCAGCGCTCCGAGCGGTATCCCTAATTTAGAGATATGGAAAAACGGGATACTGCCACCCCTTCGGGCGGTATCCCTAATTTAAAGATATGAAAAATCAGGATACCGCCAGTGGATTCCAATGGATTCCATCAAAGCCCGGCAGCGTCCGGCAGCATCCGGCAGCGCCCGGATTCATTTTGTTGTCGACAATTTACCGCATAAATGGTAGAATTACCCCAAAGACCGCGGCCGAAGAGGCCGAAGAGACGGAAGAGACTGCAGAAGCAGAAGCTGCGCAGCCGCAGCAAACACGAAAGGACTCAGATACTATGGTGCGAAGCGAATATCCCAGACCGCAGCTCCAGCGCAGCGATGACAGCTGGGTCAATCTGAACGGTAAGTGGGAGTTTGAAATTGACCACGGAAACAGCGGGGTATCGCGCGGGATGTTCCGGGCGGATGCGAAATACAGCCGGGAGATCGTTGTCCCGTTCTGCCCGGAGAGCAAATTGTCCGGCATTGAGAATAAAGACTTCATGCGCTGCGTATGGTACCGGCGGCAATGTACGCTAAAGCCCGACTGGGACACGGCGAAAGGCCGCGTGCTGGTGCATTTCGGCGCGGTGGACTATTTCGCGCAGGTCTGGGTGGGTGATGAATACGCCGGCGGCCACAAAGGCGGCTACGCGCCGTTCCAATTGGATATAACCGACAAACTCAAAGGCGTGCGGGAGTTCCGGCTCACGGTGCGGGCGGAGGATGACGTACATTCGCCGGCGCAGCCGTCGGGCAAGCAAAGCTACGACTACTTCTCCGCGGGCTGCCACTACACGCGCACCACGGGCATCTGGCAGACCGTGTGGCTCGAGTACGTGCCAAACTATTATATACGTCATGTGCTGTTGACGCCCGACGTGAAGAACGAAAAGCTCAACGTGCGCGTGCGGCCGGAGCGGTATCTCGCGGCGGGGTCAAAATTGACCTTCACCGTGCGCGACGGGGACAACATCCTCCGCACCCTCACTGTAGCGGCCAACTGGGGCGAGACCGAAATTGACATCCCGATGCCGGGGGCAACGCTCTGGGAGCCCGGAAAGCCGTACCTGTACGGGCTGGACGTGGTATTGACTGCGCCGAACGAACCGGAAGACCGCGTCGAATCGTATTTCGGCATGCGCAGCGTGGAAGTGACGCCCAAATGCGTGCTGATCAACGGCAAGCCCGTGTTCCAGCGCCTGATCCTGGATCAGGGTTTCTATCCCGACGGCATTTACACCGCGCCGGATGACAGCGAGCTCCGGGCGGATATCGAGCGGTCGATGGCAATGGGCTTCAACGGCGCCCGCCTCCACCAGAAAGTGTTCGAGCCCCGCTTCCTGTACTGGGCGGACAAACTCGGCTACCTGTGCTGGGGCGAACACGCCAGCTGGGGCTTCGACGTGTGCGATCCCGCGGTGTTCACTTCGTTTCTGAACGAATGGTGCGAGATCGTGGAGCGCGACTGCTCCAGCCCGGCGATAATCGGCTGGTGCCCGTTCAATGAGACGCCCCGCGCCGAGGAGACGCTGGGGGCAATATACCGGCTCACTAAACGGCTGGATCCGTCGCGGCCGGTGATCGACACCAGCGGCTGGAGCCACCATGTTACTATTGACGGACGGCCCGGCACCGACGTGTACGATTTCCATGATTACGAACAGAACGCCGCGGTGCTGGCGGAGCGGATCAGGCCGTATTCCGAGGGCAAAACGCCGCCGCACGCGCCGGTCACCGACCCGAAAGCCTGGCACCCGGACACACCGTATTTCTGCAGCGAATTCGGCGGCACGCGCTGGGCGGCAACGGACGCAGGCTGGGGCTACGGCGTGGGTCCGGCCAACGAGCAGGAATTCATAGACCGGTTCGGATCGCTGGTGACACTGCTATTGCAGGATCCGGATATGTGCGCGTTCTGCTACACGCAGCTTACGGATGTGGAGCAGGAGAAGAACGGACTCTACACGTACGAGCGGCAGGCGAAGTTCCCGCCGGAGACGCTGCGGAAGTATGTGGCGGCGAAAGCGGCAATTGAGTAAATGGCAAATTGCAAAGGGCAAGGGGCAAAGGGCAAACGGCAAGCTGCGAACCGAGTGATGGCGCCGCATTTCTGGGAAACGAAATGCTTTGCCATTCACTCGGCTTCGCAGGGCGGGAAAAGAGGACAATAAAATGTTGACAAGCAAGGCGAGAGCGGAACTCCGGGCAGAGGCCAACGAACTGCAGGCGATCTTTCAGATCGGCAAAGGCGGTGTGGAAGAAAACCTGATAAAGCAGGTGGACGATGCGCTGGAAGCCCGCGAACTGATAAAAATAAAGGCGCTGGAAACGGCGCCGTTGTCCGCGAAAGAAGCGGCGGCGGCACTGGCGGAGGCAACGGGCGCCGACGTGGTGCAGGTCGTTGGCCGCGCGATAGTGCTGTGGCGGAAATCAAATAAGTTGCAAGTTGCAAGTGATAAGTTGCAAATTAAGGGCGGCAAATTGCCGGCGGGAGGCAGAAAAAATGCAGCGAAACGCTAAAAGCACTGCGGCGCTCCGCAAAGTGAAATACTTCCTGCTGGACATGGACGGCACTATCTACCTGGACACCACGCTGTTCGACGGTACGCTGGAATTTCTGGACATACTGAAGCAGCAGGGGCGGCGCGCGATATACATCACCAACAACTCCTCCAAAAGCGTGAAGGAGTACGTAAAAAAACTGCACAACATCGGCATCGAGGTCCCGGCGGAAGATTTCTGCACCTCGGCGCAGGCGCTGGTGTATAATCTGGACAAGGTCAAGCCCGGCGCCCGCATCTACCTCGTAGGCACGCCGCCGCTGGCGGATTATCTGCGGGAATGCGGCTTTACGCTGCTGGATGACTACACCGATGATCCCGCACTCCGGCCGGATTACGTGGTGCTGGGTTTTGACACCACTGTCACGTACGAGAAGCTGCGGATCGCGTGCGACTACCTCACCGACGGCGTGGAGTTCTGGGCCACGCACCCCGACATGGTGTGCCCGATGCGGCCCGGTCATTCGGTGCCCGACGCCGGCGCGTTCATGCTGCTGTTTGAGGGGGCAACGGGCCGCCGTCCCTCATTTGTGGCGGGCAAACCGAACCCGTGCATGATACAGATGTGCATGGACAAATACGGATTGAAACCGGACGAGGTGGCGGTGGTGGGCGACCGGCTGAATACAGATATATTGTCCGCGAAGAACGCCGGGGTCATCTCCGTGTGCGTGCTGACGGGAGAGGCAACGCTCGAGGATATTGACGCCACGCCCCCGGAACGCAAGCCGGATTACGTGTTTGACAGCATAAAAGATATATACGAGATCTTGAAAGAGGCACGCAGGCCGCGGGGAGGCAGAAATGCATAATCACGCGAATTTTTCTACGATCAAGGTCACCGGCAAAGGCGTGCTCAGACTGCGCCCGGATACCACGCGGGTGAGCATCACGCTGAACGGCCGCCACAAGGATTACAGCGAGACGGTACGCCGCAGCACGGAAGACAGCGAAAAGCTGAAGGACGTTCTGGAAAAGCTGGGCTTTAAGCGCACGGAGCTGAAGACGCTGAATTTCCGGGTGGATCCGCGCTACGAGAGCTACCGCGAGAACGACGAGTATAAGCAGCGCCTCGCAGGGTACGAGTTTTACCACGGCATGAAGCTGGAATTCCTTTCCGACAGCGCGCTGCTGGGCCGGGTGCTGTACGCGCTCGCCACTTCCGGACTGGATCCGGAGTTCAGCCTGAGCTACACCGTGCGCGATACCGAGGGGGCAAAGAATCAGCTTCTCAGTGCGGCGGTGGCGGACGCGCGGGCGAAGGCGGAGGTGCTGTGCGCGGCGGCGGGCAACACGCTGGGCGACATCATGCACATCAACTATTCCATGGACGAACCGGATTTCGTGGTGCGGCCAATGGCGAAAGCGATGCTGCGCTCCGACATGGCGGCCAACGGCGCCGCGGAATCTTTTGATATGGATATCGAACCGGACAACATCGAAGTCAGCGACACGGTGACGCTCGTCTGGACTACATGGAAAAACCGGGACGGCGAAATATATTGACCGGAACGGCGGGAAACGCGAATTGACCGCCTGTAAGATATAAAGGAGGAAACGTTGAAATGAAACGATTGATCGCACTGCTTCTGGCTTCCGCCATGCTGCTGGCAATGGCGGCAGGCTGCGCCGTGAAAAACAATGAAGGACCCACACAGGCGCCGGTCGTTACGGACGAGCCGGTCGTAGTCGAGCCTACCGATGAGCCCGTTGCCACCGACGCGCCAACTGAAGCGCCCGTTGTCACCGATGCACCGACGGAGGAACCGGCGGTCACCGACGAGCCGGCGACCACCGACGAGCCGGCAGCCACCGACGAGCCGGCGCTCACCGAAGAACCGGTAATCACCGGTCCGGCGACGGAAGGACCCGAAGTGACGGTCGAGCCTGCTACGGCAGAACCGGCTACCGGCGAACCCGCGACGAATGTTCCGGCCACGCAGGTGCCCGCGACAAATGTACCGACACCCACGAAAGTGCCGGCCACCGCTACGCCGAAACCTACCACCGCTGCGCCTACGCCCACGGCGGAACCGGGCCCCGATTCCAACATTCGGGTCACGTTCAGATCGTCCAAAGCCGCGACGTATTTCACGGGCGGCAACGCAGTCAAAGCCGAATCGGTCACCGACGCGGACTACGGCCGGGTGATCAAACTCAGTACCACCTCTGCCACCAACGACCCGTTCATCTCGTTCAACTACAAGAAATACATGACAGATTACGGATTGACTCTCGCCTCGGCAAGTACGTACAAAGTGGTAGTCATGAAGATGCGGCAGGAGAATTGCTCCAGCACCCAGAGCGAGATCTTCTACATGGCAGGCAGCGTCTACGGCGCTACGCCGGGGTACAGCAAGACCTCTACGTTCGACAACTCCGATCCCGACTGGCAGTACGTGATATACGACCTTTCCAAATCCAACGGCTGGAGCGGCAACATCAACGGCTTCCGCTTTGACTACATGTTTTCGGCGCAGGCCGCCGGCGAGTCCATCTACATCGGCGAGCTGATCTTAGCCAAGAATCTGGACGAAGTCGTTGACCTGATCGGCGGCGGCGGAGCGGATCCGCACGCGTTGTCCGAGGCGGATCAGAAGCGCGCGGAGCAGCTGATCAACAGTGCTTCCGACACAGCGCCGGCAGTCCCGAACACCAAGATCAACGCGGCCAACGAAGACTCCGACATAACGCTCTGGTTCAACCATCCGTACGTAAA
>JAEEGL015655517.1_pt1 | contig 24262 bp, 24 predicted proteins | sample 9134231 | NCBI WGS metagenome assembly JAEEGL01 (sample SAMN16246548, study PRJNA631951) | gut metagenome | biome: gut microbiome; feature: rumen; material: fiber-attached | host: Bos | place: Iran: Karaj | collected 2018-10
GATATTCTGTTCAAAATTCAGCTCGTTTTGTTTCCGTAATAACAGCAAAAAGGTATCATGGGCACAATCTTCCGCACCGCGGAAATCGTCTTTCAGCAGAAAGAAGCAGTATCTTACGATCTCGTCATAATATTTCTCTATGATCTGATTACACTGTTTTCCGCGATTCATTGTACCACCTCCTTGCGGTTGGATCATATATCATGATTGTACCATATCGGCAAAGCAATGTCAAGAATAGCTACATATCAAAACGGCCGCCGATGTGTTTCGTTCACACCGGCGGCTGTCGTTCTATGGTATTATTTCCTTTCCATATGACAGATTACAATGCAATGGTGAAAAAGCATCTTACCTTTTATATTGCAATTGTACCAGATTTATGATATGATTATTGTGCAGAGTGTCACAACACTATCTGAATCGACAAATATATGTGAATCTGGTGTCAGATTTATACATGAAAGTTGTGTATATAAGTAGAAGAGCATAAAGAGGATAACCCGCCGCCATCTTGTTATATCAGTTACGCAAATATAAGCATAGCCTGTTATCAAAGTTTCATAAGCTAAGACTATGCTAATATTGTATCTAAGGGAGGTGCATATTCAATGGAGGATAAAGACATTGTACAACTATACTGGAACAGGGATGAAAAAGCAATTTCTGAGACGTCTGTAAAATACGGGAATTTCTGTAAAAGAATCGCAATGAATATCGTATGCAATCATGAAGATGCCGAAGAATGTGTGAATGATACATATCTTCAAACATGGAACAGTATCCCACCACACAAGCCTCATTTACTCTCTGCATTTCTGGGTAAAATTGTCAGAAATCTGTCTTTCAATAAGTATAAGTCAATCCATTCTATAAAGCGAGGCTGTTATGAGGTACCACTTATTCTCGACGAAATCTGTGAGATCGTTTCTGATCGTGAGTCTGTTGAAAATCATGTAATTCGGCAAGAAATGGTTCGAGATATCAACAACTTTATTCAAAATCTATCGGAAGAAAAACAGTATATGTTTATCAGGCGTTACTGGTATTCAGACAGTATCATTTATATTGCGAATCAATGTGGAAGAACTGAAAACACAACATCGGTGGAATTAGGGAGAATCAGAAAAAGGCTTCGAGAATATCTGATTGAGCGGGGGTACGACTTATGAAAAAAGAACTCTTCTATGAACTTCTTGGCGATATGGATGAAGAAGCCATAAAAGCTGCTGAAACTGTTCCCGTTAAGAAACCGAAATGGATCGGTTATGTAGTGTCGGCGGCAGCTTGCATAGGGCTAATTGTTGGAATAGGCATTATGTACAATCATTCTATTAATCCAGTATCTAATAGCACAAATGATTATAGCCTTGCTTTTGAAGAAATCAAAACTGAAGAACAGTTATATAACTATCTGAAGGATGAGATTGCTCGGAATCCGGAAAGTATATTCGCTCAGAACGTCAGGAGGGATCAGCTCATTCCAATCTATTCACTGGAAACGCCGCAGGACTATGCGCTGAGCTATATAGACACAGCGGATCATGGTGAATATATCACAATGCATTACCGGAATGCACAGGACGATGCGCAGCAGATCACTTTTGTCTGGGGTTACAAAACACTTGGTGATAAGTATCTGAACGATGCAATTGAAATGCTCGGCCTGACAGAGATCCCCGGCATGAATGGCTATTACTATGTTGGAGCTGCGAATGATTCTGGTACACAGATCTATCAGATCTACTGGTCAGAGGACGGTTATTATATGCAGGCGAATGTACCTGTGGTTATTTTCGGACAGATTGATGACGGTAACCATGAGGCATCATACATGTCACTGACGCTGCGGAAAGATATACGGCCATTCACATAACAACCCTTACTGCTACTATATGCTTATCAAATCAACACCTTTATCAGTGAGATCCTGCACGATTTGCAGCACGTCCTTCGTGCTGCGTGCAAGCTAGGAGAAGTCAGATACCACAACTACATCGTCCTTGCGCACATAGTCCAGCATGGCTTTCAGCTGCGGACAGTTCATATTCTTGCCGCTGCACTTGTCAATAAACGTCTTGGAGATCGGTTCCCGGAATGTCTGGAAGGTTCAAGCTGCCGAGCTTCGTTCTGATCTTCGGTCGAAACCCGCGCATAGCCGATATAAGTTTTTATCATAATCTATTTCCTCCTTTTCTTTCAGGAAGGATAATATATAGTATGCGCCTATCAAAAAAATGCACCAATAGGGTTACCCCAACAGCACATGAAAATAGAATCGAATAGTATGTCATATAGGTCGGATATTCAATTATGAAATGCACCGAAATCATCAGACACTCTATTCGCACACAATTGGCTATTTTCCTGAATACTGGCTGCAACTGTACTCCTGTTTTTCGATATTAAAAACCTCAATATAAGGGACACCTTCTTTATAAACCCAGCGTTCGATATAATGTGGAGTCACAACAAACAGCCTTTCGTTCTCCAATGCAGTATAGGCATCATACGATCCTTTGAAGCATTCCTGAAAGGCAGCACAGAACTGAGCGTGACCAAGTGGATGTCCCAACTCCGTGCATCTACCTTCTACCTGGATATTGTCAATGCATAAAGCGACACTGTTATTGGCAGAAATTTGGTGGTATTTTTTCATCGTAATATCAGTCTGAAAATAGAATTCGCCATTTATGTGAATCACACTCATCATGCGCGACGATACTCTGCTGTTTTCAGATGTTGAAAGAACCATTTTCTTCCCAAGCCCAAATTCTTTTTGAAGCGCAGTATACTTGTCACGAAATAGATCCATCTTATCACTCCTGCCGTCTACGAGTCTTTGAATATACGCACTTCTGTTCCCGTCCCAAAAGCATTTGATACACCTTCCATCTTTGAAAACATGATCACAATTCTCGTATCCGTATAGAATCGATGCACATTCGGGACACATTGCTTTCATTTTCGATGAGGCGGCTATATATTTACTGCCGCATTCTGAACAAACACTTAGTTTACTATCACTCATACAATCACCTAAATCAAATTCAGATCAATCAAAGTGAACATTCAGTTCTTTATATATAGCATAGCAGATTTTACTGAAATAAACAATAGCTTATTCGAAAAATGTCTCTGGGATACACCCTATTCGCACGCGCCATTTGTAAATCGAGAGCCATCGCAGCACTGGTATTCTTTGAGTATTTTGCACAATTCTATGAAAAACGCAACATTTTGGGATAACTGAAATAATGGTTGATTTGCTGGCAACACGCCAGCAAATCAAACGGACTAAATCATCTAATACGGACAAAAAAGCACTACACGACAGGTTCCTCTAAGAGCCTGTCGCTTTAGGTTTCGACATTATTAGCGTTCGTTCGACAAAAGAAGCCACCATTCATCTTTTTTCTCTCTTGCTATTTCTGACAGGATATGCTATCATACTAAAAAACGGGCGCACCCGAAGGCACGCCATTGGATTGGTTTATTCGGTTGTTACAGTGCAAAGCTGACTTGCAATCTGTATAAAAGCGTCTTCATCATCACAATTCACACGACTAATAACTCAGCGCCGTGCTTTTCGTAGTATTCGTTCAGCGCCAATGAGAGCGTGTTGTTTGCGGAACCATGATGATCGTTCAATGCGGTCGCTGTATCGTAATCATGATTCGGCAGAATCAACAGGATACTGCATCTCGGTCAAGGAATATTGACTCGTATCAAATTGCTTCACAGTAATATCCTGATCAACAGTCAGAGAAGTCGTTTCAATTAGATTTTCCAAGGAACCATCAGGATAATACTCCTCATATCGCAGCAGAAAACCTGTGCTGACTGCGGTATACATCCGGAAGGTTCTGTCGCCTCGTGTGCCTTCAATCACCGCGCACGGAAATCCCAGCTTATCCTCCACACTGATAATGCGCCAAAGTTCAAAATCACACAGACGGGACATCGCATAGCTTTGCGGGAACAGGCAGGAATTTGAACCGAGTTCAAGCCATGTCGGATCGTTTCGATCGAGTGCAAGTCCTGTGCCGTCGGTCAGAATCATACAACGATCGTTGTCACTGACAACAAAGTCCCATTTTTGTGCTGTGTGTGATGTAGTGTATTGATTTGTGCGCAAATCAACGTGATAGTTTATGTGTTCTGCTTCGGAATGATACATTTCTGCAACCGGTTTGTCGTTTGCATCGTTTGTGGATTCATAGGACAGGCCGGATGCATCATCGGTTTGAAAATGAACAATCATTTTGCCTTCATTCAGGCCATATGTCATATTCCCCTCAGCGCTGCTGAAATAATCAATGCTGTTGAGCATCATATGGTAAATATAGCTCTTGTATTCCAACTCGTTCAGTTCGGCAAAATGCGTATCATATGCCTCCTGATCGCCCCACGGTTCTGTAAACTTATCAATATACGGTTTGGTATTGATAATCGGAAACCCACCTTCTTCCTGATACTTTGCACGCGCATTCTCCATGAGATCATCCTGCTCTTCCCAGCTGATGAGACGTTTTTCCGGATTATGCAGTTCCAGCTCTGCGTATACAGGTTCAGGCGGGATGGTTTCTGTAATAGTCGTTTCGATTATGATCGGTTCAATTGGGACAGTGATTTCTGCGGCAGGGTGTATAACTTGCTCCTGGGTACTACTTCCAGTCTGCTGTAATTTGTGACTGCCAACCGGCATCTGTTTATCCAGGCTGATAATCCCTCCTCCAATGATAATCGCAATCGCTGCACAGGCAACCACAGCTGCACCAATACCGAATTTCCATGGAAGAATCTGCGTTGCGGGCGCTTTTGTTTTCACTTTCTGTTTCATAGTTCCTTTCCTTCCTTTCGTCGTAACCAATTCGTCAGCATACCGATGCAGCTCATCCGTGTATTTCCTGTCGATGTCCTTCATCACGCGATACAGATCATGCTCATTCATAGGAACCCCTCCTTCTTCAAGTATTTTAGCAAACGGCTACGTGTGCGCAGAAGCGAAACCTTAACGCGGCTCTCTGATATTTGTAGCATCTGCGCGATTTCTTTGACAGATAAAAGCTCTGTGTACCGTCCTACGAAGATCATGCGTGCCAGACGTGGCTGTATATCCAGAAAACGGCCGATTGCATCCCTCAGCAGCGTATAATCCAGCTCAGATTCAACAGAACGACCGGACGGAACGCAATTAGGCATTTCCTCCAGTGCAAGCGGGATTTCACCGTCGCCGCGCTTTTGTCTGTTTTCTGTTACAACTTGATCGACAGCTATATTTCGGACAGTAGTTGCTAAAAACGCAAACAGATTCTTCGGCTGAGCAGGCGGAATCGCATTCCAGATACGAAACCACATTTCATTGACCGCTTCTTCAGCATCATGATGATTCCGCAGCACTTCAAACGCGACCTTATAGCAGCCATGCTCGTACTTTGCTTTTGCTTCCGTAATTGCGCGCTCATCACGGCGCAAAAACAATGCAATGATCTCAGAATCTTCCATCCCGCTCACCTCCTTCTGTCTGCGTTATTATATAGACGATAAAAAAGCGCTTTAGGTTACAGGTTACTCAAAATAATTATACTGAAAATTGCTCTGCTGTCAACTTTTTGTCTGGATTACATCAGAAGCTAAGCCTGTCCGCTTCACTGCATTGCGCAAAATGCTTTCGGAGTACAAAACACCAGCTTCCCTTCATAAATAATCAGCGAAAACAGAAAAAAAGCCGTGCCAACAGAAGATTCTGCCGACACGGCTGTTAAACTATTATGCTGTTTCAGGTGATTCGCAGTTGGAAGCGGGATTGAAACTAACATTCGCCCACAGGTTTCACTTGGTATAGCGAATACCGTTGATTTCGATTGCTTCGATTTCAGATGCAGGGAACATTTTGGTAAAACCGTCCTCTTCAAGATAATACGATGTCGCAAGCTCAATCGAAAAAGCAGATTGATCTTCCGCAACGAAACCAAAATTCCGGTTGACGACTTCCTGCTCTGAGCCGTCCTTATAGAACAGTTTAATCGGTGCTTCATGCCATTTTTCCCAGATATTTACGCCCGTATCATCAGCTTCCTGATTGACAATCACTTCAAAATCCGAAAGCTGAACGGTTCTTCCGTCATCGGCTGTCAGCGTATAGCATTCACAGTTTTTCTCAAAAGTGAATTCAATCTGCAAGCCACGCAGTAGCTCGTAATATTCCCTGTTATGCTCATTATTTTTGATCGCGTCCAGCGTCTCCTGATCGAGTTCACGCTCCCAAGCTTCGTCCTCATACTTCATATACAGCGTTTCGCCGTTCCAGTCCCGCATATCTCCGAAATTCACATAGAATTTCCCCTGATTGGACGGCTCTGCTTCCCCGTCCCAGTGTCCGCCGGCGGAAATGCTACCGATAAACTTGCCGTCATATCTGCGGTTTTCATCGCGTTCGAGCGGATTTCCATCTGCATCACAAAAGCGGGACGGCAGCGGGCTCCAATCCCAATCCACAATAGTCGCAGGGTCAAATGCTTCGATTGTCATGACAGCATATGCAGAATACCCGTCATAAAGGAGCGCATCGACAGTGACAGAGGCTCTGTCATTACTAAATGTTTTCGTTCCCTTGACATCATATTCAGAAAACAGTTCCTCGCCCTGTGTACCGAGATACTGCTGTACCGCTTCCTTGTGATACAGCCCATAAGCATAAACTCCTACAGACAGACACACGACTACCGCAGTAACTGCCGCGAGTACAGGAATAGTCTTCCTGACTTTGGCTCTTTTCGCTCGCTGATCTGCTTCATATTCATCAATACGCCGATGAATATCTCTTATCATATCTTCACGCTTTTTCATAATCAAACCCCTCCATTTCAAGTTGTGAGCGCAGTGATTTCTTCGCTCGATACAAGACTGACTCCACACTTCGGGCACTCTTTTTCATGACAATCGCCGCTTCTTTACTTGTCAGCCCCTCAAAATATGTCAGCCACAGGATCTGCTGATATTCAGGGTTGAGCTTTCGCATTGCTCTGTGTACCATGATTTGCTGTTCTTTTTTGATATAGGCATCTTCTATGGCTTCCTCATCACTGCTCAGTTCAGCAATCTCCTCAATCGGAACAGCAGAATACTTTGCGGTCTTTTTCAAGTGCTTCAACGCAAGGTTTCGTCCTATCGTATAGAGCCATGTCTTAAAAGAGCTTTTTCCTTTGAATTTTGGCTTTTTCGTACCAAGCAAAACGAAGGTATCCTCTGTAAGCTCTTCCGCCGTCAAAATGTTTCCGACGATGCTTGTCAGGTACAGCATCAGACCATCGCTGTAATCCATAATGATTTCATCTAAGCCGGAATCATCGTCATTGTCACGGAAACGGCGGTAGCTACTTGCACCGTTATCCATCGCCACCCTCCTTCCTGAAAGCTTTTTATGTGCTTTCACTTATTAGATACCAATCGCCGATGAAACTACGCGCTCACTGGTTTATTTTTTTGGAAAGCATCGAAGTTTATGCAATGTGCTGTGATTGATGATATGATTTTATCACTTTTGAATAATGCGATCAAGACAAATAAACTCTCAGACGAACGGAAATGCCTCAGTATTAACCGAAACAATATCAGATGAATAGTGTGTTATGCAGAAAGCTCCGGTATTCAATCACACCGGAGCTTTCCATGTTGATTCATTTTTGAAGTTGACACATATGTCAACATTTTGCATCCGCAGCTTCTTTCATCTTGATACGGCATTCCTTTTGGCAGAACGCAGCGCCGTATTTGATGATTTTCTTGTATCCTTCGTCGATAAACGGCTCTGCATAACCGAGTTCGTCAATCTGTTTCAGGGCTTCATCTGCCATTTTGTCAAGCTGATTCTTGCTGTCAGCCGGTTTTACCTCGATGATGACTGCAACACTCTTGGAAAGCGGTTCATAGATACGAATATCACTTCTGCCGTCTCCGGCTTCCCGATTGGAATCAACCGTATAGTCATCATATCCCATCAGCAGCCCTGCCAAGAAGCCGTGATAGAAGTTTTCCTTTGTATCATGATAGCTGATGCTCTGCCGAATCCAGCGGCGAACCTCATATTCAAATTTCTGCACATCCCCGCGCACCACTGCATGGAACATATCCATTGTACCGGCAGAATGAACGCGCTGATCAAACCAATGCACAATGGTATCACGGTATATCGTCCAGATCTCCAGATTCGGAATCACCAGAGAAACAGACACGGTTTTCGTTGCCTGATTCAGTTCGGTTTTCACCGGTTTCAGATAGCCGGTATGCAGGAGAAAGCTCCAGATTGAATCGCTGTTTGCCCTAATTTCGGAATATGTCATCGCTTCATACAACGGCTTCTCAATGCTGTGACCGCTCATCAGCGTTTCAATGTCGGCACGAACAGTCTCATCGCTCTGCTCAATCATCTCCCTGACGATGCTGTTGGAACTGGTATGACTCCAATAGGGCATCGGCAGCGGCTTGGAGCTGGTGGAAGCCTGCTTCACATATTTCAGCACGCTCCACGGATTGTAGATTTCCGTTTCACCGAACAGGTAGCCGTCATACCAATCCCTGATCTCGGCAAAGCAGTCTGTCAGTCCGTATGCTTCCAGAATTTCCTTTACTTCCGTCTCGGTAAACCCGAAATACTCCGAACAGGCATTGACCGTCACGGAATATACATCCATGTTATTCAATCCAGTGAAGATGCTTTCCTTTGAGACACGAAGGCATCCGGTCAGTACGCCGAATTCAAGCGAATCATTGGTTTTCAGAACGCTCTCAAACACAGCACGGATAAACTGCACCATCTGATCGTAAAAGCCGCACATCTGCGCGTTTTGCAGCGGCACATCATACTCGTCGATCAGAACGATGACCTTTTTGCCGTATGCTTCATACAGGCAGTCGGAAAGGAATTTCAGCGAGGTCAGATAGGATGCATTTGTACGCCGGTTGCAGATGTTTAGGAACTCCTCCCGATCCGCTTCAAACAGCTCCGCATCTTCGAGCAATTTTTTGTGTCTGCGGAATTCAACGGACACAAGCCTGATGAACTCTGTTACGGTTTCTTCATAGGTGCTGCGCTCCATGCTTTTCAGTGAAATGCTGATTACAGAATACTGTCCCATGTGCGCGATGTAATCAGCACCGGCATCCGCGATTTTCAGTCCGTCAAACAGTCTTGCATGATCTGCATCATTGCGCTCAAAGAAATACCGCAGCATACTCATGTTCAATGTTTTACCGAACCGCCGCGGACGGGTGAACAGACTGACCTTAGAGCCGCTGTCCAGAATCGTCTTGATCAGCAGGCTTTTATCCGAAAAATAGCAGTGCTTTTCGATCAGCTCCTTGAAATCCTCAATGCCAATCGGAATCTTTTTTACGGCAGCCACAGCACACACTCCCTTCTGCCGGTAACTTCTCCTATATTATACCCTATCCTGCGCAAAAAAGCAAGTAGGAAAGCAAAAGATTACGCTGGTGCCTGCTGTCGGATTATATTCCGCCGCGGTTTGCATACTTCATGCCGTTCGGAATATATTGCGTCTCTCGCCGTTCGCGCTCTTCCATTGCAAGTGACTGAACAATCGTATGTACCGAAATGTTCGATCAGCCTACCGCCGCCGCCCGTGATGTAGAGCCGCATCAGTTTAGGATTGTATTCGTACTTGCGGAGGAGAGCGAAGATGCTGTCTGCATACTCGGAGATTGCCTGACGGAGAATGTCCGCGTATTCACTGTCGATGTCTGCCTTGCCGTAGCGAATCATGGTCTGGATGATCGTCTCGTCCACAGTCACGCCGAGCTTGTCCATCATGGCATTGGATGCCGCTTTGACGCATTGGTTTACGCCCATCTTCTCGGTGTAGCTCTGTGTGGTGATCGGCTTGCGGTTGTTGATCTTCATGATGTTGACCGTGCCGTTGCCGATGTCCGCGAGCATATTCAGTCCGGTCATATCCTTGAGATACGGCACAACGGCGGCATAGCCCTGCGGAAAGACAGAACAGCCGACAATGCGGACAGAATACATCTTGTCCTCATAGCGGAACTCCACGCTTTCACGCTGGAGCATATACCGCCGGAAGTCCTCACGCTGCCGGTTTACCCATGTAAGGGGCAGACCGACTGCAAGCCATACATCGGCTGAGGTAATTCCCTCGCGGTTCAGTTCACGGGCAATGCCCATAAGAGTGAAAAGATAATTGTCGTTGTCCTCCCACTTGTCTGCGAGATACTCCTTGTGGCCTTCGCCGATCAGATAGTAGCTGCCGTCATAGTACAGCGTGTTTCTGGTGAAAATCGGTGCGGCATCCAGTCTGGTGATGCCTGTCGGCGTGACCGTGTTCGCGGTCTTGATGTTCCCGTAACCGTGGTCGATGCCCACGATCAGGAAATCTTTGTATCGTTTCATTTGCATCCCTCCGTATATATTTCGTATTCGGTTCTGAGATACGGCCGCTATCTCCTGAACCTGAATCCATTATATAACTTTTCGGAGGGCTTATGGATGGCTGAGTGTTGCATGAGTGTTGCATGGAAAGTGGGCAAAAAAAACGCCCTGACCTTTGAAAGGTCGGGCGCCTATATTGAAATTACAGGGTACTCAAAAAATCCGCCTGCCCTCGGGAAAAGGGCAGGCAGGAAATTATAGGATAAGTTGTCATTTGATTTGCGAGAAGATTCAGATGATCTTTGCGATGATGCGCTGGATGGCAATGACGTCCTCCGCGTCCACAGCGCCGCTTGCATCGGTATCGGCATTGACTATGCCTGCGTCGGTGATAATCGCGCCTGCATCCTCATTGAGGAAGCGGGCAAGGAGCACGGCATCAGAGATGTCCACGGCGCCACTGCAATTCACGTCACCGGCGAGATTTGCTGCGGGTGCGGGCTTTGCTTCGCGCCTCGCGTAGAAATCCGCAACGTCGTCCAGGGTGACTGCATTGTACTCGTTGTACAGGAACATTGCAGGGCTGGTACTGTTCGGCAGGAGCACGTACACATCACGCGGCATTCTGTCTGTATCATATGCTTCTGCAAAATGCTCACATTTTGCTTTCATCTGCCCGATCCGTTCTTTCAGTTCGTCATTGTCGCCACAATCCGCAAGCATTTGATCCAGTTCTTTGATTTTTTCCTTGTAGCTGAGTTCACCTGCGTAAGATTTCTTCGGCAAATCGGCGTTATTTCTGATATAAAAATCAGACACTTCACAGAAAACCGGAGATTCCGGCATATCAATAACGAAATCCACGGCAGCGAAAAGATCCAGGTGCGTTTCATGTCCCAGCATTCCGTTTGCAGACTCATACAATCCGTTCACCGAATCGAAAGCGCGCTTTCCGAGAAATTCCACGCTTTCGGGCAGTGTGATAATACTAAACTCATTCATCAGGAATTTGAACGTATTAAAATACGACAGTCTGCCGATATATTTGACATTCTGCGGCAGATTTAGCTTGCAGTCCGTTCCGGACAGTGCAGAGTTGAATGCGCCATTCCCGATGATCTCGACCGTATCCGGAACCGTGATCTCCTTGAGATCGGAATTGAACCGTACAGCGTATGCAAACGCATTGTCCTCAATCTTGGTAACGGTTGCGCCACCGATTTCCGACGGAATGTGCAGGGCATGCAGCCCGTTTTCCGCAATCCATGCCTGATCTGCGCCGACGATGCTTGCAGTTCCGTCCGCCTGAATCACATACCAGAAGCCGTTTTCGTATTCCGCATTCACGAACCACTGGACAGCTTTGTCTTCAATGCCCCTGCGGTAATCGTTGTACGCATAGATTTTTCCGTCCGGAAAATCATAGAACCGATTCCGCAGCGCTTCGATCTGCTCGTCAACAGAAAGCCCGGATTCCTCCAGCTTCTGCACATAATTGTACTCCAGTTCGGTCGAACCGTCTGCCATGACGGTCGGAAAATCACACGGATTCAGATAAACGTCGGCATAACTATATGCCCCGTCCGGTGCATATTTCCGGATCAGTTCTTCTTTTGTCAGCTCGCCTGCAAATGCCGGAACGGCACAGGTGCCGAGCATCATGGCTGCGCTCATCAGCGTGATAACGGTTTTCATTGTTTTTTTCATCATCAAGCCCTCCTCGAATTACCCGTAAACTTTATTGAGATTAGCCCCAAACGTGAGTATTGACATGGCAGATGTAGTCATAGATCAGATTTGCATCTGTCAAATCCTCGTATCCGTCTGAGTTGACATCTATTGCCGCTCTGTTAATAGATGGTGAACCAGATCCGACTAAATAATTGCAAATCGCCATGTAATCGGATATATCAACTGCCCCGTCATTGTTTAGATCGCCAACAAAAACGTAGTTATCATACGTAATCCAGGAATCCGGATTAGTTTCTGGAGTATAATTACCGAACTTAAGATATGTCACATCAGCACAGTAAGATGTAGGCATAAAAGTTGACGGATCCGTGGATAAGTCAGTGCGCGTGAAGCGATATGTCATGATTCTGCCCGCCTGATTGAATGTTGTTTGTGTATGAGCTGTTGTGTAACCTCCGCCTGTTGAATTGGCCGTGATGCTTCCGTTAATTACATCAAAATACGAGATGTAATTGTTATTGTATGTAATGTCGATCTTTACAGTAGCCGGAGTTGCCCGAGCATACGGACAGTTGACATGACATACAAAATCATACGTATTTACAGCAGTCCTGACCGATAACTTTGCATCCAGTTCAGCAGGAGAACAGCCGTAATAGTCAAGCAGCATTTGATATGCAGCACTGCTTAACGAACATGTAGTATCTGCATCAGTTTCATCTGCAAAAGCAGAAAGCGAATAAACGCCGCTCATTGTTAGTGCTGCACAAAGCGCAGCAAATACTCTCTTTTTCATGTACATGTTAATCCTCCTTACAGATTTGTTATTCAGTCTTTTTTCAGGGGAACCATGAATTTTTATAGAGTATCAACCACCTTTCTCAATATCATCAAAATATTTCAACATTTCCTCGGTCATCCTCCGGAAATCCTCCACCGTATATTTCAAATCTCCGTGCTCACCGTTTTCAATCCTGTCCGGATGAATCGGTTCGTATGCAGTCAGAGCCAGACCCATTTCATGGAGCAGTTCATCCGCTTCTGCCCAATCCGTTCGGTATGCCTCGTGATTTGCCAGATATTCGTCCCAATATTGCGGTTCTTTCGCCAGAAAATCCGAAACACTGACATCAGCTCCGTACCAGTTCCGCAGTCGTGCAACATTCCAAATAATTCTGTAATCCTCAGAACTCAGTGCAAAAGGCTGATAGTTATTTATGATGATACTAGAATGAATCTCCCCCGTTTCGGGATCAACATATTCCGAGAACGGGTTTTCCGGATCCAGAAGCTCGCCGTCATCCAGCCCGTTGACATTGCCAAGCACGCGCTGTTCCTCGTTGATCAGGCTCTCATCAAGCCGTCCCTCCTTTGCCAGCCAATAATCCACCATAACCAGTGCCGCATCCACATAGGTAATCTTTCCGTCCATATCCACATCACCCAACTCATATACCACCGATGAGGGGACAGTTTCTGTGAGCATTGTTTCCGTGGGCGCGGGCTCTGCTTCGGAGGGTGCGGTTTCAGCATATTCCGTCAGCACTGCGGTTTCCGTCTGCGCAGGGACTGCCGGGGTATCCTCCGGCGGCGCAGTTTCCGCAGGGGCGGTTTCTGCCTTTGGCTGATCTGCGGCGGTCTGTGCGGGCTCTGCATCCGCGGTCAGCATCACCGCATCAAGATTGCTGCTTTGCTGCGTCAGGCCGTCATCATGCAGCAGAAACGCCGTTCCCGCAACAGCGGCAATGCAGGCGGCCATTCCGCCGACCGCAGCGAGTCGCCGCCCTGTGTGCCGGATCGGCGGCTTTTGATATGTGAGTTCCCGTGCAATTTCCGCTTCGGTCAGCGCATCAAAGGCCTCCATAAGCTGCATGGCATTCACAGCATTCCCTCCTTTTCGAGATATTGCTTTAATTTCTTTCTGGTACGCAGAAGCGTCATTTTCACGGCACTTTGATGCATTCCGGTTTCTTCTGCAATCTGCCTGATTGGTGCGGACATATAGTACCGCAGAATGAAAATGTGCCTGGTATCAGCCGGGAGCGTATTGAGAAACGCCTTCAGGACACGGGCAAGCTCCCGCTGTTCAACCTCCCGTTCCACATGCTCGTCTGACGGCAGCACCTCCGAAAGCTCATCCAGAGCCTGTGCGAATTGCTTTCCGCCGCGCTTCTGCCGTGTCTGGTGCCGGAGCCTGTCCATTGCGGCACGGCGCACCAGTGTCACGAGATACGCCTCCAGGCTGACGGGTTCGTGGGGCGGGACGGTGTTCCAGACCGCCAGCAGCGTATCATTGACGCATTCTTCCGCGTCCTCGCGGCTGCCGAGCATATTATATGCCAGTGAATAGCATAGTCCGCCGTAGACACGTCGGATCTCCTGCAAAACACTTTCATCACGCTTCTGCAGCAGCGCAATGAACTGGCGTTCCATCGTCTCACCCCCTCTGCTACCATAGTCGACAAAAACGAAAATCGGTCACATGTTTTTCAAATTCTTTTTTATAATATTATAACACATCATGCAAGCAGGTGAAACACATATATAAATCCGCTTGCCCCCAAGAAAGGAGCAAGCGGATAATTAATATGAATTATTGTCAGTGTTCCTCTAAGAATGCTTTGACGAAGGGCAATGATAACTTACGAGTCAGTTGTTTTGGTATAATTCCGTTAAACCCCTGTTTTGATATAAACATCGGAAAATAGCTGCTTTGCATAACTCTCCATTTGAGCAGGCCACAGGTTCAGAAGCTCTGTGCCGCCGTCCATGTTGCTCGTTCGGCTTACTACAAGTGGATAAATCGGACACCGAGCCATAGTCAGCAGATCAATGAACAGCTCGTAGAGTGGATAAAACAGCACTACGAAGAACGTAATGGCATCTTAGGATATCGTCAGATGACGGTCGTGATCAATCGTGAGCATGACGTACATTACAACAAAAAACGGGTTTACAGATTGATGCAGACACTACATCTGAAATCTCGCATCCGCGTCAAAAAGAAGACATATATCCAATCAACACCACAAATCACAGCGGAGAATATTCTAAACAGAGATTTCCACGCAGACAAGCCCAATGAGAAGTGGCTTACCGATGTAACGGAGCTCAAATACTATGTTGGTTCGACTGTCAAGAAACTGTACTTGAGTGCCATTCTCGACCTTTATGACAGGCGTATTGTAGCTTACAAGATTGGAGAATACAATAACAATCACCTTGTGTTTTCTACTTTTGATGAAGCAGTCCGTCTCAATCCTGATACACATACGATTTTCCATAGCGACAGAGGATTTCAGTATACCAACAAATGTTTCCACCAGAAACTTGTCGATGCCGGAATGATTCAAAGTATGTCCAGAGTTGGAAAATGCATTGACAACGGACCGATGGAAGGTTTCTGGCGTATTTTGAAATCGGAATCGTATTATCTCAAACGCTTTACCTCGAAAGAAGATTTGATTACATCTATAAACGAATATATTGATTTCTATAATACGAAACGGTATCAAACAAAACTATGCTGCATGTCTCCAATGGAATACAATGCTGAATATACTTCATACCATACCAATCAGATATTAACTTGACTCATATGTCATAAGTTGAATCTTTCTCAAAACTATGCTATAATGAACCCATAAAAAATTTTTTCTTTCCAAGTGTAGCGTTTTTTCGTAAATCTTGTTCTTATGTATGAAGGCGAACACGAAGGGCGGTGGTAGCCATGATTGATCAGGAAATCATCTCATTATTTGAACAGCGCAATGAGCAGGCAATCTCCGAAAGCGAACAGCAATATGGAGCGCTCTGCCGGTCAGTTGCGCGAGATATTACCGGCAGTGCTGAAGATGCCGAAGAATGCCTGAACGATGCAATGTTAGCTGCATGGAATGCAATCCCGCCCGCCAAGCCGAAGAACTATTGCGCTTATCTGCTGCGTTTAGTTCGTAATGCTGCATATAACCGTTACTGTGCTGCCCACACATTAAAGCGTAATGCAGCCAACACTGCAAGTTCCCTTGATGAGCTTGCAGAGATCATTCCGGACAGAGGTGATGTAGTCGATGAAGTTGAACGCCGCGAAATAATTGGCGCAATCAATCGTTTTTTACAGGAATTGCCAATAAAGCAGCGAGATTTATTCGTTCGGCGTTATTGGTATCTTACTGATACTGTAGCACTGGCTAAAATGTTTCATATGACAGAAAGCCATGTCAGAACGACACTTACCCGCTTACGAAAAAGGCTGCAAAAATATCTGGCAAAGGAGGGATTGCTGTGAACCCAACAACATTTTTAGGAATGATGAGTGATATTTCGGATGAATATATCGTATCTGCTGCAAATCCGCACAGCAAGCCCATTCGCTGGTATCAGATTTCTGCAATCGCTGCGTGCATCGTCCTGCTTATCTCAGCGGCAGTGTATCCAAAACTGCGAATACAGACACCTGAAATCACAGAGCCGCCCGAATCAGTGGCAGAAGTCATCACTACAACGACATCTGTTACGGAATTAGCTGAACATTCCGAGACACAAACCGCAACCTTACCGATTCAATCAACATATGCTTCTGTGACCGCTACTGTGAACACAACAGCATCTGATGCTAACTCGGTTACTGTCACTGAAACAGATGCACCAACCATTGCAAAGCCAACTCAGACTGATGCAACTGTAGTTACCGATCCAACGCAAACCAATACTCCTATAACTGCGACCGCTGTTACGATTGAAACCACAGCCTTAACGGAACAGCATATCGAAACGACAACTCACTCTGTTATTCCAGTAATAATTGAAGATCCGACAATCGAAATCCCGCTTTGGAAAGGAATAGTCGAATATCCGGGAAGTGTATCAGAGCCGCATCTATACAGCCGATTTTCCCTTAGCACAGGTGATATGGATGCGTGGATGCGAACACTATACGGCATTCCGCAGGATTTTGATCTGACACAAAACCAATGCCTGTTGATGGAAATTGATACAGCCTACAGCGATGCCGTCATCATAGGCTGTCGGCAGACTCCCAATGGGCTTACTCTGATCGTAGCATATCTGGATGATGGTATAACATTGAATAAAACCATTCATTATGCCGTGCCGATACCAGATGATATGACACTTGAGCCGGATAATTGTAATGCAAATTATCTGGAAATGACAGATGAAGAATTAATCCAAGAAATGGAAAAAGACAAACTAAAGCTTAAAACCGAAAACGAACAGGAGGGATTACAATGAAAAAGCGTATGAGATTTTCTGCAATGCTTGCAGGAGCAGTCATGCTTTGCAATACGATTCATACCACGCCAGTTTCCGCACTGTGGTGGTGGGGAACTGCTGGCGGAGGAGAATTCGCCGATATGCAGCAGCTCGATGACAAAGGAATGTTCAAATGGATCGGGTACGGCGGTGTTCCCGGCACACCGCGCGATTATCAGGTGTATACGCAGCATTACTCGCAGGATGTGGAAGCCGAAGTAACTTATGCGGACACCGGTGAAACAAAAATCGAAACAACGCATTATGAGGGTGACAAATTGTATGTCGTAATGCCGCGCAGCAATATCCTTCGCATGGTGCTCCGATCTGATCTTGACGAAACAGAGAAAAAGCAAAAAGCCGTGACAATTCTGAGAAAGTATTATCCGGAAATGCTGGTTGATGCCAATAGCACCGGCTTCCCCGCATCGTTCTACCATTACGCTCCCTACACCTATGAGCTTTGCGACAGAAGTGACACAGTGGGTTCCGAAGAAGTGTCTGCTGCGATCATGAAAGATATGGCACAAGCCGGACTGATTACTGAGTTCTATACTTGGGGTCAGACCGCAGATTATCAGCAGGTCGGGAATACTTATCCCACAGCATATTATCCCACAAGCCAGAAATGGAACAGCAGCTATACCGTGCTGGAAGATGTAGCCTATGACTGGACATCCATTGAAGCGTGGGTACAGGAACATCATCCCGAATGTGAATTTATCTGTGTAACACCTGACAATATTGAAACAGCTAAATTAATCGGACAATATGATCCTGCACTAGACAAAGTATTTTACAATCGCAATAATATCGAAAAGATGTACGCAATCATTCCGCCAGATGGAACAGCATTCTCTGACCATTTTGCAATTGCCGCAGAACTTTTCGAAGAATTTGGTCTTGCAGCTGAATGGATATGTCCCGATTCTATTAACGAGCAAATGATTGGTCAAAATGCTCTCGCAGCCGCAGGAGATGTGAACCTTGACTGCTCGATTGATGTCTCGGACGCTGTTCTGATCGCAAGATTTGCAGCAGAGGACAGAGAAGCAACCATGACCGATCAGGGCAGGCAGAACGCAGACGTCACGCATGACGGCAATGTGGACGGGCAGGATACCACTAAGATTCTGCAATACATCGCAAAGAAAATTACACTTGAAGATTTGGCAAAATAAGATTGTGAATCAACAGCCGCCGGTGTGTTTGAAACGCACCGGCGGCTAGTTCTGTAATAATCACTATTATTCAGTAAAAGTGTAACAATCCGTATTCAAATGTTGTCATAAGAGACAGAGGACGGTGAAAGGAGGCGGTTTCCGGTGCATGACAGCGAGATCCTGCAATTATTTGCAGCAAGAAGCGAGCGCGCGATCGCGGAAACGGAGCAGAAATACGGCAGGGAATGCAGACGGCTCGCGGTACGCATTCTCGGCTCGGACGAAGATGCGGAGGAATGCTTCAGTGATGCGCTGATGAAAGCATGGAGCACGATTCCGCCGCAGCAGCCGGACAGTCTTGCTGCATATCTGCATGTCATCACGCGGAATCTGGCACTCAACCGGCGGAAGGAAAACAGCCGTCTGCGGCGGGGCGGCGGTACGGTCCCCGCAGTCCTCGATGAGCTTGCCGACTGTATCCCCGCCGTGGAAACAGTCGAAGCGGCTTACGATGAACGCAGCTTTCTCCGGCGGCTGGAACGGTTCCTCGATACCTTGAAACCGGATGCCCGCAAGATCTTTGTTCGGCGTTACTGGTATGTGAACAGCACAAGGGAGATCGCGGAGATGTACCGCATGTCGGAGAGCAAGGTGCGTGTGTCCCTGACGCGCACGCGCAGAAAGCTGAAAACGTATCTTGAAAAGGAGGATGCAGAATGAAAAGCACGGATATGCTGGAATGGATGAACGGTCTGGATGTGAAATACCTCAATGAGGCGGAGCTGCCGGTGATTCACCATACCGGAAAGAGAAGAATGGCGCCTGCGCTGATTGCGGCGGCGGCAGCGGTTGCGGTTATGACAGCGGGTGTCTCGGCGTATATCGGGCGCAATACGGAGCTGCTGAATGACTGGTTCGGTGCAAACGGCGAGAACTCTGTTTCGGAGGCGGGGCTGCCTGAACCGGTTGTATACGAGAACGGGCGTGTGCGCCTGACCGTGGAAACCGAGATCGACGACGGCGTGAATCACTTTATGCTGCTGACTGCCGAAAATCCAGACGGTACGCCGTTTGCCCTGATGAATGACGAAACAGGGTATTATCCGATGTATGTGGGAGAAGACGATTTGATGGTCGGCGAGAACGGCCGCGGCGGATTCTGCTGGGAGGGTTCCCGTTCAAATCTGGCGGAGTTTGTGATGCATGAGGATATCGCAGGTCAGCCGTCATATATGTGCTTTGGGATGTTCGGCGAAGGAAAAGACAGTGAAAACAATCCGCTGAGAGACATCCGCATTGCGGTTCACAGCGAGGTCAATACCGAGCTTGCCGATTTTGAAACGATTGACGGCTTCCATATGCAGCTTTCATGCTTTGAACTGGTGAGCTATGAGAATTATTCCCATGCTGACGATCATTATACGTCACCGCCTCGGAGCACTGCACCCAAAAAACTGTTCTTCAAGGACGGCAGCAGTGTCGAGCTGAATCCGCAGGGCGGCGGCGGTCAATTCCTCAAGGACGAAAACGGAAATGACTCGGATACCTACTTCTATTCCGTACTTGGCTTTGATTTTCTCAACGTCAGCGAAGTTACCGCAATCGAAACAGACGGCGTGACCTATCATCGCATCAGCTAACACCGGGATTGCAGACGGCAGCGGCGGAAGCGGCAGAACTGACATTACATGGGGCGAATTCGCGGTTCCGACGCATGAGGTACTTGACACTGAAGATGTCGTTCCGCAGCTCCACATTAACGGCCCAGAGGACTGGTGCGGTTTTATTGATGTTAACGATGTCGCGGCATTCCGGTTCGGAGACAGAATGTTCTATCCAGTTGCATGAAAATAAGGGCATGATAAACCACTATTTATAATAAGTATCTGCCTCACGCAGTCTGTGTGGGGCAGATGCCCCTCTACAGCTCAAAGCGCAGAATTGACCTAGATGCGTAAATTTCAAGCAGGTACTAAAGATTCTTGCAGATTTTACTGCAAAACAATTCCGATTCCGGAAGAAAATTTCGGTATTCTGAAGCATTTTGCAGGCGCAGTTCCCACGCAGGTTCACATGACGAGTTCCCACGAGCTGCATACATTAGCCCTCAATCTCAAGCGGAAATCTGCGTAAATACGTCAAAAAAGGCACATCATTCTCCAAGGTGAGTAGTTTCCACATAAATACGTGCTTTTCGTTGCCTATTAAAAAGGCATTTGACCGTTTCAGTCATGATTATGTATCATCAGTTGCCCGTTTGTTCTTTGGAACAGGCGGGCTTTCTTGTTGGCTGCTCAAATAAACGGGCGCACCCGAAGGCACGCCCGTTTATATTTGTTGACAGAAGTACCGGTCTGATAAAAGATTCGCATTTAATCTACATTCAGTGTGCCCTTTGCTGCATCAAAGGGACGTTCAAACAGAAAATCTGTAAATGAAACTCCTGTTCCATCTTTCATGACTGCCCCCCAGCTGGTCTGACCGTCCAGTTTAATTTTGCCGATAACAAGACCGTCTACATCGGTCTGGGAGATTTCGGGGGTTCCTTTCAAATTGTACACGGGAAGCTCCAGCCAATAGCAGCTTCCCCCATGCATGTTTGGCCCGGTTTCATACCGGTTGCTGACACAGTAAACGCCGAACGGCGTGACCGCGCTGCGCGTCATAGGTGTATTCGGCGGATAATTGTAAAGCGTATCATCGGGAATGAATGTGCTGACGGTCGCTGCAAGTTCGCTCTCCTGCAGCGGGATCGTTTGCAGGCAGTCGAGCGGAATACGGAGATCATACTGCACCGGATCGCGCGGATCGTTCATTTTGCCGATGCCAAGTTCCAATGTGCCGCCGGTCAATGCTGCGTCGGAATGGCTGCTGATGAGACAGTAGCAATGGAAAACGCCGTCATCAAGGCTCTGCTGTGCAGGCATTGTGCGGCAGATCTGCTGAAAGTGAGGATCCGTATTTCCGTCTGCATCTTCAATGCCGAGCGCAGGGTACATGTAATTGCTCAGGTTCATGAACGACGATTCACTGAAATATCTCTCATCTTCGACGCTGAGGTTCAGCGGTTCGGTGTCAAAGAACACGAACATCGTCCAGTCACATCCGACCATGCCCTTGATGTGAATGCGGGCGGCAGGGTTCTCGATGATTTCGTCAAGATCTCTGCCCATGCCGCTGAAATCGAAGTCGCAGGGGATGCCGCTTTTCTGCGTGTAGTATTCCTGCATCAGCTGGACATACTGCGGTGCCTGTACTGTGTCCGGCTGCGGGTCAGCATCAACGGTGAGGATTTCTTCCGCCGGTTCATCCGCAATAAGACGGATGCCGGGTTCGCCGTTCGCAGTGATGAGCCATCGGTTTTGTTCGACCAGATGAACATACCATTCAAGCCGTTCCGATTCAGCTTCCGGCGCATCCGTCAGGAAGGGTTCCAGCGGAATTTCGTCATACGAAGTGCTGACCTCCGTGATTTCCGGCAGCGCGCCCTCCGGAACCGCAAAGACAAATGCCGTATTCGGCTGTGCATACTGTCGTTTCTCTGTTTCAAAGTACCGTACAGCCTGCTCCGCATCCGTCAGTGCTCCGATTTGCAGATGCAGCTTTCCGGACTGCGTCAGTGTTCCGGTGATCAAAGCGAGATCCTCCAGATTGTCTGGAACCTCCTGCATCGGAAGCCCGATGAAATAGATGTCATATACTTCGTCGTCTTCTTCATAGACGAATTGACGAACATTTCCGGGCTTTAAACGCCCCGCTTCCAATGGCGGCTGTTCTTCCCCTAATTCGTCGAGAAATGCATACAGTTTCGTATCTGCCGGAAGACAGTCATAATAACCGGCGAGGTCACTTTCATCTTCCCAGTGGAAAAATGTGCAGCCGTCCGGCACGATCACCTTTTCGGCAGATACCTCTGTGACCGGTTCGGCGGGCTCGCTCTCCGCATACCCCGCATTGCTCTGCTGCGCACGGCGGACAGCCTCTCTGCCGACCGGCACCGCGACTGCCGTACACAGCACGACCGCCGCAGCGATCCCGGCTGTCCATGCCCGCAGGCGCGCCCGTGTTTTTTCCGTCTTTTGCTTCATCGTCCGATTCCTCCTTTGCGTGATCACGGGTTTCACCGTCCGCGCAGGATTATCGGTTTCCGGTTCCGCACCGGTCAGCGGGGTGCCGCTTTTCTGCCATTTTGCCAGTGCATCCAGCCTTTCCTGTGAGATACCACCGAGTGCATCCATAAAATCCTGTGGCTTCATAGTAGACCCTCCTTTTCAAGAAAAGCACGTAGCTTTTCCTTTGTTCGTTTCAAAATCATCTGTACACGCCCGACAGTCGAAGAATGCTCCGCCGCAATCTCCTTAATCGGCTGCATGGAATAATACCGCGCAAGAAAAATCATGCTCGTTTCCTCCGGCAGCGTCTCCAGAAATCGGCTAATTGCATCCTGCAATGCAATCGTATCAAGCCTGTCCTCCAGATCTTCGTCTGATTTGAGATAGGGCGAAAGCTCATCCAGCGCCGCCTCATATTGCTTTCCGCCACGTTTTGCTTTGTTTTTTGCACGGAGAACATTCAGCGCGTGATTTCGCGTAATACCGGAGACAAACGCGGTCAGGGAGTGCGGTTCTACCGGCGGTATAGTATCCCAAAGCTTCATCAGCACATCATTGGCACATTCTTCCGCATCCTGTCGATCGCCCAGAATCCGGTATGCCATTGTGCGGCAGAGTTTTCCGTATCGCTGTTCGGCGGCTTTGAGTGCCCGTTCATCACGCGCCTGAAACAGCTGCAACAGCTTTTCATCTTCGGTCATTGCGCTTCCCCCTTTCGCTGTATGATTCACCCTCACTTTATTTGACACCATTTCCTGTAAAAATCTAACAGGTATATACATTTTATTTCTGCTGCTATTATAGCATAAACCATCATGGAATGTGAAGTGGAATTACGTGAAGATCAGCAGTTCCAAATGTATAAAGGGGGGCATACATGGATGCAGCGGAGCGCTAAGACAGCATTGATCGCCTGAAATAACAGAGCAGTATGCGCAAGTCATGCTGCTCTGTTTCTGTTCTTGACATTGCTCTGACGATATGGTACAATCATGATATATGATCCAACCGCAAGGAGGTGGTACAATGAATCGCGGAAAACAGTGTAATCAGATCATCGAAAAATATTATGACGAGATCGTAAGATACTGCTTCTTTCTGCTGAAAGATGATTTCCGCGGTGCGGAAGATTGTGCCCATGATACCTTTTTGCTGTTATTACGGAAACAAAACGAGCTGAATTTTGAACAGAATATCCGCGGCTGGCTCTATGCTTCTGCTAACCGAATTGTGAAAGACTATCGTAAGAAGCAGCTCAAATTCCAGGCCATGCTAAACTATGAGCTTGAAGAAATGGACGATCAGACCGTTCAAGTGGAAGAAGTTGGCTGTTCAGATGCTTTTGACTGCCTGAGCGATCAGGAATTGGAACTTCTGAAAGCATATTATTCAGCCCCCAAAGGAGAACGTGTTGATTTAGCCAAGAAATACGGAATGTCAATCAGCGAATTATACAAAAAGCTCCACAAGATAAGAGAGATAGTGCGGGAGTCTCCAAAATAGCTTTACACTGGAAAAAAAGCACTGTTTCAAACCATGAATATATAGTGAACGGAGGTGTTTCGGATGACAAATGAAGAATTAGCCGCTAAAATGCAGGAATGCGATGCGGA